>Ga0315910_10001048_pt1 | contig 25982 bp, 19 predicted proteins | sample EdamamesoilMG_FD_204470 | JGI IMG/M metagenome (GOLD analysis project Ga0315910, IMG submission 204470) | Garden soil microbial communities collected in Santa Monica, California, United States - Edamame soil | ecosystem: Environmental > Terrestrial > Soil > Garden | place: USA: California... | reverse complement strand
GCGCTCCATGTTGGCCAACACCATGCGCTGCGTTGGAAAACAGTACCGCGCAATATCATCTTCGTACTCCACGGCTGCATCAATAGGCACCAGAAAATTCTCATCCTCATATTGAATTCCATGACCAGCATAGTAGAATAAGGCTACTGTCTTATCACGCTCTCCGGCATCAATTTTCTCTTTGAACTTGAGCATGGCTGCACGCATCTGCCCATATGTCGCGTTGGTTAATAATTCAACTTGAAAATTTGACTTTTTCAATTCTGCGGCCATATCGGTGGCATCGTTAACCGGATTACGTAGCGCACCAACATTCTTGGGATAATTTGAATTGCCAATTACGAGTGCATACCGGTTTTCACCCAGGTATTCAGCCACCTTTTCTTCCTGTGCTGTTGGTTGCTTTATACCCTGAATTCCTTCTGATGCTGCTACTGTAGCACTTTTTTCAAGACGGTCTATCTCCCGTTTTGTGTCTGGCTTGGCATCATACAAATAGCTTCGATGAAGATCATCGAGTGCAAATTTTTCATTTCCTGACTTGGCATACGCATTGCTTCGATCGAGCAATAGTTTAGCGCTAACTTCCTTGTTGGAGCCCAATTCACTCAGTGCTTTATCATAGCTGGATATGGCTTCCGGATATTGAAGCATGCTTTCATAGCATTTCGCTATAAACCAATAAATATTTCCTTTGTTCGTGTGATTTAAGAGTATGGCCTCTTCAAAGTCTGGAAGTGCCTTATCGCACTTGTTTATTTTCTGGTACGATAGCGCCCGGTAGTAGTATGCATCGATATCGAATTTTTTATCACGGAGTGGCTTGCTTAGAAAATCTGTAAAAAGCTGAATGGACGCCTCGTACTCTTTGGCTTTGTACTTATTCATTCCATCTTCGTAAAGCTTGTATTGCGCGAAACCCAATTGCCCAATGCACAGCAATACAATACTTAAAAGAAGGAATCTTCTTTTCATGGTTACTTAAAAATTGAATGCTAAACCAACTTTTGCACTCACTGCACTAAATCCTTTTTCAACAATGGGAAACTGATCATCACTCAAAGTAGCTTCAGTATCATAATAAACTGTGCCTCCGGCATCCACATAAGCATCCTCATCTTTCAAATAACTTTCCGTAGCAACATATGAAATTGGTAATGTATAGCTGTAGGTAACGTTAAGAAAAACTGAAACTCGTTTTGCCGGATTTAACTCTACACCAAATCCTAAATGAACCCCTCCTGAAAACTTGCTTTCTGCTTTAAGAGCGTCAAATTCATCTCCCGAAAATTCTTCTGTTCCCCAATAATCCGTATAGTAACCGTCTTCATCGTCATCAAAATAGTAATCGATGGTCTGATTTACTTCACTTCGCGATATGTACGAAACAAATGGGTTGGCAATACCATAGATGGAAAACCGTGTGGCATCGCTTACCGGTATAAAATTCAGCTTCAGGTTAAGTCCGAGTGAAAGTAGATTCACATCACCACCTGTTTGATACAATTCATGGCCCACATCATACGCCACATCATAATAATACGGATAGGTCTTGGTGTCATCGTAGGCAAAACCTAAATAGGAAAGACTGGGTCCCCAGGAAAGTATACGGTTAGCTCGTTTCAAATAACCAGCTTCAAACGTCAAACCAGTTGAATAATCACCCAGGTTTTTACCCAACGTAAATGCTGGCCCCAGTGAAACGTAAATTGTATTCGACCGCTCGAACCTGGATTTAACTTCAACAGTTCCTTCGTCCTGGGCTATTACGATAGATGGTAGTACAAATGCAACAATCAGTAAGGATAAAAATCTTCTCATACTTCAGGGATTTTATTAAGTAAGATACAAACTTTAACTTTTGTAGTGCCCTACATTTTTGTGTAGCCCTAAAACTTAAAGTAAAACTCGCCCACTATATTTGAGCTGTCCCAGGTAAACTGTTTCTCACCTGAAAGGCGAAGCACATTCATCCGTACTTCTTTGAATACCTGTTCGATTGTAAGACCATCTTTGCGCAACGCCTTTAGAAGTTCTTGTGTATACAATCCGTTACGCCCCACACCATCGGAGGCTACTGAGCCTGGGGCCGTAGCATAAGCAATGAATGAACCGCGTGCACGCTTCATCTCGCCCAGCCCCTGGCTGACCGAACGCGTGGCCGCTGGGAATGGATTGTTACGGCAGGCATCCAGAATTACAATATTCATTCGCGAATTGGAATTCTCCATGTTCGACAACACCATACGCTGAACCGGAAAACACATGCGCGCAATGTCGTCTTCAAACTGCACGCTTGCATCAATGGGCACCAGGTAGTTTTCATCCTGAAACTGAACACCATGACCAGCGTAATAAAACAACCCCACCGTTTGATCCTTGGGGCCATTCACCAGTTTTTCCTGAAACTTGCGCATCGCTTCGCGCATTTGCACATAGGTGGCGTTGGTGAGCAACTGCACTTCGAAATTTGATTTCCGAAGTTCCGTAGAAATATCAGTGGCATCGTTCACGGGGTTTCGCAGTGTGCCGATGTTTTTGTTGTAGTTACTATTACCAATCACCAGCGCATAGCGCTTCTCATCTTTATAAGCAGTGGCCAGGGAAGAAATCATCGCAGCTGATTGTTCCACTTGTGGTGATGGTGTATTGGCGGGTGGATTGTTCTGCCTGGTAGCTGTTGCATCGGGTTTAAGCTCTGTCTGGCTGTTACTCTTGATTACTACCTGGGTTGGTTTTTTATCCTGGCTTGTTGTTCGCGATGCTGGATTCTGTGTGGTTGAGTTGAGGTTGGTTTTTGCCAGGTTAGCATTGGATGGATCGAGTGCTTTGGCTTGCGCCAAATCTTGCTGGGCCGCTTCACGATTACCCTGACGGGCATGAAACTGAGCCCTGTCGGCCAGTATCTGAGCCGATACTTTCTTATTCTTTTCGGAGGCAGTAAGCGCATCGCTGTACATGCGCTCGGCTTCTGCGGGTCTGCCCTGCTTGTCGTAGTTACGCGCCTTAAACCAGTAAATGGTTCCCTTTTGATAGTGATTAAGTCCCAGGCATTTATCCAGGTCCTCAATAGATTTGTCGTATTGATTTTTAAAGAAGTAGGACTGTCCACGATAAAAGTACAGATCCTCATCGTAGCGTTTGTTTCTGTTAGCATCCACCAACATCACAGAGAACAAATCGATTACACCATCATAATCAGCGGCTTTGAACTTGGCAATTCCTTCATCGTACATTTTAGCATCCTGGGCTATCGCAAAAAACGATACCAACATGAGCGCTGCCAAACCAAGAACAGACTGTTTCATATAGAAAGGGAAAATATGTATAAAGGTAGTTATACAACTTAAAAATCGGAACCGTTTTCCTGGTATAAATTAGAGCTTGGTTGAAAGCAAAAAATGCTATTTTTAGCACCACAACGGCATGAGAAGATTACTCGTTTACTTTATCCTGGCAGCCCTGCTCCTCCCGGCCTGCAGTCGGTCTACCTCATCCGCCAAGGTTGTGAAGCCCAAGTATCACCATCGGTGGTACGATCGTAAGAAAGACAAGCGCACCAAACGAACCAAGACAATTCGTGTCAGGTAATGTTTCAGGTTCTAAGTTTCTCGTTCAAGGTTGCAGGTTTCATGTGTTCTAAATTTTAAACCAGAACGTTGAATCTTTAACACTTACTGCAACCCTTTCAGCATCAAATCAACATTTTTTCTGAAGAAGTTTCGAACAGGCGATTGCTGATTAACATGCGCGGTTACAACGCCACCAAAAAATATGGATGTAAGCAAGTTGGTAATATCGCGGGTTGAAATCGTTTTCGTTATCTCCTTTCTAAAGATTGCTTCCAGTGTAAACTTCTCGAGCATCTGATCGAGCGAAAGTATTTCTACTGTACTGATGTTGTCAATGGCTGGAAACAACAGTTTTTTCTCTTCAGGTTTTATCGGAAACGGTTTGGGCGATCGCTTAAAGTCAGAGAGGTAGGCCACCAAGCTAAGCATCAACCCGGGATGATCCTCACATTCCTCACTCAGTTTATCAAAGAGAAAGTAAATGCCTTGTAAGCCTTCTCGCGGCTTCAGTGAAAGATCGGCCGATCGGCCAAGACACCACGTTCGGAAATAATACAGCAAAATATCTTCCTTCTGCGGAAAGTATTTAAAGAGCGTTACTTTAGAAATCTTAACCTTCGCACAGATGTCGTCTACATACAAATCGTCAAACGATTTTTTGCCAATCAGTTTCAAGGTCTGATCAAGCACCTGTACTTTCAGCTTGGCGGCCTTTTCTTTTCGTAAGCTCATGAACTGGAGGAGTGGTTTGTCGAGGCGATTAATATTACAACACCACTACCCGATTAATCAGCCTCAGCTTTTCTAAACTATTCGGGAATTAATACTTTTATAGCCACTTAACCAACACCTTGTATGATGAAGCGCTTTATACTGCTTTTACTTGTCATAACCGGAGTCGTTTGCTGTACTCCAAAAGAAAAAGTCAGAATCACCGGGCTGATCACCGACTCTGCCATGGTAGTATCGGCTCATCCGCGTGCATCAGCAATAGGTGCCGACATTATGCGCAACGGTGGCAACGCAGTGGATGCTGCTATTGCCACACAATTTGCACTGGCTGTAGTATTTCCTGCAGCCGGCAATATTGGAGGTGGCGGATTCATGGTGGCTCGTCTACAAAATGGCGATGTGCACACACTGGACTATCGTGAAAAAGCTCCGGCTGCTATTACATCAGAAACTTATCTGGGTGAAACCGGTGAACTTGTTCCCGGCCTGAGCGAACGTGGCCATCTCTCCTCAGGTGTTCCGGGAACAGTTGCCGGATTGGTTGAAGCTCACGCAAAATTAGGAAAATTGCCCTGGAAAGAGCTCGTTCAGCCAGCCATCGATCTGGCGCTAAAGGGTTTTACGTTAACAAAACGTGAAGCCAACGGATTGAACAGTATACAAGAAGACCTGAAGAAATATAACACTACCCTTCCTGAATTCTTTATCAAGGATGAATGGAAAGAAGGTGACTCTATCATACTAACAGATCTCGGTCATACCCTCGAACTGATTCGCGACCACGGTAATGCCGGATTTTACGAAGGAAAAACAGCCGCGAATATTGTAGCCGAAATGCAGCGTGGTAATGGATTGATCACTGCCGAAGATCTGAAGAATTACAAAGCCGTATGGCGCGATCCCATCGTTGGTCAATATAAATCATACAAAATCATTTCGATGGCACCTCCTTCCAGTGGCGGTGTTGCTTTGCTACAATTACTCAAATCGGTTGAATCGTATCCGGTTGGCGAATGGGGACACAACACAACAACCACCATGCACCTGATGGTAGAGGCTGAACGCAGGGCGTATGCCGACCGGGCCACCTATTTGGGTGATCCCGACTTCTTTACTGTTCCGGTAAATCAATTGATTGATCCGCTTTACATTGGCGAACGTATGAGCACCTTTAATCCTGAAAAAGCAACACCAAGCAGTGAAGTAAAGGAAGGTGTTATCGGCAAGCCCGAATCACACCAGACCACACACCTTTCGGTGGTTGATGCTGAAGGCAATGCCGTATCCGTTACTACTACCCTCAACGACAGCTACGGATCAACGGTAGTGGTAGCCGGATCGGGTTTTATTCTCAACGATGAGATGGACGACTTCAGTCTTAAACCTGGCGCGCCCAACATGTACGGTGCCATTGGTGGCGAAGCGAATAAGATTGAACCGGGCAAACGCATGCTCAGCTCCATGACACCAACCATTCTTGAGAAAGACGGAAAACTTTTTATGGTAGTCGGAACCCCCGGAGGCACAACCATTATTACATCAGTCTTTCAAACTATTCTGAACGTAACCGAACACGCTATGACCATGCAGGAAGCCGTGAGTGCCAAACGTTTTCATAGCCAATGGTTACCCGATGGAATACTGATGGAGAAAGATGGCTTCGATAACACCGTAATCAAAACACTTGAAGAAATGGGGCACGTCATTAAATATGTAAATGGCCTTGGTCGGGTGGATGCCATTCTTGTTTTACCCGATGGCAAGCTTGAAGGGGGGGCCGATCCACGCGGAGATGATCGCGCTGAGGGGTTTTAGTTTTGGGTTTCGGGTTTCGGGTTTAAGGTTGGCTTCACAAACAGTAACTCGAAACCCAAAACTTTAAACTCGGAACCCGAAACCATTAAAGCTTTTTGATCACAAATTCCACCCTTCTGTTTAACTGCCGGGTTTCTGCATCTTCGTTGCTGGCAATTGGCATTGATCCTCCATATCCCTTTCCGCTGATGCGCTTCTTACTAATACCTTTCTTCACCAGGTATTCTTTTACCTTGTCAACACGGGCTTGCGAAAGCTTTACATTTTGGGTTGGAATTCCACGGTTATCGGTGTGGCCGGCTAACTCAATTTTTACAGTAGGGTTAGCTTGAAGAAACGCAGCAACCATATCCAACTCGGCATACGACTGTGGAAGTAATACTGTTTTACTTTGCTCAAACAAAACATTTTTCAGGTTTACGGTAGTGCCTACTTCAATGGGCTGCAACTTGAAATTCATTTCCAGTTCTTTCATTTCGTTGGTATTCAAGTTCAGTTGTTCGAGTGCGCTCACAAAACCCTGTGCAACAATCTTTATTTCATACAAGCCAGAAGATGGAATATTCAAGACAAAGCCTGAAGTTCCCACGGCCGATGTTTCCTGATTTAAAGAAGGTGCGAGAAACGTAACCGTAGCATTCACAAACTCCCCGGTTCTTGCATTCGTTACTTTTCCATATACCCGTATCTTATTATCATCACGTGGTTGATGACTAATTTCTACAAAGGCAACAGTTGTATCAACCGGTTGTTGCACTACTGTAGTAACGGAATCTTTTTCTGGAAGTGGATCATTCGATCGATACATGCGCACATCGCCATAACCATCGCTGTTCTCGGTAGTGGCAAAAATAACGAAGCCTTCATACGCACGATAAAAAAGATCGCGCCCGCTCGTATTGATGGTGGTTCCCAGATTAACAGGCTCCGACCAGTTTGTCCAACCGTCATCCAGCCGTGTGGAAGAATAGACATCGAAACTGCCATTGCCTTTGCGGCCATTGGTGGAAAAATATAACGTTCTTCCGTCTGCACTCAACGATGGACTTAATTCCTGAAGTTGTGTGTTGATGATCGAACCCAGGTTGCGTGGCTCTGTCCATTTACCATCATTTCCTTTCAATGTTACATACAGATCATCCACACCGCGCGTACCGTAGGTTTCAGCAGAAAATACAAACACAGATCTATCCGGCTGAATATAGCCACACAAGGCAGCCGATTTATTATGGAAGTACGGTATCGAAATATTTTCGGGCCTGGACCAGCCTCCGCCTGTACTGCGTGAAACTGAAATTCCCTGCGTTCTGGCACTACCTCCTTCACTATAATGACTGAGTAAGTATAGCGCTGTTCCGTCAGCGGATAATCCCGCCACAGCATTATAATCGCTGCTGTTGATAGCCGGGCCACCATGCACAAGCGATGACCATTGATTATTTTCTGACCACCTTGAAACCCAGATGTCTCCGGCATCTTTTATTCCCCCTACATTTTCCGGATGATTGGCCAGCGTGACAAACAATGTTTTACCATCCGGGCTGATCACCGGATTGAGTTCATCCTTTGCGTTATTCACCAGTTGAAAAATATTCACTTGCGCCAACAGCGAAGCGCTAATAAAGAAGAGGGTGATCGAAAAAAAGACTTTCATGAAATAAAACTAAACATCAAATATAAAACTACGGCACCGAACTACATACCTATTTACTAATCCATTTGTTGCCGCGAATGGTGAACCGCCAGGGCAGTTTGGCATCATCACCAGCATAATCAATTCCAATGCGCGGGCTGGCCTCAATACTTCTGCTTGAAAATTTCCGCCCGTGGTCTTCTATCCAAACTTCGTTATCCAATAAAAATTTCCCATTCCATTTTCTGTCAATGCCCATCGCTCTGGTCAACTTACCAGGACCGGAGGTAAGTTGTACATCATGTTTTACCGCAGCACGTCTTCGGTGCATTTCAGCAAGTCCTTCAACCGGTTCCAGCGCCCGAATCAATACTGCATCGGCAAGGCCCGCTTTGTTGGTTACTACATTGAAGAGATGGTGAATTCCGTAACATAAATAAACATAGGCATGACCACCCGAATCGAACATAATGGCATTTCGATCGGTCTTCTTACCACCGTAAGCATGACAGCCCCGCTCCTTCCACGAATACGCCTCTGTCTCCACAATGATTCCAGCTGTAACCATTCCATTGACACGTGTAAAGAGGGCCTTGCCAAGCAATTCGCGCGCTATTTTTACAACATCCGACCGCTGGTAAAAGGATTCCGGCAACTTCATATAAACAAATTTCTGGTATCGAAAGAATATTTAACTTTCGCGCTCAAATTTTTAGAAACCCACCAAAAATACACACTATGAAAAAAATCTCATTGCTGGTACTTCTTGCCATTGTTACTTTCTTAAGTGAAGCGCAGGTACAAACTCCAGCTCCCAGCCCGGCAGGCTCTGTAGCCGCTACGGTAGGTCTTACAGAAGTAAAAATTAATTATTCGCGCCCGCGTGCAAAAGGAAGAAAAATTTTTGGTGCCGAACCATCAGTTGTTGTTCCTTTTGGAAGTATCTGGAGAACAGGTGCTAACAGCGGAACAAAAATTTCATTTTCTGACGATGTGAAAGTAGAAGGTATTTCCGTTCCTAAAGGTGAGTACCTGCTGCTTACCTGGCCCGGTGCTACCGAATGGACTGTTGCACTTAACAAGGATGTTGCTCTTGGTGGAAACACCGGAGGGTACGACAAATCAAAAGACGTTGCCAACTTCAAAGTGAAATCAGAAAAACTGACTGAGAAAGTTGAAACACTGACCTTCAACATTGGCGATATTTCTGACGACAGCAAGAATGCTAAAGTACAACTGGCGTGGGAAAACACATCCGTTAAATTCGGCATCACCGTTGACTACGAAACGAAAGTAATGGAGTCGATCAAGAAAAATACTTCCGTTGATCCCTACAACTACTTCCAGGCGGCTGTGTACTATCTTGATAACGGAAAAGATCTTAACCAGGCACTGGAGTGGGTGAACAAAGCCGCTGAAGGTATGAACAGCCCATTCTGGGTACTGCACCAGAAAGCTAAAATTCAAAAAGGACTAGGCGACAAGAAAGGTGCCCTCGAAACGGCAACCGCCTCGTTGAACAAAGCCAAGGAACAAGGCAACCGCGATTACCAGATGATGAACGAAACACTGATCAAGTCATTGAAGTAATCAACAGACAACATTCTCAACAAAGCTCACGGTTCCAACCGTGAGCTTTGTTATTCTTCACACCTACCGATGCTTTGAAAACATAAAACACATACCACCCGACATGTAGAAATTGTACGCGCTTAATTCAACGTCTTCTGTTGAATAGGTCGAATAATTAAATTGATACTGGAACTTAAGATAGCTTGACCCTACTCGGAAAGTAAGTCCTGGCTCTAGAACAAATTTATCCTTGCGATCGTGAGCGTACCCCAACCCGACATTGAATTTGGAACTCACAAGTGCTATTCGGGGTGTAAATGCCAACTCAAAATTTCCCTTGCTTATCCCGATCGTAGGCTGAATAAAAGGTTTTACAAATCTCACGTTAAGAAAATCACCACCCAACTCATCGATGCTGTAAGAATTTCTGATTTCACCCCAGCCACAACCAATAAAAACTTCTCTTATCAGGCCATTTGCCTGATTAAACTTAAACAATCCAACACCAAGATCCCCATACATGCCACTCCCATAACTTTCACTCTCGCTTGCAGGATCTGTTTCCCATATTAAACCTTCTTTGAAACCAGAAAAACTCCCAATCACGGCAACATTACTACTCACCGCTGCACTGGCCTGAATGCCTAAGCCAAGCGCCACGTAGTCAGTTTCATTTGCATCAACTGCAGCACTAATAGAAGCATTGACCGACACCTCTCCTTTTGCTTGAAACATGGGCACGTTTTGTCCGGTAGTAGCGTAGATTACCGGACTACAAGCAACATACATCATTGAAATGACAACAGCCAGGATGAATAATGTAACGCTTGGAGATTTCATAGGTGAAAGATTTCCTCAAACCTACATGCTCCGATTCAATACCTGATTTTGTTTTCTGATTCGCCTGACAGCTTTATTAATTGATTTCAGTAACCCTTTGCATTGCAATACCCAAACCGTGGCAAATATCGCAAGTCTGCAAGTCAGCGAGTTGCAAAAAAAAGGAGGACTTTCAAATCCTCCTTTCATTTCAATAATTTCCCTTGCTTACTCGGTCTTCACAAACTTCACAATCTTCCGCAATCCATTCGCTCCTTCTACCTGCACAATGTACATGCCTGCACTCATTCCTAATTTAACCGTACTGATTGAGTAGTTTCTAAACTTCTCAACCGTGCCATTGTCGAGGAAGAGTTGCTGACCTTGCATGGTACGTATGGTTAATCGAACATCACGTTCTGCTTTTCCTGAAACTTGTATTGTGAGTTGATCCTGGGTAGGTACCGGGTAAACCGCTACCGAAATTTCATCGGCTGCTGCATCACTGAAGTTCTGCGCTACGGTTGGCGCTGCGCCTGTGCCATCAACAATATCAAAGCTTATGGTCAGTGCCGTGCCGGTTATACCTATTCCGTAATCCTTCGCAAAGGGTGTAGCGGTAATAGTATAGTGACCTACTTTAGCCGGCCATGGTGCGTACGTACCGCGATAATCGCCCGCCAGTGAATACGGGAATGTATTGTCGGTGGAGTAACGATTTCCATTAATGTGGAACTGCACACTGCCGGTTAAATTTTCGGTAGTAACCGTACGAATGTACCACGCATCTTTCAGTTGAATCACTGCCCCGTCAACCAGGTCGAAGAGTTTTACGCCTGACCGTGTTACCGCTTCGAAACTCAACACCGCAGACGAGTTGGTTATCGTAACCAAAGCCTCTCCGGCTTTTCCTTTTACTCCACGCGCGTTGTTTCGTCTAAACGATTCAGCCTTCAGCACATGATCACCCTTTGAAAGTGAACCGAGTACCGGAAGATCCATCAGGTAAGGTTGATTATTAGACACGTTTTTCTTCTTGCCATCAACCCAGAACTGTACACTGCCCACCTCGGCTGGTCGCGTGTTAGCCCGTACACGATACTTTGTAAACTGCGGATCCAGCACATCCAGCGTAATCGAGTCTTTAAAGTTAAGTACAGCGTTACCGGTGGTGATATCAATCAACGAGAAGTCATCAACACCGTATGGAATAACCGTGAGGTGGAAGGTTGCTGAATCTGATTTTCCACGGCCATCGGTTGCCACGACAGTAAGATCATACTCACCAGCCTCGCCATACGTTGGATGTATGCTGTAAGACGCTGTTCCATTACCGCTGCTTACCGGTGTGATAAAGGCAGGCGCATTTTTTAACACTACAGTAACTAACGAGTCATCCACATCGGTTGCTGTAAATACTACGCTGATGGTTTCCGTCTCTGCCACCAACGTATCGTGAACAACCAATACCGGAGGATGATTTTCAAATACCTCCAATGTAACTGGTATCGTTACCACCGGTACGAGCGGATCGTTACTGCTGATGGTGATCAACTGCTGGTAGATGCCCGCTTCAACATCCTGCGCATTGAAGATAGCATTGAACGTTGTTGACCTACCGGAAGGAACAAAACCTTCATCAGCATCAAGCACTAACCAAGGCGCTTGTGGCGGTCCATCCAGAATTACAATGTTATCAAGATCGAATGTAGGACCAAAAGTTTCCATGAGCGATAGCATCACTACTTGTTCGATATCACCTGCAAAACCCTGACCGCTGAAGACGGGCACGTTATCCACATAGAGTGTGAACCACGCAGTAGCGCGATCAACATCAATGCGGAAATCAAAATAACCGGAAGGTAATACAACCGGAATGGGCTCATAAAACACATTCCCGAGACTATCCTGCACCAAAGCACTGAGGGTACCATCAGCTGCAAACTCTACCCGTGTATTTACCAATTCTGCAGTAGACGATTGAGGTATAACTTGCCAGGTGGCACCTTTTGCGTTGTCGAGGTTTAGTTTCATTGTTGTGGATGAAACCGGATCGGTTCCAATGGCTACCCCTGGTGAGAATGCCAGCGACAATCCAAGTCCATCGGACAGTCCCTTGAAATGCTGTGCGCCTTCAAATGGATTGAATCCTTCAACAGTCCAATTGCCCCACTGACCTTCCCAACCTTCCTGACCGTTGATATCGCCAGGTGCAAATTCTTCGAAGCCTGTTACATAAAGTTCGGTGGATGCTGAACGAGCCGCTAACGGTGCAATAGCTTTTGTTTCAAGCAGGTTAACCAGCCCGTGCGCACGCTCCGTTCGTTGCGTGGACGCAACTCGTCTCTCGAGCGCGGCTCCATTTCCGGTTGGAATCGGCACATTTCCGATGGTAAACTTCAAGGCACTTTCGCCAGAATTCGAAACCGTAATTTGTTGCGCGGCAGAAGTGCCACGCTCTAACACCTGGTACAATGAATCCGGAGAAACTGAAATCGCGGCCGGTTCACGCACTTCCATCGATGCTACTACACCAATCAATGGATTGGTTGGTGCATTGCTGGTGACTAAAATTCCGGCAACGTAAAATCCAGGCTCTACATCTGCGGCATCAAACTTCGCTTCAATGGCAGCCGTGCCTCCTACCGGCACAACACCTGATGCCGGTGCTACCGACAACCATGCCCGTGGATCGCCAAGCACTACTACATTATCAATCTGAGCATACCAATCGTAGTCATCGGTGTTAGGATCGTAATAATGCCAACGCAAACGGAATGATGTGGCGCCATTGAGAAATTCATCCAGCGCTACCGAAACAAATTCACCCGGTGTACCGAACAATGTTCCATGATCTTCATTCCAACTCAATACGGTTGTCCATTCAGAACTGCCTGCAACCTGAACATCCAGGTCAAGGAAATCAAGGCTGGCAAAGTTCTGGTAGTTGGCACTGTATTGAACAACAATGTTTTTATAGCCCGTTGTGCTGATGAACGGTGTGATCAACTCGGTATCAAATTCAGCAAAGCCGATAGCGTCACTGCTTACGGTGGCCGCTTCACCGGTGCCACAGAAATTGCCGTATCCGATATCGGCAGCAAAGCCCCAGGTAACTCCGTTGTTTTCATTGTTCACTACACTCCATCCGCCAGGCGGGAAACTGGCCGATTCAAATTCTTCCTGAAGTAATGCATTACCCGATAACAGTTCAATGGCAGCAGCTTTCTTCGCTACTACAGCTTTTGACTTCTTACTGTCTAATTCCTGCTTCGCGAAAAGACGGGCATCGTTCTCCCACATGGCATATTTGTTTACAGGACCAGGAGGTAATTTGGCAACGTCTGTGTTTGCACCAATCACCTGCATACTATACGCCAGTGGCCGGCCACCTGTATTTTTTACATTGATTGTGCGCACGGTGTCTTCACGATAATCAACAACAGTCTGCACTACGGTAGGATTTACTTCAATAGCCGGATCGCCTACTACCGTGAGGGTAGCGGGCACAACCAGTTTGTCTGCTCCGGCAATGTCGATGGTAACAGCCGAAGTATATTTTCCAAAAGCCATATCACCGGCATCAAATGTTACCTGTATCTCAACGGCATCACCTGAATTCAGATTGCCGGATACCGGGGTAACACTGATGAATGGCGGAGCTGCGGGCCCCACTTTACCATCGAGGATTCTGAAGTTATCGACATCCATTGTTGGGCCGGCTTCTTCCATCCATGAAAGTATAACTACTTGTTCGATGAAAGCGGCAAAGCCTTTTCCGCTAAACACTTTTGAATCGTTGAAGTAAATGCCAAACGTAGAAGAGTCTGTACTTACCTCGATAGTCAAATCAAAATAGCCGGAAGGAATGCTGGCGGGAACATCCACCCAAATTCCTCCCCCGGCACCATCATCGGTTAATACGCGGGCAATGCCATCGGCACCAAATTCAAGGCGTGTGTTTACGAAACCAGTACTTACTGATTGTGGAATAACTTCCCAACTCACTCCTGAACCTTGAAGGTTTACTTTCATCGTTGTGGACGAAGTACTTTCTGTTGGAGGACCAACAACCGGAGAAAAAGCAAGTGACAAACCAAGACCATCAGCCAATCCGCTGAAATGTCTTTGCCCGCCAAATGGATTTACATTTTCAATTGTCCAGTTACCATACTGACCTTCCCATCCATCTTGGCCGGTAATATCGCCTGTTGCAAAACTTTCAAAGTCAGTGGCATAAAGATTACCAGCCGCCATTGGCGCAGGTGTCGCGGTGCGTCCGAGTATTTTGTTGCTTCTGTCGGGTGATACTACGGCACGATTAGTCCTTTCAATACTTGGTCGTTCGCTTGCACTCTTCATGGCCAGCGAAGATTCACTTCGTGGTGTACGTGTTTTTGCTGCGGCTATTTCAACGGCTCCTGATTTTTTCGCAGGTGCTACCGATAGCCCACTACCCTGCACACCTACGGTAAAAGTATAATCGCTTGGTCCGTTGTTACGCAGCACTAACGTTTTTACGGAAGTCTGCTGTTTCTCCAACTCTTCGCTGAGCGAACCTGGTGTAACCGTAAACTCAGGCCCAAGTACAGTAAGCACTGCAGGCACTGCTACGAGTTCTTTTCCGGGTACATTATTCTCGATGTTGATGGTTGCGTTGTACACACCGGCATCGAGGTTGCCTGCGTTGAATGTAACCTCCAACACAACCTGTTCGCCCGGAGCAACAACGGCTTCATCCGGACTTACTTTTACATACGATGGTCCAGATAAATAATGAACAGCGTTCTGATAAAGTGTAGGTAAGTCACCGGTCCACTGAAGCGCACCACCATTGCCCAGGCTTGGCAGCATGTTGAGCGCTACTACATTTCCATTAACGGCCACAAACAATTCGCCATTACTCCACTCGGCTAATGCAACGGCACCATCCACAAGGCCCACATTCTGCACATAACCACTATAATCCAGACTGCTAACACCAAGCATAACCGGATGGCCAGGCTCCAGAATGGTGCCCATGGAAACATCTATGTTAGCATCGGTAGTAGAAGGCTCGAAGGGTCCATAGTCGTCATCGATGAAACGGCCTGTCATCTGCCATGCATCGTACGAGTACGCAAACTGATTAACAATTACTTTTCCGCCACCGTCAATATAATCGGCCAGCAGATCGCCCATCACTTCAGGATCAACACCACCGGTGGAAAGCCACTGGGTGTTGTTTGACGTTACTACAATATCGTACGGAGTGACATCCGCCAGTGTAATGCCGGGCAAAGCACTTACCGGAAATACGGTGGCATCAATATCATCAAACGCGTTGAAGATGGCCGCAAGATCGCCCACATCGCTATCAGGAGTAAGAATAAGTACCGATGCTGTTGCGGCCGATTTCGCCACCGATTTAATCGTTACAGATCGTGATGCCTGTTGATATTTACCTGCACTGCTTTGCTTAGCAGAACTCTGCTTTGCGGCCGATGACGGAGGTAATTGAATTTGTTTCGAAGTGGATTGAACCGAAGCCGATGCTGCTGCCGGTGCAGCCACGGAAACCGAAAACTCCAGGTTACTGGCGCCCGTATTCTGAACCGTGAGCGCTTGCACAGAAGTTTTACCAGTATTCAATGACGCAGCCAATGCTGCAGGTATAACTTCAATACCCGGAGCTTCAAGTCCCTGACCCGAAACAGCCACGGGGAACGATGGAGTATTCGGATCGTTCGTAACAATGGAAAGAAATCCATCATAAGACACTACCGATGTTGGTGAGAAGGTAACATGGATCACAGCATCCTGAAAAGATTCCACCATAAGACTTCCGGAGAAATCGGTGGTGAATGCACCATCGCTCGAAGTTACCTGCGAAATGGCTAACGGCTCTGAGCCATCGTTGTGAATTGTGATCGAACGAACTGCTGAACCGCCTTCAAACACACCACCAAAATTAATGGTATCCGGACTGAACGAAGCGATTGGAGCACCATTGGGTGTTACATTCAGTTGCAACGGAAAGAGGATACTATCCTGAGCCGGATCGTTTGAAAGAATAATCAGATTATCGCTATACAATCCACCTCCCTTGTTGCTGGCATCAAACGTTACGGTAATCATTGCATTGCCGCCCGGAGCCAATGTGTCCGCAGAACTATCAATGGATGAAAAGCTTTCGTTTGGTGGGCTGATGTTTACAATGGTAAATTCCAGCGGCCCCTGACCTGTGTTGGAAATCGTAAACGACTGTGTTGTTGTTTGTGCGGTTAACAGATCAGCGGTGAGTGATGTTGGTGCCACCGAAATAACCGGTGCAAAGTTGGTGGCCTGCTCCAATACATTCGAAAGGGTTGATGTATTTCCAAAGAAGTCGGCTGACTTGACTGCGAAATAGTAAAGCGTTCCGGGTGCTAATCCATCGATGCTAAATGATTCTGCTCCGCCTGCCGGTTTGGGTGAAGGTGGGTTAGCCACAAGTGTTGCTGAATCAAAGTTTTCGTTTGTTATCGGTGCGGTTGAATAACGAACGAAGTAGGAAGTAGCCGACCCATTGCCAGCATCAGCAGGTGAAGTCCAGGTGAGCGTAACACCGGTGATGGTAACATGAGCAGCACTCAAATCTGCAATGGCATCGGGCGCTGCAAAATCATCTTGTTGCAAGGCAGCAAAGGCATTCAACCTTCCGGAGCCCAGTAATCCTACAAAATCCGGATCTGCCGCATCAATATTGTCAGTGGTTTGTACCAGTCTGCCGCGAAGCATCTCCGGGGTAAACCCGGCACCTCCGAATTTTGAAATAATCAGAGCCGCCACCCCCGACACGTGCGGACACGCCATGGATGTTCCTTGAAAAAAGCCGTATTGATTATTGGATAATGTACTGAGTACACCTTCCTGTGCTATATCTGTTTCACCACCGGGGGCTGCGATATCCACCCAGGGGCCAAAGTTGGAGTACCATGCTTTTTTGTCTTCATGCGTAACTCCGGAAACGGCCAATGTTGCATCGTAGTAACCGGGATAGTGTTCTTCGTTGGTATCATCATTTCCGGCAGCAAAGATTACAATACCACCATTCATCGGACCAACCTGGTTGCCCAGTTCGTCTTTACCTGCTTCGGCAATGAAGTAATCAATGGCATCGAGTACAACCTGATCGAACACACCGGCAAATGTATACCCCCAACTGTTTTGCGAAATGATCGCGCCATTATCAGCCGCGTATATGTAGGTATCTTCAAAGCCCCCTGTATTGGTAGCCCCAAAGGCTGCACAACTCATTAGCCGAACACCATCGCCAACGCCCGAACCACCGGCAACACCGGCAACTCCAATTCCATTATTGGTAACCGCGGCAATCGTTCCGCCCACGTGTGTTCCGTGTTGATCAGCCGGAATACCACCGGTGTTATCTCCGAAACCATAACCATTAATATCATCAACATAGCCGTTGTTATCATCGTCAATATTGTTGCCGGGAATTTCATCGGTGTTAACCCACATGTTGGCAGCGAGGTCAGGGTGATCTACCTGGATACCGCCATCCGTCACGGCCACAATTACAGTACTTTGTCCTGTTTCGATACCCCAGGCCTGAAACAAACTGATATCAGAACCAGGAGTACCTCCCGTTTGCCCGGTGTTGTTGTAATGCCATTGGCTACCCAGCATCGGATCATTTGATCCGCCCGGCAGAGTCGCGAAATTTTTACTATCAATTACTACGGGGCCATAAGCCGGATTATCAGAACCTACAATTGCCTTTTTGTAGACAGGCTCTGCACGAATAATTTCAGGTAACTCCTTATAGGCCGCGAGCGCCTCCAGTACAGAGGCGGCTTTACTCATCTCTACTTCATACCAAAGATGCAATCCATACCTGCGGTGCTTTGCTTCAAATTTTCCGGCAGGCCGAAATACACGCTTCAATGCGCTGACCTGAAACCGATGATGAATATTATCAAGCGATTTAATTCCAGTGACGATTTCATTTCCAGAACCCTTGGTGATTCTGGCTGACTCCAGTTGCGTTGCTAACGCAGGCGAAACCTTTATCCGAACAACACCGGCATCGTATGCAGATTGTTGCTGCGCGTAAGCAAAAAAAGTAAAAAACAAAAAGAGAAAACTGAGCCCGGCAACTATGCCGGCCCATCGAGCAGGGTAATAAATTTTCATAGACGAGGGTTTAAACTATCAACTTAATTTAACTGTCAAGTGAAGCACCTCGGTGGTAAGGTGAAGAACCTTATCTGCTCAATTCAACCAACACATTCTAACGATAAGGCTTGTGTTTTTAATTGCATCATCACACAAAATCAATCCCGTAAGGGAAGGTAGTAAAAAGTAAATCAGAAAAACCAACCTTCTTATATCATTTAAAGTGACAGAATATCTTACTCTGTTGATGCTCAATGATTTTTAGTTTTTAGCTTACTCCATCACTTCAGTGTATTTTTTTATTCGATGGAACAACACCTGTTGGTTTGTTTAAACATGATTAAAGCCTGGGTAACCATCAATAAAAAAGGCTGTCTCAACTTTTGAGACAGCCTCTTCATTTCTACTGTGAAGATATCTTAACCGTTTACCAGGCGAACGTTTACTGCGTTAACACCCTTTTTACCTTCTTTGAGTTCGAAAGTCACTTCATCATTTTCGCGCAGAGTATCCACCAGAAGACCGGAGATGTGCACGAAATAATCCTGACCTGTTGCTGTTTCTTTAATGAATCCGAATCCTTTGGCTTCGTTAAAGAATTTTACTTTTCCTTCTTTCATTGTTAGTTTTTATAATACTGCGGCAAAGATAAGGATAATCCCCACACAACACCCAATCCTTGAAAAGGCAACTTTAATCCACCCAGGCCGTACGTAGAGGCAGTTGTTCTAATGATTTTTTAGCCCCTGACGGGATTATAACGACAGGAATCGGAAAAAATATCATGAAAGCAAGAAGGGCATTCTGCCTTTCGCACAGTGCACAGAATGAAACGCACAATACACTTGGAATTGTAAAAGAAAGTATGGGTTGGATAACAGTTTATATAAGGGGCAAGTCAGGGTTTAAGGACGAGGTGCTTCGAAATCTTGAACACTCAAGGTTTCGGTTTATGCCCGGTACGGCCGAAGAACGAAATGTTTGCCTGTTTTGGATTGACGATCGGGCACCCCTCCGTGAGTTTAAAAAAGCCATCGGCAGCAAAACCATTTTTAAATACCGGCTTAGATTCTATGCCAGTGTGGAGGAATTCATCGAATCGAAAAGCAATTTTAACGCAAACAAGTTTACCCCACAGGAGCAATCGATGATTCGCGAAATGCATAGCTGGCAAGCCGAACAGCAGACCTTTGTAAAGACGGGAACAGATAACTAACTGTTCCTTTTTTTATTCATCCAATTCGCAGCAGCCTCTGCAAGTTCTGGAATCAGCTCGCGCTTTCCTGCTTTAAACGAATGATCTGCACCTTCGAACGTAATCAAGGTTGACGATGGAAGGTCAGCACACACGCCTTCAACAAGGGCCAGATCGGCCAACGCATCGCGTGTACCTTGAAGAAATAACATGGGTATAGTAATAGAACGCAAGTGATCGGCCCGGTTAGTCGCGGGGGCCCCAGCCGGGTGCAGCGGAAACCCAACGAATACAATCCCTTTCACAAATTCGGCACGCTCTTTCGATACCCGTTGTGAGGTCATCCGGCCGCCAAACGATTTACCGCCTGCAAACAACGGCAACGAAGGATAAAGTTCGTGCGCTTTTTCCAGTAAGCGAGCTACTGTTTTCTCGGCTATTGCCGGTGGGTCTGGTCTGCGCTGACCACGCTCCATATAAGAAAAATTATATCGCATGGTGCCTACATTTCTTTCGGCAAGGGCTACGGCAAAAGCCTCCATAAAACGATGATTCATCCCCGCCCCTGCTCCATGCGCCAACACCAGCATTGTATGACAAACCGATGGTTCGATGATCAGGGCCGAAACCTCCCCGATTGTTTCTGAAATAAAAATGGAAAGCGCTTTTGAAGTGAAGTTGTTCATGATTGCTGGCTATTGAATCTCCTCCAAGGAAGCGGAAAGATAATTAACTAAGGGCCGATGCTGAAGCCGGTCTGTAGATTCTAAAAACTCAATATACTTCAGCATGATATTTTCCTTCAGCTTCAACATAATGACGCGCAACTTCATAATGTTACTATTGAACTGAACCATGGCTGCCGGATTACTATCCTGCATTGTAGCCAGTGTTTTAGAGAAACCTCCTGCTTTGAGTTCTTCTACTTTTGTAGCCAATACCTGGTGCCGGTTAATCAGCGACTTGATTTCATCATGCAGTATTTTTTTTTCTGCCTTAAGTTCAGCTTTCGTTTCCTCCAACTCGTGTTCGGCTTCAATCACTTCGAGTCTCTTTTTTGTCATGTCTCCCTTGTTAGGATTTACCACCGGAATGGTAACACCCAGTGAAATGCTCCAGGGTGTGCGGTCTTGCTCGGTACGGTACGGCTCATACTCGGTTTGCAGAAACCCCAGGTTGATGTTTGATTTCTCCAGCTTATACTCCTGGTTAGCTTGTGTAATCACCTGTTGCTGGTATTGCTCGGTTGCCGAAGCATCATCCAGTCTGGCAAGACTATCCACCACTTTTTCCAATTGCTGAATGGATATAACCTGGTTGTAAGTCCACGCTACGGTGCGCTGGCTTGCGTTGGGATAATGCGCTACAATCTTGCTAACCTGATTCGAAATTTCAAACGAGGCTTCCTCCCACTCCGCCAGTTGATCCATCTGCCGTAGCTTCAGTTTAATATAATCCTCCCCGTCAAAAAAATCGGAGTACTGTTGTTTATCCATAATGGCAATCAAACTCTCCGTAAGCTTTTGATCTTCCTCGATGAGGATTTTCATTTCCGTATCGTACAGAAGTTCGATAATTAAAAGATACCGCTGCAGCAGTGCTTCCTTCCAGGCAAAATCTCTTTCGAACGTTAACAGCGATTGATACCCCTCAAAGTAATTACGGTTGCTCCTTACTTCCCAGGGGTTAGCCGGATTGATGCGCAAGGCGAAATCCTGCCGGTCCGGATCCAACTGATTATTTTTTGTACGAATCTCCAGCTTTTGCAGGGGCGACAATTGATACGGCTTTTTTCTCAAATACTCCAGCCGCGCATCATACGACCGAAGTTCAGGATCGTCTACAGCCGATTTTAAAAACTCACTAATCGTAACCTGGCCTGATGCGCCAACCGATTGACCCAATAATCCACAGCAGAAACAGATCAATGAAATGAGGATTGACAATTTCATCTGATCAACACTTTTTCTCCGGTGGCGAATTCATTGTTGGGCGTAATCTCGATAAATACTTCGCGGCCAAAAGCTTTTACGGCTGTCGACTTTTGAAGTATCTCCGGAAGCTCCACCACCGAACCGAACCCAATTACTTTACCTTGTGCATTAACACTTCGGTGCTCATACGATTCTACACGTACTTCTGCCCCCACCATCACGGTTGATTGCTTCTTGCCAATCATGTACCCCACCACGGTTGTCGGGTGTACGGGATTAACCGAAAGCAAAGGCGTGAACGCGCTGGTATGCTCGCCATTTTTAATGTAAATACTTTCTACCACGCCATCCGATGAAGCATACTTACTTAAGGCTTTTTGCTCATCCTTAAGCAAATCAAGCTCACGCTCCTGCAACGAAATCTGATTGATCAATAACCGCTGGTCAGTGGAACTTTCCTGCAGCAAGTCCTTAATTTTAATATCCAACGCACGCTCATGTTTCTTGCGTTGTTCTTGCAGCGAATTTATTTTAACGTACTGTGGACTGCGCTTTTTATCCTGCGTGGTGTCGGCTCCCGTAAACTCGCGCGTAAGTTGCTGGTTAAGCTTCATCTCGCTTTGGAGTTGCGCGATGTCTGCATCAATTTCTTCCAGTGTAATGCTGGTTTCTGCGCGTTCATAATCAATTTCAGACTGCACCAGTTTGGATTTATCATCCTGCTCAGAACGCAGCACCGATAATTTATTGGTTAACTTCTGAATTTCAATTTCCAGTTCACTGCTGGTCAATTCAATCAGCAGTTGGCCTGCCTTGACTTGCTGACCGGCCACCACATGAACGGCCTTTACGAGCGATGCCTTCTCGGAAGTGATCTTGTATTCTTTGCCATACGTAACGCCCACCGTAGAGCCGCTGCTGCCTTTAAAGAAACGCGAGCTGATGTAGAGCATGGCCACAAACAATACGGCCACCAAAACATAAAACCCATTTACACCGGATGATCGCATCGTTACTGTACGGTTAGTTCGTTGGACGTAATTTTAATTTGTTGCAGGGCTTCAAGCGTTCGAAGTCCGTCCATAAACATTTCTTTCGAAACGTTACTTCGCAGCGAGAAGGCATACTGGTAACGCACGCTGTTCTCTTTGGTAACAGTCATGTTGACAACACGGTGTTCTTCACAAAACTGGTCGATTATCGCGACTACCTGCGGAAGCGTTGCCGATTCGGTAAGTACAAAAAACAACATTCCCTGCTGGGTGAAACTCCGAAAAGGTGAAACGTGAAGGATGGCCGCCACCACACAGAACAAAATCGTGCCCACAAAAGAAATTGTAAAACCATACACGCCAATGGCCAGACCGGTGCTGAGTGCTGCAAAAAGGAAAAGCACATCGCGTGGATCGTCAATACGAGTTCTGAACCGAATGATGGCCATGGCGCCAAACACCCCCAAGCCTCTCGCCAGACTGTCGCCAATCGCCATCATTACCATAGTCGTAACAACAGCGCCAAGGATTAATGCCTGGAAAAAACTTTTTGGGTAATGGTCGCCTTTAAAGGTAAGCCGATGGGTAATGGCAATTATCGAGGATAACAAAAACGCCCAGACAAAGGAGTAGGTAACATTCACGAGTTGTGAGTACTCATACACCGGGCCATCAGGAAACAATTCGAGCATGCTGAAAATATTCTTTTACAATAATACTTATTCGTTGGAGGTTCCCTGTGTTGGCGATGCGAAACTTTTCCAACTGACACCACCATTGGTTGTGCGTCCGTAAGAAGTATTGTCAGTCTGCGAACCAAAGGTGTAGGTATCGATCGCGCGCCCATCAATGTAGAATAAGCCTACATCTTCTCCACTGGCGCTCAGTGAAAAATTCAAGTGCAGTATACCTTGCGCCTGGTTTCCATCCGCCCACAATACCAAAAAGCCTTTTGCCGGAATAGTGGTTTTAGATGGATTTGATTTTGGAATTTTATCACCAAACGGATCGTTCACGTTGTCGGATAAATACATTCCACCAATATCTACCGGAGTATCGCCTGCGTTATAGATTTCAATCCAGTCATCGTACTCGGCTGTGCCGCCATCATTGTCTGGGCAGCACGAAGCATTGGCCGCCATAAACTCATTAATATAAAGTTGCGGCAACGCATCGGTGTTCAACAAATAATCATGCAGCTCATCGGGTGCATCGAATGGGTCGGTGCTGGTGAGCGAGGTATTATTGGTTACTTCAACATAGTACTCAATTTTTCCAGTCGCATTATTGGCCGGAATCACACCGGTATAATTTATTCCTGAGCCGGTCATCGTAACGGTAGTAAACGATCCGCCATCAACACGGTAAAACAACTTTACCGATGCAATTCCGGAAGCTGAAAGTAGTTTGGCCGTAATGGTTACGGCCTGATCGAGTGCAGGCACCAAAGGCGAACGGGTAACATCCACAATAACCGGAGCGGTATTGTCGCCATTACTTTCACCCTCCGATGTATTTCCTGAAATCAGCAATGTAGTAGAGCCATCCGGAAAACGACCGTATGACTGGCCATCGCGCAGGGCCGGAAATTTTACTTTGTCAATTAAATCGCCCGAAGCATTCTCGAAGTAAACCGTTTCGCCATCGGAAGTCAATTTAAACGGAGGATGAAGCCCCACCCCGGTATCATCGCAGTACAACACCAGAAATCCGTTTGCCGCAATCTTGGTATTGGCCGGAAGCGCATACTTGTTCATGCCATCGTCATATACCTTGTAGCCCCCAATGTTTACTTCGGCTGTGTTGGCATTATAAAGCTCAATCCAGTCATCACCCGATGCAGATACTTCGTTTATAAAAATGTCCTCGTTTTTAGTGACCTTCGGTTCGTCATCGTCTTTTGAACAGGAATTCAACAACACCAAGCCCCAGAGAAAAGCGGCAGATAAAACATAGCGCTGCCATTTACGGTCGATCATCTTAAAAAATTATTATGTAAACGTTAAAGATATAATATTTAGGAAATAATGCCGAAGACTTTACTAGTAAACTGGTTGATTGTAGTGACCTAACACCCATTCTGTATGACGAATCCTTTTGAACACCGCATACACGTACAATCCGATGACATTGACGAACTGGGCCACGTTAACAATGTGGTGTATGTGCGCTATGCCCAGGAAGTAGCGGCAGCCCATTGGGATACAATCGCTTCAGCCGATCTGAAAAGCAAGTATTTGTGGGTAGTGCTTCGGCACGAGATTGATTATAAAAATCCGGCCTTTCTTCACGATGAAATTACCGGAACAACCTGGGTGGGCGATCATGCCGGAGCACGCTTCGAACGCTTTGTTAAACTAGTACGCAAATCAGATCAGAAAGTATTAGCAGAAGCCAAAACAATCTGGTGCTTGCTTGATGCAAAAACCAAACGGCCAACCCGCATTACTGAAGAAGTGTTGAATGTATTGTAAATTAACATACCACAACAACCACTACCCGCATGAAAAATCTACTCAGCATCCTCTCCCTCATCCTGATCGCCACATCAGGAAATATTGCACAGGTACTACCGGCATCCGTTCAACTTCACGCGGCCGTATTGGCTGCACCATTAGAAGATCGCGACAGTGCTATGGTGTATGGCTATTCCGAAAAAGGTGAATTCATTGTACTGCGCAAAGGACTAAATTCTATGGTGTGCATGGCGGACGACCCCAACCAGCGCGGCATCAACATTTCGTGCTACCATCGCGACCTGGAGCCCTTCATGGCGCGCGGACGTGAATTGAAAAAGCTGGGAAAATCTTTTCAGGAAATCTTCGACATCCGCGAACAGGAAGTAAAGAGCGGAAAACTCAAGATGCCGAAACAACCTACCACGCTCTATGTTTTTTCCGCCACGGATGAACAGTTGAACAAAACAACAGGCGAAGTCACCAACGGATACCTTCGTTATGTCATCTACATTCCGTATGCAACGGCCGAAAGTACAGGTCTTCCGCTGAAACCGGATGCTCCGGGTATGCCCTGGATTATGGATCCGGGAACACACCGGGCGCACATTATGATCAACCCACCACCAAAGAACTGAGAAAGCAGCACCTAATCCATTAATGAGAATTTATCAACCTTGATTATGTTGTATATTGAACGTACGAAACGTAATCAACAACCCTCATGATCACCAGACGAAAATTCATTCATCAGTCAGCCGCGAGTGTGGCTGCACTTGCCTTAAGCACTGAATTGTTTGCCGGCATTGCGCCACAGAAGAAAACCAAATTGGGCATTGCGCTTGTTGGGCTTGGCTACTACAGTACCGATCTGCTGGCGCCTGCGCTCCAACTAACACAACATTGCTACCTGGCAGGCATCGTTACCGGCACACCCGCCAAGGCTGAAAATTGGAAGCAGAAGTACAGTATACCCGACAAGAATATTTATAACTACCAGAACTTTGATCAACTCGCCAACAATCCTGACATTGATGTTGTCTACATTGTACTGCCACCTTCCATGCATGCAGCGTATAGTATTCGTGCAGCCCAGGCCGGCAAA
>Ga0315910_10001047_pt1 | contig 25987 bp, 19 predicted proteins | sample EdamamesoilMG_FD_204470 | JGI IMG/M metagenome (GOLD analysis project Ga0315910, IMG submission 204470) | Garden soil microbial communities collected in Santa Monica, California, United States - Edamame soil | ecosystem: Environmental > Terrestrial > Soil > Garden | place: USA: California... | reverse complement strand
GCTTCCTGTTCAGGCAAGAATGCCGCTCCCACCAGTGACGGCACGCAAGTCACCGGGACTTCCGGCGCAAGCCTGAACACCACCGGGAGCGCCAGCACGACCAGCGCAACGAGCACGACCAGCGGTGCGAGCACATCCGGCTCTGACGCCGCAACCAGCGGCGCCAGCACCACCGGGATCGTTGAAACCACTGGCAGCGTCGGCACGACAGCCGACAGCACCACTGGTTCTGGGGGATCCGGTGGAGTCAGCGTGACGAGCAGCGTCAGCAGCTCCGGTGGCTCAGCGGGCGTTGGTGGCTCGGGTGGCTCCCCGACGACCGTGAGCTTCAAGCCCCGAGTGATCCACACGACCGATATCGGCGGAGATCCGGACGACCAAGAATCCGTGGTGCGCCAGCTAACGATGGCCCATTGGTTCGATATCGAAGGCTGGATCGTCACGACCGGCTGCTGGAAAAAGAGCCAGGACAGTACGGAACTGCTCGATACCATCGTCGACGCTTACGGCGAGGTGGTCGCGAATCTACAGGTGCACGATCCGGAGTTCCCTTCGGCGGAATACCTGCACAGCATCTCTGTACTCGGCCAAACCGGATACGGAATGGGCGACGTCGGCGACGGAAAGGATAGCCCCGGTTCGGAGTTGATCATCGCGGCAGTCGACAAAGACGATCCGCGGCCGGTGTGGGCAACTTGCTGGGGAGGTTGCAACACCATCGCACAAGCGATCTGGAAGGTGCAGAACACACGCCCCGCCGAAGAGTTAGCGCACTTCATGAGTAAGCTGCGCGTCTACGACATTCTGGGCCAGGACGACGCCGGGACTTGGATTGCGAAGACGTTCCCGGACATGCTCTACATCCGCGCAACGGGTGTCTACAGCTGGCAGCCGACGGAAAGTTGGGTCGCCGAGCACGTGCGAAGCCATGGCGCGCTGGGCGCCGTGTACCCCGAGAAAGCCTACGACTACGAAGGCGATACCCCGGCGATCTTCCACCTGATCCCGAACGGCCTCCACGATCCCGACCAAGTGGACCAGGGAGGCTGGGGCGGTCGTTTCGACGCTCGAAAGAAGACCGGCGTCCGAGGCATGTCGTGCATGGAGGGCGAAGACGCACCGTACGATCCTTACGGCATGTACAACGAGACCAGCGAATCGATCGCTCGCTGGAAGGACGCCATCCAAAACGACTTCGAAGCGCGCATGGATTGGTCGATTACCAGCAACTACGCTGGCGCGAATCACCACCCGATCGCGATCGTGAATGGCGATACGAGCCGGCAGGTGCTGGAAGTCAGCGCCCCCGCGGGCTCGAGCGTCGAGCTCAGCGCCGCGGGCTCCAGCGATCCCGACGGGAACGAACTCAGCTACTCGTGGTGGGTATTCGAGGAGGCGAGCTCCTACAGCGGTTCGGCGGAGGTGCAGGGCAACTCATCGACCGCTGCCACGCTGCAGCTGCCCGCGGACTCAGGGGGGCAGAACCTGCACGTGATCCTGGAGCTCAGCGACAACGGCTCTCCGAGCCTGACCGCCTACCGCCGCGTGATCGTCCAGGTACAGTGAACGTTGAGTAGCTACCTGGCGTAATCCGACGCCCATCGGAGGCAGTTTCGGTGACATTGCGAGCCCAGGTGTCAAGAATCCTTGCCATGAACCTGGCGCAAACAGCGTGATAGAAGCGGACATGCCCTACAGCCCGTGGATCGGTAACTTGGTGGTTCAAGACGTGCTGGGCAACTACGGCACGGTGAAACTCTTGCTCGACGAGGCGGCACCGCCCGTTCCTCCGCCAACGCTGCGCGTGCGGGTGGAAGTCGCGGCTCAAGGCCTCGCGCACGCGGACTTCGAGGTCGAGGTCTTCAGCAACCTGAACCGGCGCGACCAGGTGAAGCTGGTCGAGCCGCTGGCGGAATCAGGCAATCCGGCGACCTCGTACTGGTTGAGCCATCCGATGCAGCCTGCGGGTCAGGCGTACGACAACCTCGTCTACGAGGTCGTCCTGCCCGTCACCAAGTGCGGAGCCTATCGACTCACGGCTCGCTACCGGCGCGTCGGCACTGCGGACTGGTGGTGGGTCAACGAGTTCACGCCCTTTCCATGGGCGAGCAGGCATCGCGACTGCGCGATCGTGGTCTCGCCGGCCAAGGCCGCGCGGCTCTCGATCTACGAAGCCAACGCCCTCACGGTCGAAGCGCTGCAAGGCGGCAACTACCAGAATCGCAGCACGCTCGACGACTTCTTGCCGGGCGCCGACTTCGACGCCTTCAACCCATTCGACCTGAACTACGTGAAGACGACGGTGGGTTTCAACGCGCTCTGGCTCATGCCGATCTTCCCGAACACGCGCTGGCGTTGGGACACGTCGCGCTGGATGTGGACCGAGAATTTCGACCCAGGCAGCCCCTATGCCACGCGCGACTACTTCAGCGTCAACCCGTGGCTGGCCGACGACGGCACCGGAGCGCGGGCCATGACTCTGTTCCAAGACTTGGTGACTCAAGCGAGCGCCCAAGGGCTCGACGTGATGATCGACATCGCGTTCAACCACGCGGGGCGCGACGTCTGCTATGGGCAAGGTGCAGTCGATCTCCAGCTGTGTCAGCCCGCCCAAGCGGCAGACTGGATCCGCGAGGTGCGCCCGCGCTGGTGCACGCGCGGCAACGAGTATGGCTATGGCTGGGTGATACCGCACTACCGCGAGCCCGCCTCCGACGGCTACTCCGCAGCAGTCTACGCGCCCGCGGATCGCTTGAACGAGCACGTCTGGCCAGACGCGAACGTGGATTGGTACTTCGGTGACTATTCGACCCTCGGACCCAAGCCCGATCGCTTCTACGATCCGCTCGGCAGCGCCGAAGACGAGCGCGACCTCTTCTACACGGATCTAACGCAATCCGCGGATACGGCAGCCTTGTGGCGCTACTTCGCGTACATCGTGCCGTTCTGGCTCGCTCGCACCAACAACCGTTTAGCGGGCATCCGCGCCGACTTCGCGCAAGGTCTGCCGAATCGGCTGTGGGAGCACATGGTCAACGAGACACGCAAGGTGCGCTGGGACTTCGTGTTCCTGGCGGAAGTGCTGGATCCTCCATCCATCCAGTACCGGTTGAACAAGGTCATGGATGTGCTCACTACCGTTTGGCATGGGCTGTTTCGCGACCAGGGCGTCAGCATGAGGGGACTCTTCGACGCGCTCGAAAACGAAGCCAGGCTGCTCGGACCCACGAGCGTGATCATGCACAACGGCACGAGCCACGACGAATCCGGCAACGCCGACCGCTGGGCGATGGTCGCGCGCTACGCGGTCGCCGCCGCTGCCTACGGCGTCCCGATGGCCTACATGAGCCAACCGTTGGGCATCGCAGAAAAGCTCGACTTTCAGTACCAATTCACCAACATGTACGACGCTTGGACGCGAAACGATCCAACCCGCGATTTCGTTGCCGGCATGTACAGCCGCATCAACCGCGCGCGGGCAGCCTCGCCCGAGCTCTCCGCGCCCGCCCGCTACTTCCTCAACTCGACCGCGGGCGGCTTCCACGATCGGATCTTCTCGGTCGCGCGCTGGGTCGCCGGCGCAGCCACGGACTCGGTCGTGCTCGCGTTCGTGAACCTCGACACTGCGAACTCGAGCACCGCCGTATTCGCCATCCCGCGTTCGATTCGATTGTCCGGCAACTACAACGTCGTCAACCTCGTGGCTGACGCACCCAACGCACCCCTGTGGGGCGCTTCGCGCAGCGCCGAACAGATCTACAGCGAAGGCGTGTACGTCCACCTCGCCTACCCCAACGAGGTCCAGTACCTGCGCCTGGTGTCCGCGTGACGCCACCTGGGTGACCCATGCCCAGCGGCCGAGGCGTGTCTATGCGACAGCGAGTATGCCGGCCCCCCAGCTCGGCCTGGGCCTCTCAGGTAGCTCCTAAAGGCGCGCCCGCTAACAGCCTTGCTGGGGCTAGGCAGGCTAGCGTTCCTGCCGGATCGCAATAGACCAGTATCGCTTCACCGGACTAGTGGCAGAGTTGCGTGTTTGCGGCTCGGTGCTGCTCGTGGGTGCCGGCCCGCCCACGATGTTGTAACCCTGAATTGCCAGGCGTTCGGGATCCCGCTGCCGCAAACCGAGGCGTTGAAATCACGACCCCCGCGGATCCGGGAATAGCCCTTCTAAGGAACGATTGAGATGAGGACGAATCGACTTGTGTTGGCTTTGGCCCCCATTCTGCTGGGTGCCTGTAGCGACGATAACTCTGCGACAACGAATGCTTCGGCCGGAGACCCCAGTGCCGTTGGCCCCACGACGAGCGGCAGCACGACGGGAACGACAGGGACGACCGGGGGAATGGGCACGGCCGCGGGGACGACCACGAGCGCGGGGACGACTACCACCACCGGCGCGGCGGCAGTCACTGCGACGGGCAGCAGCAGCACCACAGGCTCCCCGACGACCACCAGCACGACCGGTGACGGCACTACCGGCGGCGGCGTGGGCGGTACGACGGGGACGACCAGCACGGGCGGCGCCGGCGGGACAGGCGGCGGCGGGACGACGGGGCCAATGACCTGCCCCTACACTCCACCAGAAGATCCGGCGAGCCCTCCCCAGAACTGGACCGCCAGCGAACTCACCGTGTTCAACGACAACGGCGGGTGGACTTGGTACAACGACGAACGCGTCGTAGTGGACGCCGAGGGTGGCAAGATCGTGGTGAGCTCCGCGAGGTCGAGCGCATCGAGCCAAACCGCGGACACCAACATCGACGCGGTGATCTACGACATTGCAACGGGCACGAGCGAGAAGATGGCGCTCGGTTCGCTGAGCTACTCCGACGACCACAACAACGGCGGCATCGTGGTCAAGGCTCCGGGCGAGTACTTCGTCGCCTGGGCGCACCACAACAAGGAGTGCAATTCGTATTGGCGCAACTACGGCAGCGGCATGTGGGGCCAACAGGTGACGCACGCGTGGGGCGGTCAGGGGTGTCCTTGGCCGAGCGTGAATGGCGGCAACCCGATCAATGTCACCTACAACAACGTCTGGCAGTTGAGCGCAGAAGGCAGAATATATAACTTCGTCCGCTCGGTGGAGAGCAGCCCGAACTTCCTCTACTCAGAGGACGGCGGAGCAACCTGGACCTTTGGGGGGCGGCTCACGGCCTCTCAGCAGATCGGATACAATGCGGGCTACTACAAGTTCTGGGGCAACGGGGTAGATCGCATCGACTTCTTCGCCACGGAATCGCACCCACGGGACTCCAACACGAGCGTCTTTCACGGTTACATCAAGGACGGCAAGACGTACGATTCGCTCGGTCAGGAGATCGACGACAACCTGTTCGACACCAACGCGCCGGAGATCACGGACGCCACGCGAGTGTTCGGTGCAGGTGGGATGCTCGGCGGCGTCACGCTGCGCCGCCTGTGGAACTTCGACGTCGCGCGCTACGACGATGGAACGATCGGCGTCTTGTGGCAGGGGCGCGAGAACGAGTGCGCCGACAAGAACAACTGCAACCCCGGTCACCATGTCGCTTACTCGCGTTTCGACGGCACGGAGTGGAAGTCGACGTACCTCGTCAAGGGTGGCCGTACCCTTTACCGCGAATCGGGCGCCAGCGCGGAATGGTGGGAAGAGGACTACCTCGGCGGTGCCGCCCTCGATCCGGATGACCCCCACGTGATCTACGTCTCCACCAACATCGACCCTCGCGACAACTCGACCACGTACCCTGTCAACGAGATCTGGAAGGGCGTGAGCTGTGACGAAGGCCAGAGCTTCGTCTGGACACCGCTGACCATGAATTCGTCCGATGAGAACCTGCGACCGGCGGTTCCGAAGTGGGACGCCAATAACACCGCCATTCTGTGGTTCCGCGGAAACTACCAGACCGCCCAGAAGTACAGCGCGGAAGTGGTAGGCCTGATCACCGAGCGATAGACTCTCACCGCGACTCGCGCAGCGGGCTCCGGAATTGCTCACGCTTCAACGATCGACGTCCGGAGCCAACCCATCCCACAGCACACCAACCAGCTGGTCGATGCTCGACTTCGAACGCGCGGGGTGTCCTGGGCCCGTGAGAAGCTCGAACATGGCGAGCGAGTGCACCGTGGAGATGAGGACCATCGCTCGACTTCGCGCGTCCCCCGGACTCATTAGCCCGTCCTTTGCCATGCGCTCGAAGCGGGACGCAATCGCGTGCACGATCGGAAAGAATGGCAAACCGTCGTGCCAAGCCCGCAGGCGCTCCACCTCCGCGCCGTGTGCTGCCACCACGTTCAGAAACGTCGGAGCAAACGCGCTCAGATACTTGAGCAGCCGCTTGCTGAGCGCCAGCACGTCGCGCCGAGCGTCGGATGGAGGATAGGGGCCGAGCAGCGCCTCGAGGTCCAGCGGCTCGGGAGCCATGGCCCTGAAGAACAGCTCCTCCTTCGAGCCGAAGCGCTGGTAGAGCACCGCCTGGGAGACGCCGGCCGCGCGCGCCACGTCACGGGTGGAAGCGGCGTGCCCCTCGCGACGAAAGATCTCACGCGCCGCGGCGAGGACTTCCTCGTCCTCTACTATCTTGGTTCTACCCATTGCCCGCCATTCTGCCTGCAGCCGCTCCGCGCCGACAATATGCCCAAACGCGAAGCCCGGGCACGAGCGCGGTCCCGTGGTTTACCTGGATGAAGGTCTCGCGCACGCGTGCGTCGCTACGGTCGGTCGGCCTCTCGCTCGGCAACTCGCGGCTGGCGGACTCTACGGCGATCCGGGTGACGATGCCCTCGCCGAGCGCCTCGCCTCCGTCACCGTGCAGCTTGCAAGCAGCGCCCTGTGGGAGGCTCGTCGCCTCGCTGTCGTCCACTTCGGCGCGCACCTGGAGCCGTTCCAGGTTACCCATAACCATCAGAGGGCCGACGGAAGGCGCATAGAACTCGCCAGCGTGATAGCGGCTCCAGAGCACCACGCCCTCGACCGGTGCCCGCACCTCGCGGCGAGAGAGCTCGGTGCGAGCGCTGGCAAGCCGTGCGACGGCGGCTTCGTGGCGAGCCAGCGCGAGCCGTCGCTCGGAGGGGCGTGCTCCGCGACGCACGACGCTGAGGCGTGCGAGCGCCGCTGCGACGCCAGCTTCGTCGGACCTCAGGGTAGATGCAGCGCGCTCGACGTCGGCCTTGGGCAACACGCCCACGCTGCCGAGTTGGGTGGCCCGCTCAGCGTCGCGCTGGCGCTGCTCGAGTTCGTACTGCGCGCGTTCGAGTTCGGCGCTGGCTACCCGCACTTCCTCGGCAGACGCTGCGGTGCCGTCGGCCTCTGCCGCCGCCTGACGCAGCTCCGCCTCGGCGAGTTCGACTGCGTGCTTCTGGCGGGCATCATCCAGGCGCGCGAGGAGCTCGCCGCGCCGCACGCGCTGTCCCTCGGATACCGCAAGCTCAGCGATCACACCCGAGTCGAGCGCGGCCAGCCTCGTCTCTCCGCCCCAGGGCTCGACGATGCCCGGAGCAGCGACCACTGCGCCTGAGTCAGGGTGCTTCTGCGACGCTGCTGCCGCACGTTCGACCTTTGGTCGTTCGTGACAGCCCGCGAGCAACGCGAACGAGAGCAGGGGTAGCAGCAATGCAGCGATTCTTCCGTGGGAATGGTTCATGGTCTTGCCTAGCTGTCGAAGCGGCCGTCGCTGACGCGAACGACTCGGTCAGCGATCCGGAGAACCCGCTCGTCGTGGGTCACGATGACCGCTCCACGCTGCTCACCGCTGACGCTTTCGCGGAGCAGATCGAGGACCTGGTCGCCCGAGGCCGCGTCGAGCGAAGCCGTAGGCTCGTCGCAGAGCACGACGAGCGGGTCGCCCACGATGGCCCGGGCGATCGCGATGCGCTGCTGTTGCCCGCCGCTGAGCTGACGCGGCTTCTTGTGCGCATGCGCCGCGAGGCCCAGGCGCTCAAGGGCACTCTGGGCGCGCTCGCGCGCTGACACCGCCGTCGCGCCGGCGAGCGAGAGCGGCAGCGCCACGTTCTCGAGCGCAGACAGGCCCGAGAGCAGGTTGAATTGCTGAAACACGAAGCCAAGTGCCGACAGGCGGATTTTGGAGAGCTCGTCGCGAGGGAGTCCGGTGGCCCGGCGGCCCCCAACCCAGACCTCGCCCTCCGTGGGTGACAGCACGAGACCCAGAATGCTCAACAGCGTCGTCTTGCCGCTGCCCGACGGACCGGAGATGACGATGACCTCTCCCGCACCGACCGCGAAGCTCGCCGGGTGCAGCACCCGCACGGCGAGATCACCCTCACCGTAGACGCGCCCCACGTTGCGTCCTTCGAGCACGGGTTCCAAGTACGTTCGAGCTTGGTCGCCCATGGCTCAGCCCTTGAAGACGATCGCCGGATCGATCGCCAGAACCCGTCGCACCGCAACCACGGACGCGAGCAGACACGAGACCAGGGAGCTCGCGGCCACACCGACGAACAGCCACCAGGGCGCGAGCATGGGCGCGCTGGTGGCGTGCAGCTTGACCAGCACGAAGATCGAGAGTCCAAGGCTCGACCCGACCGCGAAGAACAGCAGCGCTTGCGAGAACAAGAGCCCGATCAGCTGTCTCTGAGTCGCGCCCACGGCGATCAGCGTGGCGAAGTCGCGGGTGCTGTCCACGACCGACGAAAACATCGTGACTCCTACCACGAGCGACCCCACGAGCGCCGCCACCAATGCCCCCATACCGAACACCACCCCTACCGGAGTGCGTGCCATGAAATGGCCGATCACCGCCGTACGCAGCTCTGGTCGTGTGAAGACCTTCGCGTCCGGCAGCCGCACGCGCAACGCTTCTGCTACCTCCTCTGCATCGACGCCTGTACGGACGCGGACCACGATGAAGGTGGCCCGATCCTCGGCGAGCGCCAGCACGCCTCGGACGTCATCGACGTTGGCAAAGACGTACGAGTAGTTCCCATGCGGATCCACCTCGCTGAAAAAGCCCGACACGATCATGGTTCGATCACCCACTTCGAGCCGTTCGCCGGGGACGGGATCGCCGTACAGCGGTCTGTCCGCAGCGCTGATCAACACGCTGCCCGGCCGCGAAAGATTCCCCACGACGCTCGCCGGCAGTCCGAGGTAGCGTGGCCCCTCGACCCCAACCACCTTTACGAGCTCACCCACACCATCGGGACGCGTCGCGCGCGACATGCCCTGAACTAGCGGTGAAGCCCAGGCAACCCCGTCGGTGCTCATGGCAACTGCCTGGTAGCGTAGCGGCACCGACTCGGTGATGTCGGTGTCGACGGTGGTCGGGGACGCGATCCAGACATCGGCCCCGGCGGTGTCCACGAACGCCGCAACGCGGCCGAGTATTCCGAGGAAGGTCGAAAGCTGTTGCGCCATCAGGAACGCAGACACCACAACCCCGAGCAACGTACCGAGGCTCTTCGAGGGCTGATCGAGCAGTAGCCGCAGCGCGATCCTGAGCACCGGCTTTTTATAATCAGTCGACCGCTTATTGTCAAGTCTGAGGCGGAAAGCGCATCAACTCCGGCGCACTGCGCGGTTGGTCTCGCTGCCCAACGGCGCAGGCCTAATACGGCTAGCGGTGCGCAAAATGGGACCTTTGGTGCGGCCTGGCGCTCGCAAGGCCACAAGTGGATGGGCACGCCCGGAGGGATCGAGCCACGGAGCGAGCGTCGAAGAAGCCAGCAACTGACCGAAGCGCTCGGGGGCTGACGAAACCCCGAGGGGGTTGGCACGCCCGGAGGGATTCGAACCCCCGACCAGTGGATTAGAAATCCACTGCTCTATCCAACTGAGCTACGGGCGCAAAATACCAGAGAGACTGCGGTATCTCGCACATTCCGGGGCGAAGTTCAAAACCTGCCTCGACCGTTTGTGTCCGAGAGCGTTATCCTGCTTGTTACAAGCCAACTGAGGAGGTTCCCATGATGGAGCGAACAGCAAGCACGCTGACCCTCGCGCTGGCGCTGCTGGGCGTCGCCTGCTTCCCCGGCTGCGCAGCCCAGCCGAAACAGGTCGAGAACCCAGACCCGTTGGGCCTGGGCGCGGACGATGTCGAGGTTGCAGACGATGGCTCCGATGCGGCGACCGACAAGGTCGCCAAGGCGGAGAACGACGACAGCAAGCCGGCGGAACCGGTCGATGGCAAGCCCTTGGGCGGCGACCCCGAGTTCACCGAGAATATGTCGGTCAACGATGCCATCCAGGCGGTGCCGCCCAACGCCGAGCGCCTCGAGGTCGAACAAGATCGGCTCGCCGAGCCCCTGATGGAAGCCGATGTGTACGAACCCTGCAAGCTCGGCAACGGGCACTTCACCGCGCGCGTCGCGGTGTGGAACGGCCGTGCCGTAGGTGTTGACGTCGAGACCCAGCCGCAGAACCCGCAGCTCGCGCGCTGCCTCGATCAACAGATCCGCGAGCTGAAGTGGGCCGACAGGGTCCGCTCGCTGAACACGGTCGAGTACTCGTACTGAACTGACCCGTCGATCAGGCTCGAGCCTGTAACTAAGCGCGGGCTCGATCGAGGGGATCGAACGCGGGGCTCGGGCGCTCGTGGACGGTGGCAAGCTCGACTTCTTGTACGTGTTGTACTTGCTCGGAGGTCAGGCCGAAGCGGCGCTCTTTCGAAGCGTACACCCCGAGCGCGTCGTGCAACGTGCTCGGCTTGAAGTCGGGCCACATGATCGGCAGGAAGACCAGCTCGGCGTAAGCGGATTCGAACAGCAGGAAGTCGCTGACGCGGGTCTCGCCGCCGGTGCGGATGAGCAGATCGACATCTGGCAGCCCGTGGGTGGTCAGCTGACTCTGGAAGAACTCTTCGTCGATGTCTTCGGGCAGAACCAATCCCGCCCTGGCTCGCACGGCGAGCGATCGCGCGGCTTCGACGATGTCTTGCCGGCCGCCGTATGAGAGCGCGAGCGTCAACGTCATTCCCGTGCACTCGCACGTGTAAGCAATCAACTCTTCCACGGCACGGCGCGTGGTCAGCGGGAGATCGTCGAGGCAACCGATCACGTTGACACGGATGTCGAGCTGGCGGAGCTCAGCGCGTTCTTTGTGCGCAAACTCGACCAGTAGCGCCATGAGTGCCCTGACCTCGACGGGCGGCCGCGCCCAGTTGGCAATGCTGAAGGCGTACAGGGTCAAGAATCGAATACCGGCGCGCGCCGACGTCTCGACCGTGTCTCGCACGGCTCGGGCGCCTTCGGCGTGGCCCTCGTAGCGCCGGAGACCGCGTGCCTTCGCCCACCTACCGTTGCCATCCATGATGATCGCGACATGACGTGGGACTCGGTTCTGCTTGGCTTTCGATCCGTTAGACTGTGACATCAAGGCATCCGTCGGCTTGGACCCGGAAAAGGGGTGATATAGGTGGCGATCAATGCCAGATAAGTGCCCGAGACGCTTGGTGGCGAGTGTGGAGGTTTCGTGGAGTTTCCGGAACGCGGGGTCTCAAGCCCCCCGGCCAGGGGGCACTTCCACTCGTTGCTCGCCGCTGAGCTTGGTCATTATATCGAATAATTTCTGATATTTAAGAGCCAGCGCCGGGCACGAACGAGTGACGGTCACCGGCCCCTCTCCGGTGACGGGCGGCTGGCAGCTCGAGGCGGAACTCGACCCAGGGCGGGCCCCCGCTGACGAGCTCGACTGCGCCACCGTGGGCTTCGGCGACCGCGCGCACGATCGCGAGCCCGAGCCCCGACCCACCCTTGTCCACGCGGGTCGACACGAAACGACGAAATAGCTGGCTGCGCACGTGCTTGGCCACGCAGCCTTCGTTGCGCACGCTCACACGCACGTGCTCGCCGTCACCCACGATGCTCACGTGCGCCGGCTTCCCCGGCTCGCCATGCAGGAGCGCGTTGTCGACCAGGTTGGTGATGGCGCGCGTGAGCCAACTGGGGTCACCGCGCACTTGCGTGTCGCCCGAGACCTCGAGCACGACCTCGCCGCGCCGTCCCGAGATTTCCCGGCTGCGTAGCGCTAGTTCTTCGAGCCGTGCGACTTCGACGTCGCTGGCGCCACGAGCCTCGATGCGCGCCAAGCTGAGCAGCTCTTCCAAGAGGCGCTCGATGCGCTGGGCTGCCTCTCGAATGCGCGCCACGAAGCGGCGAGCTTCGACGGGCTCTTCGAGCGCGCTCTCTTCCAGCACCTCGGCGCTAGCGCGAATGGCGGCGACCGGGTTCTTGAGTTCATGCGACAGATCTGCGGCGAACGTTTCGACGAACGGGCGCCCTTCCAGCTGCCGCCGCATCGAATCGATGGCCCGTACCAAGCGCGTCACTTCGCGCGCCGACCCTGCGCTCGGTACATGCGTGCGTTCGCCGAGGCTCACGCGCTCGCCAAACTGCGACAGTGCTTCGATAGGTGCGGCGATGGCTCGCCCGATCCAGGCGGCGGCCAGGGCGGCCGCGGCGCCCAGCACCAGCGAGATGACCAGCACCGTGGGAGCAAAATCTTCCAGCAAGCGCAGCATGACCAGGGTCGGCTTGATCACGCGCACGCTGCCCACGTGCCTTCCTTGCACGCGCAGCGGGGCATCCACGACGACCACGCCCGGCTCTTCGGAAGCGGGCACGCCGCTGGCGGGGAAAATTACGGTTCCGCGCGCGTCCAAGAGCGCCAGTCGCAGGTCGACGCCGCTGGCCCGCTCTTGTCCGAGCCGGCGCGCCATTTCGAAAATGGAGACCCCGTTGAGCTCCATCTCGCCCTGCATGATGCCGGCGATCGACTTCGCCTCGTCTTCGGCCGCTTGCACTGCAAGGCTTACCGCACGTGCTTCGATGCGGTCGATCACCATCAGGCCCAAGCCGAAGGCGAAGGTACCGACGATCAGCCCGAGCGCGAGGAAGACCTGCATGCGGATGGACATGCCGCGCGTGCGCGTGCGCAGCAGCCTCGAGATCACGAAGGCGACGAGCAGGATCAGCCCGATCGAAGCGCCGGCAACGACGACGAGTCGAATCACGTTGCTGGCGCCCGAGTGCCCGGTTCAGCAAGCGCAATACGGTAGCCCACGCCGCGCACGGTTTCGATCAACCCCGGGTCACCCCCAGCTTCGGCCACCTTGCGCCGGAGCGATTTGATGTGTGAGTCCACGGTACGGTCGCTGATCGCGAAGCCGTCACCCCACACGCTGTCGATCAGGCGCGCACGCGTGTACACCCGCCCGGGATCGATCAGCATGCTCTTCAACAGGTCGAACTCGACCCGCGTCAACTCTAGCTCGAGCCCGTTGAGAAAAGCGCGGCGAGTACCTTCATCGACTCGCAGCAGAGGTTCGACCGCGAGGGCTGCCTCGCTGACCTGCGAGCGCCGCAGCACCGCGCGCACCCGCGCAACGACCTCGCGAGGCGAAAATGGTTTGGTGACGTAGTCGTCCGCCCCGCTTTCGAGCGCCGCGATTCTGTCGGACTCGTCATCCCGGCTCGACAGCACGATGATCGGAGTTTCGATTCCGGCGTGGCGCCAGCGGTGGATCAGGTCGAACCCGCTGCCGTCGGGCAACATCAGGTCGAGCAGGATCAACTGCGCCCCGTCGACGCAGCGCCCTGCAGCATCGCTGTCACCGGCGGTCACGGCCTCGAAGCCGTCGCGGCGCAGAGCATAGGCAACGGATTCAGCGATGGCTGGTTCGTCTTCTACGACCAAGATTCGCTGTGCCATTTCGCCTGGATTGAGCCTAGCATACACCGGCCCGAGGAAGGCGAAACGATGCGCAGCTTGCTCATCCTAAGACACGCGAAATCGAGCTGGGACGACCCCAGCCAGGATGACTACGACCGTCCGTTGAACAAGCGCGGACGCAAGGAAGCGAAGGCCGTGGGCAAGCGTATGCGCTCACGCCTACCGGACCTCGTGCTCTCCTCGAGCGCCGTGCGCGCTCGCGAAACCGTCGCGCTCTGGCAGAAAGCATCTCGCTACGAGGGGCCCATCGAAGAGCGTCGCGATTTCTACCTGGCGAGCCCGGAGCGCTACCTGGAAGCGCTTCAAGGCCTGGGTACGCGCGGCGCGACGACCATGGTCGTCGGGCACAACCCGGGGCTCGAAGAGCTCGTGCTTCGGCTCACTGGCAGGCACGAACCCATGCCCACGGCAGCGCTCGCTGAGTTGGAGCTCGCCCTAGATTCTTGGGAAGATTTGGCGCGTGGGGCATCTGCGCGACTCGTCAACCTCTGGCGAGTCGAAGAACTAAACTCCGATTAGGCCACTCTTTCGGAACGGCACGAGTTCCCGCAGGTCTAGAGGCCAAGATGGCGCTGGTGCAACCCCTCGAAAGTGCCTGGGAACGGCAGACCGACTGGCGAAACCCCACACCCAGCCCTAAAGGTCGATGGATCCCGCCCCTCCACGGCTAGCGTTTCCCGGCGAGGAGCGGTATGTGTGGATCACTCATGGGAAAGAGCCGCCTGCCCCCCAAGAAAGACGTCGCGCTCGCGTTGCTCGAGAGCTCCACCGTCTTCGTGCACCTCGATCCAAGGGCTGACGGGGTCACCGTGCCGCCGTGGTTCAAGAAACAACCACAGCTGGTCTTGCAGATCGGTCTGAACATGCCGGTCCCGATCCCCGACCTCAGTCTCGACGGCGACGGCGTCTCGTGCACCCTCAGCTTCAACCGCTCGCCGCAGTTTTGCAACGTGCCCTGGAAGGCCATCTATGCCCTGGTGGGTGAAGACGGTCGCGGCATGGTGTGGCCCGACGACGTTCCCCCAGAAGTAGCGGCCCAAACCCGCGTCGCGGGCGGCGATGCCAAGACCAAGAAGAAGAAGAAAGCGCACTTGCGGGCCGTCGAACCCAAGGCTGCCGCCGCACAAGGAAAGCCGCGCACAGGCACAACCCTCGACGCGACGCGCGCGCAGGTCGGCGAGGGTTCGGACGGGAAGCGCGTCTCGATGCGTCGCAAAGGTCCGCGTCCTGCGGATGCGTCCGACGCCGTGAGCACCTCCTCGGCGACGCACGTTGCGTCCGAGTCGCGTGCAGCCTCCGAAACAAATGCCGTCTCGGAATCGCGTGTAGAAGCCGAGTCGCATGCTCCCCCCCCTTCGTCGAAGAAGAAGCTGCCGCCCTACCTGCGGGTGGTGAAATAACCCCGCTAGTCGGCGCTTGCGCCTGCGCTTCCGGCGGCGCCGCCCGCGGCCTGATCGTCGGCGACGCAGGACCAGCGGCCCTCGACGACATCGCACTTCCAACCACCCACACAGCCTGAAAAGGTGCAGTCTCCGGGGACGCAAGTTGCGTCCGAGGCGCAAGTTTCTCCCAACGCGCACCCGTCGGGCGAACTGCAGGCCGCACGCTCTGGGACGTGATCCGGGACACAGTGCCCATCGCCGCTACGGCAGGCAAATCCAGGTGCGCAATCGCTGTCATCCCAACACGCGGAATCCGACGAGAACACAGGGCAACCTGGCAGGAGCACGCTTGCCACGAAAATCAGCACCCCGGCCAGGCCTGCGCTCCGACTTCGGAGGACCGCGCCCAGGCGGCTGGGTGCGCGTTTGGGGAAGCTGGCGCACTCTGTGCGCGCGAATTGCCGAACCGCCCCACCGATTCGTTGCTGTCGGCGCCCCCGCTGGAACATCATGGTGACCCCGAGGAGGGTAGCAAGCCTTGACCGCAACGTCAGTCCGAAGCTCGCTCGAAGTGCCTGAAAGATGGGTCAGCTTCGGGGTATCGAAGAGTGCGACACATGGGATGCAGAGCTCACGTTTTCAGCTAATTTGGTTATCATTCAGTTCCCACCGGACTGACTCGTAGACAGATGGACGTACGTTGTGGCCGTTGCGGCACGGAATACGAATTCGACGACGCTCTGATTTCGGAGCGAGGCACGACGGTCAAGTGCACCAACTGCGGCTACCAGTTCAAGGTATTCCCGGATGCTGCCGCAGCGGCACCTGAACGCTGGGTCGTGCGCACGCTCGCGGGTCGCGAGCTCGTGTACACGACGCTGAAAGATCTGCAACGGGGTATCGCGAGAGGCCACGTGAGCGCGAACGACATGCTGTCCCGCGGCAATCGTCCCGCGCGCCCGTTGTCGGCGATCCCGGAGCTCGAACCGTTCTTGAAGCCCGGCACGCCGACGGTTGCCGTCAGGCCTCCACCACGAACGCTGCAGGGCGTCGCTCCGGCGGCGAATGGCTCGAACGGAGGGGACGGTCCGCCTTCGCTCGCCATGCCCGAACCCGCGCCGAGCAGCGCGCCCAAAGTTCGTCCGCAGAGCCTGACACCTGCGTGGGATCCTCCCGTCGACTCTCCTGGTCGCGCAGCCCCTGCTGCATCGCGACCGCCCGCGGCCACCGCGCGTCCGGCCTCGGGCGTCGAATCTCGACCCTCAGCCCGTCCCACAGCGCGGCCGCCAGCTGACGTCGAGCCCTCACCCTCGGCCCCCGCCGCTTCGCGGCCAGCCGCTGGCGTCGAGTCGCGCCCCTCGGCCCCCGCCGCTTCGCGACCGGCACCTGCCACGCGCGAGGCCCCGCGGTTTCCAAGCTCGGCCTCGAGCGGTATGACGATCCCTGGGGGCATCTCGTTGACGGCCCCCACCGTGCGGCGCACACCGCCGGGCGGAACGGGGCTACTCCACGATCTCCCGCCGGTGTCCCAGCCCGCGAGCGAAACCGCACCCCCCCAGCGCTTCGACGCCGTCGAACCACCCACAATCCCACGCTACTTCACGAACCTCGTCCCCGGCGCGAATGGTCGGGCACCAGCTCCAGATCCGGCTCCGACGCCACCGGCCAGCGCGAAACCGGCTATCTCGGTGATTTCACGAGCGCGCGAAGTTCCAGCGTCCCCGGCCGCTCCAGAGGTCGAGCCGGAGAGCCCCGCGAGCCGCAACCTAACGCCGCAGACGCCGGAACAAGCAGCGGCACGGGGGCTCGCAGAAGCTCGGGCGCTGCTGCAACACGACGACCAGACGGATCCATACTATGTTCGCACCCCCACCCAGCGCCACGCGCGCTCGCGCTGGTTGGTGCTCGTGGTCGTTCTAGCCGCGGGGGTGCTCCTGGCGGGCACGGTCGGCAAACGCTACCTGGCAAAATACACCAAAGGCAGCTCGCTCGCGGCGTCTCAAGCGGATGCGACCGTGACCGCCCTGCTCGCCGAAGGAGAGCGCTCGCTGGCGCGCGGTGACCTCCAAGCCGCTCAGGATGCCTTCGGAAAAGCCAGCGCGCGCGCCGAGAACGACCGTCAGGTACTGACGGCGTTGGCAACACTCGAGGTTCTGCGCGCCGACCTACTCTGGCTCAAACAGAGGTTGCTCGAAGCACACAACGACCCAGCCCGGGAGCAAAACGCGCGCGAGCTCGCTCGTCAGGTCGTGCGCGTGCGGGGCGTGGTGGAGCGCACCAAACTCGTTGCACCGGAAGGGGCTGCGACGGCACGCCTATTGGTGCATGCCAAGCGGCTCTCGGGCGAGGTGGCCGAAGCGCGGCGTCACGTCGCTGCGCTCACCGAGGATGCTTCCCTACCCGAAAATGCTTATGCGCTTGCAGCGCTCGACATGGCGGACCAAGCGCCCGTCTGGTCGAGCATCGTGCACCGCTTGCGCATCAGCGCTGAAGCGGAAGGCCCAGTGGGCCTGTCCCGCGCTGCGCTAGTGTACGCCCTGGCGCGCTCCGAGCAGGCGGACGCCGCCAAATCGGAGCTGGAAAAGCTGGCGAAAGCCAACCCTTCACACCCTTTGATCTTCGATCTGAGAGCATTTCTAGATCAGGCCCCGGCGCCTGCCGCGGGGGGCGAGCCGAGCCCCGATGCGCCCGCGGCTGACGCTGCCGACGCGGGTGAGGCGGCGGGCAACGACGTGCGCGCGGGAGTGGGCGGTGACTTTCGTGCACAGCTGAAGCAAGCGTACGCTGCCGCCGAGAAAGGCCAGCTCGCGACAGCCGAGCGACTGTATAACGCGGTGCTGGCGAAACAGCCGGGCAATACCGAAGCGCTCTCCGGCTTGGCGGACGTGGCGCACCGCCGCAACGACACAGGCAAGTCAGCGCAACTGTACGAAGAGGTACTCCGCAAGAATCCGTCGTATTTGCCTGCACTTATGGCGAGCGCCGACCAAAAATGGGCGAGCGGCGACCACGCCGGCGCCGCCGGGTTGTATCGACGAATTCTCGAACAAGCAGGGGCGGATTCGAGCTACGGTCGCCGGTCGGCGCAGCGGATCGCTCAAGCCGAGTTCGAAGCGTCCGCCGAGCACGACCCCGACCCAGTGACCGAGCCCAGCACATCCCACGGTTCCGAGTCGGACGCCCCATCCCCAGCGCCCGACGAGCCGGCTGCGCCTGAAACCGCGCCCGCAGCGCCAGCGCCTCCGGAGAGTGGCGAAGCACAGCCCCACATCGACACCACGGACCTGCCAGACCTGAATCAATGAACGGCACAGTACGCCCTACGAGGCTCCGACGACTGTTGGTAGCTGCCTGCTTTGGCCTCTTCGCGTGCACTGCGCGCGAACGCTTCAGTCCCGATACCGAAGCCGAACCTTCCTCCTTCGACGTCAGCGCGGACGCCCGGGGCCACCTTGCGGTGTTCGACCTTTCCGAGGGTGCGCCCGAGCAAGCACCGAGCAGCCTGTTCCAGCTGCCGCAGAACCGCACCTATCCAGGCTTGGTCCAACAGCTCAAGAAGGTGCTCGACGACGAGAAGGTCAAAGGCGTGTTCGTGCGCATGTCGCAACAGAACTACGACTGGGCCCAGACTCAAGAGATCGGACGGCTACTGCGCAAATTCAGGGAGAAGAACAAGCGCGTCACCTGTCACGCCCACAGCCTGACGAACAGCACAGCGTGGCTGTTCTTGCGCGGCTGTGAGCGCATCTGGCTCAGCCCCGCGGGTGAGGTCACCACCGTGGGCATCGCCGCGCAGATGACCTACTTGAAAGGCGCTCTCGACAAGCTGAAAATCCAAGCTGACTTCTTGCACATGGGTCGCTTCAAGAGCGGCGGTGAGCCGATGACCCAGCAGGGGCCCAGCGACGCAAGCCGCGAGAACCTGACGGCTACGCTGCATTCGATCCGGAATACATGGCTCGCGGACGCGGCAGACGCTCGCAAGCAGGACGCGCTCAAGCATGCGCTGGAGCACGGGCCTTATGTGCCGGAGGTGGCCAAAACCAAAGGCATCGTCGACAAGGTGGGGTTCGAATCCGAGGCTATTGCCGAGGCCAAGCAACACGCCAACGTCGAGCACACCGAGGTCGTCTTCGGCCCGGGTCGCAAAGAGGCGGACGCCGGACTCGCCGAGTTGGTGCGCCTGCTCGCGGGTACCAGCGACGTCGACAAGAATCGACCGCACATCGCCGTTGTGCCTGCGGTGGGCGGCATCACGATGGAGAGCTCGGAATCGATCGGCTCGAGCGGCATCACCGCGACGGCGATGCTGAAGACGCTGCGGCGACTCAAGAAGTCCGAATCGGTGAAAGCCGTCGTGCTCCGCCTCGACTCGCCCGGTGGGTCGCCACTGGCAAGCGACTTGATCTGGCAAGAGGTGATGGAGCTCAAGAGGAAGAAGCCCGTGATCGTCTCGGTGGGCGGTATGGCAGCTTCAGGCGGCTACTACATCGCGTGCGCAGGAGATCGAATCATCGCAGAACGCACGAGCATCGTGGGCTCGATCGGCGTGTTTGGCGGCAAGTTCGTGATCGGTCCCGCGCTCGAAGAACTAGGTATCACGAGCTACACGTTTCCCGCGAGCCCCGAGCCGGGCGCAGACACGCGTGCCGCTTACATGTCGCCCTTGACGCCATGGGACGCGGAGACGCGGGGTCGGGTCGAGGAACACATGCGCAACATTTACGAGTTGTTCCTGAAGCGCGTGGCCGAAGGCCGCAAGCAGCCGGTGGACAAGATCAGAAAGAACGCCGAAGGCGCCATTTTCAGCGGCGGGCAGGGCAAAGACCGCGGCTTGGTGGATGAATTGGGCGGGCTCGAGCGAGCACTCGAAGTCGCGCGCACGCGCGCAGAACTCCCGCTGGACACGGCCGTCGTCGTCGAGGGGCTCCAAGAGAGCATGATCGAGTCATTCTTCTCGGAGGGCGAACCCGCGGCAGGCGACGCCAAGGCAGGGACGGAAAAGGTTGCCGCACTCCAAGCGCAAGCGGAGCAGCAAAGCCTCGAGCGTCTCGTGCCCGACGAGCTCAAGAGCTTCATCACGAGCCTGTTGCCCCTGACCCAGGGCGAACGCAGCGTCGTGGCGCTTCCGTTCACCATGGTGGTGCGCTAATCACCATGCTGGTGCCCTAACGAGGACAGCGGGTACGCGACGTGGAAAAGATTCAGATCGTCAAAGCCGGGGGCTATGACCAACTTCGATTGGTCACCACCGACGACCTGGAGCCGGGCGCAGGCGAGGTGCTGGTTTCGGTTCACGTCGCGGGGGTGAACTACGCCGACTGCATGGTGCGCATGGGCCTGTACGCCTCGGCGAAGAAATACGTTGGATGGCCGATAACGCCCGGCTTCGACTTCGCCGGAGTCGTCGAGAAGGTGGGCTCGGGGGTTCTCAAGTTTCACTCGGGCCAGCAGGTGTTCGGGATCACGCGCTTCGGAGCCTACGCCACGCAGGTCGTGGTGCCCGCGGGCCAGCTCTTCCCGCTTCCCCCTGAAATGAGCCTGGCCCAAGCGGGCGGCGTGCCGACCGTATTCCTCACCGCCTGGTATGCACTGCGCGAGCTCTGCAAGTTGCGGCCGGGCATGAAGATTCTGGTGCACAGCGCCAGCGGCGGCGTGGGCGGCGCGGCCCTGCAACTCGCGCGAGCCTTCGGCTGCGAGCCCATCGGGATCGTGGGAGGACCCAGCAAGTTCGACGTCGCACGCAAACATGGCGCCGTGCAGGTGCTCGACAAACGTGCGCCCGATCTGTGGGACCAAGTTCGCCGCGCCGCCCCCGAAGGTTACGCCGTGGTGATGGACCCCAACGGCGAAGCGACGCTGATGAAGAGCTACCAGGCGCTGGCGCCGACCGGGCGCCTGCTGGTCTACGGCTTCAGCTCGATGATCCCGGTGAGCCGAGGCAAACCGAGCTATCTGCGGCTCGCCACCAAGTACTTGAAAACGCCGCGCTTCAACCCGATCTTGATGACGGGGTCGAACAAGAGCGTGATGGCCTTCAATCTTTCGTATCTCTTCGACCGTCACGACTTGCTCGCCGAAGGCATGGACGAACTGTTCGAACTGTTCGCCGTGCGCAAGCTTACCCCGCTGGACGTCCAGAGCTTTCCGCTGAGCCACGCCGCCGACGCACACCGTGCGATCGAGTCGGGCACCACCACCGGAAAACTAGTGCTCCTCACCGGCGCCCCCTCCCGCTGACCACCAGACCTGCCTGATTTTTCACCGCAGAGCTCGCAGAGAGCGCAGAGTTTTCCTAATTTTTCAACTCATCGACAGCTCATGTCTACCCAGCGCGCTTTCGAACGTGGCTCGACCGAAGGCGCTAGGCCGAAGCTCGGAGTTATCGCAAACGATGAAAGAACCTTCGTATCGACGTGATGAGCGGATGCCTTTGGAGCGACCCAGGTTGCAGCGGGCAGTAAAAGAAAATCTCTGCGAGCTCCGCGCTCTCTGCGGTTTTTTTGAAAGCGGCCAGGTCAGCGGTGCGGGGGGGGTTAGCGGCGGAGGCGGTTCTTGAACAGGAACAGCACGATCATCGCGCCGACCACACTCGCGATGAGACCGCTGGTGTTGATCGCCAAGAGCCCTCGCCCGGAAATCAGGTTGCCGAGCAGGCCTCCCACGAACGAGCCGGCGCAACCGAGCAGCGCGGTCCCCAAACAGCCCATCGACTGCGTGCCGGGCATGACCGCCCGCGCTATGAAACCCACCACCAGACCGAACAGCAAGAACGCCAGCAGTGACATTCGGCGAGCATAGCGCTGGTGCTCGGCTTCGCCAAAGGCTCCTGCTGGCCGGGTAGTCGCCCGCGGCGCGGCGCGAACCAAGTGGCCCGCGGGCGGCCTGCCAATTCAGCTACTTGATGATGGTGGCACAACCGATCTGCAGGTTCACTTGTGACGCCCCCATCGCCGACTCGAACTCGTCGCAGACGTCGGGGCATACCGTGATCTGAACCGGTTGGTTGGTGTCGGCATCACGCACGTAGTACCAACCGGTACCCTGTGCGTCGCCGCAGGCGGATTCGTCCGCCACGTTCACGAGCTGTCGCTTGTTACCGCCGGCGTCCACGAACTCCAGATTCACCTGACCGAAGTCGAGCATGGCGCCCGCTTCGGCTGCGGGGATCTCGAAATTGCAGCTCAAGGCCGCGCCGCGGATCTCGTTGAGCGCTCGCAAGAAAAGCGTCGGGACGTTGGTGCTCGTGGAGATCACGAAAGCCTGATCGGTGCCGCCCGCCGAGGCGATCTGATTCAAATTGCTTTCGGCTTGAGCGGCTTCCGCCTCCGAGAACACCCCAATCACGTAGGTTTCGACCGACTGTGTGCCCTCGACACCGGCGCGCGCCACGTCCGCCACTGCCGCGATCTCGACGGGTTCGCATTCCGTGGGCAATCCGTCCGTAACCAGCACCGCAACGACCTTTCGGTTCGGGTCGGCTGCCTCGCGCTCTTGCGCGTGCTGGATCGCGCCCTGCAGTGCAGGAGCTGTGGGAGTGAGCCCCTCGGGAGCATGAGCGGTCAGTGACGCGATCAGCGCCTCGTTGCGGCCTGCCGCGGCGGAGATTTCGACGGCGGGCGTGGCGTAATCTTCGCCCCCGCACAAGGTCGAATTCATGCACGAGTAGGGGTATTGACGGCAGGTGCCAGCGCCCGTCGGACAAGCCACGGTGACGGCGGAGCAAATGATGGGCTGCCCGTCAGCGTCCAGGTACTCGCAATACCCGAGCAGTTCGCAATTGCCCACCGGACAGTCGCTCGCGGTTTCGCACACCAAAAGATCGTCACCGTTGCCTAGTACCGTGGACTCGCCCGTGTCTGGATGCGGCGCGGTGCAGACGCCCAAAAAGCTCCTGCAAACTTCACCGTCGGCGCAGCTGGCGTCGCCATCACAAATGCCAACGGTGGTACTATCGTTGATCCCAAGGTAGTCACCGACGCCATCGACGGTGCCCTCGACCACGCAGGTGCTCGAGCTGCAGGGCCCCCCGTCGCCCATACAATCCGCATCCACCATACAATCGAGATTGGTGCCCGGACGCAGCAGCGGAAAGTACTGGAGCCCGACCCCGATGTCGGCAGTAGCTGGATCCTCGACGAACTCGATCAGCGAATCCACGACCGCATCCCACTTGCTGGTCACCTCCGACGAGAGATCGAGCATCGACGCGGAGCTATCGAGCATGATGTGAATATCGATCGCGACCAGCTCGGCGGTCGTAACATCGGCCGCACACGGCTCGCCATTGACGTCGATGACGTCGTCGCCATCGTCATCGTCGATGTCGATTCCGCCCGTGGTGGTCGTAGCGGTGCCCGCGTTCGAGGCCGTGCTCGTGTCGTCGGAGCCACTGTCGTCGTCACCGGCGTCGTTTCCACTGCCGCCGTCGTCGGACGAACACGACAGCTGCATCGCGATCACCCCGACGCCCACCAATACCAGCCGACGAAAGAAACTGCCCATCGCGTTCCTTACCTTCAAGCGAACCCACGCTCGGCCGAATGACCAAGCGTGCAGTTCCCCAACAAGCGGGAAGAAAAAGCTTAACGTGGGCGGTCTGGAAAGGCCCGCTGGAACGGCAGGCGCCGGGCACCTTCCATCCGGATCGGAAGATGGCGCGCTCGCCAGAAACGAACTTCCTCGAACTGAGCCGCAATCACCCGGAAACACGGGCCAAGCCGCTCAACGGTCGCCTCTGCTTTTTTGGCCGTACAAAACGCAGAATGAGCAAGACAATGACGCGCAAAAACCTAGCCAGGTGGTCGCTGCAAGGCGACGGTCAGCAGTTGGATCTTGTTTTGATCTCTAGCGTCTTTTGCGCTTTTGCGGCTACTTCGAAAGCCGGCAACGGTCAGTTCACGGCGGTCGCGGTGCGAACGCCGCCGTGAAACAGCGGCGTGAGGCCGATGTTCGACTGACGATCGTCGAGGTGGTGCAGCCGCTCCAACAGCGCCAGGGCGCTTTCGGGGCGTCCTGCCGGGTCTTTGGCGAGGCAGTCGAGCACCGCTTGCTCGAGCGCCCATCCGACAGGCTTTCCCAAGCGCTCGGAGGGCGCCTCGGGCGTCTCGAGCACGTGAGCGATGGCCATCTGGGTCGGGGTGTTACCGCCGAAGACGGTAGTACCGGTGAGCATCCAATACGCAAGGCACCCGACCGCGTACAGGTCGGTGCGAGCATCGATCGGCGCGGACCCTGTGACGGCCTCGGGCGCCATGTAGGCAGGAGTGCCCACCACGCTGGAACGCTCGCGCGGCGCCCGCTCTTTGGCTTGAACCAAGCCGAAGTCGAGGACCTTCACGAAGTCTTCGTGCAGCCCGCGCTTGGAGACCACGATGTTGGCGGGTTTGATGTCACGATGCACCAAGCCTCGCTCATGAGCCTCGGCGAGCGAATCGAGTACTTGACCGAGAATGCGAACGACACGGTCAGGGGCGATCGGCCCATCGCGTTCGACGAGCTGCTCCAAGTTCAGACCGTCGAGCAACTCCATGACGTAGTAGAACGTGCCGGTGTCGGTGACACCAAAATCGTACAACTGAACGGTGTGCGGGGACTGCAGGCTGGCAGTGATCTGGGCTTCGCAGGCGAAGCGCTGCTTCGCCCCGTCATCAACGACCTCGTCACCGTTCGGCAGCCGCTTGGGCTTGATCAGCTTGATGGCGGCAGGTCGACTGAGCAGCGCATGTTTGGCCTGCCACACCTCACCCATGCCGCCCTGGCCGATCTTCGATTCGAGCCGGTAGACCCCGAGTTGTTGGGCGCCCCGCACCGACTGCTCCAGCTCGTGCAGGTATTTGGCGAGCAAGGTGGCAATGAACGCCGCCACGTACACCGGCGCGATGTGGAGCAGCAGACTGGCGACCCCAGGAAATGGAACGGCAGCGCCCACGGAAGCAACCAAGAGCGCGAGCGGCGTAGCGCTCGCCGCCAGCACAGCCCAAAGCAGCGTCTGACGAGGGCCCGACCGACTGAGCACGGGGAAGCCGGCGATCCACACCGCCGACCAGGCCACCGCGACTTGGGAATCAATCGTAGCTGGAAAAACCAGGCCGGCGGACGCAAGCCCGAGCGCGGCCACCAACCCCCACCCGCAGGTGCGGTGCGACCTTAGCGCTTGGCGTGAGCGCCGCGCTCCGTCCGCGATGGAGTCGAACATGCCGTGAACGCGACAGAAAAACGCTTGGGGACACTTGGACATGTCAGCTCAGGAAGGGCCTGGAAGGAGCTACGCCGTGACCGCCGCCTCGGTTACCCGAAGTTTGCAACAGCGAAGCGGAAGCTCGAAGGGCACAACTTGGAGCCTTGGTCAGACGTGTCAACCAACCCATCCGGTGTTCTGGTGGTGCAGCTCTCGCTGCGGGACGCCTGGCGTACGCAGCGGACGGGTGAGACCAAATGGAAGCCCCCCCCCTTGACAGCGAGCGCGGGCGTAGCAGGCTGTGAGCACGAACATGCTGCTCTTGGCTGTCGAGCTGTATACGTACGTGGTGCTCGCATCGGTGATTCTCTCGTGGGTACGCCTCGAGCCGTCGAACCCGTTCGTGAAAGTCGTGAACGCCTTGACCGAACCGGTGTTGAAACCGATTCGGGCAGTGCTGCCGAGCTTCATGGGGCTCGACTTTTCGCCGCTCGCGCTGCTGTTCGCCCTCTCGATCATCCGTAAGTTCCTCTGAAGGGGTCCTTAGGACGCTTTCGCGGTTCCGCTACGGCTTTTGCGGAGGTGGTTCAGGGCGCTGGGCCGTGGGCCAGTCCCAACCCTGGCGGGAACCCTGGCGTCCATTGTTCCACGCGGGTGGTTCTGTATTAAGGTGCCGTCATGGCTCCGTTATGGTGCGTGCGCCTTTGCTGCGCGTTCTTCTTGGCATTGATCCCGGGGGTGGCGCTGGCTCAGGGCTCC
>Ga0315910_10001046_pt1 | contig 25999 bp, 16 predicted proteins | sample EdamamesoilMG_FD_204470 | JGI IMG/M metagenome (GOLD analysis project Ga0315910, IMG submission 204470) | Garden soil microbial communities collected in Santa Monica, California, United States - Edamame soil | ecosystem: Environmental > Terrestrial > Soil > Garden | place: USA: California... | reverse complement strand
GCCCGCGTCGGGGGCCCGGCACTTGTCCACCCGGTCGGCGGGATACGCAGCGTTCCCCCGAAGCCGTCCGACAGGGTGAACAAGTGCCTGGCACCGTACTGCGCGTGACCGCGCGCTGCGCGGCGGCCTAGAATCGCGGCTCGGGAGGCCCATGCCGCACGCTGTCGTCCGCGCCCTCGTGGCGTTCGTGTTCTTGTTCACCGTCGCGCCGCGCGTCCGGGCGCAGACGGCCTGGGCCGAAGCGCAGCAGATCCACTGGCAGCGCTCGCTGGAGGATGCGTGGGCGATCGCGCGGGCGGAGGGGCGACCCCTGCTCGTCGTGCTGCACATGGACGGGGAGAGCGCCTGCGAGCGGATCGTGCGCGAGCGCTACCGCGATCCGGGCTTCGTGGCCTGGACGCGCTCCTTCGTGTGCGTGGTCGGGTCGGTGTTCCGCCACGCAGCGCGCGACTACGACGAGGAGGGGCGGCGCGTCCCCTGTCCGCGGCTGGGGGAGGTGACGTGCGGCGAGCACATCGCGCTCGAGCCGGCGATCTTCGAAGGTCACCTGGCGCAGGAGCACGAGCGCGTCGCGCCGCGCCATGCGCTCTTGCTGCCCGATGGAACGAAGGCGTGGGACCTGTACCTGCTCTTCGATCTCGGGGAGCTCGATCAGCGCCTGGCGACCTCGGCGCGCGAGGTGGGGGAGCGGCCGCGGACGCTGTCGCTCGCGCCGGCGGCGGGAGCGGACTGGTCGGCGCTCGTCGGCGGAACGTCGCAGCGGGCGCGGGCGGCGCTCGAAGCGCGCTTGAGCGGCGAACGCGATGCGGACCAGCTGGTCGCGGGCGTGCGCGCGCTCGGCGCGCGGCAGGATGCGGGCCTCGCGCCGGCCTTCCGTGCGGCGCTCGGCCGGCTCGAGCGCGCTGCACCGGAGCTCGCGGCGGCGCTCGAGCCAGTGCTCGTCGCCAGCGCGCGCTCGGCCGGGCTCGCGACCCCGGTAGCGGAGCTGGCGCGCGCGCGGGTGCGTTCGCCGGGACGCTTCGGCGGCAGCTTCTTTCCGAGCGGCGAGGAGCGCCTGCTGCCGGTGCTCGCGGCGCTCGATGGCGCGAACGTGGCGACGCGTTCGCTGCTCCTGGCGTGCGCGGCGCTGCCAGCGTACGGCGCGAGCGTGCGCCCGGTCCTCGAAGCGCAGCTCGGTGGCACGGACTGGGCCGCGCCGCTCGAGGCGCCGCCGGCCTGGTTGCAGTGGCGTGCGGGCGGGACGGAGTGGATGGCCCGGCGCGCGCCGGAGGACGACGGAGCGCTGCAACCCTGGGTCGAGCCGCCGTTGCTCGAGGCGGCGGAGTACGAGAGCGCGCTGCAAACCCTCGAAGGCAAGCTGGCGACCGCGAGCGAGGACCCGCACGTGGTGTCCGAGTACGGGCTCGCCTGCCTGGGGCTCGCGCGCCGGCGGCTCGAGACGCAGCAGGCGGGAGCCGACCTGCTGTTGCAGGACGCGGAGCGCAGCCTGACGCGCGCGCTCGAGCTGGCGCGCGCCTCGGGGCGCGAGTACGCGGTGTTCAGCTGGCAGCTCGCGCGCGCGCGGGCCGCCTACCTGCTCGGGCGCTTCGAAGAGCAGGCGCAGGCGGGGATCGAGGCGGCCAAGCTGCGTTGCGCTGCGGCGCCGGAGCGCGACCGCGACGCGCGCTACATCGAGGCCCTGCGCTGGGTCGGCGACGCGCGCGCGCGCCAGATCGCCGAGCGCGCGCTGGGCAGGCCGCGGGACGAGCTCGCCGGGATCGCCGAGGGCCTCGCCGCGCTGTGTCGCGTCGCCGCCAGCCCGCACGCCAAGCCCGACGACTGGCTCTCGTTCTCGTCCTTCTACGGCGCGTACGGCCTTTGGCGCGAGGAGCTCGCGATCCTGCAAGAGGGTGCGCGGCGTTTCCCCGCGGCGCAGGAGCTGCGCACGCGCTTGAACAACGCGCTCTGGAGCGGCGGCCGCGTCGATCTCGCCGGGCCCAAGGCCGACTGGATCGCGGAGTCCTGGCCGCAGAGCGCCGACGCCGCCTGGTTCGCGGGCTTCGGCTGGGTGCTGGTCGCCGAGCACGAGCGGCGCGGCGAGCGGCCCGCGGCGGCGATCGCGGCCTACGAGCGGGCGCGGCAGCGCTTCGCGCGCTCGATCGAGCTCAACGCGGACTACGCCGACAACGCGCGGCACTACATCGCGCTGGCCTGGTTCGGGCGCGGCATGGCGCACCTCCTGGCCGACGACCGCGCGGCGGCGGCACGCGATCTGGTCGAGGCGGTGCGCACGCGGCCGGCGATCGCCGGGGCGCGCGACGGGCTCGACCGCGAGCCGCTCGACCTGCTCGACCAGGCGCTCGAGTGGCGCGCCAGCGGCCCCAGTCCGGTCGAGGCCCTGGCGCTGCTCGACGAGCTCGAGCGCGCCGACCCGCGCAACGCGTTCTGGGCGCGCGCGGTCTCCGACAGCGAGCTGCGCGAGGCGCTGCGCGCCGACGGCCGCGCGCCCGGGGCCCGGCCCGGCGCGGAGGGCGACCTGTACCTGCGGGCCTCGATCGCCGCCGCGCGCCGCGCCTGCGTCCTGGCCGACAGCGACGAGGACCGCCGCGCGCTGTCGCAGGCGCTGACGATCTGGGCCGAGCGGCGTCTCGAGCTGGGCCGCGGCGAGGAAGGCCGCGCCGAGCTGCTCGAAGCCGCCGCGCTGTGGAAGCTCACCGTCGCCGACCCGCTGGGCGAAGCCGAACTGCGCGACCTCGCCGCCCAGCTGCGCGGTCTCATCGGCGAACCGCGCCCGCTCGTGCGCCCCGGCCGCTGAGCCGTCGCGTGTGCCGGGGGCCGGGGCTATGCTCCGGCGCGGGAGGAGAGGCGGCGATGCACGAACGCGAGCCCGCGTCACGCGACCACGATGACCTGCCGGCGGACGTGCGCGCGAGCGCGCTCTTCAACGCCGATCTCGCGCCGGTGCCTCCGGCGCAGCGCACCTGGACCACGTACAACTTCGCGGCGCTGTGGATCTCCATGGCGCACTGCATCCCGACCTACATGCTGGCCGGCGGGCTGATCGCCAGCGGGATGAACTGGTGGCAGGCGCTGCTGACGATCGGCCTGGGCAACCTGATCGTGCTCGTGCCGATCCTGCTCAACGCCCACCCGGGGACACGCTACGGCATCCCGTTCCCGGTGCTGGCGCGCGCATCCTTCGGCACCGCGGGCGCCAACGTGCCGGCCGTGCTGCGCGCGCTGGTCGCCTGCGGCTGGTTCGGCATCCAGACCTACATCGGCGGCGAGGCGGTGCGCACCTTCGTGGTCGTGCTCTGGCCGGGCTTCGGCGAGCTGGGCGGTGCCGAGCGCCTCCTGGGCCTGTCGCTGTCGAGCGCGCTGACGTTCCTCGTCTTCTGGGCGCTCAACATCTGGATCATCTACCGCGGCATGAACGCCGTGCGCGTCTTCGAGAACTGGGCGGCGCCGCTGGTGCTGGTGATGGCCGGGGCCTTAATGGCCTGGGCCTGGAGCGCGGCGGGCGGCCTGGGCCCGATGCTCGCGCAACCCTCGAAGTTCGCGGACTTCGGCGAGTTCTGGAGCGTCTTCGTGCCCTCGCTGACGGCGATGATCGGCTTCTGGGCGACGCTCTCGCTCAACATCCCGGACTTCACGCGCTTCGGCCGCGGCCAGCGCGAGCAGATGCTCGGCCAGGTGCTCGGACTGCCGACCACGATGATCCTGTTCTCGGCGATGGGGGTGTTCATCACCAGCGCCTCGCAGGCGATCCTGAGCTTCGCGAGCGTCGACGAGCTGTGGAAGCCCGAGTACCTGCTGGCGCAGCTGACCTCCGCGACGCCGCCGGCGGGTCACGCGGCACCGCTGATCGCCTCGGGCCTGGTGCGCGCGCTGGTCGCCGTGCTGGCGCTGGTCGGCATCGGCATCGCGACGATCTCGGTCAACATCGCCGCCAACGTCGTCAGCCCGGCCAACGACTTCGCCAACCTGGCGCCGCGCTGGATCTCGTTCCGCACCGGCGGCTTGATCACCGGGCTGATCGGCATCGCGATGTGCCCCTGGCTCCTGCTGCAGTCGGCGGGCGGCTACATCTTCACCTGGCTGATCGGCTACTCGGCGCTGCTCGGACCGATCGCGGGCATCATGATCGCCGACTACTGGATCGTGCGCCGCACGGAGCTCGACGTCGCGGACCTGTACCGCCGGTCCGGCCGCTATCCGCGCTTCAACGGCGTGGCGCTGGTGGCGCTCGTCCTCGGCGTCGCGCCGAACGTCCCGGCCTTCCTGGCGCGCGTGCACCTCGTCGACAGCGTGCCGGCCTTCTGGGCCGGCCTCTACGACTACGCCTGGTTCCTGGGCTTCGGCGTGGCGGGGGTGGCGTACCTGGTCGGGACGCGCTGGACGGCCCGCGACGCGCAGGCTTCAGCGCGCTGAGGCGCGGCCCGCGAGCTCGTCGATCGTGGTGCGCAAGAGCGGGTTGACGCGCGCGGGTGCTTCGAGCTGCAGGAAGTGCCCGACGCCGTCGAGCACCACGGCGTCGAAGTCGCAGTAGCGCCGGTTGCCCGCGACGTTGGTCGGCCAGGGCGAGCTCGCGGAGTTGATGCAGCGCACCGGCACCCCCGCGCCGCGCATCAGGCCGGGCAGGTCGAGCGCGGCGAAGTCGCGCATCAGCGCCGTCGCCGCCGCAGGATCGGTGCGCAGCGCGCGCTCGCTGATCCACTGCGCCAGCGCGGGATCGGCGCCGGGCGCGAGCATGCTCGCCACGGCCCGGCGCAAGTTGGCGTCGAAGTCGGCCTCCAGCGCCGCCGCGAAGGGCTCGACCATCTCGGCCGTCATCGCGCGGTCGGCGTCGTGCAGGTTGTCGAGACCGACGATGCCGATCACCCGGCCGCGCAGCCTGGCCGCCGCCGCCAGCGCGATCGGCCCGCCCATCGAGTGCCCGACCAGCACGATGCGCTCGAGCCCGTAGGCGTCGGCGACCGCCACCACGTCGTCGGCGAAGCCGGTGACGCTCCAGGCGCGCGCCGGCCGCCCCGACGCGCCGTGCCCCGGCAGGTCGAAGCTGACCACGCGGTACCGGTCGGAGAGCACGCACACCTGCTCGGCGTAGAACTCGCGGTTGCCGCACCAACAGTGGATCAGCAGCACCGCCGTGTCGCCCTGGCCGGCCACGCTGCTCGCCAGCCGCGTCCCGTCGCGCGCCGTCAGCTCCTGGCGCGTCGTCTGCACGACGCACGCCGGCGCCACTCCGACCAGACACAGCAGGGCGATCAGCCTGAGGAGCTTCATGCGCGCCATGCTAGACCCCGATGTCCTCGTTCCACAATTGCGGCCGCGCCGCGATGAAGGCGCGCATCAGCTCGACGCACTCGGGATCGTCGGCCAGCGTCAATTGCACGCCGCGCGCGCGCAGGTACTCCTCCGGCCCGCGAAACGTGGTGTGCTCCCCGATGACGATGCGCGGGATCTTGTAGAGCAGCGCCGTCCCGCTGCACATGTCGCAGGGCGAGAGCGTCGAGTACAGCGTCGCGCGCGCGTACTCGCGCGCCGCCAGCCGCCCGGCGTTCTCCAGGCAGTCCATCTCGGCGTGCAGGATCGCGCTGCTCTGCTGCACGCGCCGGTTGTGCCCGCGCCCGACGATGCGCCCGTCGATCACCAGCACCGAGCCGATCGGGATGCCGCCCTCGGCCAGACCCGCGCGCGCCTCGTCGATCGCCGCCAGCAGGAACGGATCGCGCTCGCTCATGCCGCGACCTTAGCCGACACCCCGTCGGTCAAGAAATGCTGGCGCCGCACACGCGACGCCAGCACCACCATGACCCTCGCCACTGCGTGCCCCGGATCGCTCGAGCGCCTTGGGAGCGCGCCCGTCCGGGACCACCACCGCCCAGGTCCTAGGACGACAGTGCCGCACCTGCCAGCCCCCGAAATCCGGGAGGCCGCGCCTGCGCCGCGGAACCCGCGCCCCCGTGCTCCCGTCCAGGATGCACACGCTCCCGACTCAGGTGGGAGCCGGCCGGTGGGGCCAACTGCTCGCAACAGTCCGCCCGACATCGAGAACCACCGGCCCGCGTCCGTCGCCGCACCGCGCTTCGCGGCGGCGGACGCCCTGCCCCCGGCCCGGGTCCGCTAGCGCAACTCCAGCGCCTCGACTTCGAGCACCAGCCCGCGTCCGCCCGAATCCCCGAGCACCGCCAGCTTCGCCCCGTCCTTGGCGAAGCTCAGCCGCTCGCGCCACTGCACGAAGTCGAAGCTCGCCTGGCTGACCGGCCCGCCGACCGGCGAGCGCGCATCGAACTCCGTCCACGCCGTGCGCTGGACCCGCCCCAGCCCCTGCAACTGCACGAGCACCTCGCCGCGCAACCCGACCTGCGCGCTGACCTGGAACACCGCCCCGTCGAAGCTGTCGACCACCACCGGATCGCTGACCGACGCATTCTGCGCCACCTCGACGTCGTAGTCGATCAACCGGTGCGACTCCGCCCCCAGCACCACCGCGCTGGTCTCACCCAAGCGCAGCGGGACCACCGCGCGCGCCACGCTGACCGGCTCCGTCCCCGCGCGCCGCAGATGCAACGTGACTTGGAACATGCGCGGCGAGGGGCACAGCCGCGACAGCACCAGGGCGAAGTCGGGGTTCCCCGGCGGAGTCTCGGCCGAACCGTCGACGCTGCGCCGCAGGATCAAGAACGGCTCCCAGTTGGTGAGCATCGAGTACTCGTAGTCCAGCAGCGAGTGCAGGGGCTCGAAGTTCGGCGGGAAGAGTTGCGCCGTCAGATGCGCCTGCACATCGTTCCCGCGCAGCAGACACTCAGGCTGCGACAACCCGCCCAGGTTCTCCGACGCCAGGAGGACGCGCGGCGGGAACGCAAACTGTCCGTTGTGCACCTGGAACCTGCCGCGCTCCTCCAGGCCCTCCAGCGCCAGCTGCAGCTCGCGCTGCGGCGCGGGCCCGGCGGCGCGGATCGCCACCAGCGCCGCGGAGTGCGCGGCCTGCACCTGCGTCGCGGTCTGCAAGAGCAGCACGCGGCCCTCGGGCAGGAAGGCGTTGAGCGCGAACGAACGGGCCTCGATGTCGAGGCCCTGGATGCGCGCGCCCATCGACAGGGTCTCGCTGCCCTTGTCGCTGACCAGCATCGCGCTCACGCGCAGCGCATCCTCGCGCAGCGCTCCGGCGGCCTCGCTCCACCCCGCCGCCAGCGCCAGCCACTGCCCACCGGGTGCGGGCGCGGTGCGCGCGCACAGGCGCAGCCCGGTCTGCACCTGCTCGGTGACCGGGTCGAGCACGGCCGACGACTGGGCGATCTCGCAGTTGAACTCGGGCACCACGTCGATCAAGCGCGCGTCCTCGAGCGTCCCCAGAGCACCCGGGGCGATGCGCAGGCGGTAGCTCTGGCGCCGCGCGCCGCCGCCCCAACTCGCCAGCAGCTTGTCGGCCTCGGCCGGGCCGACCAGCGCGGGCGCGAAGGCCGCCGGCGGGCGCTCGGCGAGCGCCACGTCGATCACCAGCTCCGTCCCCGTGGCGAAGGCCTGCTCCCAGAAGGCGATCAGCTGCGCCACGCCCTTGTGGACGGCCTCGGGCGCGCGGACCACGAGGCGCTGGTGCTCGTCGAGCATCAGCACGCGGTCGGGCTGCTGGAACTCCTCGGCCCAGGCGTCGCGCGCCAGCTCGACCAGCATCTCGGCGCCGCCGCCCGACATCTCGTGCTCGAAGAGTCCGCTCCAGGACGAGTCGACCAGCAACGGGAACAGGCGCGCACCCTGGGGCTGTTGCGCCTGGAAGGGCACGGCGCTCGACAGGTCGTAGGAGCGCAGCACGACCGGCGCCTGGCTGGGATCGCCGGCGGAGGAGTGCGGGAGCGCGAGCAGCAGGAGGGCAGGGAAGCACAGCATCGGATTTCCTCGGGTTCAGGGCGCGACGCGCAGGCCGGAGCTCTCGAGCTCCTGCGCCACGCGCAGCAGGGTGGAGGTCGGGTTCTCGCGCGCGCCGGGCGCCTCGAGGAGCGCGCACAGGCGCTCGAGCGCGCGCTCGGCCCCGGCGGCGTTGCGCGCGAACAGCTGGCGCAGCGCGGCACTGCCGCCCAGGCGGTGCAGCGCGGCGAGGCAGGCGGCGCGCAGCTCGCGCTCCCCGTGCGGCAACCCGGGGTAGAGCGCCGCCAGCGCCTCGGCGTGCTCGGGCAGGCCGACTTCGCCGGCGAGCAGCAGGCACTCGCGCCGCTCGGCGCGCAGCACGAGCTCGCAGGCCGCCAGCTCGATCAGCGCCGGCGTCGCGGGGCCGTGCGCGCGCAGCGGCAGCGTCTCGACCAGCACCTGCAGCGCGGCGCGGTCGCGCGCCCGCGAGCGCTCGGCGACCAGCGTCGCCACGGCGGCCGGAGCGTCGGCCAGGGCGCTCTCGAGCGCGGCGATCGAGGCGTCGCGGCTGGCGCGGCCGGCGCCCTCGGCCGCCAGCACGGCTGCCAGGGACTCGGCTTCGTTCCAGCGCACCAGCGCCGCCAGCGCGGCCTCGCGCAGCTCGCGCTCGCCTTGCAGCTGGCGCGTCAGCCAGGCGAGGGCGCCGTCGGGACGCACGCGTTCGACGGCCGGGATCAGCACGCTCGCGCTCGCGCCGCGCGGGCGCTCCCCGATGAGCCGCGCCAGGAGCGCGCGCGAGCCCTGGGCGGCGTGCAGTTCCTCGGCCAGCTCGGCGCCGGTCAGCAGGCGCTCGTCCGCCAGGCGCACCAGGCTCTCGGCGCCGCGCGGGCCTGCCCGGCCGAGCGCGTCGAGCAGGCGGCCGGCCTGCGCCAGGCGCTCGCCGCGCTCGAGTTCCGTCTCGCGCGTCGCGTGCGGCCGCAGCGCGCGGCGCGCCAGGCGCTCGAGCACCTGGGCCGACGCGGCGTCCTGCGCGGCGGCGAGGCGCGCGACGAAGAGCGGTTCGAGCTCGCCGTCGGTGCAGGCCTGCACGATGCGCTCGGCCGCCGGGGCGCCGAGGTCGACCAGCGCGGCGACGGCCTCCGCGCGCAATGCGGCGACGGCCAGCGCGCGCTCGAGCGCCGGCAACGCCGTGCGGTCGCCGTGCAGGCCGAGCCAGCGCAGCGCGGCGCGCGCCAGCTCGGGATCGGCGCCGTCGAGCAGCGTCTCGCACAGGCGCGCCACCGGCCAGCCCTCGCGCTCGAGCTCGCGCGTCGCCTGGGTCAGCGCGGCGGCGAGCTGCTCGTCGCCGGAGGTGCCGTGCTGCGACCAGACCGACTTCAATTCCCGCGCGAGCTGCTCGCGCGCCGCGGCCTGGCGCGCGAGCTCCGCTTCGGTCAACGGCGTCGGTGCGGACGTCGCGTCCGGCGTGCTGGCGAGCTCGACGGGTGCGTCGCGCTCGGGGAGCGCGTCGGGTTCGGCGTGCGTGTCGGCTCGTCCCGGGGCGGGCCGCGGCTCCGGCTCGACGGCGCCGCCCCCGGGGCCACCCTCGACCAGCGGCGGAGCCGTCGGCGCGCCGTCGGATACGCGCGTCGGACCGCGCCCGAAGAGCGCCCAGGCCGCCAGGATGCCCGCCGCGGCGGCCAGCCAGGGCACCCAGCGCGCAAGCTGCAGGGGACGCCGCGGTGCGCGCACCGCCGGCTGCGCGTCGGCTGCGTGCTCGAGCGCCGCGCGCACGCGCGCCACCTGCTCGTCGAGATCGAGGTGGTCGACGGGCGGCGCGGGCCAGCGCGCCAGCGCGGCTTCGACCTGCGCCAGCGCGCGCTCCAGCGTGCGGCAGTCGGCGCACCCGACCAGGTGCGCGTCGAGCTCCAGCCGCGCGTCGGTCGCCAGCCCGCCGTCGGCGCGCGGGCCGAGGTCGGCGGCTTCGTACAGAGCCGAGCGCGCGCTGCGGCAGTTCACGGACCGTCCTCCTCGTCGCGCGCGAAGGGCCCGAGCACGCGCGCCAGCTCGCGGCGCGCCTCGACCAGCTGCGTGCGCACCGTCGCCGGCTGCACCCCGGTGATCGCCGCGATCTCGTCGTACGCGCGGCCCTCGAAGACGCGCAGCACGAGCACGGCGCGCAGGCGCGGCGCGAGGCGGTCGAGCGCCGCCGACAGCGCGCGCACGAGCTCGCCCCTCTGCGCCCGCTCGCCCGGCGAGGCCTGCGGCGTCGCGCGTGCCGCGAGCTCCTCCGCGCGCGCCGCCTCGAGCGTCGAGAAGCTCTGCGCGCGGTGCGCCCGGCCGCGCGCGCGGTGGTGGTCGATCGCCAGGTGGTGCGCGATGCGCAGGATCCAGGTCGGGAAGCTGGCGTCGACGCGGTAGCTCGCCAGCGCGCGGTGCGCGCGCACGAAGGTCTCCTGCGCCAGGTCCTCGGCGTCTTCGGTGTTCCCGACGGTGCGGTGCAGGAAGGTGTACACGGGCGTGAAGTGGAGCCGCACGAGCGAGTCGAAGGCCGGGCCGTCGCCCGCCTGGGCACGGCGGACGAGCGCCTCGACGTCGGAGGCTTCGTGCATCGGTGTCAGCTGTCGTGACCTCACCGCCGTGTCCTGTGGGGCGAAGGCTGGGGGAGACTCGCTCGGGTCCGAGCGGAGGTGGGGCTGCCCCGACGGACGGCGGGGCCGGGCCGCTGTCGATCGGTTTTCGGAATCTGCATGCCGCGGAGGCGGGATCGAGCCCTACGGGGTCTAGCGTCAGCGCGCCGGCCGGCAACCCGGGGCGGCGCCAGTATGGACTGCGGGCCCGGACACGCGGCCCGATTGCGCGCTGCCGCCCGCGGGCACAGACTGCTCGCTGCCCTCCCTACTGAGATCCTGATGCATCTGCTCGCGTGGAAGCTCGCGCCGGTCCTGCTCGCGCTGTCCGCCCATGAGACCAGCGCGCTGTCCGGAGCGTTCCAGGGATCGGTGGCCCAGAGCCCCGCGCCGGCAGCTGCGCCGGAGAGTGCGGCGCTGCAGGAAGCGAGCGAGCTCTTCGCGCGCGCCAAGGAAGCGCACGCGCGCAAGGATCTCGACCAGGCCCGCGCGCAGGCGGGGCGGGCGGTCGCAGTCCTCGCGGCCCTCGCGCCGGGAGCGCTGGCGCCCCAGGGGGATGGGATCCTCCTCGAGCTCGGCACCTTCGCGCGCGAAGTCGGCGACGTGAAGTCCGCGCGCGTGGCAGGCGAACGCGTGCTCCGCGACCGCGAAGCCCGCCTGCCGCCCGACCACGCCGCCCTCGCGGTGGCGCAGGACCAGCTGGCGATCACGCTCCACGCCCTGGGCGACTTCGCCGCGGCGCGCGCGCTGTTCGAGCGCGTGTTGGAGGGCTTCGAGCGCACGCGGCCCGCCGACCATGCCGATGTCACGCAAGCCCGCTGGAACCTGGCCCTCACGCTCAAGATCCTGGGCGAGCTGCGGGCCGCGCGCGAGCAGTTCGAGCGCGTGGTCGACGTCCGCGAGCGCACATTGCCCGCGGACCACGCCGACCTGGCGGCGGCGCGCCAAGGTCTGTCCAGCACGCTCTACACCCTGGGCGATCTGCCGGCCGCGCGGGCACTCGCCGAGCGCGTGCTGGAGGTCCGCGAGCGCACGCTGCCCCCGGACCATCACGACCTCGCGGACGCGCGGCAGGGCATGGCGGTCCTGCTCTCCATGTCGGGCGACCTCCATGGCGCACGCTCGCTCCAGGAGCGCGTGCTGGAGGTCCGCGAGCGCACGCTCTCCGCCGACCACGCCAGCCTCGCGATGGCGCGGCTCAACCTGGCCGTCACGCTCTTCAGTCTGGGCGACCTGCACGGCACGCGCGCGCTCCAGGAGCGCGCGCTGGAGACCTTCGGGCGCACGCTGCCGGCCGACCATCCCGACCTCGACCTGGCGCGAGCGAACCTGGCCAACACGCTCAGGGTCCTGGGTGACCTGCCCGCCGCGCGCACCCTTCAGGAGGCCGTGCTGGAACTCCGCGAGCGCACGCTGCCCGCCGACCACCCGGATCTGGCGATGGCACGGGGGAACCTGGCCAACACGCTCCGGATCCTGGGCGAGTTGCAACAGGCGCTCACGCTCGAGCGGCTCGTGTTGGAAGTGCGCGAGCGCACGTTTCCGTCGGACCACCCCGATCTCACGGCAGCCCGGGAGAACCTGGCCAACACGCTGCACGATCTGGGCGATTCCAAGGCCGCGCACGGGCTCTTCGAGCGCGTGCTGGAGGTGCGCGAGCGCACGCTGCCTGCCGACCATCTCGACCTCGCGGCGACACGCCAGAACCTGGCCCTGACGCTCAAGGAGGCGGGTGAACTGTCCGCCGCGCGCGCGCTCGAGGAGCGCGTGCTGGAGGTCCTCGAACGCACCCTGCCCGCCGACCATCCCCGTCTCGCGTCGGCACAGCACAACCTCGCAGGGACGCTCTGGCAGCTCGGCGACCTGCGGCCCGCGCACGCGCTGCTCGTGCGGGTGTTGGAGGTCCTCGAACGCACGCTGCCCGCCGACCATCCCGATCTCGCGCGCGCGAGGATGGACCAGGCCAACGTGCTGCAGCAGCTGGGTGACCTGGAGGCCGCGCGCGCGCTCAAGGAACTCGGGCTGGAAGCCTTCGAGCGGAACTTGCCTGCCGACAACCTCTACCTCGCGCGCACGCGGGCGAGCCTGGCTCAGACGCTCGCGACCCTGGGCGATCTCCCGGCCGCGCGCGCGCTGCAGACACTCGGGGTGGAGTCACTCGAGCGCGCGCTGCCTGCCGACCACCCCTACCTCGTGCAGGCGCAGCTGAACCTGGCCCGCACGCTCAGGATGCTGGGGGACCTGGCGGGTGCGCGGGCGCTCGAGCAGCGCGGACTCGAGGTCTTCCAGCGCACGCTGCCGGCCGGCCACCGCGACCTCACCGGGGTGCGGGGCAACCTGGCGATCACGCTGGGCGAGCTTCTCACCATGGGGCGGGAGCGTGGAGACGAGCAGCAGGCGCTCCAGAGCGCGCTGAGAACCCTCGCCCTCGATCTCCCCCGGGGGCAGCGCCGCTGGGCGCAGTCCGCGCTGCTGGAGGGCTCGCCGCGCGAGGTCGAGGAACGCCTGGCGTCCCAGGACGTGGTGCTGGCCGTCGCCCTCTCCCTCGCACGCGGGTACGGGATCGTCGACCTGGGAGCCGAGGTGCTGGGGGAGGTCTTCCTGCTCGGCGAGTCGAGCCGCGCGGGCGGCCTGGTCGCGGCGCGCCTCGCCGCGCGCACCCGCGGAGACGAGGTCGCAGGCGAGCTGCGAGCCAGGATCGCACGGGACACGGAGACGCTCGCGCGCCTCGCGCACGCGGGGGGCGGGGCCGAGGAACTCCGGCGCACACGCGCGGCGCTCGATCAGGCGGGTCGCGAGCTCGCCCGGCACGCGAGCGCCCTGCTAGGCAGTGCGGCGGCGATCGACCCGACGCTCGAGGACCTGACGCGCGGCCTCGGAATGCGGGAAGCGCTCGTCACCTGGCGCAGGGCCGCGCTGCTCACGCTGCAGCGCGGCGATCCGGCGACGTGGAGCGAAGTCGACAGTCTGATCGCGTTCGTCGTGCGACCCGGCGTGCCGATCGAGGGGCTCGCCGCGGCGCAGCAGGCTCCGCAACTCGAGCTCGTCGACCTCGGACCGGTCGCGCCGATCGAGGCCGCGATCGAGCGCTGGCGCGAGCGCATCGGGACGCCCGTCGAGCGCGGTGTCGCTGCGGCGGCCGGCGAGCCGAGTCTGACGGCGTTGGGCGAGGAAGTGCGCGCGCGGGTGCTCGATCCGCTGCGCGGCGCCCTCGAGGGCGTCGAACGGGTGAGTGCGGTGCTCGACGACGCTCTGCACGCGCTCCCGCTGGATGCGCTGCCTGCGGGGGTGGCTTGGGCGAGAGGGGGGTCGGGCGCGGAGGAGTCCGCGACGGGCGCGGAGTCCTTCCGCCCGCTCGGTGACGTGCTGAAGATCGAAGTGCGCACCTCGCTGATCGAGCTGCTCCTCCCACAGAAGCCGCGGGCTGGCGCGACGTCGCTGCTCGCGATCGGGCATCCGGCCTTCGACCTGGACCCGGCGAGCGCGGAGGAAGCGGCCCAAGCGACCGACGTCGCCGCCCCGACGACGACCAGGTCGGGTGCGGACGCCGGCCCTTTGCGGGGCGGGATGTGGGAGCGGGGTTTCGGCACGCTGCCCGAGACGCGCGCGGAGGTGCGCGGGATCGGGCAGTACTTCGAGGACACGTTCGGCGCCCAGGCGCCCGCGCTGCTGCTCGAGCGCCGCCAGGCTTCGCGCGAGGCGCTGATCGAGTTGGCACCCAGGGCCCGCTGGCTCCACGTCGCGACGCACGGCTGGTTCGCGCCCGAGTCGGTGCGCTCGAGCGCGGACCTGGAGCCGCAGGGCGCGAGTGCGCGCACCGGACTGCGACTGGGCGAGGCCGAACGCGTGCGTGGCATGAGCCCGATGCTGCTGTGCGGCCTGGCGCTGGCCGGTGCGAACCTGCCGGTGAACGCGGTCGGTCGCATCCCGGGGCTGGTCACGGCGCAGGAGATCGCGGCGCTCGATCTCTCGAACTGCGAGCTGGCGGTGCTCTCCGCCTGCGACACGAACGTCGGCGTGCGCCGCGCGGGCCAGGGTGTCGCGAGCTTGCAGAAGGCGCTGCACATGGCCGGTGCGCGCTCGGTGATCACTTCGCTCTGGAAGGTCCCCGACGAGGCGACGAAGGACCTGATGATCGACTTCTACCGGCGTCTGTGGGTCGAGAAGAAGCCCAAGCACCAGGCGCTGTGGGAGGCGAAGAACAAGCTGCGCGACGCGCGGGACGAGCGCGGCCGGCCGAAGTACACGACGCGCGACTGGGCGGCGTGGGTGCTGACGGGCGCGCCGGACTAGGGCCCGCGGACTACGGGCAGCTCTCGGTCCGGCTGCCGCTGTACGCGCCGGTGTAGCTCGATCCGCCGGGGCCGCGAGCTCCGCGGACGGCGAGCCCGGTGAAGTTCTCGGGCGTCCCCGCCTGGTCCTCGTTCGCGTAGAGGGTGAGCGTGTCGCCGTCGATCGGCTTGATGCCCAGGTCGTCGTAGTCCGTGTCGAGCACGTCGTAGACCGCCGCGGCCCACTGCCACTCCATGCTGGTGTCGGGGGTGTCGGACTCGAACACGCCGGTCCAGGTCAGAGGCTGGATGCTGCCGGGCAGGTCGGTCGTGACGGGATAAGCCAGACCGGTCAGGAACACGTTGCCCGTGTAGCTCGCCGGCACGGTGGTCTCGAAGCGCTCCGAGGCCTCGTCGAAGTCCGTCGTGGCCGTCGTCGCCGTCGGGTCGAACGTGATCCGGCTGGCCGGCACTTTCAGGACGTAGTTCGATCCGCCCGCGTTGAACTCGATCTGCGCGCTCGAGTACGAGATCGTGACGAGCCGGTCCAGCGGACGCGTCACCTGGACCGTGGCGTTGAACCAGATCTGCCGACCGGCGTGGATCGGAGTCGCGTCGAACTCGGAGCGGATCGTGCTGCTGAGCTCGCAGTCCCCGCCCGCATGGACGCTCGGCGGGGTCAGGGAGCTGACCAGCAGCGCCGCACCGCCCGCGCCGATGGCGGTGGCAGCGGTGAGAAAGGTCGGAGCGAGGGCGGAGCGAGAAATCATCAGGATGGGCCTAGGCGCTCGGAGCGCATGCGGGTGCGGAGGTCTCGGCCGGACGCGGCCGTTCAGGCCCTCGTCCGCGTAATCCTATCCCGCCAGAGCAGGTGCGGAGGACCGGCCCGCGCCCGCCAGGGCGACCGAGACGGGTGCGCCACGAAAGGGTTTCCGGGTGTCCGGCGCGTGCCGCGTGAACACGTCGAGCCGAGAGCTGGCTCGGGCGGAAAGCGCCGTGGGCGTCGAGAAAAACCTGCGCGCCCGGCCGGCTCAGCGCTTGCGCAGCACCAGGTGCAGCACGATGCCGAGCAGCACGCCGCCGACGACCTTGTCGATCAGCAGGTAGATCGTCCAGTCGGCCGGGAAGAAGTCCCAGTTCCAGAAGCGCACGTCGGTCTGCAGGCAGCCGAAGAGCGCCAGCAGCACGCAGAAGGTCACGCGCGCGATCGGGCCCGAGAGGCCGCCCGCGACGACGATCAGGAAGGTGGCGATCAGCGCCAGGCCGACGCTGGTCGCGTACTCGCGCAGGAGCTGCATGGGGAAGCCGGCGGCGATGTCGCGGCCCTCGGGCAGGACCACCACGAAGCCGACCGGGCCCTCCTTCACGCGCTGCGCGTAGGCTTCCTGGTTCGCTTCGCTGTTTTCGGTGCGCAAGGCGCCGTAGCCCGGCAGCGCGTACACGCCGTGCGCCGGCGCGTGGCTCTTCACGAGAGCCGCGAGCTCCGCCTCGCCGCCGCGCAGGTCGTGCTTGAACCGCAAGTCCATCATGAACACGGCGTGGAACAAGAAGCCCCACACGAAGAGCGCCAGCCCGCCCAACAACGCCGCCAGGATCATCCGACCGCCCATTGCGAGTATCTCCTTCTCGATGCCCCTCGACGGCGCGCAGCATAGCGACGGCCGGGGGGCCTGCGAGCCCCGAATCCAGCCCTCGGCCGGGGATCGGGCTGACGCCGACGGCAACTTTCCTCCAAAAGGTCTCTAAGGGATGCGCGGGCCGTCCGTCGTCGGGTCGCATGCAGGACGATCCGAGCGGCGACGCGGAGAGAACTTCCGGGTGAACGATCGCGAGTGGATCCACGAGGCCCTGCGCCGGCACGAAGCGCCCCTGATCCTGTACGCCGCCAAGGTGTGCGGCGACCAGGACCGGGCGCGCGACGCGGTGCAGGAGACCTTCCTCGAGTTGTGCTCCGCCGACCGGCGGGCGATCGAGGGGACGCTCGCGGCCTGGCTCTACCGCGTCGCGCGCAACAAGGCGCTCGACCTGCGACGCAAGGACCACGTCATGAGGACAGCCGAGGACATCACGAGTCGCGAGCGCGCCGGGCCCGAGCCCGAACCGGTCGCGGCGATCGCGCGCGGGGAGGAGCGGGCCGAGGTGCTGGCGCTCTTCGCGCGCTTGCCCGAGAAGCAGCAGGAGGTGCTGCGGCTCAAGTTCCAGGGCGGTCTCTCCTACCGGGAGATCGCGGAGGTGACGGGCACGACGGCCGGCAACGTCGGGTTCCTGATCCACGTGGCGTTGAAGGCGATGCGCGAACGGCTGGCGGGGACAGGGAGGTTGGCGTCATGAAGCAACACGAAGACAAGTTCGATCTCGACGACCCGCGCTTGAGCGCCTACGCGCTCGGCGAACTCGAAGGCGCCGAACGCGCCGAGGTCGAAGCCCTGCTCGAGCGCGACCCCGCCGCGCGTGCCTTCGTCGCGGAACTCGCTGCGACGGCCGACTCGCTGCGCGCGGAGTTCGCGGCGGAAGCGGCGCCGGAGCTGACCGCGGCGCAGCGCGCGGCGATCGCGGCGCAGAGCGCGCCCGTGCTGCGGCCGCGGCGCTGGGTTTGGCTCGGAGCGGCGGCGGCCGGGATCCTGGCGGTCGGCGTGACTTGGGCCCTGCTGGGCCGCGAACGCGGGCGCGTGGACGAGATCCAGCTCGCACAGAACGAGGGCAAGGCGCAGCGCTACGCCAGCGGCGACGTGACGCGTCACGTCACGGAAGGCGTCGAGGCCAGTGCGAAGCCGGCGGCGAGCGAGCTGTACTCGATGACGGCGCTCACCGAGAAACCGGCCGGGAGTCCCGACGGGGGCGAGATCGTGCTGCGCGACGATTCGACGTTGGCGCAGGATGAGTCCGAGGTGGTCGGCGTCGCCGGATACTCGGGGTCCGCCGTGGGCGTGGGTGCGGCTCCAGCTGCCGCAGCTCCGGGTGCCCCGAGCGCCCCGAGTGCACCGGGGCGCCCCACCGTCGCCTACGGACGCGCCGCAGGTGGCAAGTCCAAGGCGCGCAGCGGCGAGCAGCGGGAGCGGGTGAGCCTGGTCGCCGGCGGCGACCAACTCGAACCCGGGCAGCTGCCGGCGCTCGATCCGGCCGGGCACAACACCGAGGCGTACAAGGCGATCGTCGAGAACGCGTTCAAGCGCGTCGGCGACGACCCGCTGTCGACCTTTTCGATCGACGTCGACACGGCGAGCTACGCGAACGTGCGGCGCTTCCTCAACTCGGGCGCGCTGCCGCCGCCGGATGCGGTGCGGATCGAGGAGCTGCTCAACTACTTCCGCTACGAGTACCCCAAGGCCGACGGTGCGCAGCCGTTCTCGGTCAACGCGGACGTCGCGGGCTGCCCCTGGAAGCCGGCGCACCGTTTGGTCCGCGTCGGGTTGCGCGGGCAGGACATCGACCTGGCCAAGCGCCAGCCGTCGAACCTGGTGTTCTTGATCGACGTGTCGGGGTCGATGGACCAGCCCGACAAGCTGCCGCTGCTGGTCAGCTCGATGAAGCTGCTCGTCGAGCAGCTCGACGGGCGCGACAAGCTGTCGATGGTGGTGTACGCGGGCTCGTCGGGCCTGGTGCTGCCGGCGACGACCTGTGACTACAAGACGGTGATCCTGAACGCGCTCGAGGCGTTGCAGGCCGGCGGGTCGACCAACGGCGGGGCGGGGATCGAGCTGGCTTACAAAACGGCGAGCGAGAACTTCATCAAGGAGGGCGTCAACCGCGTCGTGCTGTGCACGGACGGCGATTTCAACGTCGGGACGACCGACGAGGGCTCGCTGGTGCGGTTGATCGAGGAGAAGCGCCAGAGTGGCGTGTTCCTCTCGGTGCTCGGCTTCGGCACGGGCAACGTGCAGGACTCGAAGATGGAGGCGCTGGCCGACAAGGGCAACGGCAACTACGCGTATGTCGACACGTTGAACGAGGCGCGCAAGGTGCTCGTGCACGAGATGGGCGGGACGCTGTTCACGATCGCCAAGGACGTCAAGATCCAGGTCGAGTTCAATCCGGCGCTGGTGCAGGCGTGGCGGTTGATCGGGTACGAGAACCGCGTGCTCGCGCACCAGGACTTCAACGACGACAAGAAGGACGCCGGGGAGATCGGGGCGGGGCACCAGGTGACGGCGCTGTACGAGGTGGTGCCGGTGGGCGTGGCGTTCGAGCCGCCGGGGGTCGATCCCCTGAAGTATCAGGTGCCGGCGCAGCCGAGCGGCGAGGCGTTCTCAGGCGAGTTGCTCAACCTCAAGCTGCGCTACAAGGCGCCGGATGGGGAAACGAGCAAGTTGATCGAGACGCCGGTGCGGGATGCGGGGAAGGGGTGGCAGGAGGCGAGCCACGACTTCAAGTTCGCGGCGGCGGTGGCGGGGTTCGGGATGGTGCTGCGGAAGAGTGAGCACTGTGGGGCGTTTGGGTTGCTGGACGTGCTCAATCTGGCGACGCAGGGTGTCGGGGAGGATGTCGGGGGGTATCGGAAGGAGTTTGTCGAGCTGGTGAAGAAGGCGCAGGGGATCGGGGGGCCGAAGGTGAGATAGGGGGCTGAAGGGGCGCGAATGCCAGATCCAGGCCCGAGGCGAGATGGGGAGCATGCCGCCACACACGCGTGCTCCGCATCGCGCACCCCGCGCAGCGGCCGGGCGGAGGACCGCCCGGCCGCTGCGCGGGGTTCTATTATGGAGAGGGAGTTACCAGTCGATGCGGTAGCCGTTGGTGGCGTTGGCGGTGGCGGGGGGGCAGAAGGAGGGGGAGGGGTTGCGGTAGAGGGCGGTGTAGTAGCGGCGGGTGCCTTGGCCGGGGGTGACCTGGCCGGATTGGGAGAGGGTCAGGGTTGCGTCGTTGGGGAAGGCGGGGTTGGGGAAGGATGCGGTGCCTTGGACAGCGCTCCGGCCGCGCAGGCGCAGCAGGTTGCCGCTGGCGCAGAGGACGCCGTCGTGGAAGGCGGCGTCGCCTGCGGCGTCGTGTTGGAGGAAGAGGGTGTAGGCGGAGGAGGGTGTCCACTCCGAGTGCAGCACGACGTCGTCGGTGGCTGCGGTCCCCGTGGCCGTGAGGTGTGCGCCGCCCGGGTCGTAGCTGTGGGCGCAGCCGAAGCCAGGGCGAGTCGAGTCGTTGCCGCAGGGGCAGGGGGTGGTGTGGTCGGCCAGGAATCCGTCGCCGGCGCAGAAGGGCTCGGCGTAGCCGCCGACGTCGAAGCTCACGAAGAAGATGGAGTAGGGCTGCGCCTGCACCGCGGCGACCACGGCGGTGCGCAGGCCATCGCTGATCGAGAACTGGAGGTTCAGGTTGACGGCGGGGTCGCTGTTGATCAGCACGTCCGGGAAATCGGTCACGTGATCGTCGCTCGCCGCGTCGTCGGGTGGACAGGGCTGGTCGTTGGCCAGGTTGAAGTGCGAGGTGGCGACCGTGTAGTGGCCCGGGCCGAAGGTGCGCACGAGCCGCGCCGGCACTTCGGACACGGTCGGTCCAGGCTCGTCGTTGCCGCAGCCCGGGATGGCGTCGTAGTCGGCGTCGTAGACCCAGAACTCGGTGTCCTCCGTGTGCCCCTGGTTCCAGGCGTCGATCGTGATCGTGCCGGGGGCGAAGGTCCCGTCGACGTGCACGGGGACCACGGGGACGGTCACGAAGGTCCCCGCGTAGGCCCAGGTCGTGGCCGAATTGCCCGCCAGCCGCAGGTAGACCTGTTCCGACTTCCCGAACCCGTACCAGCGCTTGAAGCGCGGCGAGGACGCGAGCATCTCGCTGACCTGGATGGGAATGTCCGTGCCGGGCTGGATCGTCCGGTTGACCTGCGCCAGCCCCAGCAGGTTCTGGAGCACGCCCGCAGGTTGCGCGGAGAAGTCGAGGTCGTGGCGGTAGATGCCCAGCACCTCGGGACACGTCATGACCCGGAAGGTGTCGACCGACCCGGGTGCGCCGCTGGCGGTGCCGGCGCCCGTGCTCGTCCCGGTCAGGATGTCGCCGGAGAGCGCGCAGATCACCGGTGTCGCCTCCGACTTGACCTCATTGGGCTCGAGTTCGCCGAAGATCGTCTGCGCCTGGGTGATGGCCGCGGGGCCGATGACGGTGATGCCGATGAGGAACGGTCGCATGGTCGAACTCCCCGCCGGCGTGCGCCAGCGTATCGCCAACCTACGCCCAGGGGCGCCGTCGCGGCCTACGTCGCACTACGTAGCGCGCGCGCGACGAAGCCGGTGATCAGCGCAGGTCGCGCAGACCGCCGGGCACGCGGTCACGGCCCTGGGCGACCCGTTCGTTCCAAGTGTCCTTGGCCGGCGCCCGCCGGCGCTCGACCATCGTGATGCAGCCCTCGACCGGGCACACCAGCGCGCACAGGTTGCAGCCGACGCACTCCGTCTCGTCGACCCAGGGCACGCGGTAGGGGGCCTCCGGTGCCGCCGCTTGCGCGAGCTCGGCGGCGCGCGCAGCTTGCGGCGCGACGTGGCCCGCGTGGGCGCGCGTACCCGGCAGGTGGATGCACTGGTGCGCGCCGTCGTGGCAGGCGGTGTGGCAGAGTTGGCAGCCGATGCAGGTCGCGGCGTCGATCTCGGCGACCACGTGGTGGTTGAGGTCGAGCTCGCCCCACTCGACGAAACCGGGGACCGCGCGGCCGACGAGCTCGCGCACGGAGCGCATCTGTTTCGAGGCCAGGTACTGCTCGAGGCCTTCGACCAGGTCGTCGATGATGCGGTAGCCGTGGTGCATCACGGCGGTGCAGACCTGGACGCTGGTCGAGCCCAGGGCGATGAACTCGGCGGCGTCGCGCCAGGTGGAGATGCCGCCGATGCCGCTGATCGGGATGGTGATGCGTTCGTCGCGGGCGAGGACGCCGACCATGCGCAGCGCGATCGGCTTGACCGCGGGGCCGCAGTAGCCGCCGTGGCTGGAGGCCGTGCCGACGGTCGGCAGCGGCACCAGGCGCTCGAGGTCGACGCCGATGATCGACTGCACGGTGTTGATCAGCGAGAGGCCGTCGGCGCCGCCGCGCACGGCCGCCAGCGCGGGGTCCTCGATGTGGCCGACGTTGGGCGTCAACTTCGCGATCACCGGGATCCTGGCGCTGTCCATCACCCAGCGCACCAGTTCCTCGAGCACCTTGGGCTCCTGCCCGACGGCCGAGCCCATGCCGCGCTCGCACATGCCGTGCGGGCAGCCGAAGTTCAGCTCCAGGCCGTCGGCGCCGGTGTCCTCGGAGCGGCGGATCGCCTCGCGCCACTCTTCCTTGGTGTCGAACATCAAGGACACGATCACCGCGTGCTTGGGGAAGCGCTTCTTGGTCTCGGCGATCTCGCGGAAGTTGACGTCCAGCGGCCGGTCGGTGATCAGCTCGATGTTGTTGAGCCCGATCATGCGCCGGTCGCCGTGGTCGATCGAGCCCAACCGGCCGGACACGTTGACAATGGGGTTGCCGAGCGTCTTCCACACCGCGCCGCCCCAGCCGGCGTCGAAGGCGCGCATCACCTGCTCGCCCGAGTTGGTCGGCGGGGCACTCGCCAGCCAGAAGGGGTTGGGGCTCTTGATCCCGGCGAAATCGGTGGAGAGGTCGGGCATGACGCGGGACTCCTGCGGACTCAGCCGCGACGCAACTCGCCGCTGCGCAAGCCGGCGTCGATGGCGCGCGCGGCGGCCTGGCCCTCGGCGGCGGCGTTGACGATCTCCTTGCCGCCGTTGAGCGCGTCGCCGCCGACGAAGATGCGCGGGTTGTCGGTGCGGCCGCTGGCGCGCTCGGCGACCGCGCGGCCCTCGGCGTCGGTGCGCACGCCGGGGAAGGAGCGCAGGAGCGTGTCGAGGCGCGCCTGGCCGATGGCGAAGACCACCAGGTCGACCGGCCGTTCGGGCAGGCGCTCCTCCGTCGCGCGGCCGTCGCGCGCGCGCGACAGGCGCAGCGCCGAGGCGCGGCCGTCGCGCACGGCGATCTCCTGCAGCACGGCGTGCGGCACGAGCGTCACGCCCTCGCCCTTGGCCGCCTCCCACTCGTGCGCGTAGCCCGAGAGCTCCTGCTCGCCGCGGCGGTAGACCAGCGCGACCTCGGGCACGCCGAGCTGCGCCAGCTCGCGCACCACGTCGAGCGCGGTGTTGCCGCCGCCGATCACCGCCGCGCGCTGCACGCCGGCGACCGTGTGGCGCGGGTCGAGCTTGAGGCGCGCGATCCACTCGACGGCGCCCCACACGCCGGCCGCGTCGGCACCCGGCACCGCCAGGCGCTTGTCGGGGCCCAGGCCGACGCCCAGGAACAGCGCCTCGTGCTCGGCCAGCAACTGCGCGGGCGTCAGCTGCCGGCCGACCTCGACGCCGCAGCGGATCTCGACGCCGAGTTCCTCGAAGAAGCGCACCTCGTCGAGCGCGGTGCGCGCGTCGAGCTTGTAGGGCGCGATGCCGTTCAGGTTGAGGCCGCCGGGCAGCGCCTCCTTCTCGTAGATCACGGCGCGGTGGCCGAGCAGCACCAGCTGGCCGGCGCAAGCCAGCGAGGCCGGACCGCCGCCGACCAGGCCGACGCTGAAGCCGCTGGGTGGCGCGCGCTCGAGCAGCGCCGGCGAGGCCGCGCGGTCGAGCGCGAAGCGCTGCAGCCGGCCGATCGCGATCGGCTTGCGGCCCCAGCCGGTGTAGACGCAGGCGCCTTCGCACAGCACTTCGACCGGACAGGCGCGCGCGCAGCTCGCGCCGAGCAGGTTGGCGCTCAGGATCGTGCGCGCCGAGCCCGCCAGGTTGCCGCTGCCGATCTTGCGGATGAAGCTGGCGATGTCGATGCTCGTCGGGCACGCGCGCTGGCAGGGCGCGTCGAAGCAGTACAGGCAGCGCGAGGCCTCGGCCAGCGCTTCGCTCGACGTCAAGGTCGGCGCCTTGTCGGGCAGCTGTTCCTCGAGGCGTCCGGGGGGGAGGGCGTGGTCGTGCGGCATCGATCCGAGCAGGCGCGCCAGCTGCGCCGCGGGATCGTAGCCCGGCGGCGCGCCGCGCGTCGACCACCACGTGTGGCCGGCCGCGATCCAGCGCTGGCGCAGCGCGGCATGCCGTCGCGCGCGCCCCAACTCGTCGTCGGCCGCGTCCTCGAGCCCGAACTCGGTGCCGCAGCAGGCGCAGACCGCGTGCGAGGGGTGCGGCCCGTCCCAGGCGGGCTGGTCGAGCTCGTGCCCGCACACGGGGCACCAGGGCCGCGTGCGCGCCACGGCTCAGCCCGCCGCGGCCGCGAAGGACTCGCCGATCTTCGACAAGGCCTCGTCGACCTCGTCGCCGGTCACCGACAGCGGCGGCGCGATGCGGAACACGTTGGCGAACATGCCGCCCTTGCCGACCAGCAGGCCGCGTCGCTTGGTCTCCTCGAACACCTTGCCGAGGAAGGCGGGGTTGGGCGTGCGATCGCCGTGCTGCTCGTCGGCCACCAGCTCGAGGCCGATCATCAAGCCCTTGCCGCGCACGTCGCCGATCACCTTGGGGAAGCGCTTCTGCAGCTTGCGCAACCCATCCAGCAGCCGCTCGCCCTGCACTTCGGCGTTGCGCGCGAGCTGCTCTTCCTCGATCACGCCCAGCGTCGCGTTGGCCGCGGCGCAGGACAGCGGGTTGCCGCCGAAGGTCGAGATCTGGTTCTTCTTGAAGGCGTCGGCGATCTCGGGCGTCGCGATGCAGACCGCCAGCGGCATGCCGTTGGCGACGCCCTTGGCCATGGTCATGATCTCGGGCTCGACGCCCCAGTGCTGGATGCCGAACCAGTGCTTGCCGGTGCGCCCGAAGCCGGTCTGCACCTCGTCGCAGATGAACACGCCGCCGTGCGAGCGCACGATGTCGACCGCGATCCTGAAGTACTCGGGCGGCGGCACGACGAAGCCGCCGACGCCCTGGATCGGTTCGGCCAGCAGCGCGGCGACCTTGCCGGTGGTGGTGGTCAGGATCAGCTCCTTGACGTCCTCGGCGCACTTGACGCCGCAGCTCGGGTACTCGAGGCCCAGCGGGCAGCGGTAGCAGTAGGGCGACAGGGCGTGCTTCACGCCCGCGATCTGCGTCGGGACCGCGCGGTAGCTCGAGTGCCCGCACAGGGCTTGCGCCATCGCCGAGCGCCCCGAGTAGCCGTGGCGCAGCGCGATGATCTCCATGGCCCCGGTGAAGACCTGCGCCACGTTGACCGCCGTCTCGTCGGCTTCGGTGCCCGAGGCGAGGAAGTAGCTCTTCTGCAGCTTGCCCGGCGTGATGCGCGCCAGGCGCTCGGCCAGCTCGACCGCCGGCACGTTGGGGTAGAGCGTCGAGACGTGGCCCAGGCGGTCGATCTGCGCCTTGAGCGCCGCGTTGACCTTGGGATGGCAGTGCCCGACGCTGATCGTCAGGATGCCGCCGAAGAAGTCGAGGTACTCGCGGCCCTCGGCGTCCTGGACGCGCCGCATCGAGGCCGTGACCGGCAGCACCGGCTCCTGGTAGTAGTGCGTCTGCGACGGCCAGCAGAACTGCTGCTCGCGGGCGCGCAGCGCGGCGGCGTCGACGGAGGGCGAGGTGTTCGGCGTGCTGGTCTTCATCGGCGGGTCCTCGCGCGCCGGTCGCGGGCGCGCACGCGCGAGGATGGCCCAAGCGGCGGGGTGACGCAAGGGCGGGTGCCGACGCTATCCTGCGCGTCGCATGCCCGACCGCGCTCCGCTGCGAGGCCTCTCGATCGTCGCCGGCCAGGACGCGACACCCGTGCCGGAGCACGCCTTCCGCGCCACGGCCGCGGCGCGCGGCGCCCCGACCGACACGGTCTTCCACTCCGCCAGCGCGCGCGACGTCGACGCCGCGGCGCGGGCGGCGGCGCAGGCCTTCGGCGTGCTGCGCGAGCTCGCGCCCGAGCGCCGCGCGACGCTGCTCGAGCGCAGCGCGGAGCGGCTCGAGTCGCACTCCGCGCCGCTGATCGATGTCGCCAGCGAGGAGACCGGCCTCGCGGCGCCGCGCATCGCCAGCGAGCTGGCGCGCACCGTCTTCCAGCTGCGGCTCTACGCCGCCACGCTGCGCGAAGGCAGCTGGGTCGAGGCGCTGATCGACCACGGCGATCCGGCGCGCACGCCGCTGCCCAAGCCCGACCTGCGCGCGATGCTCGTGCCGCTCGGACCGGTGGCGGTCTTCGGCGCGAGCAACTTCCCGCTGGCCTACTCGAGCGCCGGCGGCGACACGGCCTCGGCGCTGGCGGCCGGCTGCCCGGTGCTGGTCAAGGGCCATCCGCTGCACCCGGGCACGGGCGAGCTCGCGGCGCGCGCGATCGCCGAGAGCGTGCGCGAGCTCGAGCTGCCCGCGGGCACCCTCTCCTTCCTGCACGCCGGCGGC
>Ga0315910_10001045_pt1 | contig 25999 bp, 22 predicted proteins | sample EdamamesoilMG_FD_204470 | JGI IMG/M metagenome (GOLD analysis project Ga0315910, IMG submission 204470) | Garden soil microbial communities collected in Santa Monica, California, United States - Edamame soil | ecosystem: Environmental > Terrestrial > Soil > Garden | place: USA: California... | reverse complement strand
CGTCCTTCGGTCGCGAGTTTGTCGAAACGCGCCGAGCCAAAGCGGAAGTCGAGCGTTGTCAGCGAGGAAGCGAGAGCGGCTCAGGACGAAACCGCGGCAGCCAAAGCCCGCCGGGATCTCGCCTAGCAAAAAAAAACAAATTGAAACGCTTGGTTGCCCGTTGGCTCTTTGGGAGCAACTAGGATCCACGTCTTGGCGTCCTTGGCGTCCTTGGCGTCCTTGGCGCTCTTGGAGTCTTGGCGGTGAATGAGACGCAGCAGCTCGGAAAGCGCACCAGGCAGTGGGGCGGGAGGCGGAAGACGAGGGGGAACGGCGGGCAGCGTTGCCAGCGCTACTCGAGCACTCGCAGGCGGCGGTTGGGAAAGCCGATTTTCTCGTGGCCTTCGAGCATGACGTCGCTCGGTTCGGGGATGCCCGCGGGGATTGGGGCTTCGGGCACGCGACTCCAGTCGGCGAAGTCTTCCGGCAAGGGGCCAGGCAAGGTCGGCTGCTGGGTACGCTCGAGCAGCTGAAAGTCATGCCGCGATCGGAGGTTGAGCGGCACCCCGCGCTCGGGACCGCGTTCTTTGAACCATGCGCGCGCTGCCTGGACATTGTGGATCAGCACGTGGTGCTGGGGATCGGACTTGGCCGCGGTCATGAAGTGACCCTGCATGCCTTCGATGTCGCCGCGCTGAAGGGCGATGCACGCGAGTTGGTTGTAGCCGAGCCCGGGCACCGGAAAACCGAGCTCGAGCGCCCGCAGCGTGCTCGCCTCCGCAGCGCGGAGATCGCCCTCACGCAGCTGGGCCGCGCCGAGGTCCATGTAGGCGGCATGATGGTCGCCGAGTTTGTCGAGGATGGCCTGCGCCGCGCTGACGTCTTCGACGTAACACTGCTGCAGCCCCGAATGTTCGAGGAACCAGGCGTTCATTGCCTCGGTCGTTTCTTCGGAGGCATCGAACGGGGTCTTCAGCTCCTGAAAGTCACCGTCGAAGTAGACTTGCTTGGTGAGCCAGCCTTCCTGCTCGGCGCGGGAGAAGTCGCGCGTGCCGGGGAAGATCGACAGGCACGAGAAGACGTACTGGTGCGGTAGCGCTCGATCGAGAAAATCGAGCGTCTCGTGAAAGGTTTCGAGGGTCTCGCCGCGGTTGCCCAGCATCATGTAGTGGCGCACCTGGATGCCGTAGCTCTTGGCCATACGCGTGGCGCGGACAATCGTCTCGGCGTCGATCTTCTTGTCGATGTTCTTCAAGATCCGGTTCGAACCGGATTCGACGCCCAGGCTCAGGCGTTGACAGCCGGCGAGCCGCATCTCGGCGAGCAGTGCCTCCGAGAGCACGTCGACGCGCGTGTCGCAGCTCCACAGGAAGTTCAGCTTTCGCTTGCGGATCTCCTGACAGATCGCCTTCGCGCGCTTGGCATTTGCGGTGAAGGTGTCGTCCTTGATCTGAATCATTTTCACGGGCAACTTGCTCACGGCAAGCTCGAGCTGGTCGACCACGTACTCGACCGAATGCCCGCGAAACCCGCGCCCCCACGTGGTCTCGGCGCCGCAAAACGTGCAAGCCCAAGGACAGCCTCGCGAGGTCATCAGGATGTGGGTCGTGAAGTAGCGGTGGGGCTGGGCGAGCGTGTCGAGGTCCTCAATCGCAGGGCGCGAGGCTCCGCGCTCGATCCCGCGCGCGCCACGAAACACGGTGCCCGCGACGCCTTGGGTCGGCTCGCCACGACCCAGCCGACCGAGCAGCTCCAAAAACGTGTGCTCGCTCTCGCCCAAGCACACCGTATCGATGGCGGGATAGTGCTCGAGCATTTCTTGGGCGAGCGGCGTTGCGTGGGGGCCACCAATCACCACGTGCGCCCGTGGATGGCGCGCGCGGATCAGCTCGGCCAAGAAGGCAACACCGCGGCGATTGGCGGTCCAGCAGGACATGCCGAACACGTCCGCGTCGAGTGCTCCGATGGTCTGTTCGACGCGCTTCCAGGTGAACGAGGAGAGATTGAACACCTTGACCCGATGCCCCGCCTCGATCGCTTCGGCGCCCAGCGTCAACAGTCCATAGGGCAGCTGGTAAAAGTCTGCGTCCAAGTCGCCGTCCCGAAACTCGGCCGGTGCCCCCTCGCCAGACGGAAATGGCGGATCGCCAGGTTCCGGGATTTTCCAGGGGGGCGGATAGAGCAGAGCAACCTTCATCGGATTTCCACGCGAGAGGGCGCGCGCCCTTGGATGTTCGTCACCAGTGTAGCGCCAGCATTCAGCGGTCGAAATGCCTGGACCGACCTTTGTGACCGCGGGGGTTCGGGCCACCCCGGCGGGAACTTTCGAGGCCCGGCCCAGTCTCGGCGGGCCTGGTAGCGCGACGAACGCACAGGATTTCGGCGGAACGAGCCATCTCGGGCCGTGTGCGCCCCCCACGCACGAATTGACCTGCCCCGAGCAAACAGCCTACGATTTGTTCTGTGGATCCCGACCGCCTCGGCAAGACCGCAATCTCCGTGCCTTCGGAGCGCCCCAAGGGGCTCGGCAGCCCGTGCCTGGTCGTGATCGCGGGCCCGGGTCTCGGTCAGCAGTACGACCTCGCCGACACCGTCGTGGACATCGGCCGGCAAGAAGAGTGCGTGATCTCCATTCCGAGCTCCAAAGTGAGCCGCCGACATGCCTCGGTCCAGCGCGTGCTCGGTCGCTACACGGTCACCGATCTCGGCTCGACGAACGGCACCTTCCTGAACGGGCAACGCCTCGAGAAAGCGCAGCAGCTGAAGGACGGGGACAAGATCAAGGTGGGGGAGCTCGTGCTCAAGTACATGGAGAGCAGGCTCGAGCTCCAGTATCACCAGCAGATCTTGAGCCTGGCCACCACCGATGCGCTCACGGGAGCTCAGAACAAGCGCTCGTTCGACGAGCTCTTCCCGAATTTGGTGCTGAAGGCACTCGGCGACAACAGCGCGCTCGCCCTCATCTTGTTTGATGTCGACCACTTCAAGCGCATCAACGACACCTACGGCCACTCGGCCGGCGACAGTGTCTTGCGGGACCTGGGCCAGCTGAGCCAGTCCTTGGCGGATCCCCACAAAGTGTACCGCGTCGGCGGAGAAGAGTTTGCGATCCTCATCGCGGGCGAAGCGGGGGTTTCGTTCAGCCTCAGCGAGTCGTTGCGCAGCGCAGTCGAAGCCCACGGGTTCGCGCACGACCAGGCGGCGATCCCCGTGACCCTGAGCCTCGGCTACACCGAAATCGCCTCGAACGACAGCGCGCAGCAGCTGTACCAGCGCGCGGACAAGAACCTCTACGCCTCCAAGCACGGCGGCCGCAACCGCACCACCGGCCCCTGAGAGCGCGAGCGCTCGCTCCTTTGGGGGACACCTCAACGGGGCGGCGCGACCGGCTGAGCGGGGAGCAGCGACTTCGCAGTCGCACGCGCCGCGCTCGCCAGTTCGTGGGCGCGCGCCTTGTCGGCACGATCAGCCAAGCGCGGCTCTGCATGAGCGTAGCGCTGCGCCAAGCTTCGCCAGAACGCAGGGTCGCCCGCTGGAGGCCAGAGCTCGAGGATGTAGGCAGCGTCGAAGGCAGCGGCGGCCGCCCACGGCCCTTGGCCCTTCGCGAGGGCGTCCAAGGGCGCCAGGCTGCTCTCCGCGAGCGGCTGCGAACCGCGCGCCATCATCTCCACCGCATCGCGCGGGCCCGCTTGCAGTGCGAGGGCGACGCTGCGCAAGAGCTCGGCCTCTGGTGTGAGGGGCGACGGCGCGCGCCCGAGCGCGGCCACGGCTGCGATGAAGTCGGCGGAGCTCCAGTACATCTGCCCGAAGCGCACGAGTCCCCAGGCCAGCGCAAAGTTGGTCTCGGCGCTGAGCGCACGCGACTCGAGATCCGCGCGGATGGCTCGCGGCAGACCATGGCGCAAAAGCAAGGCGAGCACGGCTGGCTCGCTGGCATCGAGATCTGGCAAGACATACGCTACGAGCGGTGTAGGCAGGAGGCTCGCCAGGCCTTGGGTCACACCCGAGGCGACCGCGGGCGGGCCTGGCAGTATCAAACCGTCGAGCCGATCGATGCGCCTGCCCCCATACAACTCGGAGAGCAGCCTGCGCGCACGGGTGACTCTCGGGTGGTTCAGTACGCCGACCGCGGCGAGTTCCTTGAGCCCCACCAAAGCTGCATCTCGCCCCCGCTCTTTCCAAGGCCCGAGCGCCACGTCGAGCTCCGCGTAGTACGCATCCCTGAGCTCGGCGTCTTGCGACAGCTCTTCGGGCAATGGGACGTCCCGCACCACACTGACGAAGCGCATGTCGGCGAGGCCCGCCTCGACGGCAACGACGCCGCGCGCGTAGCCGCGAAGCTTCGAGCCGCTTTTGGCGATCTCGTAGATCGCTCGCGCCTGCGTGACGACCCAGTCTTGCAGCACCGTCTTCGAAAAGTCCGCGAACTGTTGCTTCGAAAACGGAGGCTCGAGGCGAGGCGCCTGGATCACCAGGCGGTTCAAGTGTGCGGCATGCACCGACGCGGTGAGCGTCTCGCCCAGCTCGGAGTCGAGCCCCGGAGGCAGCGACTCACCGACCAGCACGTCCCCGCACACCGGAGGCGCGAGCTCTGCGCGCAACGTCAGAACCACGCCCGGACCGAACGCGTCGCAAGTCTGAAGCGCTGCCAGAGCTTGGTCCCGCTCGAGCTCGGCTTCGAGTCTCAGTGCCTCGACCAAGAGCTCGAGCGGCGCAGCGTCCGCTCGGCAGCCCTGCGCGTGCTCACTGAAGGCCAGGCAGGCGGCGGGCGCCGGAGCCGCTGAGGGCGGTGCCGCGGGGGTCGGCTGGGAAGCAGGCGCCGCAACCGCTGGAGGAGCTTCGGCCGCCGGTCCAGGCACTTGAGGCGGCGGCGCGACAGGCCCCTGCGGCCCTCCGCACCCGGCAAGCGCCTGCATCACCGCGACCACGCCCACGATTCGGCTCAGTTTTCTCATGCTGGAACATGCCTGGGTGGCAGGGGGCAATGTACTACCAATCTTACGCAAAGAATCTGAGAATGCGCTAGCTTAGCGCATCATGCGCTCTCGGCTCCGCGTTGTGTGCCTCGCGCTGTTGCTCGGCACTGGGGGCACGATCGAGCCTGCACACGCTCAGGACGGAGCCGAACTCCAAGCGGCCCGTGACAAGTTCCAGAAGGCACTGGCGCTGCAGACCGGCGGGGATTGGGCGGGTGCGCTGGCGCTCCTGAAAGAGGTGGCAGCCGTGCGCTCGACACCTCAGGTGCGTTTCAACATTGCGCTCTGCGAAGAGAACCTCGGACAGCTCGTAGCAGCAGTGGGTGACTACGAGCTCGCCGCAGCGGACGCCCGCAGCGCAGACGAAACCGAAGTCGTCGAAGAGGCCGGCAGGCGGCTCAGCGAGTTGAAGGGGCGTGTTCCGAAGGTCGTGGTCGAGCGCGGCGCCAACGCCGACAGCGCGACCATCACGTTGGATGGCGTGGCGCTTGGTGACCAAGTGATCGGCAAATCGATGAACGTCGATCCGGGGCCGCACGTGATCACCGCGCGCGCCATCGGCTTCGACAGCTTTCGCGCGACCGTGCGCGTGGACGAGGCGGAAACCAAAACCATCGTGGTAGCGCTGACGCCGATCACCGAGCCGAAACCGGCGCCCGTGCCCGCTCCCGGCGGCGTGCCGCTAGAGCCGAGTCCGCCCATTGCCGCGTACGTCGCGGGCGGCATCGGCATTGCATCCTTGGTGACGTCCGGAGTCATGTTCGGCTTGGCCCAGGGCGCCAAGAACGAACTTGCCCGCAACTGCGACTCTCAGCTGCAGTGTCCGCCCGACCTGGAAGACACCTACAATCGCGGTGAGACCTACGCGACGGTCGGCAACGTGACCCTGGGCCTCGGCATCGTCGGCGTCGGGCTCGGCGCCTTTTTTTACGTCACCCACGAGCGCGAACAGGTGAGCGGACTCGTTCCTGGGGCGCCTGGCTCACTCGCCGGCTGGAGTTACGTCGGCCGCTTCTAACGGCTAGAAACCCGGCGTTCGAATCGGCGAGATCGGCGCGCTGGGGTCCGGAGGCAGACGGTCCTTGTTGTTTTTCTTCTTGGGCGGCAGCTTCGTCGGCTGAGGCGCGCTGCTCGCCGATGCCGGCTCTGCTTCGACTGGGGCGACGTCATCGAGCGGCTCTGCCTTTCCGAAGGCTTCGCGCGGGGCGGGGGCGGGCGGGGGTGCGGCCGCTGGCGCGCTCGCTGCCGGCTTGCGCGTCGCAGCTCCTAGCGGATCGACGGGTTCGTTGGCGCGAGTCATCACGAACAATCCGACGCCACCCGCCGCGACCAGCACGGCCGCCGTCATCATCGTCGCCAGCGCCCGGCGCGATCCGAAGGCACTGAAGTCGGTGCCGCTCATGCGGCTCGGCGCGACCCCGGAAAGCGACAGGTCGACGTCGGCTCGGTGCGCGCCCGGCAGCCCGCCGGAGCTTTCGGAAGCGGGCGGAACGCTGTAGCGAGGTTCGACGACGGTCTTGGTGCTGTCGATGTCTTCGGGCGAACTTACCGACGGACTAGAGCGTGTTTCCGCGTGCGCGTTGTCCGCGATCTCGAGAGCGGCGCGAATGGCGTTACGTCGCTTCTCGACGCGGTCGGCCATCAGCGACTTGATGAACTCGGCGACCTCGTCGTCCGTCGCGGCTTGAACCACGCCCCGCAAGGCCTTGAACATGTCGTTCGCCGAGGCGAACCGCTTCGCTGGCTCTTTGGCGATCGCCTGCATCACCACCGTCTCGAGCGCGGGGTTGTAGCCGTGCACCAGCCGGTGCGGCGCCTTCGCCGGTTCGGGCGACGTGATGTTCTGGACGGTTTCGGCCTGCTCATCGCCCTTGAAGGGGTGCGTGCCCGTGGTGAGCATGTAGAGCAGGATGCCCACCGCGAAGATGTCGGTGCGCCGATCGATGGGTTCGCCCTTCAGCTGCTCGGGCGACATGTAGGCGATCTTGCCCTTGAGCTGCCCGGCTTCGGTCTCCGCCGAGAGCCGGCTCGTCGCCTTGGCGACCCCGAAGTCCACGAGCTTCACGACGCCGTCGTAGCTCACGAGCACGTTCTGCGGAGTTACATCGCGATGCACGAGGCCCACGAGCGCCCCGGTCTCGTCCTTGAGCTCGTGCGCCGCGTGGAGCCCGCGCAGCGCTTGGAGCATGATGGCGACCGCGATCGCCTGCGGGATGCCACCGCGCTTGACGGCATAGTGCATGATGACGTTGAGCGGCTCGCCGTCGACCCACTCCATCACGAGGTACAAGATTCGATCTTGTTCCCCGAGATCCAAGGTTTCGACCACGTGCGGGTGCCGCACCTGGGACGCCAACGATGCCTCGTCGAGAAACATCTTCTCGAAACTCGGCTCGTCGATCATCGCGGGCAGCATGGTCTTGATCGCGACCAGCTTTTGAAAGCCACGCGTCCCCTTCAGGCGCGCAGCCCATACCATCGCCATCCCACCCTTGGCGATTGGCATCAAAAGCTCGTAGCGTCCCAGCTCCTGGCCGGGCAGCACCTCGTTCAACATCCGCGGCTCGTTTCCCGCACTGCGGCTACCCTGACTCGAGCGCTGCCACAAGCATCGGCGGCGGGTTGGAGAGACTCCCCAGAATTCATCAATAACTCGTGATTGAAAGCCTTCCCACTATAGCCGAGCGGGTGCTCCACCGCTCGCATCCTGGCCGCAAGTTCGGGCGCCCGCACCCAGTTCTTGCACATCCAGACACTCTTACCCCACATTGTGTACCCCACATTGTACTACATATCCCGATTCACTCGTACCCAGCAGAGGCTTGCGATTGCGTCTCAGCTGGAGGCTCACGACTAACCGCAGCAGATCCGGCCGCGCGAATGCTGCTCGCTCCACGTGCATGAAACACTCCGTCTTGATGGTCTACGACAGGTTCCCTCCCTTCAACGTTAGTGGGACAGCGAGGGTCTTTCACTTCGCAAAGAACCTACCTGCTTTCGGTTGGACCCCCGTCGTGCTCAGCGGCCAACCTGGACCTGACGAACTCCTGGATCAGACGCCACTCGATCTGTTGCCACCGGAAGTTCGGGTCTTGCGCTCTCGATCTTGGCTCACACCCGGCAAAGACCGACTGGCGCGCTGGTTCAATCGCAACCGTGCGTCTGCCCGGGCGCCGCGTGGCACAGGCCCCCGCCCCGCTCCCGGCGGACCGGCTTCGCGCCGCGTCTTCCAGCGGGGCTCGCCGGCGTGGCGCGCGACGGGGCTGCCGCTGTGGCTGCTCGAATGGCACCTCGACTGGGCGCCGCCGGCGATCGCGCTCGCACTTCGAGACCCCAGCGTGCGTCGATCGGACGTGGTGTGGGTGAGCGCGCCCCACGTGCGGAACCTGGTCGTCGGCGAAGCGCTGAGCCGCCTCTTGAACAAGCCGCTGGTGGTCGACCTGCGCGACCCGTGGACCTACGGCAGCCTCTGGCAGCCTCGCGGTCGCTGGGTCGCGCACGCCGAAAGCGCGAGCGCGGCTCGAATCCTGTCGCGGGCTGCGCGTGTCGTCGTCACGAGTCCCCTCACCGAACAGCAGATGCAGCAACGCTTCCCCAAGGCTCGCTTCGTCACCATCACCAACGGCTTCAGCGCTGACGACTCGATCACACCGCTGCGCGAGACCACCCCCGACAAGTGCCTGTTTCGCTACATCGGCGTGCTCAATGAACGGCGCAGGCCGGACGCTTTGCTCGAGGGCTTGGCCATTGCCTGCAGAACCCCGGGGCTGAAGCACAAGATCCACCTCGAGTTCGTGGGTGGCATGGCTGGCCACGAAGCCAGCATCGCGCGCTACGGCCTCGGCGACGTCGTGACCACGAGGGGCCGCGTGCCGTTCGACGAAAGTCTCCGCCTAATGCGCGGCAGCGACGTCAACGTCGTGCTGCAAACCATCAGCGAAGGGCAGGACGTGATCGCGGGCAAGACCTTCGAGTACCTGGCGGCGGGAAAGCCCATTCTGGGTGTCGTGTCCGAGCACGGCGGAGACGCTTGGCTCCTGAGGCAAATCGGCGGCAGCCACCTCGCACCCTACGACCACCCCGAACGCATCGCGGCTGCGATTCAAGCCTCGGTGCGTGACTTCGAACGGGGCGCGCGGGGCCCCGAGCGCGAGCGGCTCAGCGCCTTCGAACGCCCGCGCTTGGCGGGCACGCTCGCGGAGCTCCTGGACGAAGTGCGGATACAGTCTCGCTAGCAGCCTCGATCACAAGATCAGCGCTCGCCCGCGCGCGCGGCACACGAGCACCACGTCGTCCAACTCGTAGAGCGGGCGCCGCGCGTCGCCGCCAGACAAGTAAGGAACCCTCGTGATCACCTCCACCTGCAGACCGAGCGGCTCGATCACGGATTGGCAGAGTTCGCCCGCGCAGCTCTCCCAATCGGAGCGCGTCAGCGGGAGCCGCTCGCTGGGCTCGTTGCTGCTACCGCCGTCGTAAACGAAGGGGCGGTAAGGCAACACGAGCGCCAGCAGCAAGAGCCCTCCGTCAGCCAGCCCTGCTCTCAGGTTCGCGAGCAGCGTCAGCGGCCGATCGCAGCGGTCGAGCACGTTCAGACACGCGATCGCGTCATACGGAGGCTCCGGCACTCCCTTCGTGGCGACGTCCTGCCGAAAGCAGGCGAAGCCCCGGCGCCTGAGCCGGAACGCCATCGCTCGCGACAGCTCGGTCGTCGCGACGCTGCCGAACAACGGGGCGAGCGCGTGCGTGACGTCGCCGCTGCCGGCCCCCACATCGAGCAGTCGAGCGCCTTCCACACGCTCGAGTGGAGCTTGCTCGAGCAGGTAGCTCCATTGCTCGGTCCCCAGCACATGCATGGGGTAGATGTTCAAGAGACCGTTGATGTCGAAGTCGGAGAGATAGCCGCGCAGCACTCGATGCACTCCGGTCACGAAGCGACCGTGGCGCTCGCGCCGGGCGCGCTCGAAGTAGGCGTTCAGAGCGGCGTCGCGCCCGAGCTGCACGAAGCGGTCTCTCAAGGGTGCCGGCAGCCGTTCCAGCGTGCATCCGTACTGAAGCCTGAGGCCGGCGATCTGGGACTCGAAGGGATCCATGGCAGTTCTACTCAGCCTCGGCCGGCGCTTTCGCTGCCGCGAGCCGGCGTTCCGCCAGCCGGCACAGCTCGGGGTCCTTTTCGATCGCGAGGCAGCGGCGCCCAGTCTCTCGAGCCGCCAGCGCCGTCGTGCCGCTGCCAGCGAATGGGTCCAGGATCAGGCTGCCCGGACGCGTGCAGAGTTCCATCAGCACGCGCATCAGCTTGACCGGCTTCTGCGCTTCGACCAGACCAGCCTCGCCGGCGTCGAAGTTGGCGTCGATCACGTTGTCGACACCCCCGGTGTGCGCTTCGAAGCGCTCGAGGTTCCAGGCGCCCACGCCGTGGTCGAGCACGTTGTCGGCGATGGTCACGCGGTAGGGCTTGAAGCACCAGATGATGGGCTCGAACGTGGGACGCAAGTTACCGACGCGCCAGCCGCGCCAAGCGGCGGCCTCCGCCAGCTCTCCTCGGCGTTGAAACACCACGCTCAGGCGCTGCGCTCGCAACACTCCTCGAGCCCGCCGCCACGCCAACAGGTCGCGCAGATTGAAGCCGGCGTCCTCGAGCGCAACCACGCAGCGCGCAGCTAGCCGGCGTCCGGCGAACACCACGGCTGCGCCACCCGGTTTCAACACTCTGAGCCATTCGCCCGCCCACGAACTGCACCATTGGTAGTACTCGAGAGGAATGTTGCGGTCGGCGCTCGACCAGCCGTTGATGGGCTTGCGCCGCTTCTTGAAGACCGCGCCCGCGCGCCCCTGCGCCGCGCTCCGCCCCAGGTACGCCGAGTTCGTGTTGTCGTGCAACACGTCCCAATCCTCGAGTCCGATCCCGTAGGGAATGTCGCTCAAGATCATGTCGACGCTCGCGGCCGGCAGCCCCTTGACGTACTCGATCGAATCGGCGCACACGATGCCATCGGGAAAGCCCGGGGCCTTCACGCGATTGGAACGCGCGCGCGGTCGTCGGCTGGTCTCCATCACTTGCGCGAGAATGTCGCGCCCCTTGGGACTCAACGGCGCCAGCCCTGCGCATTGTCGCCTGAACAGCGTGAGCGGCACGCCGAGCTTGCGTGCCAGCGCCTCGTCGCTGATCCCCGTCAACTCACGCACCTGCTCTATCAGGCTGCGGGCTTCGGTGGCTGGTAATTGGACGCGGGGGGCGCGACTCATCGGCAGCTCACGCACCCGAGCTGCCCACCCGCACGCCCTTGCATGCACACGCCGCGGGTGAACGCGCCGTGCGGTGCGGAGGAAAAAAGCTGCTGGAAGTTCACAGGCCGATTCAACGCCTTTATCGAATAATTTCAAGCGAATTGCGGGACGAAGCGCGCCTTGTTGGACGGTTTTTCGGGGAATCTCCACAGCCTGCCCGCTGTTTCGCTGTCTCCCGGCGTGCGCGCACCGCCAGCTGTTCGGGGCCCTCCAGCGCACCGAACTCGACGCGCGCGCACGGCATCCGCGCTGCGTGCGGAACCATGCTAGCCTCGTGGGAAATGTCAGGCGCTACTACCTCGAGGGGGCGGAGGCTGAGGGTTGCGGTCGTAGGCGCAGGACCAGCCGGTTTCTACACGACTGACTACTTGCTGCGGCAGCGCGAGTTGCCTGACGTCTCGATCGAAGTGGACCTGTTCGAACGACTACCGACGCCGCACGGGCTCGTCCGCAGTGGCGTCGCCCCCGATCATCAGAGCATCAAGAAAGTAACCAAGGCCTTCGACCGCATCGTGAGCGACGCACGCACGCGGTACTTCGGCAACGTCGCCGTCGGCAAAGACCTGACGCATGCCGAATTGATGCAGCACTACGATCAGGTCGTGTACACGACGGGCGCGGCCACCGATCGCAAGCTCGGCGTGCCCGGTGAAGAGCTGCCGGGTAGCCACGCCGCTACCGCCTTCGTGGGCTGGTACAACGGCCACCCCGATTTCACCGAAGCGCGCTTCGATCTGTCCGCCCAGCGCGTCGTGATCGTCGGGCTCGGCAACGTCGCAATGGACGTCGCGCGCGTCCTGATCCAGCTCCCGGCGAGCCTGGCCGCGACGGACATCGCCGACTACGCCCTCGCGGCGCTGCGTCAGAGCCAGGTGCGCGAGGTCGTGTTGCTGGGGCGCCGCAGCGCGGCAGAAGCCGCCTTCAGCCCGCGCGAAATCCAGGATATCGACGAGCTGGAGGGGGTCACCCTCTCGATCGACCAAGCAGAGTCCACCCTGGCTCTCGATGCCGCGGCGTTCAGCGGTGACGCGCGCAAGAACATCGAGTTTCTGCAAGCCGTGGCGCGCCGCCCTGAGCGCGAGGCAACGCGCCGCGTGCGACTCCGCTTTCTTTCGAGCCCCGTTGCGCTGGAAGGGACGGGCAAGGTCGATCGGGTGAAATTGGAACGGAATCGACTGCAGGAGCGCGATGGGCACACCTCAGCCGTGGGGACGGGCGACTACGAGCTGTTGAAGGCCGGCCTCGTATTCCGCTCGATCGGCTACTTCGGCACGCCGTTGCCAGGAGTGCCCTTCGACGCCGCGTCAGGGGTCATTTGCAACGAGCATGGGCGCGTCACCGAAACAGCAAGCGGTGGCATCGTTCCCCGCTTGTACACGGCCGGCTGGATCAAGCGTGGACCCGTGGGCCTGATCGGAACCAACAAAACGGACGCAAAAGAGACCGTCGATAAGATGCTGGCAGATCTCGAATCTGGACCGAGGCACAATGCCTCGCCGCCCGAGGTGGTAACGCACCTCCTTAACGATCGAGGCGTCCGAGTGATTTCGCAAGCCGACTGGCGTCGCCTCGACGAGCTCGAGATCGCAGCTGGCGCGAAACGAGGCAAAGTTCGCGAGAAGTTCGCGAGCGTGGCGAGCATGCTGCAGGCTTTGGACGCCATTCGCGCCTAGCCCGCCCAGGCATCCCACAGCCGCAATATCCCGCGCGTTGGACGCTCAATCCGGCAGCCGTGACAAAGGTGACCAAGCGTACAAGCAGTTGGTAGCGCATCGTTACGGCGATGATGTTCGGACTGTCAGACATTGCGTCGAAGCCCGTTGAGAGAGAAAGTGGGCCCACGTGGTCAGCGGCAAGCTCCCAAGCCAAGCTGACCTCAATGCCCCGCCGGTCCCCCGATTGGCGGGGCGTTTTTTTTGGGGCTTCCGCCTGCCACGGAGCAGGCTCGTGGCGCGGTTTTTTTTGACCGCTTGAGCGATCTCACCACTCGGGCTCCGCGGCCTGAGCTTGGGGTGCCTTGCTCCGAGCTGCTGAACTTCCAGGAGAAAATGTCACACTCGGCCGCAGGGCCTGCGATCGCAGCAGAAAACTGGTCCGACTGGCGCCTTGGCTCGTAGTTAGGGGTGGATGCTAAGCGTCACGCTCGGACCCACGGCGTACCGAGCCCACGCCCCGCGCCTTGCGCCTCACGCCACGAGGACTTCATGCCGAGTGTCGACCATATCAATAAAGAGGTTCTCTTCAAGATCGTCTACTACGGCCCCGGGCTAGGCGGCAAGACGACGAACCTCGAGCAGATCTACGCCCACGCCGCGCCGGCGCAGCGGGGCACCATGCTCGCGTTGTGTTCGGAGAGTGAACGCACGTTGTTTTTCGACCTGCTGCCGATCGGCCTGGGTTGCTACCGCGGGTACACGATTCGACTGCACCTCTGCACCGTGCCAGGCCAGGTGTTTCAGGATCAGGTGCGCAAGTTGGTGCTCACCGGCGTCGACGGCGTCGTCTTCGTGGCCGACAGTCAAGAGGCCATGATCGACTCGAATCTCCTGAGCCTCGAGAACCTCTACGAGAACCTGACAGGTCACGGGCTCACCCCCGAGTGCATCCCGCTCGTGTTCCAGTATAACAAACGCGATCTGGATACCGCGCTGCCCATCCCTGTGCTGCGGCAGCTGCTCGAAGTCGTGCCCGGCACTCCCGAGCTCGAAGCGGCAGCGCATGAGGGCATCGGCGTCGCCGAGACCCTCAAAGCCATCGTGCGCGAATGCATGAGCACCCTGAGGGACCCTGCGCGCTGCGCCGCCGGGCGCTCGCCGGCCATCCTCCCGAAGCGCCGAGCCAGCGGGTTCATGCCGGCTGTCGACGAAGCCTCGAGCGCCACCAGCGCTTGACCCCCCCCTCTGTCGTGGGGCGTTAGTGGGAGGCGCCGCCGCCTTCGCCGCTGCCGCCACCTTCGCCCATCGCGCTCGAGCAGAAATCGACGCACTCGTCTTTGCGCTCTTCGCACACGGCCGCATCGTTCTCGTGCGCCAGCTCGTGACACTCTCCCGCCAGCTCCCCCGTGACGTCGTGGGTGCAGACATCGAGGATTGCCTGGCAGTCCGGCGCCGGCTCGGAATGCGTATCTTCTTCTTGCTCGTCTTCGGCGCAGGCCACGACCAGGCACGCACTCGAACACAGCAGAAGCAGCGGAAGTAACGAGCGTTTCGCAGTAAGTAAACTCATCCGCGTGCACCTATCACGTTTCGCCGAAGCCCAGCGTGCGGCACATCGCCGCATCCCCATACTTTGTTTCTTATTTTGCGCTAGCTGAGATCCCAACGGGCTCGCGCTCCAGCAAGCTCGTCTGCAAGCTCGGACTTTCCCGCGGATGAGCGCGAAGGCCCGCTCATTGATGTCGAGGATCACTCGAGCGACGCCAGCGACGGACTGCCCCGCGCGCGCCCGCGACAAACTGTGGGTCGTGACCCCACGGGCGATCGGCCGCGGGGCTACCCCGCGACCCACTGTGGGTCGTGACTGCACCGCTGACCGGCCGCGGGGCTGGCAGCGACCCACTGTGGTGGCGGCTGGGCCTGCGGCTACCCGCGACCCGGTGCTCAGCGGAGCGAGCGGATGAAGCCTGGCACTGCCGAGACGCCGCGTTCTTCGACGAGGCGAATGGTCTGCGATCCGATCACGGCGATTTCGGCTTTACCTTTCAAGAAGTCGACGTCCTCCCGCGACTTCACGCCAAACCCGACGGCCAGCGGCAACGAAGTGGCCTTGCGACAGCGCGCGAGGTAGTCGTCGAGGTCTGTCGAGAACTGTGTCTCGCTACCAGTGACGCCGCGCCGCGCGACGCAGTACACGAGCCCGCGCGCGTGCTGAGCCAAGTAGTCGAGCCGTTCTTGGCTCGAGTTCGGGGTGAAAATGAACACGGGACACACACCGCTTTGCTCGGCGGCCGTGAGGTACTCGGCACCTTCTTCCGGCGGCAGATCGGGCACGATCGTGCCCGCGATACCGAGACTGGAACTTCGCTGCATGAAGCGCGGGACCCCGTGCTGATACAGGACGTTGTAATACGACATGAACAGGAACGGGATGTCGAAACGCTTGGTCACCTGCTCTGCGAACTGCAGGCAGCGCTCGACCGTGGCACCTGCCTCGAGGGCACGCTGGTTGGCGTGCAAGATCACGGGGCCGTCGGCGACCGGTTCTGAAAAGGGGATCTGCAGCTCCATCAGATCGACGCCCGCCTCGACCATTGCTTGCACGATCTCGAGCGAAGCTTCGAAGCTCGGGTAGCCCATCACGACGTGGGTCATCAACAAGATGTCGCGCGTCGCCGCGCGCTTCTCGAGGTACTGCTCAAGCACGGTACGCCTCTGCTTTCTGTATGATGAAGTCGCGCCAGCCCGGATCATCGAAGGCATCTGCGACGGTAAAGATGTCCTTGTCACCGCGTCCGGATTGGTTGATCACGATCACGTCTTCGGGCGAGAGTGTTCCCGCTTCCTTGAAGGCTTGCGCAAAAGCGTGGGACGATTCGAGCGCTGGAATGAGTCCCTCCTTGCGAATCGTCAACTTGAGCGCGCTCACCACCTCCGCGTCCGTCGCGGCCTCGAAGCGCACTCTGCCGGTCTCGTGCAGATGCGCGAGGATGGGCGAAACGCCCACGTAGTCGAGCCCGGCGGCGACGCTGTGCGTGTCGAGCATCTGACCCTCCGCGTCTTGGATGAAGTAGGTCTTGTAACCCTGCGCGATGCCGACGCTGCCCGCGTTGCCCGCGATGCGGGCCGCATGGGCTCCCGAGTCGAGCCCTTTGCCGCCGGCCTCGACCCCGACCAGTTCGACCGGATCGGGCAAGAACCCGGAGAATATGCCCATCGCATTCGAGCCACCGCCCACGCACGCGTACACGCGCTTCGGCAACTTCCCCGTAGCCTCGAGCACCTGTCGCCGCGCTTCTTGACCGATGATCGATTGAAAGTAGGTCACCATGGTGGGGAACGGATGCGGACCACAAACCGTGCCGAGCACGTAGTGTGTGGTGTGCATGTTGCTCACCCAGTCGCGGAACGCTTCGTTGATGGCGTCCTTCAGCGTGCGCGATCCCTCGCGAACGGGAACCACCGTGGCCCCTAGCTGCTGCATCCAGAACACGTTCGGTCGCTGTCGCTCGACGTCGATCTCGCCCATGTAGATGGTGCACTCGAGCCCCAGCTTCGCTGCCATGGTGGCCGTGGCCACGCCATGCTGGCCAGCGCCGGTCTCGGCGATGACACGCCGCTTGCCCATACGCTGAACGAGCAACCCCTGCCCCATCACGTTGTTGGCCTTGTGAGCACCAGTGTGGTTCAAGTCTTCGCGCTTGATGTAGATGCTTGCACCGCCGAAATGGCGGCTCAGATTCTCGGCGTGCGTGAGTGGTGTGGGGCGGCCCGAATAGCTCGCCATCAACGCGGTGTACTCGTTCCAAAAGCCCGGATCGTTCCGTGCCCGTTCGAACTCTCGTTCGAGTTCGTCGAACGTCGGCACCAGAATTTCTGGGATGAATGCGCCACCGAACTGAGAGTAGTAGCCGCGGTCTTTCATGCGTCACCTTCCAATGTCTGCGAGAATACGAACTCGTCGGTGCGACAGAGTAGCTCGACGTAGACTGCCGCCGTGGCACCAGGAAAATCGAGAGTGCGGCGGACGAGCAGCACGCTCTCGCCCGCGTCGAGCCCGAGGTCGGCGCCCATCTCACGCGTGACGGTGAGCGTCTGAAAAGTCTGACGTCCGCGCACCGGGCGCAGGAAGTAGTGCTCGCGTACGACGCGGGCAAACGACTTCACCGACAGGTTGTAGCCTTCTAGCCCCGGAAACGTCAGCGGATCGACGTAGAACTCTTCGAGCAAGATTGGACACCCCTCGGCACGGCTTTGACGCCGAAACTGGTAGGCGACGCGACCAGCGAACGGGTGTGGCGCAAGACTCGGATCGAGCTCTACTCGTTTGATCTTGCCGAGCAGGCGGCGCTCGAGCCGAACCCCGCTACGCTCGAACGCTTCGAGCGTGCCACCGAGCGAGAACAGATCGACCTGCTTCTGGGGTGTGCGCACGAACGTGCCCGAGCCGCGCCTAGGCTCGACGAGCTCTCGATCGGCGAGCAGCCGCGTCGCCTGGCGCACAGTGGGTCGCGTGACGCCGAAGCGGCGCGCCAGCTCGGGTTCGGACGGCAAACGATCGCCCGGCTTGAAGCGACCCTCGGCGATGGCAGCCGACAGCGAGCTCGCCAGCTGATGATACAGCGGAACAGGCGACCCCGGATTCAGGGGCGAGAGCTGCAACAGGCTGGCATCCATGCCTTGGAGGCTGCTCCACCACCGCCTACTTGTCAAGTTGTCTGTACAACTTGTGCCAAGCCCCCCGAACGGCGCGACGTTGCTGACAAATCAGCATCGCACTCGGGCTTGGGCGCCGGCTGGCGCTCGGGCTTGGCTGGCAGCACTCGGCTTGGGCGCCGGCTGGCGCTCGGGCTCGGCTGGCAGCACTCGGGCTCGGCTGACAGCACTCGGGCTTGGGCGCCGGCTGGCGCTCGGGCTTGGCTGGCGCTCGGGGATGCAGAACCTAGCTGGAGCGCTTGTGCGCGGAGACGAGCTTGGCCACGAACACTGGTTCGCAGCGCGGTCGCAGCATGGGCGCGGCGAATAGGTCTTCGAGGGGATCGCTGAGGTACTGTGTAAAAAACGGCTCGTGCAAGTCGCGCGGAAACTGGCGCAGAACCGCCGCGAGGTCAGGGCTGTCCGCGAGTTGTGCCGCGTCTTCGATCACCAAGACGCCGCCCGGCTTCAGTACCCGCACCATTTCGGCAAATACCCGCCGTCGCACGCGCCCCGGGAGCTCGTGGAACATGAACACGCTCACTACCGCATCGAAGCTGTGATCCGCATACGGCAGCTCCTCAGCGTTGCCAGCTTCGACCAGCGCGCGCTCACCCAAGCGGGCGCGCGCGTGGCGGACGTAGGCTTCGCTCATGTCGATGCCATGCAAGCGCGCCTGCGGCAGGGCGGCATGGAGCTGCTGCAGCAGCCGACCCGTTCCGCAGCCAACGTCGAGCACGCAAGGGCTGCGTGGCAGACCACTCAGCTCACCGATGACTTGCCGACGCATCACATCGGCCATCCCGGTGAACAGGATCTCGACGCCCAGGTCGTAGATGCGCGCGGAGTGCTCGCTCAGATACCCGTCCGTCTGCCAGTGAAAGCAACGGCGATAGTAGGCGGGCAGCGCCTCCGAACGCTCGGCGGGCAGGTCGTCGTACCTGCCCGCGCGCGCTCGCTGCATGACGGTGAGCGCATCCAGGAAGAAGCGCGGTGCCGCACGGACGTATTCGGCCACGGGAGCTGCGAACAGTTGGGACACCGGGTACGTGCCCCGTTTGGCGTGCTCGAGATCCCGCTTCTGCAGTTGGCGGTAACGACGCCGCACCGCGCGCACGGCGTTGGGGAACTCGGCGGGCGGCAGGCGCGGGGACCCGAGCAACACACCGAACATCAGTCGGTTGAGGAAAATCAAGGGCCAGCGCACGGCCTCGTGCTCGGCGTAGTACGCGGAGCGGACCAGTCGATCTTGCCACGGTGCAGACTGGCCACCACCAAGACGGTGGGAGAGATCGGGCCAGGAAAGTGTCAGCATGCACCTTGGATCTAGCGCTAGCTCCGCGCGGCACAAGCCAGTGAGCCGCGCACCTCAGCGCCGCCTCGATCAACGCCCTACTCGCACACCCTGTCGACGCGCGAGGCTCGTGCATCCAAGAGGCCGTCCCCCATGTTGGTGCGCTTCGTAGCAGCTGACCGAACGCAGGTTTGCCACCGCAATTCCGAATGTGTTCCAACACTTCACGGTGCAGGGACCACAAATATGGGAGGTCCGTGCAGTGCTGACGTTTGGCTATTCTCGGCGCTCGCTCGTTCTAGCGATCCTGCTTCTAGCTTAGCGACACGCGGAGCCCTAGCAGCTGCGCCGCAGGCGGGAAGCTGGGATCCTCGGGCGATGTCGCGGTCTTGCCGGCTACCGTCGCAAGGCAGGACGAGTCAGCGGTCCTGGCGTCCGGTGCCGGGGAACCGCCGCGGTCGGCTCACTTTGAGCCTCGGCGCTTATTTGACCAGCCAGACCATCGAGCGCGTTGGCAATGGAGTCCTCGGCAAACCGCGCCAAGCCTCTTTTGCGGTGCACGCCATGAACAGCGCGTCCCATTTTGCGTGAGAGCAGGTGTTGAACAGCCCAGCGTCGAGCAGCGCGGCGCGGAGACCGCGAATAACCTTGCCAACTATCCAGCGGTCCAATGTTTCCGACACGCACGGCAGGGGCTGCGTGAAACCAAGTGTCATGGACGGCTCGCCGCTCACGGTTTCATCTCTGTGTAGCAGTGACATTGGACGAAAGGCCGGCGCATTCAAATAACTTTGAATGCTCCGTTACATAGTCCGACGGTGATGGCACCACGCCACACCGCTTGCGATCGAACACTCACGAAAGTGACGATTCCCATTTGTGCTCCGCACGCGAGTCACCTTATGCTGCTTCACAGAGGGACCAAGGATGAAATCCTACGTTGGTGTGTCCAAACATCGGGCACAAGGCAGGTATACAGCGGTACTCGAAGGCATCACGCTTGGCTCATGGAGCACGGCCAAGGCGGCAGCGATCGCGAGAGACCGCGCAATTCTCCACCTGGGTTACCAGGCTGAGCTCCAATTACCGAAAGAAGCCAAGCGACGCGGACCGGCATCGCCGGAAGATCTGCGACGCGAGGCTCAAGTCATCTACCGCAAGAATTCGCGTTACCCGCGGCGCTACATCGGGTTGTCTTACGTGGCGGCACGCGATTCGTGGGCAGCAAGCTGCACGCACAACGGCAAACGCATCCAGATTGGAAACTACGCCACCGCAAAGGAAGCGGCAGAAGCTCGCGACCGGCTCGCTCGCTTCATGCTCGGCGCCGAAGCGATCTTGAACTTTCCCGAGCGTCCGCTGACACCGGCTTCGCCGCGCCAGCTGAGCCGCGAACTCATCACCACGAACAAGCTGCGCAAGCACCGACAGAAGGCCAAACGCCACAAGAGCCGACCACCTGGTGAGTACCACGGCTACATCGGGGTGTTGTACATCGCACCCACCAACCGGTGGCAGGCGAGCGTCACCCACGACGGAGTGAGCTATCAGGTCAACTCGTACGACACCGAAACCGAAGCGGCGGAAGCTCGCGACCGCCTCGCAAAATTCTTGAAAGGGCGCGAAGCCGTTCTGAATTTTCCGGACCGGCGCTTGAAGGCCGCCTCGCTCGATCAACTCCGCGAAGAGCGCCGTTCGGATCGCGAACGCCGCAGGCGTCTGCAACAAAGTTGATGCCGCGCGGCTCTCGCGTGGCCGCGAGAATCGGACGCTTCGGGGGCCACGGGTAAGGGCGCTGGCGTCGCGCTCGCAGCTCGGGCACTCATGTGCCCGGGCGCTCGAGCGGGCTTGTCAGACAGTCACCGAGTGGTGCCCACTCATTGTCGTGAGACCATATTATTCCCAGCAGGTCTCGTCCGTCATTTTCTGGGACATGTCTGGGAAAAGTTCGCTTCGAGCAGGGTTGTTGATCGGTTGGTTGGGCGCAGGAGCCCTCGGCGCATGTGGCGGAGCTGCGGCTCCTCCGCCCAAGGCGGCCGCGCCCCCTGAGCTCGCCGGGCTTACCAAAGAGCGCAAGTCCATGGACGATGCCTGGACCGCCAAGGACGCTGGCATCCGCGATCGCTGCGAGTTGTCGGACGGCGACTGCATGATTCAGGTGCGCGACCAGCGCTTCGAACTCTTGAGCGCCGAGAGCTTCCCCGAGTGCGATGCGAAGTCGGGCCCCGAGCGGGAGCTCTGCGAAGAGAACAGCGCGGTCGAGCGCGGCATGGGCAAAGAGATCGTTGGTCTCTACGAGTTTCACAACAAGTGCATGACCCAGATGCTCGAATGTACCGCCAAGCTCGAAGCGGAAGCCGTGGAAAAGATGAAGCTTGCCAGGGCAGAAACCCGCCTGGCAAGCATCCAAGCCATCGGCAAGAGCGAGTCCGCCCACGTCGAAGCCGTCGCCGCCAAAGAAGGTGTTGCGTACCTGAGGTCGACGATGCACCCCGCAGAAGCGGACGCATGCACCAAGCTCGAGGACGTGACGCAATGCTTGACGTCGAACAAGAGCAAGCACGCCGAGCTCACCGAAGAGCTCCGCAAAGAGGACGGTGACTACAGCGAAACGTTCGCGGCGAGCGTCTACCAGGACGTGAATTTGGCCGACGCGAAGTGCTACACGCCGGAGTTTCAATGCCTTCAAGACCGCGCCAAGCGCCACGGTGGCAGTCCCGAGACCGACAAGGCGTTGAAAAAGAATCTAGAAGTGCTCAAGCAGCGCGAGCGCCTGAGCATGCGCGTCGCCAAGGAGAGCGCGGACAGCTGCAAGAACAAAGAGGTCGCCAGCCATCAACAGAACATCATCGCGGCGTATACGACGTACGCGCGGCAACCCGTGCTGTTCTTCCTGAAAAAGCTGCACCAGGCCTTCTACGAGATGCACGAAGACCAGGTCGCGTGCCTGAGAGGTCTATCCCCCAGCGCTCCGGCGCGACCGGCAGCGCCACCGCCGGCCCAACCGGCCCCGGGCAAACCCGCGACCCCGCCCGCCAAGGCGCCGGAAGAGACCCAAGACTCGTTGCTGCAAGCCAAGCGCTGAGGCGCTTGGGCGCACAGCGGCGCGGTGCTAGCCTAAGGCGTGACCCAGCCGCCCCCCAGCTGCCCGCATTGCGGCGAACCGATCGACAGCTCCGTCGATCCAGGTGGCGGTGAGCAACAAAGCTACATCGAAGACTGTGCCGTGTGCTGCCGCCCCATGCTGATCACAGCCCGCTTCGACCCCGACGCCAACGAGTTTCTGCTCGAAGCTTCACCCGAAGTGTGACGCCTCGGGCGTCAGCCGCCTCGGGCAGCGGTTGGCAGCTTCGTCCATTCGAAATCGGCCGCCATGGGCAAATGGTCCGAGAGGTCGCGCCCCTCGGAATCGACGAAGCGCTTGTCGGCGCGCCAGGCTCGCGGCTTCAAAGATACTCGCGTCGAGCTCCGGTAGAGGACCCGATCCAGGTTGGCCCCCCGACAGGTGAACTCGCGGCACACCTCGGTGAGGCCGGTCGCTTGCTTGAACTTGCGGAGGATCTCCCGGTCGCGAGCGTCGGAATCGTCGAGATTCGTGTCGCCCGCCACGATCAGCGCCCGCCCCTCGAAGTGGCGGTTGATGTAGTCCGAGAGCTGCTCGAACCCCGTGCGCCTCGCCGCCACGTCGCCCTCGGACTCACCGGCATCGCCGTGCACGTTGAACACGACGACGCGTGCTCCGCGGGCCAGCGTCAGCTCCACCGCCGAGAATCCCTTTTCGGCAAAACAGTCGCTGAGCGCGGTTAGGTAGCCGTTGCAGGCCTCCCAGCGAACCCGGGCATCGGACTCGACTGGAAAGCGGGAGAGCACGGCTAGCCCGTCGCCGAACATCGTCGAGCGCGGATAAGTCGGCGATTCTTGATAGCGATGGTTCACATGAGCGACGAGGTCAGCGTGGTAAGCGAAGTCTTCCTGTGCGACCACCACGTCGTAGTGGTTCAAGAGCGGGCTCAGTTGAGTCGTGTTCTCGGCCGGGTCCGACGAGGAAAGCATCCCGGGCAAGCCAGCCACGTTATACGTCAGCAGGCGTAGCACGCCGGCAGTGGCCGAAGGCTGGTAGACCGAAGGGCGTGCGCTCGGGGGATGGAGCGAGGCGTGGACGGCGCGACCGGTGTCCGCGTCGGCCACTCCGCCCCCAGCGCCCAGCGTGAGCGCCGTGCAAAGCGGGAGCGCCCAAAGCCACTTCAACGCGCCGCGAGGGCGTGACAAGGGCATCCACCGACTGGTCAAACCAGCTGAAATCAAAGCGTTCTCGCGTCCCACGGCCGGAGCCTAAGAGCACGAAGCGTTCCAGCGGACCCCAAGCGGCCAAACCCCGGGAACCCTTCATTGTTGGCCGCCAGCAACGTCGTTGACTGTGCCGGCGATTCACACTCGCCGGGGGAGGCCGTGACACCTGCGCCACACCCGATGAGCGATCGGGAGCGGCGCATGCCGACAGTCTCGTGTCAGGCCGAGGGCGTCTACGTAGTGCGTGGTGACGAACGAGCGACGTCGGTCAAAGTCTCGCCGCGTAGTCAGCTTCTCGAAAGCCCACTAGGACGAACCCCTCGCCGAAAATCAATGGGCGCTTGATGAGCTTTCCGTCACTCGCGAGCGCGCCCAATGCTTCTAGTTCGCTCATGCTCTCGAGCTTCGCTTTGAAGTTACCCGCACGATAAGACTGCCCCGACGTGTTGAACAGCCTGGCCACGGGGAGCCCGCTTTGCTTCAGTGCCAGCTTGAGCTTCGACAGGGCTGGCGGCTTGCTGACGATATCGACCAATCGATACTCGACGGCGTGGGCATCGAGCCACTTGAGCGCTTTCTTGCAGGTGCCGCATTTCGGATAGTGAAACACTTCCAGCATGCTCCCCACATAGCCGCGCCCCTCGCCCGCGTCCAGACTCTCGCGTGTGGGGGTTGAAGCCGTGAGCATCGCGCGCTTTGCCGCCCTGCGCACTCTGCGGTGAAAGCATCAGGGGCGGTGGGTGCCGAACCAGGCGATTTCGATCATGTAGGAAGCACCGCGTTCCTTGAAACGGGGTTCGGCATCGAGGATATCGCGAGACTCGACTTGCTGGAGTTCGAACTCGGGAGCCAGCCAGCCTTCGACACCTGTGATCGAAAACGGAGGCCCCCCTTCGAAGTCGTGATCGAAGGAAATCAGAAACAGATCGGCGCCAGGATTGCTCAACGCCGCGAGTCGCTCGATGTAACGCTTGCGCTCGTTGGGCGCGATCGCGACCAGCGCCGCCCGATCGTAGAGCAAGTCGAACGTGCCCACGTGCTCCGAGGTGACATCGAAGAAATTGGCAACCCAGATGCTGACTCCATCGTGTTCGTAGCCCACGAGGCGATCGCGTTCGACGCGGCGAGGAATGACACCGAGCTCCGCGAAATACGCGATCGCAGCGCTCTCGACGAATTCGACACCGACCACTTCGTGTCCGCGCGCGCGAAGCCAGGTGAGGTCGTTGGTCTTGCCGCACAGCGGCACGAGCACCCTCGAGCGCGTTTGACTCTGCTGGGGCTGGACGCGCCGAGCTTCGCGGCGGGCAAGCAGTGCCCCCCAATGCTCGCGCAACAGCGCATTGCCCTCGCTCTGGTGAAACCCAATTTGACCCTCGTCCCAACGCTCACGCCAAAAGTTCTGCTCCATGCGGGCTCGTTTGTGGGGCCCGCCACTCGCGGCGTCAAAGGCTGCCGAGCCTCTTACGGCTGGGAGAGCTCGGCGGGGTCGAGGGCCGCTGGCTTACTCGCCAGCGGCGCGGTGGCGCAGCCGGAGCGCGACGCTTCCGTCGCCGGTGCCTGACTCTTCGTCCGGAGCCTGCCCGTTCGGAGCGTCGGCCATGTGCACCCCCGACACCCGCGCCTGCAGACGGGCAATCGCGCGAGCGAGCCTTGGGAACGCACCCACCGGTCGCCACTGCGGTTGGCCCACGGGATGGACGAGCGTGTCTTGGCTCAGGGTTCCGCGCAAGACGCCCTTGAGAAGCATGGCTTCGGCAACGGGACCAAGCGCCCTGCCGTCCGCAGCCTGAAAGAGCCACATGGGTTCTGGTGCTTGAAGCAAGTCTTTGAGGGTCCGGCGGCGCGTCGGGTCGTTCATGGTTGGCTAAGGCATGCTTGACAAGGACAGCGTTGACAAAGACGGAGTCGACGCTAGGGGCGTCGAAACGAAAGGCAGCTGGGAATCGAAGGCCGACCGGTGGTCTGTGCCTTGCAGCACCCGAATGAGCTCACGATATTTTCAGAAAATCAGATGTCACGCAAGTCGTCTTGCCATAGCGATCGGCATTCTTCATCGCCAAGCCAGTACAACACCGCGCGCGCCTCGCGTGCCTCGCGGAACGCCATCTCGGCCAACAGCGGCTCGAGTGCATCTACGTTCAGTCCCTCCCAATACGCGGCGGGTAGTCCGCGCGCCTTCGAGCGCAGGCCTCGGGTCTGCAGGCTGTCCTGCACACGAAACACCTGAAAGAATGCAGCGGAGAGGGCCCGCGGAAACGCGGACGGCGGGCGAAGTTCAGCGGGCAGCGCCACGCTTTCCAAGCCGGCCCCCCAGCAGAGCCAACACAGGCATGTCCATTCCGTACGCGCCAACCGCATGAGCCCGGTGATCCCGCGCCCGTCCGTTTCGAGCGTTTCGTCCACCTTTATGAGCTCCGAATCGGCCTCGCCGGCGCCCTGCTGCACGGCAGGGCCCTGTTCCATCGCGGCGTCTTCCTCGTCCCCACCCGGGCCCTCGACAAACTCGTAGCGCTCGAGTGCTGGCGGGGGTTCGGACACCAACGCCGACAATTCTGGCGGTAGCCAGGGAGGTTCGGAGAGCGCTGCCCCGCCAGCCGCCGCGACGGCACGAACCAAGGCCCTCCGCACTTGGGCCAGGCGCGTTGCGGATTTCACGATGGCCAGCTGGACCTGAGCCAGCGGCTGAGAAACGGCGGGCGGAAGCTCGGGGTTTGGGTCCAGCTCGAACACGGCTTTCGCCGGCCAGAACTCGAACGCTGGAAAGACCAGCCGCGCGGTAGCCGCCACCCACGCTGCCTGCTGCGGCTGAGCCTCCGCCAGCC
>Ga0315910_10001044_pt1 | contig 26019 bp, 27 predicted proteins | sample EdamamesoilMG_FD_204470 | JGI IMG/M metagenome (GOLD analysis project Ga0315910, IMG submission 204470) | Garden soil microbial communities collected in Santa Monica, California, United States - Edamame soil | ecosystem: Environmental > Terrestrial > Soil > Garden | place: USA: California... | reverse complement strand
CACTTCCGTGAACACCATCGGCCGTTCGAGGAGCCCGAGCCCGAGCTCGCCCTGTTCGTTCTTACCGGTGCAAAGAACTGCGCCGGCGACGGTGATGGCGGCGGTCGTGAACCAGGACGTGGACACCGAGGCGATGCCGTCCTGGATAAAGGTCGGTTCCAGACGGATCTCGGGGTCGCCCGTGCCGAGCTGTCCCTCCACATTTCGGCCCCAGCAGTGGAGCTCTCCGGCATGGCTCACCGAGCAGGAGTGGAATACCTCGGTCGAAATCGCGGCCGCGTCGACCGGCAAGGGGACCTCCGTCGGTGTGTCCGCAACCGCGACATCGATGCCGAGGGGGAAGCCTTCGCCGCCCTCCCGACCGACATTTTCGCCCCACACGTGCAGCGACGCGTCCCGCTTCAAGGCGAGAGTGTGCTGCTGGCCGGCGTCGACTTCGAGCCAGTCGAGGGCCGTGTCGACCTGGATCGGGGTGCGCACCTGGATCCGGGTATCCGGTCCAAGCTGATGGCTGGTGTTGCGACCCCAGCAAAAGAGCGCGCCGTCGAGGCGAACCGCGCAGGTATGGCCATCACCCGCACCCACGTCGATCCACTCCGCGCCGCCCACCGCGAGTGGCTCGAGGCCGTCGGCCACGGTGGGATCGCCGCCGACTCCGGGGTCGTCCTGGCCGAGCTGGCCCTCGTCGTTTTGTCCCCAGCAGTAGAGCGCGGCATTCCGCAACAGCGCACAGGTGTGATTGAAGCGCGCCGAGAGGCTCGCAGCGGGCGCGGGCAAGGTGACGTGGACGGGTGTGAGGCTCGAGGTGCGATCGCCCTGGCCGAGCTGGCCGCGCGCGTTCTCCCCCCAGCAGTACACCTCCGAAAGATCGTCGATCGCGCAGCTGTGCTCGTTGGCAGCGGCCACGTGGACGAAGCGCGCGCTGCTCGGCACCGCTTCCGGTGTGTGGCGCTCGTCCGTGTCACCGAGGCCGAGCTGCCCCTTTTCGTTGCCGCCCCAGGCGTAGAGGCGTCCCCGCGACACCGCCAGGGTGTGAGAAAACCCCGCGCTCACGTCCGAGGCGAGCGCAACCGGCGGCGTGCTCGTGCCGACCGGCTCCGGCCCGAGCACCTCGCCGCGCTCCACGCAACCGAAGCCCGCGAGCGCGAACAGAGTGATCGCCTTGGTGCTTCGCATCAGAGCTCCACCATCAGCCCCGCTCGAGCGAAGAGCTCGAGCCCCGAGACACCGGTCACGACCCGGCCCGCGTCGGTCGCCTCGAGCGCGCGGAGCGGTGCGCCGGCGCCCCCGGCGAGATCGAGCCAGAGCGGCCCGAGCACCCGGAGCCCGGCCTCCACGCCCGCCCGCGCGTGGAGCACGAGACCGGAGGTCTCACCGCCTCGCGACGCGGCGCTCGGATCGCCCGTGAATCGAACGAGCGCGGCGCGCGGACCCGCGAACAGGCCGAGCTCGAACGGGAGCGCGCGGAGCAGGTTGACGCTCAGCATCGCTTCGAAGCCTGCCGCGCTCGAGAGCACCCGGCCATGTTCGGCCTCCACCGGGCGACCTTGGCGGAGCCCCACCGCAAACCCGAGGCCGAGTCGGGTGCCCAGCGGAAAGGACGCGGCGACGTCCGCCCCGAGCAACGTTTGGCCTCCGCCGTGGTGCTCGAACGCCGCGCGCGCTCCGAGGCGTAATGCGGGCTCTTCGCGCTCCGGCAGCACGCGCTCGACGCCCTTCACGACTTCGGGCGGAGGCGGCTTCGGCTTCGTCTTGCTGCGCTTGGCGAGCGCGATTTCCGCCCAGCTCGCCCAGACGAGCTCGTCCACGGCGATGGCGACCGCGAACGCGCGACCGTCCGCCGGAACGCGCGACAAGTCCACGTCGCGCATCACGCGCTTCTCCGTCACGGCGTCGCGGATCTCGAGGGCCACCGCGACGCTGGGGCCACTCGTCTCCGAGATCCGGACCGAGGCGAGCGGCGCCGTTTTCGGCCCTTCACCGCTCGCACAGGCATCGATACCCCGATTGGCGAGCCCGGCGCGGAGATCCCCGAGCACCCGCTCGGCGAACGCGCGTGAGAAATTCGCGCTCTCGAAGACGACACTCACCCACGGCCGTCCGTCGGCGCCGCAGCTCGGTGCCGCACGCGCCGGTGCCGCAAGGCTCGCCAACAGGAGCGCGAGGAGCAGCAACCGGGGGAAGCGAGTCACCGCCCGCCAGGGTATTCGGTGCCCTGCCGCCGCGCAAAAAAGCCTTGGAGCAGATCTAAGAGGTGTTCTGCGAGGTGCTCTACGGCGTCCGACAGCGGCGCGCGACGGCACTCGCCCGGACGCCGCTCGGGTAGGCATCGAGGTACGCGGCCTGCGCCGAGCGGCAGCGCTCCATCGAGCCCGCCGCGGAGTAGGCGTCCACCAGGCGCGCCATCGCGTCCTCACGGAAGCCGGCGCCGGGAGCGAGCGCCACCGCGCGCTGCAGTGCCTGGATCGCGCCGTGAACGTCGCCCAGCCGATCCATGCGCAGGCGCCCGAGCTCGAATGCCGCGAGGCCGGCGCGCGCATCGCCCGCGTGATGCTCGAGCAAAAGCTCGTACGCTCGGGCGGCTCCCGCCGCGTCGCCGGCGCGTCGCGCAGCGTTGCCGAGATCGAAGAGCTCGCGCGCCCCGGCGACGGCGGGTTCGCGGGGCGACGGCGCCGCCGCCGGCCGTCCTGGATCGGTCGACGGCGTGCTCGCGGTCGCGCGCGGCGCTTCCGCCGCCGGACGGGGCTCGCTGGTATCGCGCGCCGCGGGTTCGGTGAGGTCGACCGACCAGCGCTCCCCCGCACCCAGGCGTCGCTTCGCTCTGTTGCCCGGCCAGGAGACCTCGACCGAGCCGCGTTCCACCTCGACCTCCACGCGACGGTTCGGCCCGAGCTCGACGCTGAAGCGAGTGCCCGTCACCCGCACCTCGACACCGGCCGCGAGCACGGAAAAGTGCCGGCCTGGTCGCGGGGTGATGTCCAGATCGACGCGCCCGCGCTCGAGATCGAGTGCGACCGAGGAGGGCTGGTTTTCCGTCACCCGAAGCCGCGTGTGGGCCGAAAGCTCGAGCCGCGAGCCGTCGTCGAGCTTGACGGCCATCGCGTCGCCCGCCGTCTCGAGTGCCGCGCGCTGAAAAGCCGATACCCCCGTATCGCCCTGCCGGCCCATGATCAGGAAGGCGCCGCCCGCCAGGGCACCGGCGACGCCGAGGCCGAGCACCCCGCGAGCGAGCCAGCGCCGGCCCGCTCGCGGCGTCACCTCGATGCGCGAGGAGACGGCGGCCCAGACGCGAGCGACCCGTGCGGGGGAAAGGTCCACCGCGACGTGCTTCGAAAGGGGAGTCTCCGTGGTCACGATGCTTCTACCCTCGCGCTCGCGCCCGGGCGAGGCGCCCTTCGGCCGCGGCGATGCGCCGTTTCACGGTGGCGAGACTGAGCTTCATCTGCTCGGCGATGTCCGCCAGCTCGAGCCCTTCCACACGCCTCAAGACGAGCGCGACCCGCTCCTCCGCCGGCAGCCGGTCGAGCAGACCGTAGACGCTCCGGATCTCGCTCGCCACGTCCGCCGGGGCGTCGGCAGAGACCACCGTATCGGGATCGATCGGCTGGTTGCGCCGGATACCGAGCCGCACGAGGAGCCGCTGGCGCCGCAGGCGCTTGCTTGCCGTTCGCGCGACGATCGAGCGAAGCCAGGCTTGGAACGCCTGGGGGTTCTGCAATGTGTCGAGGCGGGTGAACGCAAAAACGAAGGCATCCTGGGCGAGATCGTCGGCATCGTCCCGGCCGGCCAGGATGCGATGAGAGAGCCCAATCACCATGCGGGCGTAGCGCTGGTAGAGCGCCTCCTGCGCCCATCCTTCCCCCGCTCGCGCCGCAACCACCAAAGCGGCGTCGGTCGGGCCCGAACCCGATCGGGTCGAGGGTTTCAGCTCCGTTACCACGCGACATGATGCCCGCTCGATGGCGAGACTGCTCGTTCGACCATCAGCTCTGCCTTGACATGTCCCCGAGCAGGCCATCGGTGGCTCAGCTTTGACAACTGTGGCGGTTTTCCGGTGACGCTGTACGAGTGGGCGGGTGATCAAGGGCGAGGGCGGCGCACAAGACTCGCGATGTGTGGATGAGTCGAACGCTCTCGGTCGCGGGTGCCTCCGCTCGGCGCGCCCTCATTCCGTTGCTCGGATTGGTCGCGGGCTGTCGGGCTGCCGTCGAACGGCCGCGAGCGGGCGACGAGCCGACGCTCGCGCTCCATGGGCCGGCGGGGATCCTTTGTGGCGCCGTGGCGATCGCTCCGGACCTCGCGGTCACGGCCGGCCATTGCGCGCCCGGGCGCATCGTCCGCTATACGACGATCGAGAAGACCGGGAAGCCTTCGCGATCGGGGACCGGCATCGTCGTCCGGCGTGATGCCGCTTCCGATCTGGCAGCGTTCACCGCTAGTGGCCTGGTGCCGGCCGAGCTCTCGCGGGCGGCGCCTGATCCCGGCCGCGTCACGCGGATCGTCGCCCATACTCCCCAGCCGTGGACGACGCGTGCGATCCGCACGCTCTCCTTCGACGAGGGTTTCCTCCACACCGAGCGGCTCGCCGTCGGCACCTCCGGGTGCGGGCTCTGGAACGACGCGGGTGAGCTGATTGGCGTCGCGATCGGCAACGACCGGAGCGCCGGGTACTTCGCCAGCATCCCTCGCATTTCCCGGATGCTGCGGGGCACGATCGAGGTGTCGGTCGCGCCTACGGAGAAGGAAGAGGCGACCGACCGCGACCCCGCGATTTGGCATGACCAGCGGCTCCGGATCGAGGGCTTGCTCGCCGGGGCGAAAGCGCACCAACAGCGCCTCGACGCGGAGATCCGCGCCTACGAGGAAGAACAACGTCGGTAACGACCCTGCTCGAGGTTGACAGGTCCCAGAAGCGCGACTAGGTAACCCTTACCCATACGTAAGGGTTAGTCCGTTGCTACTGGAATGACCACCCGTCGCCTCCCCCTCGCCGTCTCCGAAGAGCCGTCCCGCCCCGCGGGCGAGCCGGTGCGGGATCTCGACCTTCTACAGGTCGGGGACCTGGCGAAGCAAGCGGGGAAGACGGTCCGCGCCATCCACCTCTACGAGGAGCTCGGGCTGCTCAAGGCCCACGACCGGTCGAAGGGGCGCTACCGGCTCTTCACGCCGGATGCGTTGATCCGCGTGCGCTGGATCTCGAAGCTCCAAAACCTGGGGCTCTCCTTGTCCGAGATCCAGGAGCTCGTGCGCGAGCAAGAGGGGTCCGGCTCGGCGCCGGTCGCGGCCCAGAAGCTCCGCGACGTGTACCTGAAGCAGCTCGCCGAGACGCGCCACAAGATCGAGGCGCTTCGCGAGCTCGAAGTCGAACTGGTGGATAGCCTCACCTACCTCACCGTCTGCGACAGCGCGTGTGAGTCGGCGGTGCCCGTCCACTCCTGTCCCACCTGTGAGCGCCATCCGGAGCGGCCCCAAGCTCCGGAGCTCGTTACCGCCGTTCATCTCACCTGAGTCACATGTCCCTGAAGCTCCCCATCTACATGGACAATCACGCCACGACGCCGCTCGACCCGCGCGTGCTCGAGACGATGATTCCCTATTTCACCCAGGACTTCGGCAACGCGGCCAGCCGCACCCACGCCTTCGGCTGGCGCGCCGAGGCCGCGGTCGAGGACGCACGGGACACGATCGCCCGGCTGATCGGTGCGGAATCCGGCAAGGAGATCGTGTTCACGTCCGGCGCGACGGAAAGCGACAACCTCGCGATCAAGGGCGTCGCCGAGTACTACGCCGAGAAGGGCAAGCACATCATCACGACGGTGATCGAGCACAAGGCCGTGCTCGACTCGTGCAAGCGGCTCGAGAAGGAAGGGTACCAGGTCACCTACCTGCCGGTCGGGCCGAGTGGCGTCGTGAGCCCGGACGACGTGGCGAAGGCGCTGACGGACAAGACGATCCTCGTCAGCGTGATGCTCGCCAACAACGAGGTGGGCACCATTCAGCCGATCGAAGAGATCGGCAAGCTGACGCGCGCTCGCGGTGTCCTCTTCCACGTGGACGCCGTTCAGGGCATCGGCAAGACGCCGTTCGACGTGCGGCGCATGAACGTGGACCTCGCCTCGCTCTCGGCGCACAAGATCTACGGTCCGAAGGGCGTCGGCGCGCTTTACGTGCGGCGCTCCAAGCCCCGCGTACGGCTCGGCGCGCAGATGGACGGCGGCGGACACGAGCGCGGCAATCGCTCCGGGACGCTGAACGTGCCCGGCATCGTCGGCTTCGCCAAGGCGTGCGAGATCCTCGAACGCGAGGGCGCGCAGGAGATCGAGACCATCAAGCGGCTCCGCGATCGGCTGTATCAGCGCATCACCGCCCAGCTCGACCAGGTGATCGTGAACGGCGACCTCGAACGGCGGCTGCCCGGCAACCTGAACATTTCGTTCGCCTTCGTCGAGGGCGAGGGCCTGATGATGGCGATCAAGGACGTGGCGGTTTCGAGCGGGTCGGCCTGCACCAGCGCGAGCCTCGAGCCGAGCTACGTGCTCCGCTCGATGGGCCTCGACGAGGCCGACGCCCACTCCTCGATCCGCTTCGGCCTCGGGCGCTTCAATACCGAGGAAGAGGTCGACTACGTCGCCGATCTCGTGATCGCGAAGGTGAAGAAGCTTCGAGACATGTCACCGCTCTGGGAGATGCACCAGCAAGGCATCGATCTCAAGACCATCCAGTGGGCGGCGCACTGAGCCACCCAGCTAGAAACGCGAAAGAACCATGGCCTACAGCGAAAAAGTCATCGAACACTACGAGAACCCGAAGAACGTCGGCGCCCTCGACGCGAGCGATCCCGAGGTCGGGACCGGCCTCGTCGGCGCGCCCGCGTGCGGCGACGTGATGCGGCTCCAGATCCGCGTCGACGCCGAAGGTGTGATCAAGGACGCCAAGTTCAAGACCTTCGGGTGCGGTTCCGCCATCGCGTCGTCCTCGCTCGCCACCGAGTGGCTGAAGGGGAAGACGCTCGACCAGGCCGCCACCATCGTGAACAGCCAGATCGCGGAAGAGCTCAGCCTGCCGCCGGTCAAAATCCACTGCTCGGTGCTGGCCGAAGACGCGATCAAGAGCGCGATCGAGGATTACAAGAAGAAGCGTGCTGCCCGGGTGGCACTGTCGGAACCGCCGGTCGTGCGGCCCGAGGAGCGCGCGTAAGGCAATTCGATGGATCCAGTCCTCTCACCGAGCAACACGGAAGCGCCGAAGGGCGCGGTCCCGGATGCGGTGACCGCCAAGAAGACGGTCACGATCACGGACGCCGCCGTCGAATACGCGAAGAAGCGCCTCGCCCAGCGCGGCACGCCCGAGGCCGCCATTCGCCTCGGTGTGCGCGGCGGCGGGTGTTCCGGGTTCTCCTACGTGGTCGAGTTTTCCGACGATCCGCCGCGCGAGCGTGACCTCGTCGTCGCGGTCGACGGCGTGCGCTTCTACGTGGACAAGAAGAGCTTCGTCTACCTTGCCGGGTCGGCGCTGGACTTCGAGAAGACGCTCGTGTTCCAGGGCTTCAAGTTCAAGAACCCGCAGGAAGCGACCCGCTGCGGCTGTGGGCACTCCTTCACCGTCAGGTGACCGACCCCTTCGCGACCCTCGGCTTCGAGCCCGTGTTCGACCTCGACCTTGCGCTCCTCGAGCGGCGCCACCGGGATCTCAGCCGCGCGCTGCACCCCGACCGCTACGCCGGCCGCCCCGCGACCGAACGTCGGGACGCGCTCGGTCGTGCGATCGAAGTGAACCACGCGTTCCGGCGCTTGAAGGATCCGATCGGTCGCGCCGAGGCGCTGCTCGAGCGGCATGGTCACCCGGTGCGGGAGACGGGAGCCCCGCCCGCCGATCCGGCGATGCTCATGGAAGTGCTCGAGCGGCGTGAAGCGCTCGGTGCGGCGCGCGAGAAGCAGGATCTCGAGACCGTGCGCCGTCTGGCCGAGGGTGTCGCCGAGCGAGAGAAGGTCTCGATTGCGGCGCTCGCGCGCGCCTTTGCCGCATCGCCCCCTGACGTTGGCGGCGCGGAAGCGGCCCTCGGTGAGCTCCGCTATCACCGCCGCTTCCTCGACGAAGTCGGCGCGATCGAAGACGAGATAGGTTGATGCTGCTCGACATTTACGACCCCAAGGCGCCGCCGACGCCGATCGGTATCGATCTCGGCACCACGAACTCGATCGTCGCTTACGTTTCCGACCAGCGGCCGGTAGCGCTCGTCACCTGTGACGGCGCGCCGCTCTTGCCGTCCGTCGTTCATTTCGCCGCGGACGGCGCCGTGATCGTCGGCCGATCGGCGAAGGCCTACGCCACCAGGGAGCCCGCCCGCACGCTGGCGAGCGTCAAGCGTTTCATGGGCAAGAGCGCCGACGACGAAGAAACGCGGCGCCTCGGTGCGTACCGCTTCGCCGCGGCCGAGAGCGAGAGCGACCGGCGCGTCGTGCGGTTCGACCTCGGGTCCCGCGTCGTGACACCGGTCGAGGTGGCGGCCGAAATCCTGAAGAGCCTCGCGAAGAGCGCGGTCGATCAGCTGCGGCGCGTCGGGGGAGTCGTGATCACGGTCCCGGCTTACTTCGACGACGCCCAGCGGCAGGCGACGCGTGACGCCGGACGCGTGGCGGGGCTCGAGGTGCTCCGCTTGCTCAACGAGCCGACGGCGGCGGCGCTCGCATACGGCCTCGAGAGCCGGAAGAACGGGTGCTTCGCCGTGTACGACCTCGGGGGCGGCACCTTCGACGTGACCATCCTGTCGCTCGAGGACGGCGTGTTCCAGGTGCGGAGCACCGGCGGTGACAGCGCCCTCGGCGGGGACGACATGGACCGCGCGCTGGCCGAGCGATTGCTCGCCGCCATGGGCGCGACGGACGCCGCCACGCGCACTCCCGAGGTGGTGAGCCTCGCGCTCTCGAGTGCTCGCGAGGCGAAACACGCGCTCACCGACGCCGAGCGCACGGCGGTGACGCTTCCATCCCGCGGCGGTGCCGACGTGACGATCGAAGTCACCCGCGCCGAGCTCGACGAGCTCATCCTTCCCCTGCTCGAACGTACCGGGCGTGCCTGCCGCCGGGCGCTGCGTGACGCCGGGCTCGAGGCACGCGAGCTCGACGGCGTGATCCTGGTGGGGGGAGCGACCCGTGTGCCACGCGTTCGCCGGTACGTGGCCGAGCTTTTCTCGCGAGAGCCGCTCAGCGACATCGATCCGGAGCTCGTCGTCGCGTACGGCGCGGCGATCCAGGCCGACCTCCTGTCTCGCTCGAGCGACGAGGTGCTGCTGCTCGACGTCTTGCCGCTGTCGCTCGGCATCGAGACGATGGGCGGCGGGGTCGACAAGATCCTGCCGAGAAACACGACGATTCCGGCCGGCGCGAGGGCGACCTTCACCACCTACGCCGACAACCAGACCGGCTTCGAGCTCCACGTCGTGCAGGGCGAGCGCGAGCTCGCCGCCGACTGTCGCTCGCTCGCCCGCTTTTCCCTGAAGGGCGTGCCGCCGATGCCGGCCGGCATGGCGCGGCTCGAGGTCGAGTTCCACGTCGACGAAAATGGGCTCCTCGCCGTGACGGCGCGCGAAACGCAGACCGGCATCGCGCAGCGTGTCGAGGTCCGGCCGAGCCATGGGCTCACCGACGAGGAGGTCGAGCGCATGCTGATCGACGCCCTGGACCACGGCGAGGAAGATTTCGAAGCACGACGCCTGGCCGACGCGCGGGTCGAGGCCGAGCGCCTGCTGCTCGCGACGAGGCGCGCGCTGGAGATGGATCGCGACCTGTTCGAAGCCGGGGAGGGGGAGCGCGTCGAGGCGGTCGTCGCGGCGCTCGCTTCCGCCGTCGCCGGCCAGAGTGCGGCGGCCATCCAGGCGCGGAGCGACGAGCTCGATCGCGTCACGCACGCCTGGGCCGGAAGGCGCATGAATCGTGCCGTGCAGGCGGCGATCGAAGGGCGGGCGGTGACGGACGTCGAACGGCGGGTGGAGGGTGCGGCGGGCGTCGATGCTCATGTCGCCGCCCACTCGGCGGCACGGGAGTCACGCTGATGCCGCGCGTGCGCTTCGTGGCCGAAGGCGTCGAGGTGGAGGTCCCGATCGGGAGCTCGCTCTTGAAGGCCGCGCAGCAGGGTCATGCGCCCGAAGGCAGCGCCTGCGGGGGCGTGTGCGCGTGCTCGACGTGTCACGTCTACGTGGAGAGCGGTGCCGAGCTCCTCAGTGAAGCGAGCGAGGACGAAGAGGACATCCTCGACAAGGCCTTCGACGTGAAGATGAACTCGCGCCTCGGCTGTCAGGCTCGTATCGAGCGGGACGGATTGATCACCCTCCGCATCTCCAAAGAGAGCCTCGACGCGTACTACAACGAGCACCCCCACGAAGTGCGCCCGCCCGGCGCCGAGTGACGGCGCTAGGGTCGGGGACGGCGGGCGGGCGGAAGGTCGGGGACCTTCGGTACGGCCGGGCCGGGGTCGAGCGGGGCGGCGTGCCTCTCGGGCCCCATGATCGCGCCGGTGAGCTTTTGGCGGAGCCTCAGGGTCGCGTCGCCGAGCTCGTGAAAGGCATCGGCGGCAGCCGGGGTCGTGAAGATGTCCCGCGCATGCTCGAGGGCGGTTTTCCGGCCCAAGGGCACGAGCGTGAACCCGAGCAGCGCAAAGAGCGCGATGAGCCCTTCGGCCAGCCGGCGGCCCGCGAGGCCAAACATGCCGAGCATGGTACCGGGGCGGCTCGGCTGGCGTGAAATTATTGGCTGAACTTCAGCCCTTGGGCTCGAAAGGCCGATGGGCCGGCCAGCCCGTTCGGGGGGGCGGTACAGCGGGCCGCGGGGCCGTGGCCGGCCCACGGGAGCAGTGTTATCCTCGGCGAGCCCTTCGCCAGATCTAGCAAAGTTTGTCCGACGATGAGACCGACGCTGTTTAGTTCTGCGTGGCGCGCCCCCTGCTGGTGAGGGGGAGTGGCAGTGAGCGTGAAGCGTCGAAGCGTTCGTCCGAGGGCCGTTAGAGAAGACGCTGTCTGGATCTGGAGTTCGAAATGAGACTGTATGTGGGTAATCTGGCGTACTCGACGACCGAGGACACGCTGAGGAACGAGTTTGGGAAGTTCGGCAACGTGACTTCGGCCCTGGTGGTGATCGACCGCGTGAGCGGTCGCTCCCGTGGATTCGGATTCGTCGAGTTCTCGACGCCGGACGAGGGTTCGAGCGCCATCAACGGCATGAACGGCGTGTCGCTCGACGGACGCGAGATCGTCGTGAACGAAGCGCGTGAGCGCCAGGCAGGCGGCGGCGGTGGCGGACCGCGTCCCGGTCGCGGTGGCGGTGGCGGCGGTGGCCCGCGTCGCTTCGGCGGCGGTGGCGGTGGCGGCCCCCGTGGCGGCGGTGGTGACCGCGGCGGCGGTGGCGGCTGGGGCGGCGGTGGTGGTGGCGGCGACGACGATCGGCGTCGTGGCGGCGGCCGTCGCGATCGCTTCTGATCGCTAGCCGGCAACTCCGGAGAGAAAAGCGCGAGCGTCCGTCACGGCGCTCGCGCTTTCTTTTTTGCGCACCCGTGCGAAGCCCGGCGTCGCTCGGCCGCGTGCCTGCTCGCAGCGTCAGGGCGCGGGGAACACCGCACCCATGGTCGCGCCGTGGTTCGTCTCGTCGTCGTAGGCGATGTCGAGCGCCGCGTACTCGTCGATGATGCTCTGAAATGCCGCGTCGGCAAGCGCCTGCTGCGCCGCGCAGTCGCCACCGGCGTCGATGCTCGAGAGCTCGTCGTACACGTCGTTGGCGGCGTCGAGCCCGTGCAGCGCGTGGCCGAACTCGTGGCAAAAGAGCGCATCGACGTAGCTCTCCCAGCTTTCGACCAGCGCCGGAGCGGCGTCCACGGGCGGATCCCAATCGGGCACGCTGTAGCGGACCTCGACCGTGATCCGAAGGCCGCTGCCATCGCAGAGAGACGAGGTGAACTGCCAGCTGATGAACCAGCTCGTGTAAGCGTCGTAGTCGCGCCCGCGATTCTGGTCGATGCTCTGGCGGATCTCGTTCGCGGTCGTGCCGGTAACGGCGTAGGGCTCGAGGATTTCCTCGGCATCGAGGTTCGAAAGATCCACGGTGGTGAACGGGCTCGGACAGGCGCCCGGATCGTCGGGCGGCGCCCCACCTGCTCCCGCGGGCGAACCGCTCGCGCCCGCGCTCGCGGGTGTTCCCGCGCTCGCGCCGGTTCCCGAGACACCTCCCATCGGCGCGCCACTCGCACCGCCACGAGCGGCTTCACCGGCCACGCCACCCGCACTCGCGAGCCCAGCCGTTCCCGCGCTCGCGAGCCCAGCCGTTCCTGCGCCCGCGAGCCCAGCGCCGGCGGCCATGCTCCCGGCCGCACCCCCGAGACCCGCCGTCCCGACCCGGCCGGCAGCACCACCCGACCCCGACCCCGGCGCGCCACTCGCCCCCGACCCCGGCGCGCCGCCCGCCTCCTCGCCTGACGCTCCGCCCGAAGCGCCGCGACCCGCGCCGTCGTTCTCGTCGCTACACGCCGCGAGCGAGAGCGCGAGCGCAGCGAAACCGACGACGACTGAGCGGTGCATGGGCAGGCAGAGATCGAGGAGAACCGACGTCGTGAGACGGGTCAATCGGGTTCGCGCCGCGGTTCGACCAGGAGCAGCTCTCCGGCTTCCGCGCGACTGATCCCGAGCTCGAGCGCGACCGGACCGTGGGGTCGGGTGACGACGAGCCACGCGTCCGGCATGCTGCTCGTCCGGGAGCGGAGGGCCGCTGCGCTTTCGAACGGATCCGACGCGCGCGGGTGCCTTGGATCGCGATCGTCGAAGGGGACGACGCGGCTCGGCCGCCCGAAGGCGGCCGCCACGGCGAGGTGGGCGAAGTCCGGCGTGTCCACGAAAAGGCCCGGTGCCGAAAGCTCGCGGGCGCGCGTGCCGAGCGTGAGCGCGTGGCGGCGATCGGCGAAATCGGAGGGAAACGGGGCGTGGGCGAGCAGGGCGACGAGCGCGAGCCCGAGCGGTGCGCCCAGCGAAAGCGCGCGCGGCATGCCGCGTTCCACGAGTCTTCCGGCGGCCTCACCGACCGCCACGGTGCCGAGGTACCAGACGGCGAGCAGGGCGCGCGCGGCGTGGTGCGTCGGGCCTCCGCCGCCGAGCTCACCGAGCACGAGGAAAACGACGAGCGCGAGCGCGCCGAGCGCCGGCCGCAAGAGCGCTCGGGAGACGCCCCCGCGAGCGAGCACGGCCGCGAGCGCGACCACGACTTCCGGCGCGTCGACGACGAGCGCGCGGAGCGGCCCGAGGAGGTTCGTCGCGGGCGACCCGTCGGCACCGAGCGCCTGGCGATACGCGGCGACCCGTCGAAAGAAGAACAGGGCGTCACCGTGCACGGCCTGTCCGTGAGCGAGCCAGAGCACGATCGCCGACAGCGCCAAGAGGGCCACGCCGAAGAGCGCCGGTGAACGCCGTCGCCGCCCGTCGTGGACGGCCGAAAGGGCGACGACGAGCGCGACCGGCCAGGCCTCGTACCGCGCGAGACAGGCGGCGGCGATCGCGAGCGCCGACAACCAGCGGTCCCGCATCGAGTCGCGCGTCGTTCCGGCGAGCGCGAGCACGACGAGGCCGGCCGCCGGCGCTTCGGGAAGCGCTGCCGCACCGAGCCACGCCGACCAGGGAAAGACGGCTGCCAGGAGACCGGCGAGGACGGCGCCCGCGCGGCTCGCACCGACCCAGCGCGCCGAAAGCCAGATCAGGAGCACCGCGGCCACGCCGCCGAGCACCGCCACCCCGCGCGCGACCTCGAGGGTGCCGCCGAACAGGCGAAACGCCAGGCCGTAGACCCAGAACGGCAACGGCAGCCAACTCGTGCCGCTCGGATCGAGCGCCGGTGCCTCGGCGAAGCGCTGAGCGATGACGATGCGGGCGTAGTCGTCGTCGCTCACGGCCCGAAAGCCGGCGACGAAGAGCGAAACCGAGACGGCGACCTTCGCGGCGCCGACGCCCAGGGCGTCGACACCACGATGGCTCGTCACTTGGAGCTCGCCGGCTTCGCTATCTCGTCGGGTTTCGAAGGCTTCTTCGCCATCTCGAGCCGCGCCTTCTCGGCCAGCGAGTCGTCGGTCGACGACGAGAGATAGGCGAGCGTCACGCTGGTCGCGAAGAAGACGGTGGCCGTCGCCCACGTGGTCTTGGTGAGGAAATTCCCAGCGCCGCGCCCGCCGAAGACCTGCTGTGCGCCGGCTGCCCCGAAGACCCCCATGCCGCCGCTCTTCCCCGGCTGGATCAGGATGACCAGGATCAGGAACGCACACGCGATGATGTGCAGCACGGTGAGCGGGGTGTGGATGATCTCGGCCATCGGTTCGGGCCTTTCCTAGCCCGGCGGGGCGGGCGGCGCCAGCGCCCCCGTATCAGTCCTTGCTCGGGGGGCGCTCGGCGGTGACTTCGTACAGGCGGAGCGCCTGGCTTGCGGTGTAGCGAAGCCGGGCCGCGACCGGATTCGTGTCGTCGAGCTCCTGGGCGAGCGCGGTGATTTCGGTCAGTGCGTCGCGCGAGCGCCGGAGCTCTGCCAGGAGGAAGCGCACGTCGCGCGCCACCGGCGTCGTGCCGGCTCCGTGCGCACGCTCGATGTCGCGCGCGCGCCACTCCACCAGCATGTGTGCCGACGGCAGGTAGCCGGCGCCGCCGCAATCCGGACAGCTCGCGAGCCCGAACTCGCTGCCGATCTCACCCGTTCCGTGGCAACTCTGGCAGCGCTGGTCTTCCGACGGTCCCGTTGAATCCGGCGCTTCCATCGCTGCTCTCGACGCCTCAGCCCGGAACCGCAAGCGCGATCTTGGCGAAGCCCTCGGCGTCGAGCGACGCGCCGCCGACCAACGCGCCGTCGATGTCACGGCAGGCGAGGAGCCCGACCGCGTTGTCCGCTTTCACGCTACCGCCGTAGAGGACCGCCGTTTCGCTCGCGAGCTCGGCCGATGCGGCCAGCAGGCGCTCGCGGATCGCCGCGTGCACTTCCTGAGCTTGCTCGGTGGTCGCGACCTTGCCGGTGCCGATCGCCCACACCGGTTCGTAGGCGATGACCCCGAACCCGGGGCGCGCGATGAGCTCCGGCACGATGGCGTCGAGCTGGCGAAACACCACCTCGAGCGTCTTTTGGGCCTCACGCTCGGCCAGGGTTTCACCGATGCAGGCGATCGGGCGGAGATTCGCGGCGACCGCCGCCTTCACCTTCTCGCGGACGAACGCGTCGGTTTCGCCGAAATACTGGCGCCGCTCGCTGTGCCCGAGGATCACCCACTTGGCGCCCGCGGCGACCAGCATCGGCGCGCTCACCTCACCGGTGAAGGCACCCGAATCCTTGGGGTAGAGGTTTTGCCCGGCCACTTCCACGTGCGTGTCCGCGAGGTCCGAGCTGACGGCCGCGATGGCGGTGGCGGGGGGCGCCACCACGATCGTCGCCTTCTTGATGCCTTGAGTCGCCTTGGCGACCTTGACGGCGAGCTCACAGCCGTCGCTGCCGCCGGCGTTGAGCTTCCAGTTTCCGGCGATGACGTAGGTACGCATCAGGCGCGCAGCGCCTCCACGCCCGGGAGCTTCTTGCCTTCGACGAGCTCGAGTGATGCCCCGCCACCGGTGGAGATGAAGCCGATCTTCGAGAGCACGGCGTCACCGGCGGCTTTCACTGCCGCGACACTGTCCCCGCCGCCGACCACGCTAAAACCGGACGAAGCGGCGAGCGCCTGGGCGATGCCGTTCGTCCCGCCGGCGAAGGCGGCGTTCTCGAAAAAGCCCATCGGGCCGTTCCAGAAGATCGTCTTCGCCTTGGCCACGCGGGCGCCGAACGCCTTCACCGTGTCCGGCCCCACGTCGAGCGCCATCTGCCCGTCCGGGACGCCGTTCGCCGCGACCGTCTGACCGCTCGGTGAATCGGTGCTGGATCCGACGACGACATCGGTCGGCAGCACGAAATCCACGCCCTTGGCCGCTGCCTGCTCGAGCAACGTGCGGCCGCGCGCGAGCCAATCTTTCTCCAGGAGCGACGCCTTCATGTCGGCGCCGCGTGCGGCGAGCAGCGTGTTCGCCATCGCGCCGCCGATGCAGATGGCGTCACACTTGGTGAGCAGCGCCTCGATGACGGCGATCTTGTCGGCGACCTTGGCGCCGCCGAGGATCGCCACGAAGGGCCGTTCCGGGGAGTTCACCACCCGGTCGAGCGCCTTGATCTCGTCGCGGAGCAGGTACCCCATGCCGCGATCCTTCACCAGCCGCGCGACACCGTGCACCGACGCATGCGCCCGGTGCGAGGAGCCGAAGGCATCGTTCACGTACACGTCGCAGAGCGAGGCGAGCTCTTTGGCGAACGCCTCGTCGTTCTTTTCCTCTTCGGCGTGGAAGCGCACGTTCTCGAGCAGGCACACCTGACCCGCCCGAAGGTCGGCGACGACCTTCTTCGGGGCGTCGCCGATGCAGTCGTCGGGCAGCGTGACGTCCTTCTCGATCAGCTCGCTCAGGCGGAGCGCGACGGGTTCCAGGCTGTATTTCGGCGCGCGCTGGCCCTTCGGCCGTCCGAGGTGCGAGGCCAGGATCACCCTCGCCCCCGAGGCGATCGCCTTCTTGATCGTCGGCAGCGAGGCAAGGATGCGCTCGTCGTCCGTGATCTTGCCGGTCGCCTTGTCGAGCGGGACGTTGAAGTCCACGCGGATGAAAACGCGCTTACCTTCGAGCGGAAGCTCGTCGATGAGGCGGATGCCGTCGAGCATGCCCATGGTATCGGCTCCTTTTTTTGGCTCGGGTGGGCTCAGCCCTTTTGGGCCATGAGCAGCGCGAGATCGATCATGCGATTCGCGAAGCCCCACTCGTTGTCGTACCAGGAGAAGACCTTGGCGAACTTGTCGCCGAGGACCTTCGTCTGCGTGGCGTCGAAGATGCTCGAGCCCGGGTGGCCGATGAAGTCGCTCGAGACGAGCTCCTCGTCGACGTAGTGGAGGAAGCCCTTGAGCGGCGCGCTGTCCGCCGCCTTCTTCATCGCGGCGTTGATCGCCTCGATCGTCACCGGCTTCTCGGTCGTGAGCGTCAGGTCGACGAGCGACACGTCGATCGTCGGCACGCGAATGGCGAGCCCGTCGAACTTGCCCTTGAGGCTCGGGATCACCTCGCTCAACGCCTTGGCGGCGCCGGTGCTGCTCGGGATCATGCTGACCGCGGCGGCGCGGGCGCGACGCAGGTCGCCCTTGCGGTGCGGGAGATCGAGCAGGCTCTGGTCGTTCGTGTAGGAGTGGATGGTCGTCATCAACCCCTTCTCGATGCCGAAGCTGTCGAGCATGACCTTGGCGACCGGCGCCAGGCAGTTCGTCGTGCACGACCCGTTCGACACGATGTGGTGCTTCGACGGATCGTACTGCTCCTGGTTCACGCCCATGACCAGCGTGAGGTCGTGGTTCTTCGCCGGAGCGCTGATGATCACCTTCTTGGCGCCGGCGCCGAGGTGGGCGCTCGCCTTCTCCTTGTCCGTGAACAGGCCCGTGCACTCGAGCACGATGTCCACGCCCTGGCTCTTCCAGGGGAGCTCCTTCGGATCCTTGAGCGCGGTGACGACGATCTCGCTGTCACCGACCTTCAGCGCCTTCTCGGTGTGACTGACGGGCGCGGCGGTGAACGTGCGGTGGATCGAGTCGTACTTGAGGAGGTGGGCGAGCGTCTTGGTGTCCGTGAGGTCGTTGATGCCGACGACCTGGAGGTCACTCACCTTTCGCTGGTGAAGCGCGCGGAGCACGCAGCGACCGATACGACCGAAACCGTTGATACCAATCTTCGTTGCCATGGATCGTCCTTGCGTTTCCCCTGCCCGCGCCGAGACGGCTGCGGCGGCGGCGGACCGAGTCCCGGCCGCCGGGCGGAACCTACCGATGCGCTACGGGCCGGTCAAGCACCGCTCCAGCATGTTGGTCTCACGGGAATCGGCGCGTAGCGGCCAGGTTTCGCCTGACGCCCGGCGTCGATTCCCGCCGCGACCGTGACAGCGGAAACGGGACCGATCGGTTTTGGGTTGCACCCGAGCCAAGTTTATACTCTACTTATCCTATGGACATTAATCCAAATGCCCCCCGCGCCCTCAGCCGCGCACGATTCATCGCTATTTTCGCTCTTTCCACGCTCGGGCTCCTCGCCTGCCAGAAGGACCCCGGCCCGCAGGCCGCCCCGGAGCCCGGTGGATCGGCGCAGGCGGCCGCTCCGGCGCCACCCAAGGAGCTCGAGCTCCTGAACGCCTCCTACGATCCCACGCGCGAGCTCTGGCGTGACCTCAACGAACACTTCAGCGCCGCGTACCAGAAGGAACAGAACGTCAAGCTGACGATCAAGCAGTCGCACGGTGGCTCGAGCACGCAGGCGCGCGCGGTCATCGACGGTCTCGAAGCCGACGTGGTCACGCTGGCGTCGATCCTCGACACCGATGCGATCAGCAAGAAGGGTCTGATCAAAGAGGGTTGGACCGATCGGCTGCCGCACCGCTCGCTTCCCTACACGTCCACGATCGTGTTCGTGGTGCGGAAAGGGAACCCGAAGGGCGTCAAGGACTGGACCGATCTCGTGAAGCCCGGGATCGAGGTGATCACGCCGAACCCGAAGACTTCCGGCAACGGCTACCTCTCGTTCTTCAGCGCGTGGGGCTCGGTAGTGCTGCGCGGCGGGTCGCGCGAGGACGCGGTCAAGTTCGTGACGGCTCTCTACAAGCAGGTCCCGGTGCTCGACTCCGGTGCACGCGGCGCGACCACCACCTTCGTCCAGAAGAAGATCGGTGACGTGCACCTCGCCTGGGAGAACGAGGCGCAGCTCGAGGTCCGCGAGGCCAAGGGCGAGCTGACCGTTGTTTACCCGCCGATCAGCATCCGCGCGGAGCCCCACGTGGCGGTGGTGGACGTGAACGTCGACCGCAAGGGCACGCGAGCCGCCGCCGAGGCGTACCTGAAATTCGTCTACACCGACGAAGGGCAGGAGATCGTCGCCAAGCACTTCTACCGGCCGAGCAACGAAGCGGTGTTGAAGCGCCACGCGGCGAGCTTTCCGGAAATCAAAATGTTCCCCGTCACCGATATCGCCAAGGATTTTCAGGACGCGCACAAGCAATTCATCGCCGAGGGCGGAGTCTTCGACTCCATCTACAAGCCGAAGAAGTAGTCCCGTAGGCCCTGACAGGAACGAGGACGCGTTTCATGGCGACGGTGAATCGAAAGGTGCTGCCCGGGTTCTCGCTGACCCTCGGGTACACCGTCTTTTACCTGAGCGTCCTCGTGCTCCTGCCGATCCTCGCCTGCCTGTTCAAGGCGGGGTCGCTATCGGGAGACGAGTTCTGGCGCGCGGTGTGGACCGATCGCGCGAAGGCGGCGTACCTGCTCACGTTCGGCACCTCGTTCGTGGCGGCGATCGCGAACCTGCTGCTCGGCGGCCTGATCGCCTGGGTGCTGATTCGCTACGATTTTCCGGGAAAACGCCTGGTCGACGCGCTCGTCGACCTACCGCTCGCGCTGCCGACGGCCGTCGGCGGTCTGGTCTACGCCTCGCTTTACGTCGAGCACGGATGGCTCGGGCGGTATCTCGTCCCACTCGGGATCCACGGCGCGTACACGCGCTTCGGCATCGTGCTCGTCCTCGTGTTCGTGGGCTTGCCGTTCGTCGTGCGCACCGTGCAGCCGGTGCTCGAGGATTTCGATGCCGAAGCAGAGGAGGCGTCGTCGTCGCTCGGTGCCACGCGCCTTCAAACGTTTCGCATGGTGATCCTGCCGACGCTCTACCCGGCGCTGATCACCGGTTTCGCCCTCGCCTTCGCGCGTTCGGTCGGCGAGTACGGCTCGGTCGTTTTCGTTTCCGGCAACATGCCGTTCAAGACCGAGATCGCGCCGATCCTCATCGTCGCCCGGCTCGAGGAGTTCGCCTACAGCGAGGCGACGGCGATCGCGGTCGTCCTGCTCGCGATCTCGTTTTCGATGCTGATCCTGATCAATGCCCTCGAGAGCTGGAGCCGGCGCCATGCAGGCTAAGGGCGGCGGTGTCGTTCAGCGGGCGCGCGTCGCCGGGACGAGCGCTTCGCGGCGCGCGCAGAAGGATCCGGCGTGGGTGCGCTTCAGCCTGACGGCCTTCGCGCTGATCGTCGTCGGGCTCTTGATCGTGGTCCCGATCAGCAACGTCTTTGCCGGCGCGCTGAGCGAGGGCATCGGCGTGTACTGGAAGAACCTGGCGATCGACGCGGACACGCTGCATTCGATCCTGCTGACGCTCACGGTCGTGCCGCTCGCGCTGGCGGCGAACATCGTGTTCGGCGTCGCCGCGGCCTGGCTCATCTCGCGCTTCAACTTTCCGGGTCGCACGTTCCTGACGGCGCTGATCGATCTGCCGTTTTCCGTTTCGCCGGTGGTGGCCGGGCTGATGTTCGTGCTGATCTTCGGCTTGCAGGGCTACGCGGGGCCGTTTCTCCGGCGCGACGGCTACGCGATCATGCCGTTCGTCGTCGCGGCGCTCGTCGTCTTCTTGCTCGTCGTTGCCTACCTGGCCCTGCGCCCGATGAGTCCGCACCTGAAGAAGCGCGGCTTCTGGAAGATCCACCCGGTCGTCGCCGTCCTCGGCGGGGGCAGCGCGGTGTTTTTCGTGCTGGTCGTCGTGCAGCAGGCGCTCGGCATCTGGCCGCAAAACACGAGCCTCAAGATCATCTTCGCGACGCCCGGCCTCGTTCTCGCCACGGCGTTCGTGACCTTTCCGTTCGTCGCTCGCGAGCTGATCCCGGTGATGGACGCGGTCGGCCCGGACGAGGAGCTCGCCGCGTTGAGCCTCGGCGCGAACGGGTGGCAGATGTTCTGGCACGTCACGGTGCCGAACGTGAAGTGGGGCCTCGTCTACGGCGTGATCCTCTGCAATGCGCGCGCGATGGGCGAGTTCGGAGCCGTGTACGTGGTCTCCGGTCACATCGCCGGACAAACCGACACCATGCCGCTGCGCATCGAAAAGCTGTTCCAGGAGTACAACCTTCCTGGCTCCTTCGCCGTCGCGTCGGTGCTGACGATGGTCGCGATCCTGACGCTTTTCGCCAAGAGCAAGCTCGAGAGCAAGGTGGCGTCCGTCACCACCGACCCACCGACGGAGGCATCTCCCCCATGAGCATCGTCGTCAAGAACGTCTGCAAGACCTTCGGAAATTTTCATGCCCTCGACGACGTGAGCGTGGAGGTACCCGACGGCTCCTTGCTCGCCCTGCTCGGTCCGTCCGGTTCGGGCAAGACGACGCTGCTGCGCATCATCGCCGGGCTCGAGATCGCCGACCAGGGCACCGTGCTCCACAACGGCGAGGACATCACCGAGTACTCGGCGCGCGAACGCCGCGTCGGCTTCGTCTTTCAGCACTACGCGCTCTTCCGGCACATGACCATTGCCGACAACATCGGCTACGGGCTCCGCGTCCGCGGCGTGAAGAAAGCCGAGCGGATGGCGCGGGTCGAGGAGCTCCTCCACCTGATCCGCCTGGACGGTTACGGGCCGCGCTATCCGAGCCAGCTTTCCGGCGGCCAGCGGCAGCGCGTCGCGCTCGCCCGCGCGCTCGCCTCGCGGCCGAGCGTGCTCCTGCTCGACGAGCCCTTCGGCGCCCTCGACGCCAAGGTTCGTGCCGAGCTCCGGCAGTGGCTGCGCCGGCTGCACGACGAGATCCACGTGACCAGCGTCTTCGTCACCCACGATCAGGAGGAAGCGTTCGAGGTGGCGGATCGCGTCGTCGTGATGAGCGAGGGCAGGATCGAGCAGATCGGCTCGCCGGCGGAGGTGTTCGAGCACCCGGCGAACGCGTTCGTGATGGACTTCCTCGGTAACGTCAACGTGTTCCACGGTCACGTCGAGGCCGGCAAGGCGGTCGTACCGGGGCTCGAGGTGGCGTACCCGGACTACCCGCACGAGGAGGCGCGCGACGCGGCGGTCTACGTTCGGCCCCACGACTTCATGATCGAGCGCGCGCCGAACGGCGCGTCGAGTATCGAGGCCGTGGTCCTCCACGTGAACCCGGCGGGCTCGCGCGCAAAAGTCGAGCTCCGGGCGTCGGACACGGCGCAGCTCATCAATGCGGAGCTCACCGAGGAGCGCTTCGCCGAGCTCGGCCTGAAGTCGGGGGACCGGGTCTTCGTGACCGCCCGCCGTGCCCGGGTCTTCGTGCCGAACTACGCGATTTAGCGGGTTTTTTCGGCAAGGTGCGCGGAGCGGTCGGTCACCGCTACACTCCCCCTGCCGTGATCACGATGAAAGCCAAGTACGCGTTGAAGGCGCTCGCCCGCCTCGCGCTTGCTCCTGCCGGCGAACCGCTGCTCATCGCGGACATCGCCGCCCAGGAGGACATCCCGAAGAAGTTCCTGGAAGCGATCCTGGCCGAGCTCAAGCAGCACGGCGTGCTCCGCAGCCGGAAGGGGCGCGGCGGCGGCTACTTGCTCGCGCGTCCGCCGGAAAGCGTGACGGTCGCGTCGGTGCTGCGCGTGATCGACGGACCGATCGCGCCGGTGCCATGCTTGAGCAAGACGGCGTACCGGCGCTGCGACGGCTGCCGTGACGAAGCGACCTGCACCGTGCGCCTCGTGCTCCGGCAGGCGCACGACGCGAGCGTCGACGTGCTCGAGCAGACGACGCTCGCCGACATGGCCGCCCGCACCAAGGAGCTCGTGCGCACCGAGCTCCCGGTGCTCAAGTACTCGATCTAGCTAGGCGACGAACGCGCCGAGCCGGCGGAACCGCTGGTACCGATCGTCTTTGAGCTCGTCCGGCCCCAGCTCGCCGAGGGCCGAGAGCTGCGTGAAGAGCGCCTGATCGAGCAGCCGCGCCGCGGCGTCGTGGTCCTGATGAGCACCACCGGGCGGCTCGTCGACGATCAGGTCGACGATGCCGAGCTCGAGCAGGTTCGGAGCCGTGATCCGCAGGCGCGCGGCCGCTTCCGGGGCGTTCTCGGGACCCTTCCACAGGATCGCCGCGCAGCCCTCGGGCGTGATGACCGAGTAGTAGCCGAACTCGAGCACCAGCACGCGGTTGCCCATCCCGAGCGCGAGCGCACCGCCCGACCCGCCCTCGCCGATCACGGTCGCGATCGTCGGCACGCCGAGCCCCGCCATCACCTCGATCGATTTGGCGATCGCTTCGCTTTGGCCCCGCTCCTCGGCGCCGATGCCAGGGAACGCGCCCGGCGTGTCGACGAAGGTGAACACCGGCAGGCCGAAGCGATCGGCGAGCTCGTAGAGCCGAATGGCTTTTCGGTAGCCCTCGGGGTGCGGCATGCCGAAGTTGCGCTGCACGTTCTCCTTGGTCGAGCGGCCCTTCTGGTGCCCGACCACGACCACGCTCCGGCCGTGGAAGCGACCGATGCCGCCGAGGATCGAAGAGTCCTCCGCGAACCGGCGATCGCCCTTCAGCTCCACGAAGTCCTTGAACAGGCGCGAGACGTAGTCGGCGGTGTACGGGCGGTTCGGGTGCCGCGAGAGCTGCACCTTCTGCATCGGCGAGAGGTTCGCGAAGACCTTGCGCGCCAGGTGCGCCGCTTTCTCTTCCAGCCGCTCGAGCTCCGGCGCCCAGCGCTCGTCGGTCGTCGCGAGCGCGCGAAGCTCGCGCACCCGGGTCACGAGCTCGACGACAGGACGCTCGAACGCGAGGACGTGCGCTGCCATTTTGCGGCGAAACTTGCTCGAGTCCGCCGCCGAAGTCGAGCGATCGACCTGACGCGGTGCGCCGTCGGGCCTCGGAAGCGCGTGAATCACCCTAGATCGGTGCTCTCCGCGGCTCGGGCGTTGGCGGCCGCGCCCGTCGCGTGACCCCCGCCGGCGCTCAGCCCGGCGTGACGGAGGCGGGCACCTGCACCGACGGGGCGAGGCGCTTCACGTTGAAGATCCTGAACGGCTTTTCCTTGCCCTTCAGGTTCGCCGGCGGCAGCTCGTCCACCTCGAGCTTGCCCTGCACCTTGGCGAGCGTCGCCTCGCTGATCAACACCTGGCCCGCGGCGGCGATGCCGCACACGCGGGCGCTCGTGTTCGCGGTGTCGCCGATGACCGTGTAGGAAAGCGCCTTCGAGCTGCCGATGTACCCGGCGACGAGCGGACCGGTGTGGATCCCGATACCGATCGCGAGCGGCTGGAGACCGTCCTCGACGCGTTTGCGATTGAAGCGGGCGAGGACGTCCATCTGCTCGAGCGCGCACGAAACGCTGCGCATGGCGTCGTCCGGATGGGCAACGGGGGCGCCCCAAAGCGCCATGATGCCGTCCCCCATGAACTTGTCGAGCGTGCCCTCGTACTTGAACAGCGTCTCGACCATCTGCTCGAAGTACTCGTTCATCATGTCGACGACGGTGGCCGGGTGGGTGCCTTCGCTCATCCGCGTGAAGCCACGGATGTCCGAGTTGAACACCGTGCATTCTTCGACCAACTGGCCGCCCTTTTTCACCTCGAGCTCGCCCGAGATCACGCGCTTCGCGATGTTCGGCGAGAGCAAACGGCTGAAGCGTTCGCGGTTGACGATCTCTTGCTCGATCTTCTTACCGAGGATCGTGATCTCGATGAACATCGCGGCCTGGGCGGCGATCGCGGTCACGATCTCGATGTCCTTCGGCTGAAATTGCGCCAGCGTTTCGCTGTCGAGCCAGAGGACTCCCAGGATCTCGTCGTTGTGGAGGAGCGGGGCCACGATCGCCGAGCCGATCCGGTTCAGGATCATGCTGCGGCCCTTGGAGGCGGCGAAATCCATGGCCGCGTCGTGAGTGAGCACGCTCGCTCGCTCCTTGATCACGTGGCTCATGATCGTGGACGAAACCTGAATCGGTGAATCGGTGCCGTCGCGCCGCTGGCTGGCGCTCGGCACCAGCTCCCCCTTGCCGTCCATCAGGAAGATCACGCCGCGGTCGGCGCGGACGAACTTGAAAATGGTGAGCAGGATCTTGGTGAGGAGCTTCGGCAGGTCCCGCTCGAGCGCGATTTCGCGGGAGAGCTCGTGGGACAGCCGCAGCCGCTCGTAGTCTTGCTGCAGCTGCTGCTGGTTCCCGGCGAGCTGGTCGTAGGGCAGGAAACCCTTCTGGATGGCGGCGATCTGGGTGCCGATCGCGCGCGCCTTGTCGTTCACGTCGACGCGGGTGCCGGCGGTGAGCGCGACCGGCGCCGGGATCGGGGCTCCGCCCTGCTGGGGAGGGTACGGCGAAAGCGGTGCGCCCGGTGGCGTGCGCGCCGGGGTAAACGGCGCGGTGGCTGGGCCGGCGGACGGGGCGCCGAACGCCTGCGCCGTGCTCGGCGGTTGGGGCTGCCAACCGGGGCCCGGCATCTGCACCGGTTGCGTGTACTGGTGCGCTTGAACCTGTGGCGTCGGCATCGGCCTGCCGGAGCCGTCGTCGTAGCGGCCACGCGTCCCGCCGAGCGCCAGGTCGTCGCCGTGCCGGAGCTCGCGCTCGCCGTTGACGCGCTCGCCGTTGACGTACGTTCCGTTCAGGCTACCGAGATCGCGGAGGACGTAGGCCTGTCCGCGGCGCTCGACGATGCAGTGCTCCTTCGACACGATCTTGTCGAGGAGCTGGATCGTATTGCTCGGGTGGCGACCCAGGGAGTTGAAGTCTCGGAGGTCGACCATCTGCTGGCCGTCCGGCGACACGAGCAAGAGGCGCGCCATGAGACAAAACCCAGGGTACCCGTGGTTCCCCAAGGTAACAAGGGGGCGAACGAGGGGCGAACCAGGGGAAGGACGAGGGGGCGTCTCCCCGGGCTTTGTGGCCCGTCGAATCTCTCTGGCCTGGGCGCTTGTCGATCGGGAGTTTCGTCCCCAGATTGAGGGTTCCGAGCGCGCGCCTGGCCGCGCGCGGTCGGGAAGAAGGTGTCTCCCGGGCGCGTTCAGAGAAACAAGGGTAAGCTAACCGAGCGAAACGGGACTATCGCTATGTCAGACTTGGAACAACGCCAGGGGGTGGGTCAGCCGATCCGGGACGTCCCGGTGGACTGGGAGGCCCTCGAGGACGCGTTCGAGAACAACGCGCCCGAGGTGCACAGCTATCTACACGCGCAG
>Ga0315910_10001043_pt1 | contig 26035 bp, 20 predicted proteins | sample EdamamesoilMG_FD_204470 | JGI IMG/M metagenome (GOLD analysis project Ga0315910, IMG submission 204470) | Garden soil microbial communities collected in Santa Monica, California, United States - Edamame soil | ecosystem: Environmental > Terrestrial > Soil > Garden | place: USA: California... | reverse complement strand
CGATGGCCGCCAATTCGGGCGTCGGCGCGGCACTTGCCGGCCGCAACGCAATGATGATCTCCGCGTTGCAATTCTGGTAGGTAAACCGCTGATTGTAGGTGTGGATGTTGGGATAGTCGGTGCGCAAAAGCGTCCCATCCTCCCAAGTCGTGCCGTAGGTGAAGTCCTTGCAGTCCGGATTGTCAATTGAGCATTGCCATGCGGCTATGGTGCAAGGGAAGCGCCCATAGTTGGCTTGATACCGCTTGACGGCGTTAATCAGCGAGGCCATCTCGGTCCTGGCCATGGTGACCTTGGCCTTGGTCTTCATGGCAGCCACCGCAGGCACCACCAACGCTGCCAGAATGGCGATGATGCCGATGACCACCAGCAGTTCAACCAGTGTGAAGCCAGATTTAGTTTTCGCATTCATGTTAATTCCTTTTGGTTCACTCCAAAGACTATGGACATTTGACGGCCCGGAAAAAACGGTTTGAAAATTGCAATATGTGCGTGTCGATAAACAAATCAGGGTCGCTCGTGGTCGCATTCGTGCCCAATCTCAACCAGTGGCTTAAGTCGCTGGAGCCTTCGATGGCATAGCTCACGCCATTCAGTGCCGAACTGACTTCCGCCTGGAAAAATCCATTGGTCATTGAGGGATGGAGCAGCTCAATGTCGGCGTCCTGCCATTCGATATTCAGGCTCCAGCTTGCAATCGAGCCGGCGTCACCAAAAGCGTCGTCCAATACATACAATTGCCAGGTGCCATTGGGATCGATGCCTTTGAAAACGGCCAGGTTTGTGGCAGTGACCAAGTCGGGGAATCTGTCGCCCGCGTAATCAGACGGCAAATAGATGCCGTTCGTAATCATCGTCTGATCCGGCAAGTAGTTTGACGCAGCGTCTGAAAATGTGATGGTGGCGCCAGGAACCGAGTTGCCTCCCCCGGCATACGCCATGAGCACGACCCCGTTGCCATCCGGGCCTGCCAGCAACACACTGACGTCGCCCGGGAACGCGTGTTCGAAACCAGTGAGCGTGACAGTAACTTTTTTCACGATGCCCGGTACGCACTGGACATCAATCTTGGAGGGATATGGATTGGCATAGCTCTCGTCCACGATGCTGATGCCCGCGGAGTTGCCGGAAACCGCCGGATTAGCGCCACCGGCGGTGTTCAGGACCAGGGCAGCGGTGTTGGTCAGCGCTCTACAGGGCGTGCGGACCTCGACAGAGTAGGTTCCTGCATCAGCCGGCTTCAGACTGTATAAAACGAGCGAAGAATTAGTCGCGCCCACAATGGCTTGACCATTGTGCCGCCAGAGGAAGGTCACCGGATCGGGCGAGCCGACGGTGGTTTCAAGCGTCGCCACGCCGCACGGGCAAACGACAAGGTTATTCAACGGCGAAGCGTAAAGTTGACCGAAGCAGATCTGGCTGACGATCACCCGCTGCTGGCAGATGCTGGCGTTGCCGCTGGTGTCGGTCACCAGCCACGTCACGAGATTGGTGCCCACAGGAAAAATCGTCGGCGCGTTGTTCGACACAATGGGCACACCGCAGTTGTCGGTGGTGGTCGGTATTCCGAGATTCACATTCGCCGCGTAGGGTTGGCCGGGCTGGGTGATAACCGTGATGTCCGGCGGACATGTGATATGGGGCGACTCGTTATCCACCACGGTTACTGTGAAACTGCAAAAATTCGTGTTGCCGACAGCGTCGGTTGCTTTGAACCGATTTGTTGTCGTGCCCTTGGGGAACGTCGAACCACTGGAGATGCCGGCGATCTGCGTCAAGGTGGCGCCGCCCGCGCAAGTTGTGTTGGCGGTAATCGTGAAGGTCACGTTACTCTTCGAGCACTGGCCCGGGTCCGCTGCAAGAATCAGGTGGCCGGGACAGTTGATTGTCGGAAGCTGCGTATCGCGCACAATAACGCGCTGCAAGCAACTCGCTGAGTTGCTGCATGCGTCCGTCACCGTCCACGTCACGAGATTCGTTCCGATCGGGAATTGTGCAGGCGCGTTGCTTTTTACGACTACGCCGCCACAGCCGGAATATGGAATTATTGGCGAGCCAAGCGTGACATTGGTTGCAAAGCACGAACCGCTCACGGCGTTGACCGTGACATCAGCCGGACAGGCGATTTGCGGTGGCTGGATGCTAATGATAATCACGCGTTGTTGACAGGTGTTCGTGTGGCCGCTGGCATCGCGCACGGACCAAGTCACGATGTTTGTGCCCAGCGAATAACGGACGGGCGCGTTGTTCGTGACGATGGCTACGCAGTTGTCGCCGAATGTCGGCACCCCGAGGTTTACATTTGATGCGGTGTTCGTTCCCGGGTCGGTCGCCACCGTTATGTCCACCGGACACACAATGGTTGGGGATTGATTATCACGCACGACCACCCGTTGCTGGCAGGTACTCGTGCTGCCGCTGGCGGCGCGCGCCGTCCACGTCACCAGGTTCGTGCCTATCGGGAAGCTCGCGGGCGCGTTGTTGGACAACGTGACGCTTGAGCAGCTATTCACGGTGGGAGTGCCCAGTCCGACAAACGAAGCGTAACACGAGCCGAGATCTGCATTGACGGTCAGGTCGGCCGGGCAGGTGAAGATCGGTGGTCCGCCGCCCTGGACGATGACCTTCTGGAGACAAGTGGAGTAATTGCCATTGGTGTCGTAGAACGTCCAAATGACGGAATTGGTGCCGAGCGGGAAGGTCCGGTTGGGCGGGGCGTTGTTGGTGATGGTAGCGGTCCCGCAGGCGGCGCTTGGCACGCCCAAGGCCACATTGGTGGCGGTGCACCCGCTATTGGCCGGGACGATCACGGTGGGTGGGCAGACATAACTGCTGACCACCGTTCCGTTATTCGTCCAGATCAGCACCCCTGGCGCCGCATCAATATTGGCGTACTGGATCGTGAAATGGTAAAAACCATTCGAAGGGGCGACTGGAAAAAAGGGTGTGTTGATCGGCGGGGTGGGATCGGGCTTGTTGACCACCAAGCCAAGCCCTTGAATCAACAGCGTTATCCCATCATCATGGGTGACCAGGAAGTTATTTGTGCCCGTGTTCAAGTACACGCTGCCGTTGAAACGGAAAAAAGCGTCCTCGATGTACGCACTGGCATTGAAATTAGAAGAGGTGTTGAAGAACACCGGGTAATGAAGAAACCCCGCGACCGTGTAATTTGTTCCCAGCCCTTTCTTGCCGGCGCCGGGACGGCTATCGAAATTGATCGTAGTGACATAAAACTGCGCATCCGGCGGATTCGTCGGGACGATGGATACATTGTGGGATGACGTCGGCACGTTTGCCCAGTATTCCCCCAGGATGGCACAATCAGCCTGGGCTGAAGCCGTCCCTGTTACGAATAGCGCAAGCACAACGAGCGTTGCGCAAACCGGACAAGTCCGCATTGTTTGCAGAGCAGACGGAGCTTGGCTCATCAAATTTTTCATGGCGTCAGCAATCTGAGCGGCACTGCCATCACGTTCGGAGTTGTACTATGCGAGCGGCTTGAATCAAAATCGGGCACGTCAGTTCATCTCAACCATCACCATGGTTTGTACTTCATGACCCAGAGAAACAAACCGCCTGCCTTGCAGATAGCGCCCGCGCCAAAAAGTAATCATGGAGGAGCACGGCTTCAAAATTGAACAACTGCGGAACGGGGTATCCGTAAAACAACGCGCCGCAGATTGTTGTCAAAATGGAGGAGCGATTGTTCATCGAGTCTTCCCGATTTGGCAGCGCGTGTGGGCGGACGTTTGGTGCATATCAGAAATACAATTTGTGGGGCCGTTGCCTGTTACCTGGGGGCCAAGCGCCGTCCGATCATTCGTAGCGAGGTCAAAGGTATGGTCTGGCTGGTGGTTTTTGCCGGAGCCCGGATTCGAATCGAGCTCCACCGTGTTGATTGCGGCGAGTTGGCCCGGCAGCGCGCTGGCTGTGCTGTGCCGGCAGATGACCCACTTCGCGCAGCGAACATTCGTGCGCCAGTGAATCAACACGGCATCGCCGGCCCGCAATGATTTCCAAGCGACAGCACTAATATTGGTCGGCGGCTTGGCGAAACCTACTTCACAGATCGCTGCGCGTAGTTCAGGCGCGTTCTTTCTGATCGACTGCACTACGCATTATGACACCGGCCTGACACGCCGCCATGTCGGGGATTCCCGACGCGCTTTGCAGTAAACCGCCTGATTGCTGGACGATTTCCCCTTGGCCTATGATTCCGAACAACAATCGGAAACAAAATCAACGGAGTTACCATGATAAACAAATTCACCGTGCTGCTGGGAACAATTGCCTTGCTCAGCCTCAACCACACCACGAACGCGACACCCATTCAAATCTACGGCGTTTGGCACGCCGGCAACGACGCCTGCCTCTGGGGCAGCGTTCGCAGCCTGACCGAGTTTGATCAGAAGAACCACTGGCTCATTGATCGCGGCGATGGGCAGCCGTCGGTGAATGTTGTAATTCTGAGTTTTGTTGAGCCGCTAAAATTGTTGAACCGCACCACGGACGCGCAGACGTTGAATGGCATCCCGCGCGGTATGACGCCGGAGATCGTCAGTTATTTCAAGAGTCGCGGCATTCGCGTGATGCTCTCCATCGGTGGCATCACTTATGTCAAACCTTGGGATCAGGCGCTGGCGACCAATCCAACTCAACTCGGTCTGAATGCCGCTGCGGTCGCGCAACAGCTTGGCGTCGGCATTGAGATCGATTACGAGAACAGCAACAGCCCGAATCTGGCTGGCTTGCAGGCATTCATCAACGCGTATCGTTCCGTTCTGCCTTACGACGCGAGCGGCGCGAATCATGCCGCACGGTTGACGATTGATCTGGCCGCAGGTGGGCGGTGGTTGATTCCGCTGACGGCAAAGGCGACGAAGGACTGGCTTGCACCCGCCAACCCGGTGCTCGATTACGCCAACGCGATGGTGCCAGCCCGGCAACCGTCGGCGTCTTCGGCTCAATCCAGCTGGCAGGAACATGTGGACGGCAATTCGCGGATGAGTCCGCCGATTCCGCCGCTCGCGCCGGCGAAGTTCACCGGCAGTTTGTGGCTGACGAATCGCAAACCACTGCCTGAATGCACTTCATTCGAACAATCGGTGCAGTTGGCGACGGCGAATTACGTGCAAAACGTCGCGCCAAAAGGCGCCGGGGTCACGCCCGGCATGTTGGGCTACATGTTCTGGGCTGCCGAGTGTCAAGGCACGCGGACCACTTGCACCACGCCGCCGAATTCTTGTGAGAACGGGGTGGGAATCGGCTCGGCCTATTTCGACATCCCAATCCCAATGCCCGCGTTGCGGCAGCAGTAACGGATTGTTCGCGGCGAGTTTGGTGTTCAGTCCCGATGCGTGACGAGCACGATGCCTTGGCCGGGACGTAACGCGTAGTGGAACGGCTCGTGCAAATATTGCAGCGGATATTCAGGCGAAACATCTTTCAGTGGCGCGCCGGCTTGCACGTAGTGGCGGAAATGTTCCGTGTAAAACTCCTGATGATTCCACGGATCTTTGTTCAGGATCAGTAGCGCCTCGTCGCGATGCTTGGCTGAAGCCTTCCACAGCAGCAGAACATTCGGGTTGTTGGAGTGCAGGATGTTGGTCGGGCTTTCTTCGCAGAACACCGGATAGCGGCGCTTGATGGCATTCACCTTGGTGACGAATTCAGTGAGGTTCACGCCGTTCACTTGCCAGTCGGAGGGCGTGGTGTGGACAACGTGCAGCTGCTTGCGCATCCCGAACTCAAAACCCATCGGCATCATCACGCCTTTAGAGAACAGCGCGGAGAACAAGTAGCGCTGCTTGAGCGCGCTGACGTTGCCGTGCATCTCCTCGGCGAGGCGCGGCGTGTCGTGGCTTTCGGGGAAACTGATGGACGGCGCGGTTTCGCGGATGAGGTTGTATTGCTCGATCAACCACCAGCCGCTCAAGTCCCACCACTTTGAGCTGTTGAAGACGTAGTCGAAGCCGGCAGACGCGGTCTCGCGGGTTTCGTCCAGCGTGCAGCCCAGCGTCTCGGCAGCGAACACCGTTTTCGGATGACGCGATTTCACTTCGTGAATGAGCTGGTGCCAGAACGCTCTTGGAATCTGATATGCGGCATCGCAGCGGAAGCCATCGAAGCCCAACGCGATCAGATGCTCGACGACCTTCACGCAGTAGCGGTAAAGCCCGTCGTGGTCGTGTGTGTGCTTATGATCAAACTGCGCGAGGTCTTTCCATTCAACCGTCTCGCCGTTGTGCTGGCATGAGGCGCAGGCGATGCTGCCGTCAGGCCGACGAACGAACCACTCGGGATGCTGTCGGGTGAGTGGTGAATCGATCGCGCAATGGTTGATGACCAGATCCACCATGAACTTCAGTCCGTGCTCGCGGCAAGCGTCGAGCGCCTCGCGGCATTGCTGTTCGGGCGTGGCGGAACTGCTCGTATCAAGGAACGTGGGATTGAGGCTGAAATAATCCGAGATGGAATAAAGACTCCGCGATGTGCCCAGTTGCTGGATGGGGTTGACGTAAACCCAGTCGAAACCCATCCGCGCGGCGCGCAGTAGGTGCTCATTCCAACGCGGGAATGGTCCAGCCAGCAGCGGGAACAGGTTGTAAAGAATCATGGTCGGTTCAAATCAATCTGCATTACAAAAATCGCTTCTGAAAATGCCGTGGCCGATTCGCTGAGGCCACAAAAATTTCTGGCTAGTTCATCGGAGTTCAAACTCCTGCCGGGTCAGGGAATGAATCAAGTTCATCTGGGGTCGGCATAATCGTTCATGCAGGAAGCGAGTTTGCCTGAACGAAGATTGACGCGCCGAGGATTCTTCGTGAGCCTGACCACGATGAGCAATTTACCTGAGTATGTTGATGGCTGGCCGAATCTGAGCGGTTCTGAAAACGAAATCGCCGCTGCCTTGCGCGAAGCCCGCAAGCGGCCAGTCTTTTTGCCGGAGAGCGGGATTGATTTTGGCGGAATCAACGCAGCTTGCGCGATCGCGTTGCACATGCATCAACCGCTGATTCCCGCCGGTGGCGGTGACCTCCGCACGGCCGAGGTCATCAGCAACCTCAAGCACATGTGGGATAACCAGGGAGTGGGTGACAATCACAACGCGCCGGTGTTCCGCTGGTGCTACAAGCGCATGGGCGAGTTTGTCCCGCAACTGGTGGGCGAGGGCAAGCAGCCGCGGGCGATGCTGGAGTATTCCGGTACGTTGTTTCATGGGCTGCGGCAGATGGGGCTGCATGACGTGCTGGATGATTTGAAACGCATCACCTGCGAGTCGCAGTATCGGCGCTGTGTCGAATGGCTCGGGATGCCCTGGGGACACGCCGTCGCGCCTTCCACGCCGATGCAGGATTTCCGGCTTCACGTCATTGCGTGGCAGCATCACTTCGCGGCGATCTTTGGCCTGGAGGCGCTGAGCCGTGTGCGTGGTTTCTCGCCTTCGGAAATGGCGCTGCCGAACCATCCGGACACGGCCTATGAATACGTGAAGACGCTGGTCGAGTGCGGCTATCAGTGGGTGTTGTTGCAGGAACACAGCGTCGAGCAACCGGAAAACAGTCACGGTCCGGAGAAGAAGCACCTGCCGCATCGGCTCGTCTGTCGTAATTCCAAGGGCGAAGAAGTCAGCATAATTGCCATCATCAAAACTCAGGGCAGCGATACCAAGCTGGTCGCGCAGATGCAGCCGTACTACGAAGCAAAATCGCTTGGCCGTTGGGAGTTGGCGGGAAAGTCGGTGCCACCGTTGGTCACGCAGATTGCCGACGGCGAAAACGGCGGCGTGATGATGAACGAGTTTCCGCCCAAGTTCACGGAAGTGGTTCGCGAATCCTCTGGTTCGCGTACGCCGATGATGAACGTGACTGAATATTTAGAGCATCTGTCCTCGCTCGGCATTCAGGAGAAGGATCTCCCGGGGTTACAACCAATTCATCAGAAGCGCATCTGGGATCGTTTCAAGGCTGGAGACGGCCCGGAAAAATTGAGCGGGCTGATCGAGCAGCTAAAGAAGGAAGATCATCGCTTTCACATGGAAGGTGGCAGTTGGACGAATGACATCTCCTGGGTGCGCGGTTATGAGAACGTGCTCGGCCCGATGGAGAAAGTAAGTTCGCTCTTCAATGAAAAAGTGCTCAAGACGCAGATTCCCACCAACGACAAACGTTACCGTAACGCCCTGTTCCATCTGCTGTGCTCACAGACCAGTTGCTATCGCTACTGGGGACAGGGGATCTGGACAGATTACGGGCGCGAACTTTGCCGGCGGTCCGAGTCAGTGCTGACAAATGATTTCTGAAGCCTGCCTCCGGGCAGAAAGGCTGATGCAAAAAAACAGGCGGCTGGTTTCCAGCCACCTGCTAGCTGAAAACAAATCGCTTAAGCCTTCTTCTTCGCGATGGTGTGCGTCGCGTGGCCGTAAAAGACTTCGGCGCATTCCATCAGCGTCTCGCTCAGGGTCGGATGCGGATGCACGGTCAACGCGATGTCCTCAGCCGTCGCCCCCATTTCGATGGCGAGCACGGCTTCGGCGATCAACTCACCGGCGCCCGCGCCGCAAATGCCGACGCCCAGTACGCGTTCGGTCTCCGGATCAATGATCATCTTCGTGACACCGTCCGTGCGATCAAATGAAAGCGCGCGACCGGAGGCAGCCCACGGGAACTTGACGACCTCATGCTTCACCCCGCGCTGTTTGGCTTCGGCTTCCGTGATGCCACACCAGGCGAGTTCGGGGTCGGTGAACACAACTGCCGGCATGACGATGTCTTGATTCACGCTGCTCTCACCGTGGATGACTTCGACGGCGATGCGACCTTCCTTGTGCGCCTTGTGCGCGAGGAGGATGCCGCCCGCGATGTCGCCGATGGCGTAAATGTTTGGGTCATCGGTCTGCATCTTGTCGTTGACCTTGATGAATCCTTTTTCATCCAGCTTCACGCCGGTGTTTTCGAGTCCGAGATCAGCGCTGTTGGCAGCGCGGCCAACGGAAACAAGTACGCGATCGTAAAGTTCTTCGACCTTCTTGCCGTCGTATTCGATCTCGACTTTGATCTGCTTTCCAGCCGTGGCCATCTTGACCACCTTGGCCTTTAGCCGGATCTCCTTGAACGCCTTTTTGGCAGCCGCGACGACGGGTCGCGCGAGATCGGGGTCGGCGCCTGCGAGAATGTTGTCGAGCGCTTCAACGACGGTAACTTTACTGCCGAGCGCGGCGTAAACCGTGCCCATCTCCATGCCGATATATCCACCGCCGATAACAAGCAGACTTTCAGGGATGTCTTCAATTTCCAGCGCCTCGGTGGACGTCATCACGCGCGGGTTTCCGAGATCGAATGCCTTCGGCATCGCTGGCACAGAGCCGACGGCGATGATGGCCTGCTCATAACTCACGAACTGCTGACCCTGCTCGCTTTCCACGCGCAGGCTCTGCGAGCCCTCAAAGTAAGCGCGGCCTTGAATCACTGTCACGTTACGCATCTTCGCCAGTTGCGCCACGCCGCCACCGAGTTTGGTGAGAATGCTTTCCTTCCAGGCGCGAAGCTTGGTGAGGTCGAGGGTCGGTTCAGCGAAGGTGATACCACGATGCGCCGCTTCGCGGGCCGCCGTGATTTGATGCGTCGCGTAGAGCAGGGCCTTGGACGGGATGCACCCGCGATTGAGGCAAACACCGCCGAGTCGCTTGTCGCGTTCGATGAGAATGACTTTCTTGCCGAGGTCAGCCGCGTAAAAAGCGGCTGCGTAACCACCCGGACCGGCGCCAACGACTACGATTTCAGTTTTGATCGGATCCATGAAAGCAAAAGCGATTAGAGTTTCACCACGTCTTCGTTGAAGTCCTGCAATGCCGCGACCAGATCCACGATGAACCGGGCCGCGCCACCGCCGTCAATCACGCGATGGTCGTAGCTCAGACCTATTGGCGTCATCACGCGAACTTCCACCTTGCCGTCCCGAACAACGGGTTTCATCGCGCCCCGGCCGAGTCCAAGGATGGCGACTTCGGGTTTGTTGACGATCGGCGTGAAGTGTGCGCCCCCAATAGCACCTTGATTGGAGATGGTGAACGTGCCGCCTTTCAAATCGTCGCCGCTGATTTTACGATCACGCGCTTTCTGAGCGAGGACTTCAAGCTCTTTGGCAAGATCCAGGACACTCTTCTTATCCACGTCGCGCAGGACGGGAACGATCAAACCAGCGTCGGTGTCCACGGCGATGCCGAGGTGGATGTATTCCTTGAGCACGATTTCATTCGCAACTTCATCGAGGCTCGAATTGAAGATTGGATGTTTCTTGAGCGTGGTAGCTACGGCTTTCAGGACCAGCGGAGTGAGCGTGAGCTTTGAGCCTTTGGCTTCGTAGGCAGCCGCGTATTTCTTCCGTAGCTCATTAAGCTTGGTGAAATCAGCGTCGTCGAATTGCGTGACGTGCGGGATGGCATTCCAGTTCTCCCACATGCGCCGGGCGATCACCTGACGCAGAGGCGTAACGGGTTTCTTGGTAACTGGTCCCCATTTTGAGAAATCAATCTGTTCAGCCGCGGGTTTGGCAGGAGCTGTGGCCGCAGCTGGCGCAGTCTGCGGCTTGGTAGCAGCTGCTTGCAAACGCGCGACGTATTTGCGGACGTCACCGGTTTCAATTCGTCCTCCCGGTCCACTGCCGCGCACCTTGCCGAGATTGATGCCGAGTTCGCGCGCCCAACGTCGCAACGAAGGCGAAGCGACTGGTGCTACTGCGCTTTCGGCAGTTTCTCCGGCTGCCGGTTCGGGCACATCTTCGACTTCCGGTTCTGGTTCAGCTGCGGGACGGGGTGCAGCAGGTTTGGAAGCGGCCTTGGCTGCAGGGGCAGGGGATGCGGCTTCACCACTTGCGCCGCTGAGAGTCATCAGGCGATGGCCGACGGTGATTTTGTCGCCGACCTTGACGTGAATCTTGGAGACCACGCCGCCCGCCTCCGCCGGGATGGCGGCCACGGCTTTCTCGTTTTCCAGTTCGATGACGGCCTGATCCTTGGCGATCGTGTCGCCCTCATTGACGAGGATGTTCACGACCACACCGGAGTCTGCGCCTTCACCGAGTTTTGGTAGTTTCAAATCCATAAGTTCCAAAGGCCGGACAGGGTGGCTGAATCACGCCGGCTTTCCTAGAAAAAATTCGCCAGCCAAAGGGTGTACAAGATCTGCCGGACGGCAAATCCATGCAAAGATCGCTGGCTTTCCCGGGCTTACTTCTTTCCCGCCGTGATCATCGGGAAGTCATCGGTGCGGAACGGCGAGGCGGGCAGGCCTTCCTTGTTCCAGAGATTCACCACCGGGCAATCGGACCAGCCGTAGCGCACAGCCACGGGCTTGGGCACATCGGGACTGCTGACGACGATGGCTTTGCCAGCGATCTCAGCTTTCGCCCAGACAAACTTCTGATCTTCGCCGCAGATGGCAAAGCCTTTCAATTCGCCACCACGGGCTTCAAGGCCGGCTCCGATGGTGTTGGCCTCGAACACCAGCTTGATCTTGTCGCCCTGATTGATCAGGCGTTGGTAGATCGGGCCCGAGGAGACGAATTCTTCGGGATATGCCATTGTGCGCGCTTGGAGTGCAAGCCGCGCGCCGACCGGCTGCTTCTTGGTCGGATGGATGTCCTTGGGATCGCCCACATCGGTGATGACCGCCATGCCGACGTTCTTAAGCTTCTTTGTGGCGAGCCATTGGGCCTCGCGCAATTCAGCCCAATCACTGTCGCCGGGCTGGTCCTTTATGTCCTTGAATGGCGCGAGTTGCACGGCGATGAACGGGAACAAGCCTTGGCGCCAATCTGCCCGCCAATTCGTGATCATGTCCGGAAACAAAGAGCGATACTGTTCCGCGCGCCCGGCGTTCGATTCGCCCTGATACCAGATGACGCCTTTGATGGTGTAGGGAATCAACGGAGCGATCATGCCGTTGTAAAGTTCGCTTGGCCGCCACGGCTGCCAGGGAGCGCGTTTGGTGAAGTTTTCGCCCTTCGCCTGCGCGTCGGCCTTCTCCTTCTCAAAAACGGCCATCGCTTCCTTGTGATTCTTTTGGGCCACCTCGAAGCCATCGAGGATCTCAGATTTGTAACGCGGATTTGTTTCCAACACGTCCCGCCGCATCCACGCTTCCGCGGGAGAACCGCCCCAATACGTGCCGATCAATCCGACCGGAACGTTGCGTGCTTCCTGCAGATCGCGGCCGAAGTAGTAGCCCACCGCCGAGAACTCGGCGACGGACTTCGGTGAACACACCAGCCACCGGCCCACCACATCATTCCTGGGCGTGTCAGATTTTTTCTTGGCCACCAGGAACAGGCGGATCTGTGAATTGGTGGCCCGGGCGATATCGGTTTCCGGTTGGAAGGATCGGTTCATCGGCCATTCCATGTTGGATTGCCCGCTGCACACCCAGACTTCGCCGACCAGCACGTTGGTGCGTAGCAGACTGGCGGTTTTGGTGGCGACGGTCAGCGTGGCAGGCGCGCCCGGCTTGAGGTTCTTGAATGCTGCCGACCACTGCCCGTTGCTGGCGGTGGCGGTGACTTGCTCGCCGCGGAATGAAACGGTGACTTGCTCGCCTTCATCCGCCCAACCCCAGATGTTCGCTGCCGGGCCTTGCTGCAAAACCATGTTGTCAGAGAACAGCGCGGGCAAGCGCAACTCCGCTTGCGACGGATTTGCGGTCAACATCAGGACAGATACCACGGCGACAAGTTTGGGGGTGATTTTCATGCGGCGCATAGTCCAAGCAAACCGGGCCGGAGCGTCAATTAAAAAGGCTCCGGGCCGACGCTGATTCGTGACGGAATTCCACTGGACAGCCGGCCAATCCCGACCCAGAGTCCCGGCCATGGATCATCTGACGCTTGAGCAAATGGAAGCCGGCCTGGCGAATATCCGCCAGTCACCAAAGGACAATGGTGTGTTGCGGCTGATTGTGCGCCGGCCGGAAACAGAAGCCCGAGAAGTGATCGCGGAAGGTCAGCTCGATCTGGCCGGAGGTTTGATCGGAGACAACTGGAAAAAGCGTGGCAGCAAAAGCACACCCGATGGCGCGGCAAATGTAGAGATGCAACTCAACGTGATGAACGCCCGGGTGATCGAGTTGCTGGCGCAAAGCAAGGATCGCTGGGCTTTGGCCGGCGACCAGTTGTATGTGGATTTTGATCTGTCGGAGGCGAATGCACCGGCCGGCACGCGATTAGCCGTCGGTTCAGCGGTGATCGAGGTGACGCCGCCGCCCCACACCGGTTGCAAGAAGTTCTCCGCCCGGTTTGGCGTGGACGCAATGAAGTTCGTCAATTCGCCCGAAGGGAAACAGCTTCACCTGCGCGGCATCAACGCGAAGATCGTGCAGCCGGGTATTGTGCGGCCGGGCGATCCGGTCAGGAAGGTCTGAGTCGCTGACAATGCTTGGCCGGGCGATACTTGCGTTCGTGACCCTGCCCGGGGTGTTTGCCGGAGTCATTCCAGCACTGATTTCTTCCGCCGACAAACGAAGCTGGCAGGGCTTTCCGGCCGGATATGTTCTGGTGGTGATCGGTTTGTTCCTCCTGCTCTGGTGCGTGCGGGATTTCCTGGTCAGTGGGCAGGGGACTTTGTCTCCGTGGGATCCGCCCAAACATCTTGTGGTAGTCGGGCTGTATCACTTTACCCGTAACCCGATGTATGTCTCCATCTGTCTGCTGTTAATTGGTTGGATTCTCGTCGCGGGTTCGCTCTGGCTGGCAGGCTACTCGCTGGTTCTCACGACAGGCTTTCACCTGCGCGTGGTGCTTTACGAAGAACCGCGCCTGGCGAAGCTATTCGGCGAAGAATGGAAAGCCTACGCCGCAGCGGTGCCTCGATGGTTCTTGCGCTAAGCAAATCTCCCGAAACGTCAGTTCAACTTCAGGCGGTAGAACTTGATGGCGTTTGTTGCTGGTTCAGTCACCACGTTGAATCCATGGGAAACAGTTGGGGAGCTGGGAGAGTTGGTCCAACCGTCCGATGACAATTGTCCTGCCGCTTGCAACGCAAAACCGGTCGAGGGCGCCGGCCAGCTCAGGTTCAATTGGCCGCCGCTGAAGCTGTGTTGCAATCTTTTCAATGATGGCGTTCCGGCTACGCGAATTGGGATCGAGGTGACGATTGGCTGGCCGGTCATGTAGAGCGTTTTGTATTGCGGGCCGCCGAAACAGAGGTTGGCGGTGCGCAAAAAGCGGATCTTGCCGATCAAGTGGCCGTCAGTGGCCGCAAAGATGTAAACGCCCTCGCCGCTGCTGGACCAGATGCGCCCGTCAACATCGCAACGGATGCCGTCCGGCACTCCATTGGTGACCGTGGCGAAAACGCTTCCGCCCGAAAGGGTGTTGCTGCTTGAGACGGTGTAAAAGCGGATCTGGCGGCGTGAGTTGTCGGAGTCCGCCACATAGAGCTTCGTTTCGTCGGGCGAGAAACAGATGCCGTTGGGCCGGATCAAGCCGCTTGTGATGACCGGAACACAGGTCGCGTTGCCGTTGGTGGGATCGAAGCGATAGACGTAGTAACCGCCTTGAAAACCCGATTGCGGGGGCGCACCGACCCCGCCGTTATAGCCCGGGTCGGTGAACCAAATTGTGCCGTCGGATTTCACTGCCACGTCGTTCGGCGAATAGAATTTCAAACTGTTGCAGTTCGACGCCAGCGCGGTCACGACGCCGTTCGTGGTCATCACCATCCGCAAGGCGGCGCTGCCACCCTGGCACGAGATCAGCCGCTCCTGCGCGTCGAGAATATTCCCGTTGAACAGCGTGTTGGCAGGCGGGACAAGGAAATCGGTGAGTGTGTTCGGCGGGACGAGTTTCTTAAGCCGGTTGTGCGCATCCATCGCGCTGAAAACGACGTAGCCGCCATCTGCCGGTACCCACACCGGACCTTCCAACCAGAAATTGAGTGTAGTATTGGTGACATGAACTGCGTTCGTATCAATGATCTTGTTGAACTCGACGGGATCAACGATCTGGAACGTGACGGCGCGCGTCGGGGAAAGACTTGATAGGAGTGAAACCAACACGGCGAGGGTTGGTCGCAGGCGCTTCCGGTTGGCGCAGCGGGCTTTCATGGAATCATGCCGCGATAGAAACGGACTGGCGCGTTGGTCGGCGCGGCGTCGGTGAAAACCGTTTGGCCATTCGTATCAAATGCATTGGTCGCCAGCCCGGTCCAAGTGGGGGACAGCAGGTTGATGGTGGCTTGGATGACATTGGTCCAGCCCCACGCGCCGGTGAGCGTGAATTGAAATCCGTCAGCGAGCATGGTGGCGTCTTCGATCTTGATGGCGGGCGGAATGGTAATCCACTCGGCCAGCAATTGCACGGCCTGAGTGTTGATGACGGACGTCGCCAGTGGCGGCATGTGATACTCGCCCAGATTCGCCACGCGCGCGTACATGACAGAGTTGGTCAATGAACGCATCCGCACCACGCGATTGTTCGGATTGCCAAAATTGTTCACGACCAATCCATCCACGATGTTCGCGAGGGCGAGCGGCGTGGTGATGCGGGCATCCCAGTTCGCCTGCTGCACCGGCACGCCGCCGGGTTGATGACATTGCACGCAGTTGGCGGTCAGGTAGGAGCGGGCGCGGAATTCCAAACTGGCTGACGTGTTGGTGGCGGAGGTCAGTGCCAGCATCGAACCGATATCAGTGACCGGGCTATCGAAGTAACCCGCATCGCTCAGGGCCTGAATCTGGTTGGTGACGCTGCCACTATAATCATGTTCGCAGTTCAATTGCGGCGTGTTGAAGCCCAGCGCGAATCCGCCGGCGGGCGTGTGACACGTCAGACATTCCACCCGGCTCGGATAGCGCCAGGTCTGCGTGCGCACGACCCCGCCCCCGCCATTGTAGATGAGGAATTGTTCATCCATGCCTTCCTCTGCCACCAGGGTCGCGTTCGTGATGGAATTGCCCCAGCGATACGTCATGCCGAAAACGCCACCCGTGTTCTTCACGAGAAAGCGCGTCTCCAATCGTTTGGCGGAAGCCGGCGCGCCGTTGGTCAGTTCGAGTTCGAAATGCTTTATCCAGACTGTTCCGGTCGGGAACGACCAGTTGTTCGTGGAACTGAAACCGATCATCTGGTTGGTGTCCGGTACCGAAATCCAGCGCGATTTGTGAGCGAGGTCCGACCAGAACGGCACGTTGATGTCGTACGGGACGATGCCGGGATTCGGAGTCAACGTCGCCAGGTTTGTGAACGCGCCGGTCGCGGCCAGTGTCGGTGGTAGCGGCGTGCCGGAGATGCTGTTGGTGTTGTAGATGAGCCGGTAGATTGTGCCGTTGTCGATGCGCGCGCCGAGCACGTCGCCGTTGCGTGGGTCGGTGCCGAAGCCGACGACGGCATTCTGGTTGGCGATGTTCTGAAAACTGGTGACGTTCGTCCCGTCGTACTTGAACGCCCAGACCTTGTTGTTGATGTAGTCGGCGAAGACGTAATGTCCGTGGAGTTGCGAGATGCGATTGCCGCGATAAACCAGGCCGCCCGTGACCGACTTGCCCTGCGTCGCGCCCGTGCCCCAGGAGTATTCATAGATCGGGTCGATGTGATTGGTGAAACCCGGCGGGACGGGTCGCGTGACGGTGGGTGTCACATGCGCGCCCTCGCGGAAAATCCAGCCATAGTTGCCGCCACGAGTGATGACGTTGATCTCCTCATAGGAAGCCTGTCCCACGTCGCCCGCATACAGGAAACCGGTCGCATCGTCGAAGGAGATCCGGAACGGATTGCGCAAGCCTACCGCCCAGAATTCGGTCCGCACACTGGCGGGATTCACCGCAATACCATTGAAGCTCGTCGCGCCGATGAACGGATTGTCAGCCGGGATTTTGTAGGCTCCGGCCACCACGGCGGAATGCGTGTTGGGCGTCAGATTGCCGGGCTGCTGATCAACATCGATGCGGATGATGCCGGAAAAAAAGTTCCGGTCGATGTATTGGGAGTTGGTGCAATAATCGTAGCCGGCCGGGAACGGCGCGCCTTCGTCGCCCAGCGCCAGATACAGATAGCCATCGGGCCCGAAATGGATGTCGCCCGCGTTGTGATCTCCGTAGCGGTCATATTGCCGGATGAGCTTTTGCTCCGTGGCGCTGGAAACGAAATTGGTCGTCGCCGAACTGGCCGTGTAGCGGGCCAGGATATCGTGCAGGCGGTTCGCCGGATTCCCGCTAGTAGTGTCGAGGCCGGTATAGAAGACGTAGAGGTATCCATTCGTGGCGAAGCCCGGATGAAACGCCAGCCCGGACAAGGCGCAATCATTCGTCGTCTGTACCTTGCTGGAGATGTCGAGATACACCGTGCGATTCGGCGCGGCGAGATTCGTGATGACGGCGATGCGTCCTGCCCGCTCCATGATGAACAGCCGGTTGGTATCGCCCGGCGCGGCGACGATGCCCATCGGATTGAAGAATGTGACGCCTGGGAACGCGTTGGTGAATTGATAGCCAAAGACCGGCGGTGATAGGGGCAAGGCCAGGGTAGTGTTGGCGACGCGTTCCAATACGGCAGCCTGAAGCGCAGCCGGGTTCACCGCAACGACTGACAGCGAGAACACGGATCTGAGCAACAGGACTTGAAGACGTCGAAGTTTCAAAACGTAGGGTGCTTGGGATTCGTCCGTAGAGGTTAGGGGGTTGCCGGTTGGTTGGCGCGTAATCAAATCTCACGACAGCCGGTGGAGAAAAATCCAGCCTGAACCGGATTTCGCGCTCCGGTCGGCAGGAACAGTGGGTTCACTTTTCTCAGTCAGCCTTGATCGATGTCTTGGCGCCGGCAGTCCGATTCAAGTGTGCCGCCAATGCCGGGACTTTCAGCTCAATCTCCGCCACGGCCAGATCGCAAACCCGGCTTGCGCCGTAAGCATTGAAATGCGTGTCATCTTCCAGGGCCTTCGAGTCAGGCGCGAATTCAGCGGCAGGGATCCAGTCGAACAACCGCTTCGAACTCTCCGGGCCAAGTTGCTGGAGCAATTTCTCAGTGGCGGTGCCTAGTTCGAGCAACGGCACTTTCTCGGTCGCTGCGACTTTGCGCACCGCCTCAGGATAAACGCCGTGGGAATTCGTCAGCGTGCCAGATGGATCAAACTTCCGGCGCGCAACGGGTGTGGCGAGGATGGGCGTGGCCTTGCGAGTGCGTGATTCGCGGATGAAGCGCACGAGATTGGTCGTGAACTCGCCGAATGGCGCCGTGCCCCGCTTCACGTCATTGGTCTTTTCGTCGTTGTGGCCGAACTGGATGATGACATAGTCACCAGGCTTGAGCGCGGCCAGCACTTTGTCCCACCGACCTTCCGCGATGAAACTCTTCGTGCTGCGCCCGTTCTGCGCGTAGTTCTCCACCCGTACGGAACTCCTGAAGTACATGTGCAACATCTGGCCCCAGCCACGCTCGGGGTTCGCCGGGATGACCGGTTTGTTCGCCATCGTCGAGTCACCGATCATGTGAACCGTTATGGTTGCGGTAGGCGCATCCGATTGGGCGTTGCCCGACAAGGTGCCGAGACAAAGCAGGAAGAGCAAAAACCGGAGATGACCTTTGGAGATGGCGACAGGGCGCATCGGTTCAGGTTAGGTCTGGCGGCTGGGAGAAAAAGCCTTTTCTGCGCGGGCGCAGGCTTTATGCTGCCCGAGTGCGTGTCGTCAAAGTCCCGCTGGGAAATCGCAGTTACCAGATCAAGATTAGCGCCGGCTTGCTGGACCGGCTGGGGAAGGAATGTGCCCCGTTCAACTTCGGTTGCCGTTGCGCCATCATCACGGATTCCAACGTCGGCAAGGTTTACGCCAAACCCGCGTTCAATGCCCTCGTCAAGTCCGGCTTTGAACCCGCGCTCATCGTCGTGCCCGCGGGTGAGACAGCCAAGAGCTTTCGCTCCGTTCAGCGTTGCTACGATCTGCTGGCCGGCCATCGTATCGAACGCAAATCATTCATCATCGCGCTCGGCGGCGGCGTGGTGGGGGATCTCGCGGGATTTGTCGCGGCAACGTATCTGCGCGGTATCCCATTTGTGCAAGTGCCGACGACGCTGCTCGCGCAGGTGGATAGTTCGGTTGGCGGCAAAGTCGGCGTAAACCTCAAAGCCGGGAAGAATCTCGTCGGCGCGTTTCATCAGCCCAAGCTGGTGCTGTGCGACCTCGACACGTTGCGTACATTGCCGGCGCGCGAATTCCGCGCCGGTCTGGCCGAGGTCATCAAGTACGGCATCATCTATGACGCCAGTTTTTTTGCGCGGCTCGAAAAGACCCTGCCCGCGTTGCAGCGACGGAATCTCGCGGCCCTGACCAGCACCATCGCGCGTTGCTGCGAGATCAAGGCGCACGTCGTCGGGCAGGATGAAACGGAGAGCGGACTACGCGCGATCCTGAATTATGGCCACACCATCGGTCACGGCCTCGAAGCGATATCCAGTTACGGCAAGTATCTGCACGGCGAAGCCATCTCCATCGGGCAGGTCGCGGCCACGCACCTGTCGCAATTGCGTACCGGCCTGCGCGAGGATGACGCACGGCGGATCGAGCGGCTGTTCGCGCGGACAGGATTGCCGACGCAGGTTCAGCTCAATGCCCGGCAACGCCGGAATCTGTTCAACGCCATGCGGCTCGACAAGAAGGTGAGCGGTGGCGACATCAAGTTCGTGCTCGCCAAGCGCATCGGCAAAGTCGTCTGGGGGCAGAGCGTGCCGCCGGAACTCGTGGCCAAGACCATCAACTCGCATCCCTGAACCCGCATGTCCAGCGTCAGCGAAACCATCGTCCGCGAATACTTCGAGCTGCACGAATTCCTCGTGCGGCAGCATCGCAAGTATCTCGTCCAGACCAAGCGCGAGGAGGACGACATCGATTTCTTTGTGCTCAATCCGCAGGCGCGCCCGCGCGAAGGCGAGCTGCCGTTCGTGATCGGCTCGGGCGAACTGCCGTTCATCGCGCGTGCCATCGTCGTCGTCAAAGGCTGGCACACGGAGACGTTCAGTTCGGCGCGATTGGAGAGCACGCCGGAGATTTTCCGCTTCGTGGGGACGAAGGTTTTCCAGCAGGCGGCCCGCGTGTTCGGCGAGAACGGCGCGCCGTTGAAGATCCTCGTCGTGCCGGCGCTGCCGCACAGTGAAGCCGAACGCGACAAGAGCATCGCGCTGCTCCGTAGCAAGGGCGTGGACGCGGTGATTCCGTTCCGCACCATGCTCGCCGACCTCGTGGCCCGCGTGGAAGCGAACCGCAACTACCAGAAGTCCGACCTGCTGCAAGTGATCCGCATCCTGAAGAACTACGATTTCTTCAAAGAGCCGCAGATGGAGTTGTTCAAAGCGAAGCGAAGAAAAGCCAGGGGATGAAGTCTTGCGTCGCAGCTTTCACAACGCTGCACCGTTACTGTCAGCGGTTGGACTCTCGCCGTGCGGAACTGGACTCCGATTCCGCAGAGTTGAAGTCCGATTTCCCGGCGCGATGCTTTGATTGCGCGCTGCGACGCCTTCGCGCTACGGAATTGATGTCCAATTTTTCATAATTAGACTCGGGACTTGCAACTCCAGACACCGGACTTGCAACTCCGTGTCCAGGTTTTTTGATTCCGGACTCCGGTTGTTGGAATTCTGCATTTGAATCATCCATTTCCGGCGGTTCTGCGCATTTTTCCCCGGCTGGCAGGCCTTATGCAAAACCCCACTCACCATGAAGACGCACAATGCAATGGTGGAAGGAGGTGAGTGAAATGTCGATTCCACCCAAATACGCCGAAGAGCGGATCAACAACGTCACGTTCGCGTGGGAACAGCTCGCGCCCGGGGAAAGTTTTGCCGGGCTCACCCTGACCCAGTTCAAGAACAAGGTGAAGCCGTCGCAGGACGCGCGCACCCTGCTCCGGACGCTGGAAGGCCAGGTCGCCACCGCGCAAAGCACGCGTGAAGACGCCGATACCGAAAGCCAGCGCGTGATCGCGCTGGTGGTGAATGCCGTCAAAGGCAGCCTGGATCACGGCGAGGACAGCGCGTTGTATGAAGCGATGGGCTACGTGCGCAAGAGCGAACGCAAGAGCGGCCTCATCCGCCGTGTCCCCGCCTCGCCCGTCGCGTCATGACCGCGCCCGCTCCGTCACGGATGGGGCGCCGGTAGGGTGAGGTGTCGGACCCAGCCCGCCGCAACACACCGCCGGACCAGTCGGAGTCAGCGCACTGGTCCGGCGACTTCATTCACAAATCTCCCTCTCCGCAGCCAATGGGGAGAGGGCAGGGTGAGGTGTCGAACGACTTTCCATTGTGAACCACCGAGACACAGAGGCACTGAGACGGACCAAACCCCAGAGCCACGGAGATGAACCACACCTGAGCTTGCTTGGAAGCCGCAAAAGTCGCGACCGCGCCTGGTTAGGTGTCGTGTGAAAAGGTACGACGAAAAAATCTGACTGCCCGACCGGCGCTGGCGCCGGAAAATCTCGCGGTGAGACTGAAAGCCCAAACGAGCAGATCAACGACCGACTTCATCATGAGGACGAAGCACACCGCAAATGAAATGATGAACAGCGACATCCGGGGCAAATCAGTGATGCCGGTCACCCAGAGATAGCAAAGGCTGAAGATCAACACGCTGATGACGCCAGCGCGAAGCTGTGTCTCGGTAGTTGTGCTTTGTATTTTCATAGTGGTGTGAAGCTCCCTGCCGCCTGACCCATATCAGGCAGCGGGTGCTGCAGCCTATCCTTGTGCATGAAGCGACACTATGCCCGACCGGAAATCTTGTCCAGCAAGCTTTGGGGTCCGGAGACGGGGCAACGCGTCATCCACCAAAGGCCGCCGCAGATTCTTGAAAGATTCGGCCTCGATGCCACGTATATCACATGACGACCCTGATCATGAAACGTTACCGGACCATGGCGGAATGGAGGTGATTGAATGTCTCTCGCTCCAAGGCAGGTTGAAGAACGCCTCAACACCGTGTTGCTGGCGTGGGAACGGCTCGCGCCCGCGGCCACGCTCGCCGGCCTGACCCTGACCGAGTTCAAGGATAAGGTGAAACCGTCGCAGAACACGCGCATCACGATCAAGAGCCTGGAAGGCCAGCTATCTGCCGCGCAGAGCGCCCGCGATGATGCCGATCATGAAACCAACCGCGTGATCGCGCTGGTGGTCCATGCCGTGAGAGGCAGCCCGGAGCACGGCGAGGACAGCGCGTTGTATGCAGCGATGGGCTACGTGCGCAAAAGCCAGCGCGGCAGCGGCCTGAAACGCAAGGTTGTGGCTCCGCCGGCGGCGTCTTAAAGGCCAACCTCCGGCTGCAAACCACCGCCGGACCGGTCGGAGTAAGCGAATTGGTCCGGCGACTTTGATTTTCTACCGCGAACTAAGCGGACCAACCGAAAACAAACTCTCACAGGAGCAAACAGAGGCAACAGAGTGTTTCAGCAGGTGAACACCAATGCCCCAAAGGGGCAACAAAATTCAGCCCGGGGTTGGTGGTCCGAGCCGGACCGGCGAAGAACACCTACCCCGGGTCATCGCCCCCACAAACCTTCCTTCGCCCGCGGGAGTGGGAGAAGGTGGCCGAAGGCCGGATGAGGGACGTGGGGAGAAAACAATAATCTGTGGAGAGGGCAGGGTGAGGTGTCGATCTCATTCCGCCGGCTGCAAACCACCGCCGGACCGGTCGGAGTAAGCGAACTGGTCCGGCGCCTTTATTTCCAGCAACCCTTACCGCTTCACATCGACTGTCGTCCGTCGCCGGCCGGAGCGGAAGCGGTGGTTGGGCGAGCGCAACTCCCCGAGCGAGTGGTTGAGATAAAATGAACATCTGCGACGTGGATAGCGTGAAGTGAGGGAGATATATGAGCGGATCATGCCGGCAGAAAGTGACCTAAAGGACGCGTCGCTGGCATTGTCGTAAAACTCCTTTTTGTTTAACGCCCTGAGAATTTCAAAACCCCCTTGCGCCACAAGCATAAATGCATACATTCGACGCACAAACCATGAAGGTGATAAACGACAATTCTGTCGCTCAATCATACTGTTAGCCGCATCGAGCGTTATGCGACATTTCACATCTTTAATTGTTTTCAGTCTCATTCTGCTTTGTGGCTGTGTGACGCACGAGCAGAGGTTCAAGACTGGTAGCGGCGATGTCGGCGAGTTTATTTTGCAGCAGGCAGCGATTCGTGGCAGGGAGTCCATCACTACCAATGGACTGCCCGCGATACCTGGTTCTTGGCTCTACAAGGAGGACCAGTATGGCGTCATCATTCGTTTCTCACGCGGCGATTACGATGCCGTCGAGAGATTGTTGCGCCAAACGTTTGGTGAGCCAGCCTTAGGGCCGCAGGATAACAAGCAAGGCGGATGGATGAGTGTTTACCGACCCACGTCGAGTAGCGGTTCGATTCAGTTTCGCTGTGATTCGGAAGGGTCGCAGGTTATCATTTTGCGCCACCTTACAGAAAAAGAGTTATCACAAGCTTTGAGGGGTGATGGAAAATGACGCTGGCTAACCATGCGCTGCAGCGAACCCGGCCATCGCGTCCAGGTTGCAATCGAACGCTCTCATTGGCCGGGTTGCTGAGCTTGGGTCGTTAGGCGGCATCACGCGTCATGCACATCGTGGCCAAAAGGATTTTTTGGACTGCACTTTTCAGCACTTTCCTGTGTGCCGACGTAGGTGCGACTTACCTTGAGCATGAGTGGATAATTCGGTTCGGTGATCATCGATTTGGCGTCACTGGCTACACGAACAGTCCTGGCCCAGGAATATCGCCCGCGTTTACCGAGATTTCATACGGAGTCGGCTACTTGCGGATAGATGCGTCCTTCTACACAGTAGTGACATTCACAGTAGTAACAGCCAGCATTCCGGTTATCGCTTATGCAATATTTCGCTATCACAGCCGTCGCCGCGCCGCCTAACCATTCGCTGCAGCGATTCGGAGGGTTTGGGAAACCCGGAGAAGGATTTGCCGCAGGCAAAGGTTTCGCCCGTAGCGAAACCGAGCTGGCGGGAGCAAGCGAGCCCACTGTCCCGGCGGCGGGCGCTGTCAGTTCACCGAGAACCGCTGGGTTGCCCAGCCGCTCAGCTCCGCCGTCGCTGAGCTTGGGTCGTTAGGCGTCTCTAGCATCACGCCATGAGCACTTCCAAAGCAACGCGCGTTCTGAAGGTCATCGCGTGGATCCTTGGCATCTTGTTACTGGGTTACGTTGGTATCGCGGTTTCGGCTTTTCGGAGTTACCGCGCCCACAGTTACACGATTTCTTCCGTTCCCGGCGGCTTGTCGGACGACGCCACAGTCCTGCGCCTTGCGCAGTCTGCGCTCCGCCTTCACGGCACCGATCCCTCCTCATACACACCGGGCACTTACGCCGGCGGCGTTACGGTCGGGCACAACACGGTGAACTCGAATCGCGTTACCACACACTGGCTTTCCCGTTCCCCGAACACGCCCGGCCTTGGCGTGGCTCTTGAGCAGCACGGCTCAAATGTTGTCTGTTACGTCACACGCTTGAAATGAATTCAACCGAGACGCCTAACCAATCGCTGCAGCGAACCGCCACCCCGCTGGGCAGACGGACGGTTCAGATAATTTGCGAGCGACTCTTGCAGCCGCCGGGGCGTATCCGGTGGCGGTCGCTGAGCTTGAGTCGTTAGCCATCATCGTGCGCCTCACCCGTTGCCATGATCAGAAGTCGAAGACTCTGGACGAGTTTTACGGCGAGTTGAGTGTGTCCGACGAGCCAGTCACTCGCCAGATTGGCCAGACGATGTTGAGTCTTTTAGCGCGGCTGCGTACATTGCCAGGCGACCGTCAGGCTTGGGGGATCACTTCGCACTATCGGTTGGGCTTGCTCGCTACCGACAGTTACGAGAATCCCTGCTTCGTCACCGTTGTTGCGCTCGACGAGCGGAATTATTTCGTCGAGTATTTGATGCCAGAGCATGTTGCTCCGTGGCCACGCGCCTATGTTAGAGGCGAGGCACGTTCAGAGGACGAGGCCATTAAGATGATTCAGACCGGGATGGAGAAGTCGGAAGGATGGAGTCAGAGATGATGACGGCTAACCATGCGCTGCAGCGAACCCGGCTAGAGCGTCGCAGTTGCAATCGTGGCGTCCCGCGGGCCGGGTCGCTGAGCTTGGGTCGTTAGCCTGCATGAGTACGTCGCCATGCCAAACAACCGAATAGCACAATGTAAATGCGGGTTCTTGGAGATGGAGGCCAATCACCCGGACTCGCCCATTCGCTTCGACCCGAAGCTCAACGAGTATCATTTCATTCACCGCACGAGCACGAGCGGAGAAGCGAAGATGATGATTTACCATTGTCCTTTCTGCGGCGGTCGAGCACCGAAGTCGCGCCGGTCCGAGTTGTTTCATCGGCTCACTCACGCTGAGCAGCGCCGGTTGTGCGAGTTGACGAAAGACATGCGCACGCTCCAAGATGTGACGGCTGCCTTTGGAAAGCCGGACACCAAGCAGCCCATTGGCATGGTTATCACGATGCCAGAGAAGGACGGCAAGCCAGAGTCGACAGAGAGTTACCCAATCATGATTTACAAGAAGCTGTCGGACACTGCCGACGTTCACGTCATCGTTTACCCGGCGGACAGGGTCGGCATTAGCTTTCAGGGAAAGGCAGTGAAGAAAAATGCAGGCTAACCATGCGCTGCAGCGACTTGAGCCGTTTGGGAAATGGCGAAAGGAATTTGCCGGCGGCAAAGGTATCGCCGGTGGCGATACCGAGACTGCGGGCGCAGTCGAGTCCACTGTCCCGGCGGCGGGCGCTGTCAGTTCACCGAGAACCGCTGGCTTGGCCAGCCGCTCAGTTCCGCCGTCGCTGAGCTTGGGTCGTTAGCCGACTTCGCACGTCATGCGTCCAAACTGGACATTTCGAGTTGGAGTTGCGCTGCTCATGGGCGTTGGTTTGGTGTTTACGGCCGGCGGGCCTGTTGCGCTTTGTATTATCGGCGTCGCCTGTATCGGCTGCCTCGTTGCCGGTTTATTTCGCTACGCCGTTTCCGACCTTGGAGTCGTTCAGTT
>Ga0315910_10001042_pt1 | contig 26035 bp, 16 predicted proteins | sample EdamamesoilMG_FD_204470 | JGI IMG/M metagenome (GOLD analysis project Ga0315910, IMG submission 204470) | Garden soil microbial communities collected in Santa Monica, California, United States - Edamame soil | ecosystem: Environmental > Terrestrial > Soil > Garden | place: USA: California... | reverse complement strand
CCAAGGGAACCCTCCGGTGATGCCTCGCCAGACTTCGCATTGCCACTCGGGTCGGTCGTAGTTTCCGTGGAGAGCGATCACCACCGGGCGGGGCGCGCGCGCCGCGAGTGGAACCGAGACCACAGCCGTACCGAAGCCAGTCACCGGCAATTCTTGCAAGGGCTCTCCCGTGAGCAAAGGAGGCAGGTCAGGTGGGGGCGGGGGGGATTGCTGGGCCGACGCCACCACTCTGGCTTCGGGCGTCCCACTCGCCGAGCCTGGCACTGGGCCGACGTGCGCCTGTGTGGAATGCGTCGCTGGGGCCTCACCCGGCGGCCCGTTCGAAGACCGGCACCCGATCAGTAGCAGCACCATGCTCAGCAGCCCGCGTTGCGTAACCATCGCTGAAGACAGTGCATCAACCCGTCGCCGTGCTGAACCCCTGGACCACGAACCCTCGTGGGGGCGTCCACTTTCTTGCCCACTCCAGCAGCCCTAGGGTAAGCCGGTGTAGGACAAATGCTCACATTCGACGGGGACGCGCTCTGACATCGTTCCTCAGTCTCACTTTTGCGAAGTCGTCAACTACCCACGTGCAGCGGTTCACCCGGCCCAGCGCGCGATCGTCCACCTTCAGCGGATCTCGCGCAAATCACCGGCTCCGGTACAGTGTCAGCTCGACACTCAGCGGACTTTCCTCCGTTGCCGGGCCCTGGTAGTGCCTAGCGTGCGGGCCTCGCACTTGAGGGTCCGACGGGACTTTGCCAGACTGATCAACCCAGCGTGAATTCGGCTCCCACCATTCAGCAAAACGACGGAGGCGCACAAGCCGGCCAGGTCCTCGGTCGTTATGAACTGCTTCTGCCGATCGCAGCCGGTGGAATGGCCATGGTGTGGGCTGCACGCATGCGCGGGACGCGCGGGTTTCAGAAGATCGTCGCCGTCAAGACGATGCTGCCAAAGCTCAGCGAGGACGCCCAGTTCGAGCAGATGTTCCTCGACGAAGCCTCACTGGCTTCTCAGATCAGACACCCCAACGCGGTCGAGATCCTCGACCTCGGTGAGCAAGGCGGGATCCTCTACCTGGTGATGGAGTGGATCGAAGGCATCCCTCTGAATCAGCTCATGAAGGCTGCGAAGCGCCAGGGTGGCGTGCCAGCCAAAGTCGCGGTGCGCATCGCCATGCAGACTTGCGCTGGCTTGCATGCGGCTCACGAGCTCAAGGACGCGAACGGAAACCTGGTCGGGTTGGTGCACCGGGACGTCTCACCGCAAAACATTCTGGTGACCTTCGACGGTGTCACCAAAGTGGTCGATTTCGGAGTCGCCAAAGCTACTGCAGCCGGCGATGGCGCCACACAAGCAGGCCAGATCAAGGGCAAAGTCGGCTACATGGCGCCGGAGCAAGTACGCGGCGAAGCCATCGATCGACGCGTCGACGTCTTTGCACTCGGCATCGTGCTGTACGCACTCACCACAGGCAAACACCCGTTCCGTCGCGAGTCCGAAGCAGCGACGATGTATAACATTTGCGCACCGCAAGCGGTGATGCCACCCAGCAAGGTGGTCCCGAGCTACCCGGCAGAGCTCGAAGCGGTGATCATGAAGGCGCTCGAGAAAGATCGCGACAAGCGCTACGCATCTGCCAACGACGTGCTGAAGGCGCTCGACAAACTGCCCGAAGAGCTGCGGGCCACGACCGATCACGATGTGGGAGAGTTCGTGCAGAACTTGCTCGGCACCCGCCGTGAAGAGCGGCGACGAGCTCTCACCGAAGCGCTCGAGCGCGCCGATCTGCAAGCGCAGACACAGAGCGGAACGCGCCAAGCCATTCAGGCAGGCTCCGCCGCTCAGAATCGAGCCGTCGCGGAGGTCGGCAGCGGCATCACGACCGGGAACCTCGAGCCTCAAGCCGACTTCGGTGGCTTCCGACGCCCGGGCCTCTTGCTCGGCGCGGCTGCCGGGGCGCTGATTCTCGCGGGCGCCATCGCCTACACCATGGTGGGCGGCGACAAGCCGGCCCCCCACACCGAAAACGCCGTGACCCCGCCGAAGCTCAACGTCAACCCGCCCGCGCCCCCGCCCAGCGAGCCCACCAAGCCCCCGACGGACGAGACGCCGTCACAGGGGTCGTCAGAAACGAAGACGGACACGTCCGAAACCACCAAACCCACGGACGAGAACAAGACCGACCGCACGTCGACCCCGCGCCCGGGTCCGCGCACGTTTACTCCGCGCCCGCTGCCAGGGCCCAAGCCTCCGGCTCCAGATCCCAGCAAGACCTGGAAGCAAGACCCCGGCTTCTAGAGAGGTCTCGGACCCCAGCCGTGCGGGCGTGCAGAGCGCCGGCGCGTCGTCCGGCTAGAACTGACCGACGAGACTGAAGCCACCGACGTCTGCTCCGGGCGCTGCCCCCACTAGACGCACGTGCTTGGCTGCACCCGTCTGCTTCTTGCCGTTCTTCAGGTCGAGGTAGAACAGCGCGCCGCCCGCACCAGCTGCTGCCACGCCGACGCCGAGCATGATGGGGGCCACGTAGTTCAGCGTCTGAACTCGGCTATCCTTGTCCTGTAAGGATTGGCGCTCCGATTCGTCGACGGGGCGGCAATCGTAGTTGGAATCGTCGATCTTCTGGCACTTGTCCTTCAGTTCGGCGAGATCTTGCCCGCGCACGACGAAGAGGATGCCCGACGTGATCAGCGCGGCGCCACCCACGCCCATCAGCACATAGGGGTAAACGCCGTATTTCTTGCCGCCCTCGTCCGCTACTCCATCGTCGTCGGGAACGCCCCCAGAGGGGTCCGGCGGCGGCGCGGCAGGCAGGGGCTTGAGGTCGATCGTGACGGTCCGGGTCTCTTCTTCGGCGACATCGAGCGTTTCGGAGTAGTCGGAATGACCAGGCGCCGTGGCAACCAGAGCATGCGGCCCCGGATCGAGCGGCACCTCGACGCCCACCGAGCTTTCGCCGAGCGCCACACCATCGAGTTCGATGGCTGCTGCCTCTGCGCCTGCTCCGCGTTGGATCACCACCTTGGGGATTCGCGCCCTGAGATCGTTGACACTCGCCTCGACCTCCTGCTTGAAGCTCACACCGTCACCCACCGATTCGGCATCGGCGAGCGCAAGCTCGTAACCCCCGAGCGCCGCCACGAGCTTGCCCAGGTTCTCTTCGCAGAGGGCAATGTGGTAGCGCACCTGGGGCGTCATCTTCACCTGCCCGACCTGCCGAAACTGCTTGATGGCGCCAGCCCAGTTCTTTGCCTGCTCGAGCTCGATGCCTCGCTGGAACGCGGCACGCGCCTCGGAGAGCTCGTCCGACGTTTGGGCAAAGCTCGGCGCCGAGTGACACACCCCGCCGGCCAGGGCCAGCAGCGTAAAAAGAACGCGAATCCCGGGAAACGGACTCGTTGCAACGGTTCTCACGGGCGCAGTGTACACTAAAACCGTGCATCCGTTCGAGCTCATCGTGATGGGGGTCTCTGGCTCCGGCAAGACCACCCTCGGCAAAGCGCTCGCGGCGCGACTGGGCCTGCCCTTTGCCGATGCCGATGACTACCATCCGGCGACGAATCTGGCGAAGATGGCGCGGGGCGAACCGCTCGACGACCAAGACCGAGCCCCTTGGCTGGCGAGCCTCGCCGAGCTCTTGCGGCAGCACGCGGGGCAGACTGGCCTGGTTTTGGCGTGCTCGGCGCTGAAGCGCGCCTATCGGGATCAACTTCGGAGCACGGGCGTCCCGGTAACCTTCCTCTACCTCGAGGGCAGCTTCGAGGTCATCGAAGCACGCCTCGACCGACGTTCCGGCCATTTCATGCCCGCACGCCTCTTGCGGTCGCAGTTCGACGCGCTCGAAGCACCCTCACGCGCCATCGTCGTCGACGTCGAGCTCTCCACCGAAGAGCAAGTAGCGCTCGTCGTCGAAGCACTCGAAGCGCGCCAGCTCGACCAGCCCCGTCACTGAGATCGAGGTAGTCTCAGAAGAGGAGTCCCAGCGCGGCCTCGAGGAACACCGCGGCATCGGTGAAATCTTCCGTGCGTTCGTCGAGCGCGTTCTCGAGTTGGTCCGCCCCCGCCGGCGCGAACGGACCTTGCGTCTCGCTGTGAGAGCCCCCCATGGTCGTCGGGTAAAAGGCGCCGCCGAGCAGCGCGGTGAAGCGGTAACCCGGCTGTGGACCTTCCGGTCGCCAGCCATAGCCGAGCCCGAGCGTCGTCAAGAAGGGCGTCGTGTTACGCGTGTATGCGTAGCTGCCCTCGTAGACGTTGGCGGCCGTCGCTTTCAGGCGGAAGTGCGTGACGCCCACGCCCAGATCCAGCACGAGCGAGTGTCCCCGTTCCATGAACCAAACGGTGGCTCGCAATGGGATCGTGAAACTCGAGTAGTGGCCGTGAGCCGTGAGCCCGAAGGCGCTGGCCGAATAGCGCCCCGCGCCGTAGCCCATGCCCAAGCCGAGTTCGAGCCAGCAAACACCAGGTTGCGTGACGGCAGCCACCGTGACCAGCGAGCGCGGTCCCAAGGCACCAAGGTGGCCGCCGAACAACCACGGGCACTCGCTCACGGGTGGCTCGACCGGCGCCGGGGCCACTGGGATCGCCACAGGCAACGGCGGCGGGGGCGGCGGCGGGGGCTCTTCGATCGTCTCTTCGCCCTCAGTGACTTCGAACACGACCCGCCGGTTCTCGGCCCAGGTTTCTTCGCACGCCGCCACGTTCTCTTGCTCGGCGTCGCGACACGCCGGCGGTTCCGGCACCTGCGGGTCGCCCTCACCCTTACCCACCGCGCTGAGGCGAGCCCCGTCGATGCCATTGTCGACGAGCCAATCGCGCACGCTCGCAGCGCGGCGCTCGCTCAGATCCAGGTTGTACTCTTCAGACCCACGCGAATCGGTGTGGCCCTCGATTTCGAGCGATACCTCCGGGTGTGCCTGCAAGAATTTGCGGAACTCGGCCAACGTGCGCGTCGTTTCGGCGTCATCGCGCAGCGCCGCGCGATCGTACTCGAAGTTGATCACGCCCCGATACTCGAGGCGGCCTTGCTTCAGCTGAATGGGGGGTGGCGGCGCTGCAGGAGGCGGCGGCGGGGGCTGCTCTTGCACCTGCACCGCGGACGCCGCGTTGGCATGCGCATTGGCGCCGCTATCCACCGAGCCGGTTGCTTGCGCCGAGAAACTGCATGCCCACGAGCCCCCCGCCGCCAACACCAGTGCGAGCAACCCAAGATCAGGCGGCGGGAACATGCGCGACGGGAACATGCGCGGCGGGAACACTACCGCAGTGGCACTGTCCTTGAGCGAATTTCGTCAGAAGCGATCGGCGCCTGCCGCGTTGGTGGCAAATTTACCCTCAAATCGTGCATCGCGCGGGCCTACGTGCCGAGTTCACGTTGCCACTTGGCGCGAAGCAGACTATGTTCACCTCAAGCATGTTGCTCGAGCGCTTCAACTTTTGGTTTAGCTACTGGCCCGCGACCCGCGGCGACTAGGGCTGACCAGCGTTCACCAACAGGTCAGTAAGTCCAAAGAGACCCTGGTCGCCGCAGCGACCGGGGTTTTTTCGTTTTGAAAGCCCCTTCTCATGTCCTCTACCTTCAACACCCGAATTTCCGATACCTCCACCCTGCCGTCACCGGACGAACTTCGCTCGAAGCTCCCGGCGTCGGCCATCGCGGAGGCGACCGTCACCCGAGCCCGCCAGGCCATCGCCAACGTGCTCGAAGGCGCGGACAGCCGCCCGTTGGTGATCGTCGGCCCCTGCTCGGTGCACGACGTCGATGCTGCGTTCGAGTACGCCGAGAGACTGATGCGCGTGAGCGAGCGACTCTCGGAGGCCCTGCTGGTGGTCATGCGCGTGTATTTCGAGAAACCGAGGACGACGGTGGGCTGGAAGGGGCTCATCAACGACCCGCACCTGGACGGCTCCGAAGACATCCCAACGGGGCTCGGTCTGGCTCGCTCGCTGTTGCTCCGCGTCGCCGAACTGGGCATGCCCGCTGCCACGGAATTTCTGGATCCGATTGCCCCTCAGTACACCGGCGATCTGGTGAGCTGGGCGGCCATCGGCGCGCGCACCACGGAGAGTCAGACGCATCGCGAAATGGCGAGCGGGTTGTCCATGCCGGTGGGGTTCAAGAACGGCACCGACGGCAGCCTCGAGGTGGCCATCAATGCGATCCAGGCCGCCGCCAAGCCTCACAGCTTTCTCGGCGTCGACAGCGCGGGTCATGTCGCCGTGGTCCGCACCCAGGGCAACCCGACCGGGCACTTGGTGCTGCGCGGGGGCAGTCAAGGCCCGAACTATCACGCGCGCGATGTCGCGCAGGCGGCAGCACGCCTGCGCGCGCTGGGTTTGCCGGAAAAAGTGCTGGTCGACTGCTCTCACGGCAACTGCGGCAAGGACGTGAGGCGCCAGGCGGAGGTCGCTGAGGACGTAACGGGTCAGCTCGCGTTGGGCTCGGAGCACGTGCTCGGTGTCATGCTCGAAAGCAACCTGAACGCCGGCCGGCAAGACCTGGTGAACCCCGCTGACCTCGCCCGCGGCGTCAGCATCACCGACCCCTGCCTCGATTTCGAGACGACGGAACGCCTGCTCGAAACGCTGGCGCTCACGGTGACTCGACGGCACACGGACGCCCCGAGCCGCGTCGCCGATCGACGCGCGAGTTAGCTGGTTCCCGGGCGGCGAACGTGCATGGAGACACGACACTAGGGCCGCTCACTTCCTCGGACGTTGGCGGCCCCGACGCATGGTAAGCTCCCTGCGCGCCGAGCCGTGAACAGAGCCAAGCCGTGAACACCCGTTACACGCTGCCCCCTAGATCCCCCATCGCCAAGAACCAGGACTTTCTGGCTCGCTTGGGGGGCGCGGCGCTCGCTGCCACGCACGAAACAGTCAGCTTGTTCCAGACGTTGCTGGGCGCACTTGCTTCGCCCTTCGCCCCGGGCAAAGCAGCCAGCGCCGTCTGTTCGCGCATCGCGACCCGCCAGGTGTTCTTCACCGGGTTCGAGGCGCTACCCTTGGTCAGCGCCATCGCCGCGTTCGTCGGAGCGACCTTCGTACTTCAGGTCCAGCTGCTCAGTGGTGCGCTGAACACGGAGATGGTGGGCAAGATCCTCGTTGCGGTCATGCTGCGCGAGCTCGCGCCGCTCGTCACCGCCATCGTGGTGGCTGGACGCTCGGGAACGGCGATCGCCACCGAGCTCGGCAACATGAAGGTCAACGACGAAATCTTGGGGCTGGCCTCCATGGGCATCGACCCCATGCGCTTCATCGTCATGCCGCGCATCCTCGCGTGTATCGTCAGTGTGCTCGTGCTCACGGTGTATTTCGGAGCGCTCGCGATCGCAACGGGGTACTTCGTGGGTACGGCGCTGGGCGGCGTTGGGGTCGAGAACATGCGAGCCGGGTTCAGCAACGCACTGTTGCCCTGGGACCTGCCGCTCTTCGTCTCGAAGGGCCTGTCGCTGGGAGTGCTCGTCGGCTGGCTGTGTTGCCACTTCGGTCTGAAAGCGGAAGCGTCGCCCACCGAGGTACCGCGCCGAGCGAGTTACGCCGTGGTGATGACCCTGCTCGCCTGCGTTGCTACGAACGCATTGATAACGCTCACATTTTACTGGATCGTCGGGCCCCCAGTCAGCTGACGCACGCGGATGACGACGCCACCCTACACACCTTCGGAACCCGGCATCACCATGGTCGGTGTCTCGTTTGGCTTTGGCGACGTCACGGTTCTCGACGACGCCGATTTCGAGCTCGCGCGTGGTGACACGGCCGTCGTCACCGGGCGCAATGGTTCGGGCAAGTCGACGTTTCTGCACTTGTGCGCCGGGTTGATCGGCCCGCAGCTGGGCAGCGTGCTGCTCGGTGGGCACCGTGCCGACGCCAAGCACCCGAGCGACTTGTTCCGCCTGGGCGTGCGGCGTGGCTTCGTTTTTCAGGAGGGCGGCCTGCTGTCCAACGTTTCGGCGCTGGCCAACGTCGAGCTGCCACTCTTGTATCACGCCGATGCCCTGCGCCTCACTCCAGAAGAGGCCAAGCGAGAGGCGGTGGCGGCACTGGAGCGCGTACACTTCGATCCCAGCGACTTCAACTCGCTCCCCGCGCACCTCTCATTTGGGAATCGCAAGCGACTCGCCTTGGCACGCGCGCTCGCGACGCGACCGACCTTCTTCTTCTTCGACGACCCCGACATCGGTCTCGATCCGAGCACGGCCAACTTGATCCACGAGATTCTGTGCCAGCACCGGGACGACCCCAGCGTCACGATGCTGGTAGCCACCAACCGAGAGCTTCTGATTGATCGCTTGGGCACCAAGGGATACGTGCTAGAAGACGGTAAGATTCAGGTGCGGGGCGCCGACGCATCGCACGCTGGTCCGTCAAAGGCCTAATCTGCGAGGTCTACGCCCGCGAGGCGCGCGCACGAGGAGCTAGCTCTCATGGAACCATTGTTGACAGGTCGCCGCATTCTTCTCACGGGCGCCTCACGCGGCGTGGGTCTGGCGATAGCCCGATTGTTCGTCAAGCACGGCGCGCTGGTGCTGGGTGTCGCGCGCGATGCTCGCCGTCTCGAGGGTGTCGCCGCCGAGTTATCGCCCGCGGGCGCAGACGCTTTCTCGTGGCTCGCTCTCGATCTCACCGAGGCAGATGCACCCCAGAAAATGGCACGAGCGGTCAGCGAGCGCTGGGGCGCGCTCGACATCTTGATCAACAACGCCGGCGTCCAGCTCAGCGATGTCCGCGGTTTCGAGGACGAACCCACCGGAACCCTGGAGCGAAGCATGGCGGTGAACCTGTACGCGCCGTTCTACGCCTCCCTCGCCTGTCTGCCCCTACTGCGCAAAGGCCACGAACCGCGCATGCTCCAGGTCGGCTCCGGCGCCGGCGACTTCGAGCGCATGAAGTCGACCGGGATCCCGAGCTACCGATTGAGCAAGTGGGCGCTGCATGGGCTCGCCATGCTGCTCGCCGCGCAGCTCGCGCCGGAAATTGCGGTCAACGCCTTCGACCCCGGTTGGGTGAAGACGGATCTCGGTGGTCCGAAAGCGCCCGGAACGGTCGACGAAGCCGCTCTCGGTGCGCTGAAGCTGGTGCAACTGCCGTTCAGCGTGACCGGCAAGTTCTTCAAGGACGGCCAGGAAATCAGCTTCTAGGGCGCGGTTTCAGCCTTGGCCGGTTACCAACCACCAGCCCAATTCGAATCGTCGCTGTAGTAGCTACCCCGAATCGTGCGCGACGATTCGGGCACGACCGCAGGCGTGGTGATCTTGGCCGCGGCAGGTGGCGCCACGCTGTCGGTCGCAGCTCGAACGGGAGCCTGCACTCGAGCGGCCTCGCTCGCTGGCGCTGCACGCTTTTCGCTGGCCGCCACCGATCGAGGCGTGGCTCGCGGACGCTGACGATCGGGCGTGCGGAGCTCAGAGCGCGCGGGCGTTTCTGACTCGAACAAAGCTCGAGCGGGCAGCCACTCCATGTAGATGGCCGTCGCCAATCCGATCGAACCGAGCCAGATCATCGAAGCCGCTGCCGGCGCGATCCGCAGCATCGGCTTCTGCTCGGTGGGCTCCAGGTCCACCTCGGTGAGGTGGACCCGTCGTTTCGATCCGCGCACTCGCATCCGACGCACTCGGGCTAGTTGACCATGTTCTGTGCGGTCTCCGTCTCGGTCGGCGGGCGCACGGTTTGAGCGGAGAGCTGCGCTTGTTTGTGGATCGGATCGGCGCCGATGGTGCCCACGAGTTCGCTCAGGTAGCTGTCGCCACTCACGCGCTCGAGCTCGGCCTCGGCATGCTTCAACCGCTCGGCGATGCCGAGCCGTACCACCTCTTGCCGATACTCGGGTCGGTTCATGAACGCGGACAGCGTTGCGACATGTCGCGACCAGAGCGCGACATCGCGAGCTTGCTTGACGTGCAACCGTTCGCGATACCAGTCGCTCGCGAGCAACGCTTCGCGCGTGAACATGGCGCGCAGCTCCGGATCGCTCGAGCGCTTTCCTTCCCATTCATCGAACGCCATGATGTGCAAGAGTGCCCTCAAGGGCGGGCAGGCGTCGTCGATGCTGCCATCCTCGAAGTACAGCCGCGCCGCGTGCCTGTAGGCCTGGCGAATGTTGTCGACGCCGTCCGCAAACACGGCCGCGTCTTGCGTCTCGGGACGCAGCATGTCCTCGGTGAATACCTGAACCGGATTGTCGAAGACACGTCCCAGGAAAGTGTGGGCAAACTTCGACGTGATGCGATAGCCCAGAATGCTGGCGTTGATGGTGCGCCCTTCGAACTCGTAGTCCTCGATCTTCTCGAGGTGCCCGTTCTGAATCATGCGCTCCGGATCGCGCTCCTCCGGGAACAAGCGGCACCATAGCTCGGGAATGAGCAAGCTGATGTCGTGGTCGACGCGGCAGTTCGGGCCCACGTAGCCCGCAGCGGAACTGAACCCCGCGTACCCGCAAAGCAGCATCGAAACGAGGCTGTTGTTGAGATCGGCGGTGGCACAGATGGCGTTGAAGGGGCCCTTCGTGAGGGCTCCCTCGGAGCCCGCGCCGGTAGTGCTCGGAGATTTCCCCGTCACCGAGCAGATGTAGTCCATGAACAGTTCCGGCAGCTCTTGATAGTGAATGGGGCTGTAGACGCAGAGCGGTCGAATCCCATCGTCGGGCGGGTTGTTGCGGCGCCCGGAGAGCACGCTGATCACCGGGAACACGACCGGATTGGGGACTGGGATGCGACGGTACAAGCGTGCCCCGACCTCAGCCACGTAGCGATCGCGGGGCCGCACGACGTCCGGGCGCACCTGCAAGTATCGCGGGTTCTTCGTCGGTTTGCCCTGCACCATCCGCGGCTTCGCGGAGCACACCGAGAAGCCTTCACCGCGTGCCGCATTCTTGTCGACGTGATTCTTCATTTCCTCGGTGAACGCCGAGCGCAACTCGACGGTTTCAGCAATCTCGCGCGCGTCGTCGGCGCCGAGCGGCTGAAAATTCGAAACGAACAGGCCGGGCTGCGCCATGTCGAACTCGGTCTGCTTGTCGAACCCCGGGTGAATCGCATCGTCCGGGCGCTGGAACAGGCGAAATTCACAGTTCTGCGAGAGCTTCAGGCTCGGGTGTCCGTCGTATTCCTTGGGCAAGCCGAGCAGCTTGTTCGCCGGCACCACCACGGACGCCGTGATGTCGTCCTCCATCTGTACCTTGTCTGCCGGAATGAAATCTTGCCGCACCTTGTAGGTACGCCAGGCGCCGTTCTTCCAGAGTCCGATGCGCAGGTAGGTACCCACGAGCCTGCGACCATCGCTCTTCAATTCGTGTCCCGGAGCGCCGTTGATGATGTCCACGCTGAAGTGCCGGCGCCAGTCCAATCCCCACTCCGCATTGTAGAAACGCTTGATGATGAAGACGATCGCGCGAACGTGATTCGGAATCGTCTGTAGCCAAGCGTTGTACTCTTCGGTGTAAGTCGCCTGGTCGGGCGTCAATAGCTTGATCACCGACCCCAGCGAGCGTTCATCGCCGAGGATCGGACGAGCCGGGCTCTTGCTGTTTTGCGCGCGCAGCTCGGGCCGAATGCACGCCGTGTAGTCGCGCCGGATGATCTCCTCCACCTTGGCCATGTCCTCGTCGAACTGGGTCACGTAGATCGGACCGTACAGCACCGCGTCTACCAGGCTCTTGCTGATCTCGGACTTGCCTCCACCCGAGACCGTGCAGGGTTTGTGGCAGAAGGTCCCTTCTGGAACCGTGCCGATCAGCCGCCAACTCGGGGCCTCTGGATGCTTCTGCAGCCGCAGCTTGTAGCCGCTCGGGTGAACATAGATGTTTCCCGGCAGAATCTTGATGCTTTGCTCATTCCCCCGGCTGGTCCAAGAAATGGCCTGGGTTTTCAGCTCGATCGACATGTCTTCGGGCATGTAGTGGATCGAGGGGTACTTCTTGTCGGTGGCGAACCCGGCCTCGTGCAAGTCGATGGTGTCACCGAGCAGCGCCACCACGTCGGCGAAGCGATGGTCGGTGCTCATGATGCGCGAATCTTGCATGAAGCGCGTACCCAAACTGAATGTAGAAAACGCCAGCGCTCCGCCGGCGTGCTCCTCTTCGGCCAGACCGGAGAGATTCGCGCTGAGGCCAATCTGAGTCTTCACCTCTTTCTTGCAGTAACCGAAGTAGTTGTCGGCGAGGATCGTGACCATCACACCGCGCATGTCGCGCAGCGTGATCTTGAATGGCGAGCCGTTGTTGTAGAGTTCGTTTTCGTCCGCCCAACACATGCCTTGCGCGCGTTGACGCGGCGTGGCCTGACTCACGTGCGGCAAACCGACGGCCTTTTTCTTCACGAGCACCAGGTGCGGCGCCAAAATCACGCAACCGGTGTGGCCGGTCCAATGATCGACGTCGAGCGCTGCGTCGTTCTGAGGCAGCAGCGGATCGCCCGCGTTGCCGAAAATGCTCTCCACGAAGTCGAGGTTCGAAACCAACCCGCCTGGCGCAAAGAAGCGCACTTCCAGGCGTTTTTCGGGAGACACGCCTGGCACCGCGGGGCACACGAGGGGCCGTAACAAGAGCGAGGCCATGGTTTCGACCGGAGACGGCCAACTTGCGGCGAATGGCAGCCGGCACAGATCCTTCGGTGGCTCGAGCGCAAGCTTGAGCAACGCGGCATAGGTCGCGAGCGGCACCGCGGTCTTGTCCGCGGGCACGGGCAGCCCGTAGTCCGCCACGTGAAACACGCCTTGGGTCGTACGCCGGTCGTTGATGGGATTGTGTAGAACGCCGTTGTCGAGGCGATAGCTCGAGACCTGACCGTTGTGCCACTCGTCAGCGTCCATCGGCAGCGACAGCTCGCGCGCCAGCCCGTGCCGGTCGAGCACCAGGGTCTCCGACGGCAAGCGCACCGGCGCCTTCAGCTCTAGCGCAGCGAACGTCTGATCCAGAAAGTCCTGGATGCGTCGATCTGCAGGATTCAAGTGCTGGCTCAAGAGGCGGCGTTGTTCCTGGTAGCTCTTGAACAGATCCCCCGCGAGCTCGAAGATCTCATGGTCCCCGAGACTCTCTGGAATTCGAGCACCCAATGCCGCGATCTTCAGGATCAGCGATCGCGTGAGGGTTTGACGATCGGGCTCGACGACTTTGCCATCACTTCGCAGCCCCGTAGCTCGTTCCAAGTCCATACGGCTCTCCTTTGGTGACCCCCGCCTCGAGGGCGCCCGCATCGTAGGCAAGACCGAGGCCTCGATCACCCGGCATCGACAAATGCCGAGGAAAAAAGCGCCAAGCCAGTCAAGCGTTCAGGTATCGCGACCTTGCACCTACGCATGGATTGCAGGCGCGCGCAGTGACTCGAAAAAGTTATCGCCGTTCTAGCTGGGTTCGGGCCTCGGCAGGCTAGGCTGCTCGCCATGCGCTGGTTCGTACGCGGCGATGTCGACGGCTTCTTCGGACTCGCAGTGGACAACTTGGTCCAGCTGCTCTTGATCGACACGTTGTGTCGCTTCGTGCTCGGGTTCGATGCCGAGCTCTTGTACGGCCATGTGCTGCCGGGGGTCGTGGTCTCGCTGGTGGTGGGGAACCTCTACTACGCACGCCAAGCGATCGAGCTCGGGCGCCGCGAACGGCGCAACGACGTCTGCGCCCTGCCCTATGGCATCAACACGGTCTCGCTGTTCGCGTTCGTGTTCTTGGTCATGTTGCCCGTCAAGCTCGGCGCCCAAGCCGCGGGGCACCCGGACCCCACACGCGCCGCCTGGCAAGCGGGGCTCGTCGCGTGCTTGGGATCGGGGCTGATCGAGCTCATCGGTGCGTTCGGAGCCGAGCGCTTGCGGCGGTTGACTCCGCGCGCCGCGCTGCTCTCGACACTCGCTGGCATCGCGCTGTCGTTCATCTCACTCGGATTCTTGTTTCGAAGCTTCGCCCGGCCGCTCGTGGGTATGACCACCCTGGCGATCGTGCTCATGGTCTACTTCGGCAAGGTCCGATTTCGAGGCGGCGTGCCCGGAGGTCTCGTAGCGATGGTGCTCGGCACGCTCATCGCGTGGTGGCAAGGCATCGCTCCGATCGGAAACCTGCCGGACCAACCGCTGACAGTTCGGGTCCCCGTGCCGGTCGTAGGCGACCTCATCGAGGGCCTCGCGAATGGGCATGGTCTCGCGTACCTGGGCGTCATCGTGCCGATGGGGCTGTTCAACGTGGTGGGTTCGCTCCAAAACATCGAATCCGCAGAGGCCGCCGGTGATCGCTTCGAAACCACGCCTTCGCTCGCGATGAACGGGGCTGGCACGCTCGCCGCCGCAGCCTTTGGCTCATGCTTTCCGACCACCATCTATATCGGACACCCGGGGTGGAAGCAGATGGGAGCTCGAGCCGGCTATTCATGGCTGAACGCCGCGTTGTTCACGCTCGTGCTGCTCACGGGAAGTCTCGGCTACATCGTGTGGGCGATTCCTGTCGACGCCGGCATGGCGATCGTACTTTGGATCGGCATCGTCATCTCGGCGCAAGCCTTTCAGGCGACACCCCGCGCTCACGCACCGGCGGTGGTGCTAGGTCTCTTGCCCGGTGTCGCTGCCTGGGGCGCCTTCATGGCGAAGTCGGGTCTGCGCGCCGCGGGCTATGGCAGCGAAGGCGGCCCCAGCTTCGACGACAAGCTACTGACCGCCTTTCCGGCGGACACCTTCATCCATGGAGCGTTTGCCCTGGAGCAAGGCTTCATCTTCTCGGCCATGATCCTCTCGGCGACCACCGTCTACGTGATCGAGCGGCGACTCGCCGTGGCGGCGGGCTGGTGTCTGGTGGGCGCCGCGCTCTCGCTGCTCGGATTGCTGCACGGCTACGCATTCACGCCGGGCGACACGGTGCTCGCCGTCGGGCACCCGGCGTGGACCTGGTGCGCCGGCTACGCCGCCATGGCGCTGTGCTTTCTGAGTGCGAGGTATTTCGCTGAAGCCGAGACGGCGTCGCCCCCCAGTGAAACCGCCGATCAGTCGCCGGAGTCTGCCAGTCCCCGCCCTGCCGACGCGCCCGAATCTCAGAGCCAGTGAGACCAGTCGCCAGTGAGCAGCACCCAGAGCGCGATGCTGCCGTTCGTCACCGCGTGAGCCGCCACGGCCTCACCCAAACGGCCGGTCCTCACCAGCAGCACGGCGTACGCGAGCCCGGCGAGGGTGCCTGCCAACCAGCGCCCGTGCAGCACGCCGAACAACAGCGACGAGAAGATCAGCGCGAACCAGGTCCAGGCGCGTGGCGCCACACTCGTGAAGTCCGCGCCTTGCAGACGCCGCAACAAGTAGCCGCGAAACGCCAGCTCTTCACAGAGAGGCACGACGAGCGCCGAACCCACGACGCGTCCGACGAGCCAAACCGTCGAGACGCTCGCAGCGACGAGCGGCCGTTCTGCCGGTGAGAACGGCGCCAGCCACGCCAGCGCGACCACAATGCCAAGCGCCGGACCGCGCCATGAGATGTGCCAGTCCATTTCTCGATAAGCGCCACGAAATAGCCAGAGCACGCCCACTGCCACCAGTACTCGGAGCGAGTAGAGGCGGTCGATGGGGTTCGCGAGCACGCTCGTGCAGAGTGCCGTGCCCATCAACGCCAAGAGCGGCAGCAAGTACGGCACCGCTGGGTTCTCGACTTCCGACGACAGGGCCCGCTGGTCGCGCGCGAAGAAGCGCACGTTGTAGCCGAGCACCGCGACTCCCAGTGTGACGGCGGTGAAGAAGACCCAGCCTATCTTCGAGTGAAATGCCCCCACGGCAAGTTCGGCGTCGACGAAGGCGCCCACGCCGATCAACGTGGCGATGCGCGCAGCATTCCCAAACCACACCGCGATCATGCCGAGCGGCAACAAGAGCAACGCTTGAGGGAAGCGAAACCTCTGCCTGTATGCCGCAAGAAACGTCGGGATCAAAACCGCGACCAACCCCACGCCCTCGTATCCGCCACACGCTGGCGCGATCTCTACGACGAAGTCGTCGACGCCCAAGATGTAGCGGTCGCGGTCGACGACCACGTTGGAGAAAATGACCTCGAGCGCCGCTCGAGTGACTACCAGCGTTGCGGCCGCGAGCGGAAGCCAGCCCGCCTGCGCGACCTCGCCGACGAGGAATCCCACGGTTCCGACGCACGCACCCATCGCGCACGCGGCGAGAGTCCGCAGCGTGAAGATGCCCGGGCCGAACACGCCGCCCAAGAGCAGCGCACTGCTGCACACGCCGCCCAGCCCCCAAACTGCGAGCCACGGCTCGGCAGGCCCAGGCGGCGCGCTGCTGCGCCCCAGCACGAACCACGTGAGCACCAAGAACGCCGTGTAGGCGCAGACGTGCCAGACCAGGAAATGCTTCGCAAGCGTTCGGCCAGCGATGTTCTGGCCCGCTGGGCGTCCGATCGCGATGCCAGTCCCCGCCGCGCCCAGCGCTACGAAGAGCCCCAGGTACCTAAGCGGCCCCAACTCTGACCACACGCCACCACGTTGCAGTGCCGGGTCGAGGTCGAAGGCCTGAGCGACCAGCAGATACTCCGCGCACAGCAGAGCCGCAGCCAGCACTCCCGTAGTCGAGCGGGACCAACCACCAGCGATCGGCCAAGCCGTGTGCTGGTCTGCCTCGCGCGAGCTGGGAGAACCGTCCGTGCCTATTTGTTCTGCTCGCGGCGACGGCGCTCGCTCATCAGCAACATGCCTCCCGCGAGCAGCGCTAACGCGGCGCCCGCGCCGCCGACGCTGAGTTCAGGCACCGGTCGTGGCCGCGGCGGATTCGGCATGGGCTTGGGACCGGCCATGACGACGGCGGGCATTGCGAGAACCAGACCCACACTCAACACTGTCAGTACCTTGCGCATGATCCGACTACCTTCCGAGTTGAGTTTGACCGACTGAGAGCCCAATCAAACAGTCAGAGAATACCGGACACCCGGTTTCATAACAAGCTCCCACCTGGCCCACTCACCACTCAGAGGGACTCTGCGCCCGGCGCTGGCGGCGAGGCTGCATTTTTTCAACGAAAGCGTGGGCCGCCAGAAGCTGGGGGCCCAATGCGACGAGGCCCCTACCAGGTTCCTGGGGGGGCCTCGGTCAGGCAGGCCTGCGCTGCCGTTTACTCTTCGCCGATGGCGGAAGAGTAGGGTTCGGGGCGCGCGAGCGAGGGCGGGGCGTAGGTGGGAGCCTTCTCGTCGACGAGGACTTGCAGGCGCTTGTACGCGGGCAGGCCGGTGCCGGCAGGGATGAGGCGGCCCATGATGACGTTCTCTTTGATACCTCGGAGGTCGTCGACCTTGCCGTTGATGGCGGCTTCGGTGAGCACCTTGGTGGTCTCTTGGAACGACGAGGCGCTGATGAAGGACTCGGTCGAGAGAGACGCCTTGGTGATGCCGAGCAGCATGGGTTCGGCAACGGCTGGCTGACCCCCGCGCTCCATCACGCGAGCGTTCTCTTTCTCGAACACGTACTTCTCGACCTGCTCGTCGATCAAGAAGTGAGTGTCGCCCACCTCCTTGATGCGAACACGCCGCAGCATCTGACGCACGATCACTTCGATGTGCTTGTCGTTGATGCCCACGCCCTGGAGTCGGTACACCTGCTGGATTTCGTTCACGAGCCAGGCAGCTAGTTCCTTCTCGCCCTTCACCCGCAAGATGTCGTGCGGGTTGGCGGGACCGTCTTGCAAGGGGTCGCCGGCACGAACTTGGTCACCCGGTTGCACCTGGATGTGCTTGCCCTTCGGGATCAGGTACTCGCGCGCCTGATCTTCTTGGAGCTGACCGTCCAGGCTGTAGGGCGTAATCACGACCTTGCGCTTGCCCTTGGTGTCCTTGCCGAAGGTCACCATGCCGTCGATCTCGCTGATGATGGCGTGATCTTTCGGCTTTCTGGCCTCGAACAGCTCGGCCACACGGGGCAAACCACCGGTGATGTCCTGCACCTTGGTGGCGTCGCGCGGAATGCGCGCGATTTCCTCGCCGGGGGTGATGGTTTCACCTTCCTGAGCGACGATGTTCGCACCCACGGGGAGCAGGTAGCGCGCGTCGAGATCCGTGCCGGTGAGCTTCAGCGGCTCGCCCGTCTCTGGGTCGGCGATGGTGATGCGGGGTCGCAGGTCTGCAGCGCGCGAGTCGATCACGATCTTACGCGAGAGGCCGGTGACTTCGTCCACCTTCTCCATGACGGTGACGCCTTCGACGAGGTCGCCGTACTGCACGATACCGCCGAGCTCGGTCAGAATCGGAGCAGCGAACGGATCCCACTCGGCCACGACCGCGCCGGCCGCCACACGCTGGCCGTCTTCGGCTCGCAACATCGCGCCGTAGACCAAGCGGTGATGTTCACGCTCGCGACCGGTGTCATCCATGATCACCAGCTCGCCGTGGCGATTCATCACCACTAGCGTGCCGTCCGTGCGGCGCACCGCCTGCGTGTGCCGCAGATGCACGGTGCCTTCGGTGCGGGTCTCGAGTCTGTTCTGCTCGATCTTGCCGCGCGCCGCCGCGCCACCGATGTGGAAGGTGCGCATGGTGAGCTGCGTACCCGGCTCACCGATGGACTGAGCCGCAATGATACCGATGGCTTCGCCAATGTTGACCTTGTAGCCACGGGCCAGGTCGCGGCCGTAGCAGGCTGCACAGACTCCGCGTCGCGTTTGGCAGGTCAGCACCGAGCGAATCACGACCTCTTCGATCCCGGCATCTTCGATGGAGCGCACGGCGGCCTCGTCGAGGGGCGAGTTGGCTTCGACGATGACTTCGCCCGTGAGGGGGTCGACGACGTCCTCGAGCGCTACACGACCCAAGATGCGGTCGGACAGCGGCTGAATCACTTCGCCGGCCTCTTCGAGCTTGGTGACCCGAATACCGTCGAGCGTTCCGCAATCGTAGTCGGCCACGACAGCGTCTTGAGCCACGTCGACCAGGCGCCGCGTCAGGTAACCGGAGTTAGCCGTCTTCAGCGCGGTATCGGCGAGACCCTTACGTGCACCGTGCGTCGAGATGAAGTACTGCAGCACGCTCAAGCCCTCGCGGAAGTTCGCCGTGATGGGCTGCTCGATGATCTCGCCGGACGGCTTCGCCATCAGGCCGCGCATGGCAGCGAGCTGACGCATCTGCTGTGTCGAACCGCGCGCGCCGGAGTCGGCCATGATGTAGATCGGGTTGAAGCTGGATTGCTCCGCTTGTTCGCCGGTCTCGGGATCGGTGGCAATTTCGGTACCGATGCCCTTCATCATCTCTTCGGTCACCTGGTCGGCGACGCCGGCCCAGATGTCGACCACCTTGTTGTAGCGCTCGCCGTCGGTGATGAGACCTTCCTGGTACTGATCCACGACGCGCTCGAGCTCGGCTTGAGCAGCATCGATCAGTTCCTTCTTCTTGGCGGGGATGACCATGTCATCCATGCACACGCTGATGCCGGCCTTGGTCGCGTTGGTGAACCCAAGCGTCCGCAGGCGGTCGGCGAGCAGCACGGTCTCTTTGTTCTTGTTGCGCCGATAGCAGATGTCGATGAGGGCGGAGAGCGCCTTCTTGTTCAGCGTCTTGTTGGCGTAGTCGAAGGGCACGCCGGTCGGCATGATTTCGGCGAGCAGCACGCGACCGACGGTGGTGGTCACCGTGCGTACGCGTTCGACGCCGTCTTCATCGCGGTCGGTGACGCGGCAGCGGACGCCCGCGTGCAAGTCGACGATGCCGTTGTCGTACGCCATGCGCACCTCGTCGGGGGACGAGAACACGCCACGGGGAGCACCCACGAGCTTCTGCTCGCCTTCGTCGAAGCGCAGGGCGTCCTTCTTGTAGCCGCCCCTGGCGAACTTCTTCTCGCGCGTGGCGTAGTAGAGGCCGAGCACGATGTCCTGCGTCGGATTGATGATCGGACGGCCGCTGGCGGGCGACAGGATGTTGTTGGTGCTCATCATCAGCACGCGCGCTTCCATCTGCGCTTCGATGGAGAGCGGCACGTGCACGGCCATTTGGTCACCGTCGAAGTCGGCGTTGAACGCGGCGCAAACCAAGGGGTGCAGCTGGATCGCCTTACCCTCGATCAACACGGGCTCGAACGCCTGAATGCCGAGGCGGTGCAACGTGGGCGCGCGGTTCAGGAGCACAGGGTGCTCGCTGATCACCTCGTCCAAGATGTCCCACACTTCGGGACGCTCTTTTTCCACCATCTTCTTCGCGCTCTTGATGGTGTTGACGTAGCCGCGCTCTTCCAGCTTGTTGTAGATGAACGGCTTGTAGAGCTCGAGCGCCATCTTCTTCGGCAGACCGCACTGGTGCAGCTTCAGCGTCGGGCCCACCACGATCACGCTACGACCGGAGTAGTCGACGCGCTTGCCGAGCAGGTTCTGACGGAAACGCCCCTGCTTACCCTTCAGCATGTCGGAGAGGCTCTTCAGCGGACGCTTGTTCGGCCCGGTGATGGTCTTGCCGCGGCGCCCGTTGTCGAACAGCGCGTCGACGGCTTCCTGCAGCATGCGGCGCTCGTTGCGAATGATGATCTCCGGAGCGTTCAGCTCGAGCAGGCGCTTCAGGCGGTTGTTGCGGTTGATGACGCGGCGGTACAGGTCATTCAGATCGCTGGTGGCGAAGCGGCCGCCATCGAGCGGCACGAGCGGCCGGAGGTCGGGCGGCAGCACCGGAATCACCGTGAGCATCATCCACTCCGGACGATTGCCGGACCCACGGAACGCCTCGACCACCTTGAGGCGCTTTGCGTACTTCTTACGCTTGGCCTCGCTGGTCGACATCCGCATCTCTTGCCGCAGCGTCTCGGCCAATGAGTGCACCTCGACGCGCTTCAGCATCTCGAGCACGGCGTCGCCGCCCATGCCCGCGTCGAAGCGATCGTCGCCGTACTCTTCCAGCAGCTGCGCGTAGCGCTCCTCGGTCAAGAGCTCACCGGCTTCGAGCCCGGTGTCTTTCGGATCGATGACGATGTACGCCTCGCAATACAGCACCTTCTCGAGATCTTTGAGGGTGATGTCGAGGATGTTCCCGATGCGCGACGGGAGGCTCTTCAAGAACCAGATGTGCGCGACCGGCGTGGCCAGGTTGATGTGGCCCAGGCGCTCGCGGCGCACCTTCGATTGAATCACCTCGACGCCGCACTTCTCGCACACGATGCCGCGGTGCTTCATGCGCTTGTACTTGCCGCAGATGCACTCGTAGTCTTTGACCGGGCCAAAGATCTTCGCGCAGAACAGGCCATCGCGCTCGGGTTTGAACGTCCGATAGTTGATCGTCTCCGGCTTCTTCACCTCGCCGTGCGACCACTCCCGAATCTTCTCCGGGCTCGCCAGCGAAATGCGCATGGCCGAGAATGACAGCGGGTCTTTGGGTTTCTCGAAGAATGAGAAAATATCACGCATGAGCCATCTCCAATAAAACGCGGGTGTTTGCCATGGGTTTCACTGACTCAGTCTTCCGCCGCCACGGGAGCCGTTCCCGTGCCCTCGACGAGCTCGACGTTGAGGCACAACGACTGCAGCTCTTTGATCAGCACGTTGAAGCTTTCAGGTAGGCCGGCTTCGAGCGCGTACTCGCCCTTGACGATGGACTCGTACATGCGGGTACGGCCCTGGACGTCGTCGCTCTTCACCGTCAAGAACTCTTGGAGAGCATACGCGGCGCCGTAGGCCTCCATTGCCCACACTTCCATTTCACCGAGCCGCTGCCCGCCGAACTGAGCCTTGCCACCGAGCGGCTGCTGGGTGACGAGCGAGTAGGGACCGATCGATCGCGCGTGGATCTTGTCGTCGACCAAGTGGTGCAGCTTCAGCATGTACATCACGCCGACGGTGACCTCTTTGTCGAACGGTTCGCCGGTGCGGCCGTCGAACAGGATCTGCTGGCCGGATTCTTTGAGGCCGGCGACGCGCAGTGCGCGCTTGATCATCTTCTCGGTCGCGCCGTCGAACACCGGCGTGCCGAAGAAGATGCCGCGACGACTCTTCTGAGCCAGGCGAATCACTTCGCCGTCGCTCAACCCTTTCACGAACTTCGCGAAGTCCTTGTCCAGGTCGTTCACCTGCACCAGGCCGTCGCGCAGGGCGTCGGCAAGCTGACGGTGCTCGAAGAGCTGGTCGATCTGCCTGCCGAGCATGCGCGCGCCCCACCCGAGGTGGGTCTCGAGGATCTGACCGACGTTCATGCGGCTCGGCACACCGAGCGGGTTCAGCACGATGTCGACCGGCGTGCCGTCGCTCAAGTACGGCATGTCTTCCGCCGGCAGGATCCGGCTGACCACACCCTTGTTGCCGTGGCGTCCAGCCATCTTGTCGCCGACCTGCAGCTTGCGCTTGATGGCCACGTAGACCTTGACCATCTTGATCACGCCCGGCGGCAGTTCGTCGCCGCGGCTGAGCCGGTCGATCTTGTCGCGGAAGTGCTCCTCGCGATCGCGAACCATGCCTTCGAGGTCGCTCAACAGCTCTGCAATCTCGTCCGCACGCTTCTCGACGGGGATGCCGCCCCAGTACTTGCGGGGTACGCGGTCGAGGATTTCTTGGGTCAGGTCCGCGCCCTTGTCGAGCAGCACCGCGCCGTTGTCGTCGACCACCTTGCCGGTCGTCTTCTGGCCACTCAGCGCCTTGCCGATGCGACGGTAGAACGAGTCCCGCAAGATTTTGACTTCTTCGTCGCGGGTACGCTCGAGCTTGGCTTGCTCTTGGTCTTCGATCGCCTTGGCGCGCTCATCCTTCTCGGTGCCCTTGCGCGAGAAGATGCGGGCGTTGATCACGATGCCGCCCACGCCCGGCGGAACCTTCAGCGAACTGTCGCGTACGTCGCCGGCCTTCTCGCCGAAGATCGCGCGGAGCAGCTTCTCTTCCGGGCTCAGCTGGCTCTCGCCCTTGGGCGTGATCTTGCCGACCAGGATGTCGCCAGGCTTCACTTCGGCGCCGATGCGCACCACGCCCGCGTCGTCGAGGTCTTTCAGAGCCTCTTCGCCGACGTTCGGGATGTCTTTGGTGATCTCTTCCTTACCGAGCTTGGTGTCACGGGCAACGCACTCGAACTCTTCGATGTGCACCGACGTGTACACGTCGTCCTTCACCATGCGTTCGGAAACCAGGATCGAGTCTTCGAAGTTGTAACCCTGCCAGGGCATGAACGCGACGAGCACGTTCTGACCGAGCGCGAGCTCGCCCATGTCGCATGCCGGTCCGTCTGCGAGCACGTCGCCCGGGCGCACGATTTCGCCAGGACGCACCACCGGCTTCTGGTTGTAGCAGGTGCTCTGGTTCGAGCGCTGGTACTTGGTGAGGTGGTAGATGTCCGGGACGACTTCGCCTTCGGCCATCTCGGCTCGAATCACGATGCGCTCGGCGTCCACGCTCTCGACGATACCGCCGCGAGCTGCCGTGACGCACACACCGGAGTCGATAGCGACGCGACCTTCCATACCGGTGCCGACCAGCGGCGCTTCGGTACGGATGCACGGCACGGCCTGACGCTGCATGTTCGCACCCATGAGCGCGCGGTTCGCGTCATCGTGCTCCAAGAACGGCACCAGCGCGGCAGCCACGCTCACCATTTGGTTCGGTGCCACGTCCTGCAGCTCGATCTGCTCGCGCGTGGTCACGCGGTAGTCACCGTTCAGGCGCGAACCCACCAGGTTCCCGGTGAAGCGCCCCTTCTCGTCCAGCTCAGCCGTCGCCTGGGCGATGTACTTGCCCTCTTCTTCGAGCGCGCTGAACCACTCGACGCGACCGGTGACTGCGCCGGCTTCGACCTTGCGATACGGCGTCTCGACGAAGCCGTACTCGTTCACGCGCGCGAAGGTCGACAGTGAGGCGATCAGACCGATGTTCGGACCTTCCGGCGTCTCGATCGGGCAGATGCGGCCGTAGTGCGTGGCGTGCACGTCGCGCACCTCGAAGCCTGCCCGCTCGCGCGTGAGGCCACCGGGGCCAAGAGCGCTCAAGCGCCGCTTGTGCGTCACTTCGCTCAAGGGGTTCGTCTGGTCCATGAACTGCGACAGCTGCGAACTGCCGAAATACTCTTTGACCACCGCGCCCACGGGCTTGGCGTTGATGAGGTCGTGCGGCATCAGGGTGTCGATCTCTTGCGACACGCTCATGCGCTCTTTGATGGCGCGGGCCATGCGCACCAAGCCGATGCGGTACTGATTCTCCATCAGCTCGCCGACGGCGCGCACACGGCGGTTGCCCAGATGATCGATGTCGTCGACGGAGCCTTTGCCGTTCTTCAGATCGATCAGGTGGCGTACCGTCTGCAAGATGTCGTTCTTGCTGAGCACGCTCTGATTCAGCTCGGGGGTCTCCGACTCGGGCTTGTCTCGGTAGAACTTGTAGTTCAGCTTCAAGCGACCCACGGCCGACAGATCGTAGCGTTCGGGGTTGAAGAACAGGTTGTTGAACAGCTGCTTCGCGGTCTCGAGCGTCGGTGGATCGCCGGGGCGCAGGCGACGGTAGATCTCCATGATGGAGTCTTCCATCGTCTTGACCTTGTCCGCGATCAGCGTGTCGCGCAGGTAGGGTCCGACGTTCAAGCCGTCGATGAACAGCACCTTGAGCTCGGTGATGCCAGCCTCTTGCAGGCGCTCGATGGTGACCTCGGTCACCTCTTCGTTGCACTCGAGCAACACTTCACCGGTCTCGCGATCGATGACGTCTTGCGCGCTCACCTTGCCGATCACTTCGTTCAGCTCGATGGGCAGGCGATCGAGCTTCGAGCCCTTGAGCTTCTTGATGGCCGAGCGCGTGAACTTGGTGTTCCGCCGCACCACGACCTCGTCGCCGACCTTGATGTCAGAGGTCGCGCGTTGGCCGGGAAGCAAGTCGTACTCGATGCTCTTCTGGAACGAGCCGCCCTTGTCGAAGTAGATGGTCTCGGTCGAGTAGAAGAAATCGAGCAAGTCTTGCGTGTTGTAACCGAGCGCGCGCAGCAGCACGGTTGCGTGCATCTTGCGGCGGCGGTCGATGCGCACGTAGATGATGTCTTTGTGGTCGAACTCGAAGTCGAGCCACGAACCGCTGTAGGGGATCACGCGGGCGGAGTAGAGCAGTTTGCCGCTCGAGTGCGTCTTGCCCTTGTCGTGATCGAAGAACACGCCCGGGCTGCGGTGCAGCTGCGAGACCACCACGCGCTCCGTGCCGTTGATGATGAACGTGCCGGTCTTGGTCATCAGCGGAATCTCGCCGAAGTAGACCTCTTGCTCTTTGATGTCGCGCACGATGCGCTCGCCACCCTCGCGAGCGTCGTAGACCATCAGCTGAGTGGTGACCTTGATCGGAGCGGCGAAGGTCATGCCGCGCTCGCGGCACTCGTCAACGTCGTACTTGGGCCTCTCGAGGTTGTACGAGACGTACACGAGCTCGCTCGTCCCATCGAAATCCTTGATGGGGAACACGCTGCGGAACACCGCTTCCAGACCGATTTCCTCCCGCTCTCGGGGGTTTTTCTCGGACTGCAGGAACTTGTCGTAGCTGCTCTTCTGAATGTCGATGAGATTCGGGATCTCGACGATGGGCGCGCAGCTGCCCAGATTGGTGCGATGACGAAAGTTCGACAGGACGTTCGACGCCATTTCAGTTCCTCCAAAAACGCCTAACCACAAACAGCCGCGCAGGGGTGGCGCACTTCCGCCACCCCGCGAGGCAACCCCTCACAGACACTAGACTCCCACGCAAAGCGTGGGCACCGAAGTTCATCCGAGCAGACAAAGACAATGAGGTTACTTGACCTCCACCTTTGCGCCGGCGGCTTCGAGCTTCTTCTTGATGTCCTCGGCTTCTTCCTTGCCTACGCCTTCCTTGATCGACTTGGGGGCACCTTCGACCAGGTCCTTGGCTTCTTTCAGGCCCAGCGAGGTGATCTCGCGCACGGCCTTGATGACCTGAATCTTGTTCGCCCCGCCGTCGGCCAGGATCACGTCGAACTCGGTCTTCTCTTCGATCTCAGCAGCAGGTGCAACAGCACCACCACCACCGCCGCCTACTACGACCGGTGCGGCACTCACGCCCCACTTGGTCTCGAGCTCTTTGACGAGTTCGGCGATCTGGATCACCGGGAGGTTCGACAGATATTCAACGACTTGTTCTTTGCTAACGTCGGCCATGTTCTTACCTTATA
>Ga0315910_10001041_pt1 | contig 26056 bp, 29 predicted proteins | sample EdamamesoilMG_FD_204470 | JGI IMG/M metagenome (GOLD analysis project Ga0315910, IMG submission 204470) | Garden soil microbial communities collected in Santa Monica, California, United States - Edamame soil | ecosystem: Environmental > Terrestrial > Soil > Garden | place: USA: California... | reverse complement strand
AACCATGCGGTCTTGGCCATAAATTCGTCTGCTTGATTATTTGTCCGCGAACGGAAAACCCATGAGCTTCAACAGCTCGAGCGCTGCGTCGTTATTGCGGGCATTGGTCACAATGGTGATATCCATGCCCTGCGTGCGCTTGATCTTGTCCATTTCGATCTCTGGGAAAATCGTCTGGTCGTTGACACCGAACGTATAATTACCGCGCCCATCAAACTTGCGCGGCGAAAGCCCGCGGAAATCGCGAATCCGCGGCAGAGCCGTCGCCACCAGGCGGTCAAAAAACTCGTACATCGCATCCTTGCGCAGCGTCACGCGGCAACCAATCGGCTGGCCTTCCCGCAACTTAAAATTGGCAATGCTGTGGCGCGCCTTGCTGGTGGCCGCCTTGCGGCCCGTGATCTGTGAAAGATCCTTCGCAGCATCATCAAGGGCACCCTTTTCCAGCGAGGCACTCACGCCCATGTTCACCACGATCTTCTCCATTCGGGGAACCTGATGGATATTGGCGTAGTTGTGCTTGGCCTTGAGCGCCGGCACCACATCGCTGACGTATTTATTGTAGAGTCTGGCTTTCATTTCAATCGTCACGGTTTTTGCCGTAACCAAATCTTGTCTTTCGCTTGCTTAAGTCTTCACCGGCTCGGCGGTACCGCTGCGTTTCGCAAGCCGCGCGTCGAAGTTGGCCGCGGCCATCACATTGGATATGTGAACTGTTCCTTCGCGCTCAACGATGGCACCGTTCGGATGCTGCTGGCTCTTGCGCGTGTGGCGCTTGATCATCGCGACCCCTTCGATAATAACGCGTTGCTTCTTGGCCTGAACCGAAATGACGCGACCGCGCTTGCCTTTTTGCGAGCCGGACAGCACCACGACTTCGTCGTTTTTCTTAACGTGAAAACTCTTCATAACTTCAAATCACTTCCGGCGCGAGCGAGATGATCTTCATGAACTTCTTGTCGCGCAGTTCGCGCGCCACCGGGCCGAAAATGCGCGTCCCCTTGGGATTTTCCTCGGCGTCAATGATCACGCACGCGTTGCTGTCAAAGCGCAGATAGCTGCCGTCACTCCGACGGATCGGCTGGCGGGTCCGCACGACCACGGCATTATGAACCTCGCCTTTTTTCACCTGGCCGTCTGGCGCCGCGACTTTGATGTGGACTTTGATCACGTCGCCGACGCCGGCGTACCTCTGATTGCGACCCAGCACACCGATGGCCCACGCGACTTTCGCGCCGGTGTTGTCGGCTACATCGAGATGCGAACGAATTTGGAGCATAAAATCTAAACCTAGGCAGCCACGCGTTCCACGCCGGTGCTCTTATCCACGACTTCGACCAACCGCCAGCGCTTCAGTTTGGACAAGGGCCGCGTCTCTTCGATCCGCACCGTGTCACCCATTTTGGCTTCGGCCTTCTCGTCGTGGGCGTAAAACTTCGAGTACGCCGTCACAACCTTCTTATACTGCGGATGCGGGAAGCGGCGCTCAACTCGAACGACGATGGTCTTGGTCATCTTGTTCGAGATTACTTCGCCGACGCGCTCTTTGCGCGTGCCGCGTTTACTTTCGGTCTGTGTGGTGGTTTCAGCCATATCCAGTCAATAAATGATCAAGCCGCCTTGTTGCGCAGTGCGGAGATGCGGGTTTCCAGCCGGGCCACGTCACGGCGCAACGTGCGCAACCGCGCGGGCTTTTCCAACTGGGCGCTCGCTTGCTGCAGGCGCAGGTTGAACAACTCCTGGCGTAGATCGCGGCTTTTGGCCGACAACTCCACCAGCGTCAGGTCTTTCATTTCCGAAAACTTCATAACCAGTCTTCTGTCCTAGCTCGCGCGGTGATGGCGCGAAATAAATTTTGTCTTGATTGGCAGCTTTGTGGCCGCCAGTCGCAACGACTCACGAGCAATCGCTTCCGTCACACCATCCACCTCGAACAGGATGTTTGCCGGACGCACCACCGCCACCCAACCTTCAACCGGCGCCTTACCCTTGCCCATCCGTGTCTCCAGCGGCTTCTTGGTAAAGGACTTTTGAGGGAAGATGCGGATCCACAGTTTTCCATGACGCTTCATGTGGCGCGCAATGGCCACGCGCGCCGACTCAATCTGCTTGCTGTCCATCCAGCAGCGTTCCAGCGCCATCAAACCATACTCCCCAAACGCCACCGTGCTGCCGCGGTAAGCCAGCCCGGCGCGGTTGCCGCGGTGCATCTTCCGATACTTCACTCTCTCCGGAATCATCGCCATAACAAATCCTTGAATCAGCTTACGGGAGCGGCTTCCGTGGTCGCCGTGACCTTCTGCATGGGCTTGGTCTCGCCGGTGCAAATCCAGCACTTCACGCCAAGCTTCCCATACATCGTCAGCGCTTCGGCGAACCCGTAATCAATATTTGCGCGCAAGGTGTGCAGCGGCACGCGGCCCCAGCGTTGGTTTTCCACCCGGGCGATTTCGGAACCGCCCAGCCGACCGCCGCAGCGAATCTTGATTCCTTCCGCGCCAAAATCTTTGGCGGTCTGCACAGCCTTCTTCATCGCCCGCCGGAAGGAAACGCGTCGTTCGAGCTGCAACGCCACGTTCTCAGCAACCAATTGAGCGTCGAGTTCGGGCGTCTTCACCTCGATGATGTCCACGTAGATTTCCTTGCCGGTCATCTTGCTCAATTCTTCCTTGAGCTTGTCAATCTCGGCGCCCTTGCGGCCGATGACGACGCCGGGGCGCGCGGTTAAAATGGTGATACGGCAACGGTTCGTGGCACGCTCAATCAAAATCTTGGGCACAGACGCCGATTCCAACTTCTTCTTGAGCAGCGTGCGGATCTCGCGATCCTCCGCGAGCAGCTTGCCGAATTCTTTCTTTCCGGCATACCACTTTGAGCGCCAGTCCTTGTTGACGGCGACACGCAGACCGATTGGATTTGTTTTTTGTCCCATACCAATTACTCGTCCGAAACCGTGATTTTGATGTGGCAGCGGCGCTTGATGATCGGCCCCGCTGAGCCCCGCGCCTTGGGCGTGAAGCGCTTGATTGAAGCCGCGGTGCCAGCCACCGCTTCCTTCACGCGCAAAGTCTCCGGCTTGACCTTGTTGTTGTTCTCGGCATTGGCAATCGCCGAAGCCAGCGTCTTGGCCACCAACCGCGCGGACTTGCGCGGAACAAAGGCTAAAACCGCTTGCGCCTGCAACGCCGGCAAGCCCTGAATCTGCCGCACTACTTCCCGCATCTTCTGCGCGGACATCGGCACGTTCTTCATGATTGAGTGGACTTGCATGCTATTTCGCCTCCGCCTTGGCCGTGTGTGCGCCGTGTTTCTTGAAGGTGCGCGTCGGCGAGAATTCGCCCAACCGGTGGCCCACCATGTTTTCCGTCACAAAGACGGGATTGAAAACCTTGCCGTTATGCACGGTAAACGTCAGCCCCACGAAATCCGGCGTGATCATCGAACGCCGCGACCACGTCTTGATTGGCGTTTTTTGATTGGTGGTCTTCGCCTTCTGGATTTTTTCCAGCAAGTGACCATCAATAAACGGGCCTTTTTTAATTGAGCGTCCCATACCTTACTTGTTCTTCATCAACCGGCCATTGCGTTGAACCACAATAAAACGATCCGACGACTTGTGCTTGTCACGCGTCTTGCCGCCCTTGGCCAACAATCCCCAAGGCGACGTCAATTGCTGCCAACCGCCGCCGGACTTCGACTTGCCGGCACCGCCGCCGTTAGGATGGTCCACGGGATTGCGCACTACACCACGGTTGATCGGGCGGATGCCACGATGCCGCGAGCGACCGGCTTTGCCGAGAATCACATTCTCGTGTTCCATGTTGCCGACCTGACCGATGGTTGCGTAGCAGACCTCATTGACTTTGCGGATTTCACCCGAGGGCAGCCGCAATTGCGCGTAGCCTTCGTCGCGCGACATCAGCGTCGCCGCACCACCGGCCGAGCGAACCATCTGGCCACCCCGGCCGGGCATAAGTTCAATATTGTGAATCGCCGAAGAAAGCGGAATGGACTTGAGCGGAAGCGCGTTGCCAATGTCTGGCGGGGCCGTCGGACCGCTCATGACTTTGGCTCCCACCTGAATGCCCGCCGGCGCAATGATGTAGCGCTTCTCACCGTCCTTGTACTGCAGCAGTGCAAGCCGGGCTGAACGAATCGGATCGTACTCAATGGCCGCGACCGTCGCTTCGACCCCGTGCTTGTTCCGCTTGAAATCCACGAGGCGGATCTTCTGCTTATGGCCGCCACCAATGCCGCGCGCAGTGGCGCGGCCAAAGTGATTGCGCCCACCGGTCTTCTTGCGAATCTCGACCAGGCTCTTCTCCGGCTTGGACTTCGTAATGTCGCTGAAATCAGCGAACGAGACGTAGCGCAAAGACGGCGTTAGCGGTCTAAATGTTTTGACTGGCATAAAATCAGTAAATCCAAGTCAGCAACTCTTGGAATGGCGGGCCATCATTCCTGTCCCGGTGAGAGATCAGTTATCGGCCCGCGATCATGCTGTCCATTCAACCCTGGTTTCGGGTCAAACGGAGCGCAGATATTAACAAAGGTTCTGCGCTGTGCAACAAGTTTTTCGAAAATCTTTTGGTGCAGTCATAAAAAGGCGCTGAATCCAAAGTGAAAATGGCCATTAACTAAATTCAACAAGTTCGAATTCGGCAACCAAAGTTACAAGTCCATGGCCATCACCCCGCCGACCACCCCCAGCGCTTTAGCCACAACCACCACTAACCTGCGCTGCCCGCAATCACCAACCGACTCCCAACGCTCAGACCGTGAGTCAGAGCGGTCTGTGCATCGAACAAAACTGATCCTGGAATGTCTGATGTGGTTGTGGGGAACTGCTTCGTGCTTGACCGCAGCACGAGATGTGATTGCATTGGATGACATGAAAATAAAATTTCTCGCAATAATTGCCGGTGTCGCAATCGTGGCCACCGGCTGTGTCCGCACCGTCGACGGTGATCGAACCGGCGCCGTGCCGCTGGTGAAGGACAAGGTCGAAGCCCGTTACGAGCGCACACCCGCACAGGTGTACGACGCGGCCAAAGCCGTGCTTCAGGTGAACGGCACATTGCGAAGCGAATCCACCATCCATTCTACGAACACCGTGCTGGCGCTGGAAGGCAAGGTCAATCAACGCGATGTCTGGATTGCGATCGAACCCGTGGATGCCAAGGTTTCAAAGGTGGTCATTCAAGCCCGCACCCAAGGCGGGGGCACTGATCGCCCGCTATGTTACGACCTAGACAAGCAGATCGCACTCAAGCTGGCGCGCTGAATCACCTGGCTAAAATCCCGAAAGCAAAATCTCCCGAGCCGGCCCATTGCCGGCTCTTTTTGTTTACGTCAGGGACTCAACTAAATGCCGGCTACTTCTGCGCTACTTCTGCCGGATGATGCGATCGGGATGGCGCGCCCGGCTGACCGCGGTGTCATAGCTGATGAGGCATTTGCAGTAGAGGTCGTAAAGGCAGTTGTCCATGAGCACCATGCCTTCCTTGCGTCCCGTCTGCAGCAGGTTCTCCAACTGATGAAGCTGACCCTCGCGAATCAGATTCCGCACCGCACCGCTGGCGATGAGCAATTCATACGCGAGCACACGGCGCGTGCGATCCGCTGCCGGCAGCAAATCCTGCGAGATGATTCCCTGTAATGCGTTCGCGAGCTGCAGCACGATCTGCCGCTGCGCATTACCCTCGAACACGCCGACGATCCGTTCGAGTGCATGCGCCACATTCGGTGAATGCAGCGTGGCCAGCACCAGATGTCCGGTCTCCGCCGCAGCCAATGCAGTGGCAATCGCCTCGTGATCGCGCATCTCCCCCACCACGATCACGTCCGGGTCTTGCCGCAGTACGTGAATCAGCGCGCGGTTGAACGAGCGCACATCCGAAAGCACCTCCTGCTGCACGACGATGGCGCGCTTGTTCTGGTGAACGAATTCAATCGGATCCTCGATCGTGACGATCTTGCAGCGCCGCAGGGTGTTGATCAAATCCACCAGATAATTCAACGTGGTCGTCTTGCCCGCACCCGTCGGCCCGGTGACGAGGACCAATCCGTTGGGTCGATTCACCAGTTCGTCAATCCGCTCCGGCAGCCCCAGCTCCTGACGGGTGGCAACGCGCTCACCGCAGAAGCGCAGACTCATCTCCGGGTGGCCATTCCGCCGATAAAAAGTGACGCGCACCCGACCTGCGACCGCATGCAGCAGCGAAATACACAATTCCCACTCGTGCTCGAACTTCTTCTTCTGCTGCTCATTGAGCAGGCTGTCAGCCATGGCAGTGATCGTGTTTTCGGAGAGTGAGTCTTCATCCGCGATGATGATTTCACCGTTCACGCGAAACGCGGGCGGCACGCCGGAAACCAGATGCAGGTCAGAGGCATCATACTCCTTCGCTGCGGTCAGCAGGCGATCCAGGCTCGGCGTGCTCATCGTTTGAAAAACCGTCGCCACCAACCCCTGACTTTTCCGGGCAGGGTGTCATTCCGCTCAAGTTCCAGGAGCGCTGCGCTGGTCATCGCCGAACGCGGGTCCAGTTGGCGCGCGTGGGCAAACGATTGCCGCGCCGGCTTCATCAGCCCAAGCGCCTGCTGGCAGCGCCCCAACTCCAGCCAGAGCACGAACTTACCAGTCTTCCACTCAATGGCCTGTTCGAGCAGTCTCAGTGCAAGAACGAATTGTTCGTGAAATATCCGCACCCGCGCCGCGAGCCACGTGATGAACCAATCCTGCGGGGAAAGTTCCGACGCCTTCTCGAAGCAATAATCCGCACGGGTCTCTTTTCGAGCCAGCAAAACATCACCTCGCGCGAGCCAGAGGTAGGGCGAATCGCCGCGCTCGCCGATGGACGCATCGGAAAAAACCAGCGCACCCTGAAGATCGCCGTTGCGCGCCAGCGCCACCGCTTTCGCCGCCAGCAATTCCGGTTCGTGTGGGAAACGTTCCAGCGCCTTGTCCGCCCACAGCTTGGCTTCCTTGAATTCCCCGAGCTCGATCAACATCCGCACCTGGCCCGTCCACGCCGCCGCAAGATTGGGATTGAATTCCAGAACCTTGGAGTAACGGCGGAGCGCTTTCTCAAAATCACCCTCGGCAAAAGCGGCATTTGCCGCCTCCAGGTGCAATAACTCATCGCTCGTCCGTTCGGGGCGCCGGGATTGCGACTCGCGCGCGGATTCATCGCCGAATTCGAGATTGCCAAAGCGACTCATGAGAACTGCTTGCGCAGGTTATACCAAGCCAGCGTGCGAACACCAAAGGGTTTTCATTGTGCAGGGATTTGGGGCGTCTTTCCCACTGACCCGACTGTCGTTGCTCCAACAGGTTGGTTGCCCGCTCGACCTTCGCCGGCGTGGGGACCATCGTGCCGCTATCTCTACGGAGCCACTATGCGGCGCCGCACGCTCGCGTTGCGCGCCCTGCCCTCCGCCCAGGCCCGCAGGCGGCTGATCTGTTCGTCCATGGTCTTCGCCAATGGCACCGTTTGAGTCAACGCGCTTCGAACGTAGTCGGTCGTCAATTCCTGGTGCGCGTAAAACGCATCGTAAAGCGCACTGTTGATTGCTTCCTCGATTTCCGCGCCGCTGAATTCCTCGCTCGCACCGGCCAGGGCTTCGAGATCGAACTTCGCTGCCTCGCGACCGCGCCGGGCAAGATGAATCCGGAAAATCTCCGCCCGCTCGTCACGCGAAGGCAGGTCCACGAAGAAAATTTCATCGAGGCGTCCCTTGCGCAGCAGCTCCGGCGGCAGTTGGGAGATATCGTTAGCCGTCGCCACGACGAACACCGGCGCGGTCTTTTCCGAAAGCCAGGTAACGAACGTGCCGAACACGCGCGCCGTCGTGCCACCGTCAGCTGCGCCCGACGCCTGGGAACCGGCGAATGCCTTGTCTATTTCATCCACCCAGAGAATCGCCGGGGCCACCGACTCGGCCACCGAGATGGCGCGACGGACATTTTCCTCCGACGAGCCAACAAAGCTCCCGAACATGCGGCCCATGTCAAAACGCAACAGCGGGAGTTGCCACAAATTGGAGACCGCCTTCGCACACAGACTCTTGCCGCAGCCTTGCACCCCGAGCATCAAGATTCCCCGCGGCGACGACAACCCGAACGCCCGCGCCTCACCCGTAAACGCCACGGCGCGCTTCGTGAGCCATTCCTTGAGCACTGCCAGGCCACCGACATTTTGAAAGCTTTCGTTGGTGGAGCAGTATTCCAGCAATCCGCTCTTGCGAATGATCTGTTGCTTCTCGGCGAACACCTCACCCACGTCCTCGCCGCTAAGCCGCTCGCCCTTGACGATGATGCGGGCGAAAACATTTTCCGCCTCGCCCAACGTCAGCCCCAGCGCGGCCTGCAACAACCGCTCACGCCCCGCGTCGTCATCGTCGAGTTCCACCTTCACCTGTTTGAACTGCCGCACGTCGGTGATGATTTTCTCGAGCAGGGCCGCAAGTTCATCCCGCGTTGGGAGCGGATGGTTCAACACCGTAACTTCCTTCTCCAATTCCGGTGGCAGTTCCAGCACGGGCGAAACCAAGAGGATGGTCTTGTAACTGTTCTTCAGGTGCAGCGCGATTTCCTTGAGCTTGCGCGTGACGGCAAAATTGTTCTTGGAGAGAAACGGGTGAAAATCCTTGAACAAAAATATCGCCGGCTCGACCTGCTCGATCACCTGATCCAATGCCGCCAGCGGATCTTTCGTGGCGGGATTTCGCTGGCGTTGCGACTGGATGGAAGTCCCGGCGGGCACAATGCCGGTGCTGCAACTCCACTCGAAGACCTTCTTCTGCCGCTTGCGCGCGATCTCGGTCAGCAGATTCTGGACGCGTAGCTCTTCGCCGCTGACGATGTAAATGATCGGATAGCGCGCCCGGATGAGCGTTTCGAGTTCAGCAGGGAAATTCATTCGTGCGTCAACGGCCGGTGAAGCGCTGCCACCAGGAACGCGGTTTCGGCTCCTGCCGGATGGATTCGTTCAAGCGTTGAGTGACCGCCGGCGGAACGGGTGTTTGGGCGGCGTCCGCCCGGAGGACTTCCTCCACTGCGGCGAACTCCCGTGCGGTGCTCTGTGGCGATAACGCCTGCGCGCGTTCCTGCTGCTCGCGCGGCGTCAGTTTGCTTTCATGTTTCATGGCGACCTCAAGCGGTTTTGGCGAACAGCGCCGCGAAAGCCTTCCGCGCGCGGTGTAATTTTCCGCGCACCGCATCCGTGGTCTGATCCGTCAGTTCGGCAACTTCGTCGTAGCTCATCTCCTGATCGGCGATGAGCAATAGCAACAACCGGTACTCTTCCGGCAATTTTTCCAGCGCGTCCTGGATGCGCTCGCCCAGTTCTTGCATTTCCAGCACGCGCAACGGCGAATCCGTCCGCGACTGCGCGTGTTCCCACACGGCATCGTCCGCGTTGCTGACGAGATTTCTACTCGCCCAGCTTTGACGTAGATTCTGGCAATGGTTGATCGTGATCCGGTAGAGCCAGGTGCGATGCGAGGAGTCTCCGCGGAACCCCCCCCACTTGCGGTAGGCTTTCAGGAAAACATCATGCGTCGCGTCCTCGGCCCGAGCCGGATCGCCGAGGAAGCGTAACGCCAGATAGTAAATCGCCTGGCTGTGCGTTTCGTACAAGGCGGCAAAGTCCGCCGGCGCGTCGGTTAACGTTGGCCGTGACTTTGGCTGCTGCTCGGTTATCGCTTCTTCCACGAGTGAATCCACTGTTGATTTGACCGGTCCATCGCTGAGTTGTCACGCCGCCGCCAAAACATCAAGCTTCAAGTTCCAAGCCTCAGTATTGCTTCGGCGGCCCGTGCTTCAGCCCGACGTTCTGCTCATACGTGCCCATCCTTAATCCCGACGTCTTCTCGCGCCCTTTGATCTCCAGCTTCAATTGCCCAAGCCGCGTGCGGGCCATGTGCGCTGCCGGGGTGTCCGGATACTGCACCAGGATTCTTTCCAGCGTTTGCTGCACCGTGGCCAGATCCGCGCCGTGACGGACCTGCAAATCCGCCAGCAGGTTCAGCCAATGTGTGATCTTCCGCGCCGGCTGACCCGGCGCAGCAATCATTTGCTCCAGTTGATCAGCCGCCAGGTCGAGGCGTTGATATTGATCTGCATAAGCGGACGCCAGTCGCTCTCGCACCTCAAAGTCCATTGGAAATTCCTGGAGATGCTTCACGTAATCCGCCGCTGAACTTTCCTGACCCGCCAACGCGATTTCCGCAACGGATTTCCGTTCCGTGACCAATCCCAGGTTCTTGATGCCTTCCGTCACTACCACCCGCTTCCGGTCGTGTGGATCAAGCAGTTTGTCCATGCTGCCCAGGTGTGCAATGCGCTGCTGCGCCGTGAGCGCGAATTCCGTATCTGGAAAACGCTGGATAATCTGTTCGAGAAAACGGCGCGCGGATTCGGCATCCACATTGTACTTGAGATACCAGTCGGCCATCGTGGTCAGCACATAAACTATGTTGCGCGGCGCGTGCCCAGGCTGGTCGCAAATCCGCTGAATCGTCAACTCCGCACCTGGCAGATCGTTGAGCTTCTCGGCTTGGATTTCCGCAAGCATCAACTGCCCCGTGTAATCAGCCGGAAAGCGTTCGAGTTGTTTGCGGATTTCCGCCACGGCTTCGTTGTATTGGCCGCGATTGCGCTTGGCCTCCGCCACGGAATAATACGGCTGCGGTTCGATCGGCACGTTGCCGCCGTCAAAAAGATTGCCGAACGGTGCCGCCACGAGGTTCGCAATGTTGCGCCGCCAGGTTATGATCATGACAACCACGCAAATTGCCGTAATGCCCAGGTGATAGACGTTGATCACCGTCGGCTTGAACGCCTCCGCCTGCCAGCACCAGAAAGCAATCACCAAAGCCGAGACGACCCATTTGAAAATCAGCAGCTTGGGGTCTTCCGTGCGGCGGAGAAACCAATAAGCCAACGCTCCCAAAAACAACACCATCACCAAGAGGGTGGCGGCCGCCTCGAACCAGCGGTGCATTTGGATCAGTGGTTGCATGGCAACGAAACGTCTGTCCTGATTGGACCGGGAGCAAGGAGAATCCTCACGGCGACAGCCAGCCAAGCCCCGGCAGATTGCGGAAGACGCCGAACAACAACAAAACCGCACCCATCAACCAAAGCCAGCGCGCTCGCACCCCAGCGCCGCCACGCGCCCAATTCCGCCACAGCATCCACGCGACAAGTGGCAATGCCAGCACCGCCAGAGCGTTCAAGCGGAAAGCTTCCACCACATGGCCATGCAACAGTTGATGCGCGGCCCGCAACCCGCCGCAGCCTGGGCACTGCCAGCCCGTCATCTGATAGAAAGCGCAGCGAGGATAGAAACTGTGTTGCGCTGGATTGAAGAAAAACAGCAACGCGCAGCACCCCAACAAGACCCCACCCCAAATCGCCAGCCATACGCGTGCATTCAACTTCCGACCCGCCGGGCGCGGCGGAGCATCGGCTGTTTCCGCCGGGTGTTGAGGAGCCGTTTCCGGCATGGCGTCAATGGAACTGGGCTTTGACATCCGGCTTGGACAACACCACCAACGCCCAGATGCCGATCGGTATGCCGACGAGGCAACACGGCGAGATACAGGGAATGACCGCCAGGATACTGGCCGTCATTGCCCAGCCATAACTCTGGCATTTCTTCATCTTCAGTGCGCCAAACAGAATCAAAGCCGAAACCAGGAACCCAAGAATCCCGCTGATAACGCCCATCGTTCCACTGAACATGGTCACAAATTTCTGCATCTCCGGATCCATGCCCGGTTGGTTCATCCCCATCCCGGCACCGACGATATTCCACACCACTCCAATCACCGTTGCGACGAATCCGAGTGCAGCGGTTACGATCAGCCCAATCGCAGGACCGGACACCAGATCCGCGCCGCCACTGCTGCCGGCAGTTGGCGCATAGACGGGCGCCGCTGGCGCAATCGTGGGAATGTTCGCGTTCAGTTCAGGAATCTGCGCCACTGTCACCCATTCCGTTGCGCCGTCGGGGAGAACCTTCGTCTGCGCGTTGGCGCGGCCTTCGGTGATCCACTTTTTTACGACGTCGGCCGCGATGGGGCCGTACTCCTTGCCGTCTGCTCCAATGATTTTATACATGGTCTTTCGGGTAAAGCCGGGCCGCGCAGCCACCGGCAGGTTGCGACGCAAGTAAGCGCGACAATCACGCGCCCGTCAAGCGCGTGAAAGCCGACTAAGTAAAGAGCCGATTCACAACTCGCGCGACGCGTCTGGACTGCGGTGACTTCAGCACCGCTTTGCACTCGAATAACCAAAGAGCGCCGCTAAAGACGGCGCACTCCAGACGCTTCGCGGTATTCTAAACGCCAGTTTGGCCAACAACTTGCCGTTTCCTCAAATCGCTGACAGCTCGTGCAGCTTCTTGTCAGCCCTTCCGTCATCAATCACTTCCCCTGCCCGTTCCCATCCCTCGCCCATCGAACGGACTTTTCCCGCCACGAACAACGCCGCGCCCGCATTCAACAAGACTGCGTCGCGCTTCGGCCCGCGATCTTCACCGCGCACGATACGCCGGATGATTTCAGCATTGGCCACCTTGTCCCCGCCGCGGAGGTCGGAAAGGGTCGCTGGCTGCAAAGGGAATTGGGCGGGATCAAACGTCGAAACCGTGAAACCGCGCTCCTGATAAAATTCCGCAACGTTGCTGTGACCCAGCGTGGAAAACTCATCCAAATTGGCCGCCCCCCCGGCCGTTTGAAAATTCGCACCCGGGACCTCGCCGCACACCACCATCCCCCGCCGCAGCCCGAGCGATTGCAGCACGCGCGCCAACGGTTCGCACAATTCCGGGCGCGGCACCCCGAGCAACTGCGCCGTGGGCCGCGCCGGATTCAGCAGCGGCCCGAGAAAGTTGAAGATCGTCCGCTGCTTCCGCTCTGCGCACAATTTGCGAGCTGGAGCAATGTGCTTGAACGCCGGGTGGTAATTCGGCGCAAAGAAAAACGTGAAGTTCCGCTCGCGCAACGACTGCGCCGCCTCGACTGGAGACAAATCTGTGCGAATGCCCAGGGCCTCGATCACATCCGCGCTGCCGGTTTGCGAGGTGATGGCGCGATTCCCATGCTTGGCCACCGCCACACCCGCCGCCGCGCAAACGAGGGCGACCGTGGTTGAGATGTTGAACGTGCCCAACTGGTCGCCGCCTGTGCCACACACGTCCAGAATCTCGTGTGTACTGCGCCATGCCGGATCGACGGGTGGAGTGATGGACTTCTCCCGCAACGCAGAAGCAAACGCACCGATCTCCTCAATCGTCTCGCCCTTGCGTGCGAGCGCGCTCAGGAAGTCCGCCTTCACCAACGCGGCGACCGTCTCATCCACGAGCGATTCCACCGCTACACGGACTTGTTCCCGCGCCAGGGATTGTGCGGCGGAAAGCTGTTGGGTCAGTTGGTCAAGCATGGCGGGATGTTAGGGGCTTCCCAGCCTGGCTTAAAGTGCGAAGTGTCGTCCGTGGCATGGAACCTCTGATGCCATATCAAGTTCACCGAACGGATGCTGCGATAACTGGCCGCCAAGGATGGCGACCTCCACCGTGGAGGCACGCTTCCCAGCGTGCCAGTGACAGCGGCTTCCAGCCGCGTGCCTGGCAATAAAGACAACCCACACCCTACTTCTCCACCATTGAGACGTATTCCAGCAAATCCGCCATGTCCTGCGTCGCGAGATTCTGCTCCAGCCCCTCAGGCATCACGGACAAACCGTGGCTCTGTATTTTCGTGATGCTCGCGCGCGGGATCACATCCTCTTTGCCGTAAGCTTGCCGCAACGTGACCGCCGCGCTCGTCTGGTTCACCACCAAGCCGACATAGCTTTCATCGTCCTTGGTTTCAATCGTGAAGGCGGCGAACTCCGGTCGCACTTCGCGATTCGGGTCCACGATGTTCGTGAGCAACTTCTCCTTGCCGGTCGTCTTGACCGTAATCAGGTCTGGGCCAAGCACGAAACCTCCGCCGCCGGCGCGATGGCACGAGATGCAGCGTTCCTGATAAATCTTCCGCCCGCGCGCCACGTCGCCATTCATCGTGAGCGATGCAGCATAGCCATCAATAATCGGTTGCTTGCTGCTCGTGGTGGCGGTGGCCAGCACCTTGCCGGCCAGTTGCCGCACCTTCGGATCGCGATACGTTTGCAGCATTTTGGTTTGCGTCGTGTCAAGCACGTTGGCGCGAATGTTCCCGGCTTCAATCGCTTTCAACAAGGCCTCCGCCCGCTCGGGTCGCGCCAGCAGCACGGGCAACGCCTCGGCCTGAAGCCGCGGCGTAAACGCGCTCCACAGTGCCGTCAGCTTCGATCCCACTTGCGTGTCGGTGAACCGCGCCAGTGTGGACAACGCCGCCAGTTGCACCGGCTGCGGCTCCTTTTGATCCAGCAGGCCAAACAGCAACTCACCGGCTTCCCCATAAGTCCGGTGTGAAAGCAATCGAATCGCCGCCACGCGTTCGGCTTCGGGTCGTTCCGCTTTGGTCGCAGTCGCAGCCGCGAGAGCAAGCACGTCTTGCGCCGGCCCGCCTCCGTCAGCCAACCGGTGCCCGGCGCGTTGCAGGCCGTCGCCCAGTGCCTGCGCCATGGTGAACTTCAACGTCGCATCGTTCACTTGATTCAAAAAATCGAGCGCACGCGCCACTGCTTCGCGACGGCCCTGCGCGGCTACGAGCGAGATCAGTTGGCGCAAGAATTCCTGCCCGGCTTTCGCGTTGCGGAAGGCCTGATCGGCAGAGAGGGTGGTGAACAATTCTCCGGCCCCTTCGGCCAGCGAGGAAAGAATCGCCGCTTGCGCCCACCGGCTGTCTGCATCGCTCCGGGCGAGGTCTGCCAACGCTGCGAGCCTTTCTGTTCCTGTTAATTCACCAAGCGTGAACGCCAACTGGTAACGCACATTGGCGCCGGAGTCTTTGGCCAATTCCTGCAACCGTGGCCAGAGCGATTTCGGGGCGACACCTTTCACAATGAACCGTTCCGCCTGCTTCACGCCATGCTCGCGCACAGCGGCAACGGCGTCGTTCAACGCTGAGAGCACGTTCGCCTCTTTCAGCGCGCCGAGTCCATCGAGGGCATACAAAGCATGCAACCGGCCAAGCGCGGATTTGGAGGAAGTTTGCACTTTCACGAGCAACCGCACGGCCTGCTGATCTTGTCGCTCGAAGAGCAATCGCGACGCGGTCTCGCGATGCCACGCGTTCTTGTGTTCCAGCGCGGCCACCAGTTCCGCCGTTGTAGCCTTGCCAAGTTGTGGCGGCTTGCTTGCCTTGAAGCCCGTGGGCGCGATGCGGTAGATGCGCCCGCGATCATTCCCCGCATTGAGGTCGATCAGCTTCTTGATGTTCTCCGGCAGCGACCAAGGATGTTCGATCACTTCGCGATACATGTCGCAGAGGTAGAGACAGCCGTCCGGGGCATTGACCAGTTCCACCGGGCGAAACCAAAGATCCTTCGACGTGAGGAATTCCACCTTCTGCTCGTCCGCCGGCCGCTCGGCCACAAGTTCGACGCCCTGCGGGCGGACTTTTTTGCGATGCAGCAAATTGCTTCCCACATCCGCAATGAAACTGTCGCCGCGATACTCGTCCAGCCAGGCGTTGCCGCGATAAATCGAAATGCCCGTGGCCGAAGTGAAGTAACCGGACGAACGCCCGCCGCCTTCGATGATCCCCTGTACCACGCCCGTCACGCGCCACTTGGTGCGGATCACGCGCCACGCTTCCTCGGGACTGGTGCGAAACACTTCCGCCGCCGGACCGTCCGCGGGGATGTCCACCAACGGCGCGGGCATGTGGTAGAACCGATTGCGATCCGCGTAACGAGAATCATACATGAAGGTCATGATGTGCCGCGAATTGCTGCACACGAAACGCCGCCCGTAATCATCGAATGCCATGCCGTATTGCCCACCGCCGGCTTCGGTGGTCATCTCGTGATTGCGCGGGTCGAAATAGAAATCGCGTCCGTTCAAATTCAAAGGCGCAGCGTTAGTGTCCTCCTCTCGGCGAACCGACCCACCGTTGCCCGCGGTCTGACCGTGGATGCGATTATCCAAGCCCCAGCGCAAACAGTTCACCAACGCCTGCACATTAAGGCGATCCTTCTCGACACCGAAGCCGGTGAACACGGTCTTGCGAATGTCGGCCTTGCCGTCGCCATTAGTGTCCTTGAAGTAAAGCAGGTCCGGCGTGGCCGCCACATAAATACCGCCCCCGTAACAGATCACGCCCGTGGGCCACGGCAGATCGTCCGCATAAACCGTCGCCGTCTCGAACACGCCATCGCTATCCTTGTCTTCCAGCAAGCGGATGCGTCCGAGATGCGGCGTCACGTCGCGCATCTCCGAGTAATCGCGCATCTCGACCACAAACATGCGCCCGTTCTCGTCGAAGCAGATTTCAATCGGGTCGTAAACGTTCGGTTCGGCGGCAGCAACTTGAAGTTCGAAGCCGGGTTTCAGCTGGAAGGTTTTCTGAACATCCTTCAACTCCGTTGGTGGAATGCGCGACAAATCTTCGCGTGTGAGTTCGGGCGGCGCTGCGAGCACAGCCAACGAGAGGCTGATGGCAAAAAGCGCGGCGGGCAGAAACTGGTTCAAAGTCATAGGCTCGTGACCGGCGTATTCAGACAGCCCGCGCCGCAACTGCAAGATTTTTGTCTCAACAAGAAGAACGCACGCGATAGTTTGGTCCACTGAGTGAAGAACCCGCCCTCACCCCTGCCCTCTCCCATCCGATGGGAGAGGGAGAATGATTCGCCGCTTTCAAGCATTACGAATGTGTCAGGACATCGCACGTCCCCCGCTCCGAAGTAACAACGCGCGGCGACGGTCATTTTGACTTCCGATTTTCGCACGCCGCTCGATAGCTGTCCCCTCTCCCATCGGATGGGAGAGGGTCAGGGTGAGGGCATTTTCCCGTTTGAAATCCATCGGCACGTTCAACAGACTCCGGGCGCATGAACCAGTCATCACAAACCTTCGGCAAAATCGATTCACACGCGACAATGCATTGGAGCGCCGGTCTCCGACCCGGCTCGTTGCAGGACACGGATCGAATCGCGCCGGATCGGAGATCGACGCTCCAGTCCCGCCGCGATTTTCTCGCCAAAACGAGCCTCGCGCTCACCGGGATGGCGCTGGCCGGTTGCGCCACCACTGGAAACACCGAACCGATCATAGATATTCATCAGCACACCAACTACAGCGACCGCCCGGATGAAATCCTGCTGAGACACCAAAGGTTGATGGGTGTAACCACCACGATCCTCCTGCCCTCCGGCAAACCCGTGAGCCGCCCGTCCACGCACGACGGCAAATCCAACGGCCTCGCCGCAAAAGCCACTGGCAACGAAGCGTGCTATCAGTTCGCCAAAGCTCATCTGAAGGAATTCCTCTTCGCCGTCAACGAGGTGCCCGACCTCGACGGTGCAACGGCGGAGATTGAAAAGTATTTGAAGCTCGGCGCGGTGATGATTGCCGAGCAGAAGTTTGGCGTGGAATGTGATTCGCCAGAGATGCAGCGCATTTACCTATTGGCGCAGGATTACAACGTGCCCGTGCTCATGCACTGGCAGCACAAGATGTATAATCTCGGCTTCGAGCGGTTCCACAAGATGCTCGAGAAATATCCGCGCTTGAACTTCATCGGCCATGCGCAAACCTGGTGGGCGAACGTGGATCGCAACCATGTCGACCAGTCCGTGCTCTATCCCAAAGGCCCGATCACGCCCGGCGGAATCACCGAGCGCTATCTCGCTGATTACCCGAACATGTTTGGCGATCTCTCCGCTGGCTCCGGCCTCAACGCACTCACCCGCGACCCGGCCTTCACCCCCGGATTCTTCGAGCGCCATCAGGACAAACTCCTTTACGGTAGCGACTGCAACGACCTCGAAGGCCAGGGCGAGAAATGTCAAGGTGCGCAAACCATCGCCACCGTCCGCCGCTTCGCGCCAAGCAGGAAGATCGAGCGCAAGTTGCTTTATGGGAATGCGAAGAAGCTGATTCGGCTCTGAGTTTAACGCAAAGGCGCAAAGACGCTAAGTCGCAGGGCAAACCTGACAATTCTTTGCGCCTTGGCGTCTTGGTGTTGAATTCCTCGCCCCGTCCGAGAGCGGTGCTAAAGCCACGCGCAGTCCAAACGCTTCGCGGCTGCCGGGCGTCCTCGAACCTCGCGAAGCGTCTGGAGTGCGGCGCGTTCACCGTCGCTTTCCATGGCATTGGAAAATGCTTCACGCTCGCCCTCACCCCAACCCTCTCCCCTGGGAGAGGTAGAATTTTTCGCCGCCCCATTCGAAAACCTGTGGCTGGATGGGCTGGACGGTCATCCGCAATACGGAAGCCGAACGATAGCTGTTCCTTCTCCCCGGAGGAGAAGGTCAGGATGAGGGCGAGCGTTCCGACCAATTCAACTCTGCTGATTCAGAAACACTCGGTCACCCGTGACAATTCGTAGAATCGGTGTCCGTATTCCGGCCCCGGAATTCCTTCGTGGCATTTCGTCCCGTTCGTGGCTAGATTCCGTCAGCATTTATGCAAGCCACCACTTCGATTGAATTGAAACGCGATTGCGCTGCCGTCCAGATTCCGGCGGGCACGGGCGTCACGTTGCCCGCGGGCACGTCCGTGACCATCACGCAAACGCTCGGCGGCAGTTACACCGTTCACGCACCGGGCGGATTGTTCCGCATCGCCCCAAGCGACGCCGACGCACTGGGAATGGAGGCCACGAAGCCAGAAGTTGCCACCAGCACGGGCGGCACAGTGGATGAGAAAGCCATCTGGGACACGTTGCGCACCTGTTTCGATCCCGAGATTCCCGTGAACATCGTGGACCTCGGCCTGGTTTACGACATGCAACTGGCCAAGCTGCCCAACGGCAACGCGCGGGTGGATGTGAAGATGACGCTCACGGCGCCCGGTTGCGGCATGGGCCCGGCCATCGCGGGCGACGCGCAAGTGAAGCTGTTGAATCTTCCCGGCGTGGATGACGCGAATGTGGAAATCGTTTGGGAACCGGCATGGCATCACGCGATGATCAGCGAACAAGGCCGCAAGACGCTCGGGCTGGAATGAACGTTCCCGGGCGCATCAGGTGGAAGGGCGAATGGTCTAACGCCCGCCCTCACCCCGGCTCTCAAGGTAGGGCACGTCACTCCGTGCGCGCCGCTTGCCTCGGTGTCCAATCCCGGCGTGCACGGAGTGAGTTTGTCTCAAAACCTTGTGCTTGGAGGGACGAGTTACACGAGTCCCTGACTTATTCGGCGATTTTCGTAGGATTGGGGACTCGTGTAACTCGTCCCTCCGGTGTTCTGAGACAGTCTCGGAGTGACGCGCCCTGCCACTACCGGTTCAGGACTGCCTTGCGCGAACTCAACACACTCCCGCACATCCAGCTGACGATCCCATTATGAAACCCACCCTGACCCTCAGCCTGCTCCTCGCATCCAACGCTGCCGGACTGGCGGCCGATCCAGCCCCGCCCGCGCGCAATCCTCAACGCCCCCCACCCATCCGCTCGCCCGAATTGACGGCGGATCGCCAGGTCACGTTCCGCCTGCGCGCGCCCAAGGCGACGACAGGTGCGGTGAATGGCCAGTGGCCGAACGGCAACGCCCCGATGACCAAAGGCAGCAATGATGTCTGGAGCGTAACGGTGGGTCCGGTCGAGCCAGGAGTGTGGGAATACAGCTTTCGCGTGGACGACTTGCAGATGATTGATCCGGGCAATCCCGCGATCAAACCAATGCGCGAGCCACGCACGAGCATTTTGCACGTTCCCGGTGATCCGCCGCTGGTGTTTGATTTTCAGGATGTGCCGCACGGCGTGGTGCGCTCGCACACGTATCACTCGAAGTCGCTCGGACGTTTGCGTGGGTTGTCGGTTTACACACCGCCGGGCTACGATAAGAACCGCACGCGTTATCCGACGCTTTATCTGCAACACGGCTCCGGCGATAATCAGGACACTTGGACCGTTCACGGCAAAGCGCATTGGATTCTCGACAATCTCATCGCCCAAGGCCGCGCGAAGCCAATGGTTATTGTCATGATGGATGGCCATGCCGGACAGGAGAACAACACCACGTTATTCGAGCGGGACTTGCTCGAAGACGTCGTGCCCTTTGTCGAAGCGAACTACCGCGTCAAGACGGACGCCGCGAGCCGGGGAATTGTTGGTCTGAGCATGGGCGGTGGACAATCGCTCACCATCGGATTGAAGCACGCCAATCGTTTCGCGTGGGTGGGCGGTTTCAGCGCGTCAGTGCCCTCTGGTGACGCAGTGGCGACGGCCTTGAATGACACTCGAGCCACAAACAAGAAATTGAAACTACTCTGGATCGCCTGCGGCAAAGACGATTTCCTGCTCCAGCGCAACGACACCTTCATTGCCACACTGAAGGAGAAGGGCATTCGCCACGAATGGTATCTGACTGCGGGCAATCACAGTTGGCCGATATGGCGCGGTTATCTGGCGGACTTTCTGCCGCGGCTGTTTCGGTGAGCGCGCCGGCTCGCGAGTACGCTCGCCCCACCGATCGCTGCAATCGGCGCCGCTACCATAGATACCGTTTCTCGACAAACCGCGCCCGGCCCGACTACATTCCGCGCCGATGTCGCTGTCAAATCAACCGCTGGTCATTGCCGGAAGGACGTTCCATTCGCGCCTGATTCTAGGCACGGGGAAGTTTTCGTCACCGGAAGCCATGCGGGATGCGCTCGCCGCCAGCGGTACGGAAATGGTCACCGTGGCATTGCGCCGCGCGGACCTGAGCGGGAAGAAGGATCCGTTCGCCAACATCCTCGAGTTCGTTGATGCCAAAAAGTATCTGCTCCTGCCGAACACCAGCGGAGCGATGAACGCGGAGGAAGCGATCCGCCTCGCGCGGCTTGCGGTCGCAGCCGGACTGCCCAAGTGGGTGAAACTCGAAATTCATCCCGACCCGCGTTATCTGCTGCCCGATCCGATCGAGACTTTCAAAGCCGCGGAGCTGCTGGTGAAGGAAGGTTTCACCGTGCTGCCCTACATCAACGCCGATCCGGTGCTGGCGAAGCGTTTGCAGGAAGTCGGTTGCGCCACGGTGATGCCGCTCGGCTCGCCGATTGGCTCGAATCGCGGCATCCAGACGCGCGACCAGATTCGCATCATCATCGAACAGGCGACCGTGCCCGTGGTGGTGGACGCCGGACTCGGCGCACCGAGTCACGCCGCAGAGGCGATGGAACTAGGAGCGGATGCCGCGCTGGTAAACACAGCCATCGCAATCGCGAACGATCCGAACCGGATGGCCGTCGCGTTCAAGATGGCGGTCGAAGCGGGCCGTGCCGCGTTTGAATCCGGCCTCGGCGCGCAATCTGAAACAGCCAGCGCGACCAGTCCGTTGACGGCCTTTCTGGATTGATTCATGAGCACCAAAACCCTGTCCGTTCAACGGGCGCGGCAAATCCTCGATGCCGCGGCCAAAACCCGCATTCTCGTCTTGGGCGACCTGATGCTTGACCAGTTTATCTGGGGCAGCGTGTCGCGCATTTCACCGGAGGCGCCGGTGCCAGTGGTGGATTTCAAGCGTGAGAGCTTCATGCCTGGCGGCGCGGCGAACGTGGCGCGCAACCTCACGGCCCTCAACATTCCGACGGATTTGTTCGGTGCGGTCGGCTGCGATACCGCGGCGGACGAATTGAAACGCCTCCTGGCAACCCAACAGGTCGGCTGTGGCGGTTTGGTGTCGTGTGAAACGCGACCCACGAGCATGAAGACGCGCATCGTGGCCCATCAGCAGCAAGTCGTGCGGATTGATCGCGAGAGCCGCGACGGCCTGGATGAGAAACTCACGCGCCAACTCCTCAGGCTGGTTCACAGACAATTGCCGCGCGCGGCGGCGATGATCGTCGGGGACTACGGCAAGGGTGTGGTGACGCAAGCGCTGTTGAACGAACTCAAGAAACTGTGCCGCGCACGCGGCGTGTGGTTGAGCCTCGATCCCAAGCCGGTGCACAACCTGAACCTCGCCGGCCTGTCGCTGATCACACCGAATCGCAAGGAAGCATTTGAACTGGCGAAACTGGATGACGACACGCGGGCGGAAAATCCGCTGGCGGATAAGAATCTCATGCTCGTGGCGGAACGGCTCTTGCGGGAGTTGTGCCCGGCCGCCCTGCTCATTACGCTCGGAGAACTCGGCATGTTGCTCTGCCAGCGCGGACAGAAACCGTTTCACATTCCGACCGTGGCGCAGGAAGTGTTCGACGTGTCCGGCGCAGGCGACACGGTGATCGCCACGTTCACCCTGGCCATTGCGGCGGGAGCCTCGCCGCTTGAAGCCGCGATCATTTCCAATCACGCGGCGGGTCTTGTGGTGGGCAAGGTTGGCACGGCCACGACCTCACCGGAGGAATTGCTGGCCAGCTTTTGACCGAGAAAGGTTACGCCCAAGTAGCATGAGGTTCATCCACCGATCCAATCCATGAATCCAGCCAAGACTACAACGGACGCGATTCGCGCGATGAAGCCGCGCGGTGAAAAGATCGCCGCGCTCACAGCGTATGATTTTCCCATGACGCGGCTGCTGGATGAAGTGGGCATCCCGTTCATCCTCGTAGGCGATTCCCTCGGCATGGTGGTGCTGGGCTTTCCCGACACCACACACGTCACCATGCCGGACATGGAGCATCACGTCCGCGCTGCGGCCCGCGCAAAACCCAAGGCCTTGCTCGTCGCCGACCTGCCGTTTCGCAGTTACGACACCGTTCAAATCGCGGTCGAAAATGCGATCCGCCTCGTCACCGCCGGCGCCGATGCCGTGAAGGCGGAAGGCGGACGCGAGATTCTCGAACAAGTGCGCGCGATTCGCGAAGCGGGCATTCCGTTCTGCGGCCATCTGGGCATGTTACCACAGCATGTGCTGGAAGAAGGCGGTTATCGCATCAAAGGCAAAAAGGTGGACGAACATCAATCGTTGCTCGCCGATGCGGACGCGCTGGTGGAAGCGGGTGCGTTCGCCGTGGTGCTGGAACTGATCACACCGCCCGTGGCGAAGGAAATCTCGCGGCGCATTTCGATTCCGACCATCGGGATCGGCGCAGGACCGGATTGCGACGGGCAAATCCTGGTGACGCCGGACTTGTTGGGGATGTTGCCGTGGTTCAACCTCAAGCATGTGAAACCCAAGTTGAACGCTGCCGAGCAGATGCGCGTGGTGGTTCAGGAATGGATCGCAGAAGTGCGCGCGGCCCGCGCGAAATAGCTGCCGCGATGAAAAGATTTTCCCATCTCAACCGCCAAGGCGAAGCCAGCATGGTGGATGTTTCGGCCAAACCAATCCTGCTGCGTGAGGCGGTGGCGCGCGGCGAAATCCAACTGGCCAGGGCAACCATAAAGCTGATCCAAGGCGACCGGATCGCAAAGGGCAACGTGCTCGCGACCGCCCGCCTGGCGGGGATTCTCGCGGCCAAACAGACCGGTGGGTTGATTCCGCTCTGTCATCCCCTGCCGATCTCGCATTGCGAAGTTAATTTTGGATTTCCCAAATCGCGCGACCGTATCGTCATCACGGCTTCCGCAAAAATTGCGGCCCAGACGGGCGTGGAGATGGAGGCGTTGACGGCAGTGAGCGTGGCAGCCTTGACGATTTACGACATGTGCAAGGCGGTGGACAAAGCGATGCGCATCACAAACGTGCGTCTGTTGTCCAAGACCAAGCGGACGCTTTGAACCGCATGTTCATGTCCTCCAAGCCGGGGCAAAGCCATTCGCATTCCAAGATGAATGCTGTCCAGCGAAGCGCTTGCGTATTGCATCAACGCGCAGATCCAGTTATGGCATTTACTGCACATGCAAATCCAGACAGGCATCATCACGGTTTCGGATCGCGCCTCGCGCGGCCAATACGACGATCTCGGCGGCCCGGCTTTGAAAAAGGCGGCGGAAGGCTACGGCTGGAAGGTGACTGCGGAGTCGCTGGTGCCGGACGAAAAGCTCGCCATCCAGCGCGCGGTGCGCGAACTGATCGCCAAAGGCTGCCAGCTCATCCTCACCACCGGCGGCACGGGCGTGGCTTTGCGTGATGTAACCCCCGAAGCCGTGCGCGAAATCGCCGTGCGCGAACTGCCCGGCTTTGGCGAAGTAATGCGCGCCGAATCCATGAAGATTACCCAGAACGCCATTCTCTCGCGCAATCTGGCCGTCGTCGTGGAGCGGGCGCTGGTCATTTGTCTTCCCGGGAAACCAAGTGGGGCGGTCGAGTGTTTAAGCTTCGTGGTCGGCGCGATTCCGCATTGCGTGGAAGTATTGCAGGAAGTGCCGACGAGTTGTTGAGCACATGAAAGTCCTGATTGCATTCACTGCCTTCGTCCTATTGGCGGCAGCCGGCTGCACAACCCGGTCGAAGGCTCGCGCCCAGGCGCAGGCGGCATATCAAGCCGGTCAGCAGCAAACGTTCGCACAGGTGGCCGACGCGCGCCGGATCAATATCCGTTTCATCGGCCCCGTCCGTCACGCCGAGGTCATCTGGGCCGACGGCTTGACGCTCGCCCAAGCCATCGCAGCCGCCGATTATTGGGACGCGCGCGATCCAAAGGTTGTTACGATCGTCCGGCAGCGCGAACGGATCAACGTTTCGCCTCGCGATCTCTTGAACGGGAGGGACTGGCCGCTCGAACCCGGCGATACGGTTGAGATGCATCCGTGAAGTTTCATGTGGCGGGAAAGGGAATTCTTCCGAACAAATCCGCGCTGGATTTGTCCATATAACGTCCGCTAAAAGATGCGGCCTGATTATTGATTGATGTTGATGGAAAGGCAGAAACAGCAGCCGGATTTCAGTTCGTGCCAGCGCAGAAGTTCATTTCTGCGGCTGGCCGCGCTTGCAGTCGCGACCCTGTTCGCCGTCACGGCGGGCGCGGCGACGTTCACCACGTCCCTCGACCGCGAGCGCATTCTGCTCGGCGAGACCGTCACGTTAACGCTTACCTTCGAAGGCGCCACGCCGACCAGTATGCCGCAATTACCTGGCATTCCCGGATTGCAGGTGGCTGGAGGCATGAACTACGGCACGAGCAGTTCAACCGGACCGGACGGTCGGATGCACACCGTAACCACCTTCTCCGTGCCGCTTGCCGCAACCAAGGTCGGCGAAGTCCAGATTCCGGCATTTCAAATTGATTTGGCCGGCCAGAAATTTTCCAGCACGCCGCTGCGCTTGACGGTGCTGGCGGAAGACGCCAGCGGTCCGCCACCGGAGTTTGGCCAGCGTTCCGCGTTCCTCTGGCTCGTGCTGCCGAAGAACGAATTCTACATCGGCGAGACGTTCGTTCCCGAACTGCGGCTCTATGTGCGGCCCGGCGTGCGCAACATTGGAGGCTTCGAGCCACCCACTCTGCAAGGCGAAGGCCTGACAGCGAGCCGCTGGGTTTCGGGCGGAAACTATTCGCGCCGCGTCGGCAACCGGCAGTTCACAGTCGTTCCCATGACGTGTGCGGCCACAGCGATAAAGACCGGCCCGCTCAAGACCGGAAATCTTACCGCCTCAGTGGTATTGAATCCGCCGGACGTTTTTGAACGGATGTGGGGCCGCCGTTCCGACACGGAGCAGGTTCCGTTGGCGCTCGCACCACAACCCTTTCAAGTCCTGGCGCTGCCGGCGAACGACGTCCCGCCAAATTTCAACGGCGCGGTGGGCAGCTACACGTTGAACGTCTCCGCCGGCCCGACCAATGTCGCCACGGGCGACCCCATCACCATCAAGATACAGATCTCCGGGCGCGGCGCGCTGGCGGCTCTGACGCTACCACCCAACCAATGGGACGGATTCAAGTCCTACCCGCCCACCGCCAAGACTGAAACAACCGATCCCTTGGGAATCCAAGGCACGAAAACATTCGAGCAAGTCGTTTCCGCCGAGAGCGTCAGCATCAAGGAAATCCCGCCGCTCTCATTTTCGTTTTTCGATCCCGAGGCCAAGCAGTATCAGACGCTCATCCAACCGGCACTTCCGCTCACGGTCCGGCCTGGTGGTGCCACCGCT
>Ga0315910_10001040_pt1 | contig 26086 bp, 16 predicted proteins | sample EdamamesoilMG_FD_204470 | JGI IMG/M metagenome (GOLD analysis project Ga0315910, IMG submission 204470) | Garden soil microbial communities collected in Santa Monica, California, United States - Edamame soil | ecosystem: Environmental > Terrestrial > Soil > Garden | place: USA: California... | reverse complement strand
CGTCGCGCTCGACGCGCTCGGTCGTGCCCAGGATCTCGGCCAGGGCGGCGTGGTCGAGCGTGAGCGGGCAGCGCACGTCGGCGTAGGCCGCGAAGGTGATCAGGCCGATGCGATCGTCGGGGCGCGCGGCGACGAAGCGCGCGGCGGCGGCCTTGGCCACCTCCAGCCGGTCGCGCTGGTGCGTCGGATCCAGGTCGACCTCGCCCATCGAGGAGGACACGTCGAGCACGAGGAAGATGTCGATGCCCTCGTTCTCCTGCGGGATCTCGGCGCGGCGCACGGGGCGCGCCAGGGCCAGCAGCAGGAGCACGAGGGCGAGCACGCGCAGGCCGTCGGGGACCCAGGCCGTGCGCGCGCGCAGGGAGCGCGGCAGGCCCTCGAGCAGCGGCGCCGCCGCGGCCAGCAGCGCCGGCGCGCCCCGGCGGCGGCGCAGGAGCAGCGCCAGCGGCACGAGCACGAGGCCGAGCAGGAAAACCGGCTCCTCGAGCCGGACGCCCAGCAGTCGCTCGAGCAGCGCGTTCGCGTTCACGTGTTCGCGTTCATCGGGGGCTCGTCTCGCGCACGAGGCGCACGGCGCTCTCGGACAGGCGCTCGCGCTCGGCCGCCGTCGGCGCGTGGCGAGCGAACTTGACGAGGTCGCACTCGCCGAGCAGCGCGCCCACGAGCTCGCGCTGCTCCTCGGCCAAGGCACGCGCGGTCTCGGGCGCCGCCACCAGCTCCTCGGTCGTGCGGCGCGGGGCGCGGAGCTCGAAGCGCTCGCCCAGGTAGTCACGCACGGCGCCGGCGGCCTCGACGTAGTAGGCGTCGAGCTCGAGCGCGCTGGCCGGGGAGCGCGCCCGCAGGCGTGCCAGGCGCTCGAGGGCGCGCTCGTGCGCGGCCGGGCCGGAGGGCGCGGGCGGCGGCAGCTCGGCGCGGCGCGCCGCCGCGCGGCGCAGCGCGACGCGCACGAGCTGCCCGAGCAGGGCCGCCACGAGCGCGCCCAGGGCCCAGGGCCACAGCGGGCGCGCGACCGGCGGCACGAGCGGCTCGCTCGGCAGCTCGGGCACGCCCGCGTCGTCCGCCGCCAGGGCGCTCTCGACGACCAGGGCGAGGGGCACGCTGCTCGCGCTCCGTGCGCCGCCGCCGGCCTTGGGCAGGGCCGAGATCACGATCGGATCGAGCTCGAGCCCACCCTCGCGGAAGGCGAAGGCGCGGTAGCGCCGGCGTTCCTCGACGTGGGCGCCGTCCGCGCGCCGCGTCACGTCCTCGAGCTGCACCTGCAGGGGCTCGAGCGCGCGCTCGCTCCACTCGGGCTCGAGCAAGGCCTCGCTCCAGGTGCGCGTGACCTCGAGCGCGAAGGGCCGGCCGTACTCGACGGTCGTCCCCGCCGGGAGCGTCAGGGCGAGGGCCAGCTCCTCGTCCGCGATGGACGCCGCGCGCGCGCAGCCGGCGAGGCCGGCCAGCAGCGAGAGGAGCAGGGCCGGCCTCATGTCCGCGCTCCGCGCCGCTCGCGCATGCGGAAGAAGCGCACCAGTCCGTCGGCCAGGCGCCGGTTGTGCTGCTCGCGCTGCAGGGCCGGCGCGGCGGCGGGATCGAGGCCGCGCAGGTCGACGTCCAGGAGGTCGACGCGCGCGCGGGAGAGCTCCTCGGAGAGCTCGCGCTCGCGCACGCGCAGGCGCTCGGCGAAGGCGGCGCGCGTGCGCGCGTCACTCCAGTCGACCAGGCCCGAGCGCCCGCTCTCGGGATCGCGCCAGCGCACGAGCCCGGCCGGCGGGGGAGCGAGGTCGGCCGGCAGGATGCGCGCCGCGATCACGTCGTGGCGCCGGCTGCAGGCGCGCAGCGCCCGGCGCGGCAGCGGGGCCTGGAAGTCCGACACGAGGAACACGATCGCACGGCGGCGCAGGACGCGCGCCACGAAGTCGAGCGCGGCCTCGTAGTCGGTGCCGCGCCCCTCGGGCTCGTGCCCCAGGCAGTCGCGCACGATGCGCAGCGCGTGACCGGCGCCCTTCTTGGCCGGGGCGTAGAGCTCGACCTTCGAGCTGAAGGCCACCAACCCGACCTTGTCGTTGTTGCGCAGGGCCGAGAAGGCGAGGCAGCCGCACAGGAGCGCCGCCACCTGGCGCAGCGAGCGCGCCGAGGCCCCGCCGCGCATGGAGGCCGAGAGGTCGAGCAGGAACACGACCGTGAGCTCGCGCTCCTCGACGAACTTCTTCACGAACGGCCGCCCGACGCGCGCGGTCACGTTCCAGTCCACGGCGCGCGGATCGTCGCCCTCGGCGTACTCGCGCACCTCCTCGAACTCGATGCCCATGCCGCGGAAGACCGAGCCGTAGCCCCCGGCCAGCACGTCGGTGACCAGGCGCTTGGAGAGCACCTGGATGCGGCGCACCTGCTCGAGGAGCTCGCGGTCGATCACCGGGCTGTCCTGGGCTGGGCGCGCGCCCTCACGGCACGGGGACGGTGTCGAACACGCGCTGGATCACGTTCTCGGAGGACAGGCCCTCGGCCTCGGCCTCGTAGGTGGTCAGCACGCGGTGGCGCAGGACGTCCAGGCCCACGGCCTTGACGTCCTGGGGCGTCACGAAGGCCCGTCCCTCGAGGAAGGCGCGCGCGCGCGCGGCCTGCGTCAGCGCGATCGAGGCGCGCGGCGAGGCGCCGTACAGGATCAGCGGCTGCAGGTCGGCGAGGCCGGCGGCCTGGGGCTGGCGCGTGGCGAAGACGAGCTCGACCACGTAGCTCCTCACCTTGTCGTCGACGTACACGGCGTCGAGCAGCGCGCGCGCCGACAGCACCTGCGCGGGGCTCGCCACCGCGCGCGCGGCGGGCTTGGCGGCCGAGGTGGCCATGCGGTCGATGATGGCCTTCTCCTCGGCCTTGCTCGGGTAGGTGACGACCACCTTGAGCATGAAGCGGTCGACCTGCGCCTCGGGCAGCGGATAGGTGCCCTCCTGCTCGATCGGGTTCTGCGTGGCCAGCACGAGGAACGGCGACGGCAGCGCGCGCGTGTCGCCGGCCAGCGTGACCTGGCGCTCCTGCATGGCCTCGAGCAGGGCCGACTGCACCTTGGCCGGCGCGCGGTTGATCTCGTCGGCCAGAACGAAGTGCGCGAACACCGGGCCCTCGCGCACGCTCCACGCGCCGTTCTGCGGGTTGTAGACGTGCGTGCCCACGAGATCCGAGGGCAGGAGGTCGGGCGTGAACTGGATGCGCCGGAAGGTGCCGCCCAGGGCCGTGGCCAGGGTCGAGACGGCCAGCGACTTCGCCAGGCCCGGCACGCCCTCGAGCAGGACGTGGCCGTCGGCGAGGAGCCCGATCAGGAGCGCGTCGATCAGCGCGCGCTGGCCGACGATCACGCCCTCGACCTCGTGCTTGACCGCGCGCAGGAAGTCGCTCTCCTGCCGGATGCGTTCGGCCACCACCCGGGGCGCGTCGGTCACGGTGCTCTTCGGGCCGGAGGGATGCATGGGCTCGAGCGAAGGGACCGCGGGGGCGGGCCCGGCGCCAGGGCGAATCGGGCCGGCGAGTCTACACCGCGCACGGGCCGGCGTCGCCGGCCCGTGCGCGTCCGCCGCGCGCGCGAGCGCGCCGTGCACGTGCGCGTCGCGTCGCTTTCCGCCCGCGGAACACGAGCGCGGAGTCAGCGGCCGGTAAGGCGCGCGCTCGGAGCGCCGAGCGGCGCTGCGAGCGCGGCGCTTCCCTGGCCAGCCCGGGAACAGCGTGGTAGCGTCCGTCCATGACCGCGCTCCGCGCACGATTCGGCCACCTGGTCCTGTTCGCCGCCGCCGCCACGCTCGCGCACGCCCAGGGCGGCTCCGATCCCTCGCCCGACGCGATCCGCATGGGCTCGCCGCCGAGCCAGACCGTGGCCACGCAGCAGATGTGGCCCGCGCCCACGGCCGAGGACTGGAAGAAGCCGTGCCTGCTCACCTGGCAGCGCACGTGGGACGACGCGCTGGCCGTGGCCAAGGAGACGGGCAAGGCCATCCTGATCTGCGTGAACATGGACGGCGAGCCGGCCAGCGAGCACTACGCCGGCGTGCGCTACCGCCAGCCCGACATCGCGCGCCTGTACGAGCCCTACGTGTGCGTGATCGCCTCGGTGTACCGGCACACGCCGCGCGACTACGACGACGCCGGTCAGCGCATCCCCTGCCCGCGCTTCGGCACGGTCACCTGCAGCGAGCACATCTGGATCGAGCCCATCCTCTACGAGAAGTACTTCGAGGGCCGGCGCATCGCGCCGCGCCACATCATGGTCGAGCTCGACGGCTCGGAGACCTACGACGTCTACTACTCGTGGGACACGGACTCGGTCTTCCGCGCCGTGCGCGAGGGCGTCGCCAACCGCCCGCCGCCCACGCCCATCGTCAAGGGCGACCGCTCGCTGTTCGAGCGCGTGGCCAGCCGCGACGTGGGCGACCGCACGGCGGTGGAGAGCGCGTTCCAGGGCGGCGACGAGGCCACGCGCCGTGCGCTGCTCGAGGCGGCCGAGAAGCACCCCGAGGCGGCGCCGCTCGACCTGCTGCGCCTGGGCCTGCGCAGCCTGGACGTCGACCTGAACAAGGTGGCGCGCTCGGCCCTGGCCGGGAGCCAGGACGCGGCCGCCACCGACCTGATCGCCGACGCGCTGAAGGTCCCGCTCGACACGGCCGAGCGCGACGCGCTGATCGGCGCGCTGACGCGCCTGGGCGAGAGCTCGCCGCGCGCGCGCACCTTCGCCACCGTCCATCAGGGGCTGACGCGCAGCTCGAGCGCGGTCGACGTGCAGGGCTGGGCCGCGGGCCTCGGCGCCACGTACCAGGCGGCACCACCGTCGGGCATCGTGCTCGAGCAGCGCCTCGAGCGCGCCGAGGCCTCGACTGCGAGCACGAGCAACGGGGCGGCCGACGCCCAGGCGCGCCTCGAGTTCGCCGAGGCGACGCTGGCCTTCGCCTCCCAGGCCGAGCGCAAGAAGGAGTACTCGCGCATCCTGTTCCTCGACGCGCAGCACGCGGCCGACGAGGCGCGCGCGCTGGGCGCGACGGGCTGGCGCGTCGACGCGGCCCAGGCGCTGGCGGGCTACTACCTGGGCCAGCGCGAGCCGGCCTACGCCCTGGCCGAGAAGGCCGTGGCCGCCCTGCCGCACGACGATCCGGGCTGGAGCGCGATGGCCGTGCTGGCGCTCTTCGCCGAGGCGCGCCAGCGGGCGATCGCCGCGGCCGTGCGCGAGAAGAAGGACTGGCCCGCGCAGTGGCTGGCCGACGCGAACGACGCCTACGCCGTGCTCGAGCGCCACCCGCTGGGCACGGACCTGCACGCCGCCGCGCACTACGACCTCCTGGCCCAGCTCGGCGCGACCGGGCAGGCGGCGCGCGTCCTCGACGTCGGGCTGGAGCGCTTCCCCGATTCGTGGGCGCTGCACGAGCGCCTGCGCCGGCGCGTGCTCGAGGACAAGGGCCTGGCCGGCCTGGAAGCGACCTACGAGCAGATGCTGCGCGACAAGGGGCAGAAGCCCAACCGCGAGTGGTTCGCGGGCTACGCCTCGCTCGTGACGGCCGAGTTCGAGAAGCGCGCCGGGCGCGACACCGAGGCCGAGGCCGCCTACGGGCGCGCGATCGCGCACTACGAGAAGGGCATCGAGGTCAACCCCGAGAGCAAGCCCACGGCCGACCACTACGTGGCCCTGGCGCTGGCCGGGCGCGCGCGCATCGCGCTCGAGCACGGCGACCTCGAGGGCGCGCTGTCCCTGCTCACGGCCTCCTTCCACCGCAAGCCCGAGGCCGCGGCCACGCTCGACGGCCTGAACCTCTCGCCGGCCGACAGCTCGCGCCTGCTGCGCGCGCGCCTGGTCGACGCCAAGCGCGAGGACCTCCTGGCGACGCTCGAGGCCGAGCTCGCCCAGCTCGACCCGGTGCTGCTCCAGCTCCCGGCCTACGAGCGCGGCTTCCCGGAGGACGAGCGTCCGGCGGCGGGTCGCCCGAGCGGCCGGCGCGGCGCGGCCGGCGGGCAGTGAGTTCGACTAGCCCCCGGCTTCGATCGCGGTGAGGAGCAGGCGCACGCGTCCGTCGACGCGCATCGCGCCGACCTCGAGCTGGTAGGGGATCCAGGGGAGCTCGCGCAGCGCGGGCTCGGGCTCGGGCAGCACGAGCTCGAACGGGCCCGGGCCCTCGAAGCGGCGGCGCACGAGGATGCCCTTGACGCCCGGCCGGCGCAGGCGGAGCTCGAGCGGGAACCGGATCCCCGGGGCGAGCGAGCCGCGCAGCGTCACGGGACCGCGGCGCGTCGGGAGGAGCAGGGTCCCGCGCGCGTCGAGCTCCCATCCGGCGTCCTCCTCCGTCCCGGGGGGGCGCCAGCCGATCCAGTCCTGGGCCAGGAGCTCGTGCCGCGACGCCGTGCGGAAGTCGACGTGGAGCGGGTCCGGGAACAGCTCCTCGACGTCGACCGGGTGCGCATCGGGGTCGGCGGCGAAGCAGGGCGAGGCGCCTACGACCAGGTGCTCGGCCAGGAGCCGCGCCAGGAGCGTGTGCCCCGCGCCGTTCAGGTGGCCGTGGAAGAGGTAGCTCGAGCTCGCCGTGCGCCGCAGCTCCTCGCGCAGCGGCGCGAGCAGCACCAGGTGCTCGATCCCGTTCGCGTGGAAGAAGGGCTCGAGCACCTCCTCGGGCCGGTTCCAGTCGACGAGCTCGGAGAGCGGTCGGCCGCCGTCGCGGAGCTGCTTCTCGTCGTCGCGGTACGCGTTGTAGCCGTGCTCGACCTGGAGGAGGTTCGGGATGACCACGACCACCAGGCGCGCTTCGAGCCGGAGCGCCTCGTCGCGCACGGCGAGCAGCAGCGCCTCGGTCACGGGCCAGGCCTCGTCCCAGCCGCTGCCCTCCAGCGGTTCGCGGAAGAGCTCGAGGTGCTCGCCGGGGAGCCGCGGCCGCGGATCGGCCGGCGCGGCGTGGACGGTCCCCAGGGAGAGGCGCAGCTCGTCGGAGTCCTGACCCGTCAGCCAGCGTGCCTCGGCCAGGGTGAACAGCTGCGAGCGCCGCAGGAGCGAGCGCAGCGGCAGCGCGTGGCGGAGCTCGAACTCGCCCGGCTGGTCGGTCGGCACGAGATACGGGCGGAAGTAGTCGCCCGGGCTGATGGTCGTCCGGCCCGCCAGCGCCAGCGTGTTGTTGATCGTGTCGTTGGGCGGGTACAGGCACAGCACGACCGTGTGCGGCCGCAGGCGCTCGGCGTAGCGGCGCAGGAGCAGGAGCTCCTGGGCGGTGCCGTAGTCGTCGCAGGCCAGCGCCCAGGCGTGGGCGGTGACGCCGCGCCGGGCGAGCTCGGGCACGAGCGCGTTCACCGGCATGTCCTCGCCGCGCACGCCCCAGCCGGTCATGAACGAGTCGCCCACGACCACGATGCGCTGTCCGTCCTGGGCAAGCTCTCCCCGCGCGGGCAGCTCGGGCCCGCGGAAGCCCAGCGAGTTCAGGCGGTACTCGAAGGGGCCGCCGTCGTCCCGGTGCGAGAGCACGACGTCGGCCGGCATGCGGTAGCCGAGCTCGGCATCGGCCACGAGCTTCGCGTTCACGGCCGGCGGCGCGAGGAGCGCACGGGCCGCGAGCTCGAGGGTGGAGAACGCCGCTCCGGCCGCGAGCCCCGCCAGGAGGAGGCGCATGGGCCAGCGCCGGCGCGGAACGGATCCCATGCCCATCCAGGATAGGCGCGCCGCTTCGATCGCGTCAGGCGCTCGGGTCAGGATCCGGCCTCGATCGCGGTCAGCACCAGGCGCACGCGCTGGTCGGCCGGGATCGGAGCGGCCGGCGTGCCGAGCTCGACCTGCAGGAGCAGCCAGGGCACCTCGCTCTTCACGCGCTTCGCCTCGGGGAGCTCGAGCGTGAACTCGCCCGGCCCGGCGCAGGTCTGGTGCAGGAGCACGCTGTCGCTGTTCTGGAAGCGCACGCCGACCTCGATCGGGAACGGCCCGGCCTCGGTCAGCCGGCCGCGCAGCGTGACCGGCCCGCGCCAGGCCGGGAGCGCGAGCCCGCCCACGCAGTCGAGCTCCCAGCCGCCGCTGCCGCCGTCCGGCGACTCCCCGCGCCAGCGCAGCCAGCCGCCGTCCATCAGCTCGCGCCGCGACTCGACGCCGAAGTCGGCGTGCAGCGGGCTCTCGGGGAAGAACTCGTCCATCTCGACCGGCCGCGCCTCGGGCGTGCCCTCGGCGGGCGCAAAGCAGGTCGAGCCGCCCTGCTGCAGGCGCTCGGCCAGGAGGCGCGCCATCAGGAGGTGGGCCGGGCCGTTCAGGTGGAAGTCGCGCAGGTAGGGCGAGCGGGCCGTGCGGCGCGCCTCCGCGCGCAGGAGCTCGAGCAGCTGCAGGTGCTCGATCGCGTTCGCGTGGAAGAAGCCCTCGAGGTGCGTCTCGGGCAGGTTCCAGTCGAGGAGCTCGGCCATCGACGGCCGACCCTGCTTCCTCAGGACCGCGTCGTCGCGCAGGGAGGCCGGGCTGCGCTCGACCTGGAGCAGGTAGGGCACGACCACGACGAAGAAGCGCGCTCCCCGGGAGCGCGCCTCGTCGCGCTGGGCCAGCACGAGCGCCTCGGTCGCGCGCCAGGCCTGGTCCCAGGCGTCGCCCGGCAGCGGCGCGCGGAAGATCTCCAGGTGCTCGTTGGGCAGGGGCGGGCGCGCATCGGGCGGGGGGCGGTAGGCGCTCGCGGCCACGAGCTCGGCGCGCAGGTCGTCGGCCGTCTGCCGGCGCAGCCACAGGGCCTCGGCCCAGGTGAACAGGCGCGAGCGCCGCAGGAGAGCACGTCCGGGCAGCGCGTGGCGGAGCTCGAGCGCGCCCGTCTCCCCCGTCTCATCGGGCACGAGGTACGGGCGGAAGTAGTCACCCGGGCTGATGGGCGTGCGTCCGGCCAGGGCGAGGGTGTTGTTGACCGTGTCGTTCCCCGGATAGAGGAACAGCACGATCGTGTCCGGGCGCAGGCGCTCGGCGTAGCGGCGCACGAGCAGGAGCTCCTGGGCCGTGCCGTAGTCGTCGCAGCACAGGGTGTAGACGTGGCTCGCGACCCCGGCGCGCGCGAGCTCGGGCGCGAGCGCGCTGCCGACGAGCTCCTCCTCGCGCACGCCCCAGGCGTTCAGGAACGAGTCGCCCACGAGCAGGATGCGCGGTCCATCGGGGAGCGCGTCGCCCGCCGGCAGCTCCGGCCCGCGGAAGCCCTCGGAGTTCAGCACGTAGTCGAAGGCGCCCAGGCGGTCGAAGTTCCGCAGGGTGACGTCGGCGGGCAGGCGGTAGCCGAGCTCCCCGTCGGCCACCAGCCGGGCGTTGACCGCCGGCGGGTCGACCAGCACGCGCGCGGCGAGCTCGAGCGCGCCCAGGCCGAGCGCGGCCGCCAGGACACAGAGGAGGAGGCGCCGCGGCCAGCGTGCGCGCGCCCGGCCTGCGCCGGCGGAGGTCGAGCTCGCCTGCATCGGCCCGCCAGTGTAGCGGGCGCCACTCCGCACGTGCCCTGGGGGTAGGTCACGACGGAGCGGCGCCCGCCGGGGTACTGGACACTAGTGGACGGCGATCGTCACGCGCTCCTCCGCGCGCGAGCCCTCGTCGTCGGTGACGACCAGCCGCACCGTGTAGGTGCCGACGCGCGCGAAGACGTGCGCGACCGCGGACTGGCTGGCGTGGTCGGCGGCGCCGCTCAGCGGGTCGCCGAAGTCCCACTGCAGGGTCAGGGCGCCGCCGTCGGGGTCGAGCGAGGCGGCGGCCGAGAAGTCGACGCGCGTCCCGACGGCCACCTGGGTGGCGCTGGCCGTGAGGCGCGCGCGCGGCGCGTCGCCCTGGGAGTGCACGCGCAGCGTGCGCGTCTCGAGCGCGTCCAGGCCCTGACGGTCGCGCACGAGCAGGGTGACCTGGTACAGGCCGTCCTCCAGGTAGACGTGCTCGACCTCCGGCCCGAGCTCGCGCCGCGAGCCGTCGCCGAAGTCCCAGACGAGGAAGCGCAGCGGCCCGTCGGCGTCGCGCGAGCGCGCGCCCGAGAAGGCGATGCGCGCGGGCGCGTTGGCCACGTCGACGGCGCAGTCGAGCACGGGGCGCGGAGCGTGCGTCGCCGGGCCGGACGAGAGCGACAGGAGCAGCTCGGGGTGCAGCGAGAAGTCGCCGTTCTCCGGGCGCAGGTTGTGGCCCTCGACGGCGAGCACGTTGGTGCCCGGCTGCAGGAGCGAGAGGTGCGCGGAGAGGTCGAAGGGCTCGAAGCCGGCGGCCTCGTGCTCGACGGCCGTGCTCGTGTAGGTCTGGCCGGCGGCCACGCCCACGCGCGCGACCTCGACGCCGTTCAGGAAGGCGACGAAGCCGTCGTCGTAGCTGAGGTTCAGGAAGAGGCCGCTCACGGCCGCGGGGTCGCTCACGCTGAACGAGGCGCGCGTGTAGAGCGAGACGTAGTGGAACATCATGTCGGAGAGCGCGGTGGCGTCGTCGCCGTCGCCGAAGCCGAAGCCGGCCGGGCCCTGGCTCCAGGAGGAGTCGACGAAGGTGCGCGCGGCCCAGCTGGACGGCGGCGCGCTCGTGCCCTTGAAGTAGCGCCAGGTGGCGCCGCGCGGGACGACCGTGCTCGTGCCGCCGCCCGGCGCGGGTCCGGGCACGACGTAGCTGCGCAGGTCGCGCGCCACGTTGCCGCGCGGATCGGCGATGGCCAGCACGGCCAGCGGGTAGGCGCGTCCGGGCCTGAGCGCGGTCGTCCGCAGCCGGACCGTGCACAGGTCGCTCTCGAGCTCGGCCTCGAGCACGGCCGCGCCCAGCATGAGGTAGTTGCCCGCGTTCTCGGCCTCGGCCGCGCGCACGGGCTCGTCGAAGGCGAGCTCGAGCTCGGCCGCGCCGCTGGCGCGCAGGGCGCGCACGCGCGGCGGCGTCCCGTCGGCGGCCTTCTTCACGCGGAAGAGGTCGGTGGTGCGGCCGTCGTCCTCGACGAACGAGCCGCGCAGCTCCTCCCAGCCGACCTCGAAGCGGTTGTAGCCCAGCACGTTGCCGCGCGAGACGGCCATGAGCGGCTCGTCGAGCGTGCCGCTGCCCGTCTCGCCGCCGCAGCCGTTGACGAGGTAGATCGTGCCGTCGGGCGAGCCGATCTTCGTGTACTCGCGCGGGTCGTGCTGCAGGATCCCGTCGTCCCGGGCCAGGTAGGAGCGCTCGAACACGTGGCTGTGCCCGGTCAGGACCAGGTCGACGCCGCGCGACTCGAACAGCGGCACGAGGTTCTGGCGCAGCTCGATCAGCTCGGGATCGGTGTCCGAGTCGTGCGTGCCGGCGCTGTAGGGCGGGTGGTGCATGTAGACGATCAGCCAGCGCTTGCCGCGCGCGCGCGCGTCGTCGAGGTCGTCGGCCGCCCACTCGTACATCGGGCTCCCAGGGCGCGAGTCCGAGCTCTCGCTGTCCAGGCACACAAAGTGGGCCATGCCGTGGTCGAAGGAGTAGTACTTCTCCGTGTTGCAGGCGTGCCCGGGCGCGCCCGAGCCCGTGGGCAGCACGAAGGCGTCGTAGTACGGCGCGCCGTTCTCGGTGCGGTAGTCGTGGTTGCCGAGCGCCGGCCAGAAGGGGAGGTGCGGGAAGATCGCCGCGTAGGGCCGGAAGAGGTGCGGGTCGTAGTTCTCCCACTCGCCGTTCTCGTACACGAGGTCGCCGAGGCCGATGGCGAAGTCGGGCTGCGGGAAGGCCTCGGCCATGCGGGCCGCCACGGCGAGCTGGCCGCTCGTGCCGTTGCCGGAGTCGCCCCAGGCGAAGAACGAGAACGGCGCGCGGCTCTGGGCGGGCGGCGCCGTGCGGAAGGTCGTCCCCGCTCCGGCGGCGAGCACGGTGTCGGCCGCACCCACGGAGTAGTAGTAGCGCGTGTCGGGCTGCAGGCCGGTCAGCGTCACGACGTGCCGCGTGCCGCTGGGCGAGGTCTTCTCGAACTCCCAGGGCGGACCCTGCTGCGGGCCGTAGCGCACGACGCCGGCCGCGGCCGACGAGGTCCGGAACACGACCGTGATGCCGGTCGTGCCGGGCGACTGCAGGTAGGGGCCGCGCACGAGCGTGGGCGGCGCGCTCTGCCAGGCCCAGGCGAGCACGAGCGCGCTGGCGAGCGGCAAGAGGAGGCGCGCGCTGCGGCGTTGTCGAGCGGGGTGGCGTTGTCGAGCGGTGCGGGCGATCTTCGGAGTGCGCGACATCAGAGTCCTCGCGGGGGGCCGTGGACGACGGGCTTCGCCGACCGCGCGGCACTCTCCGCCCCGCTGCTGAACCTGCGCTGAAGGCGCGCTGAATTCTCCTTCACATTGGTGCTTGCCCGCCCAGCGTCGCCGGAACGAGAATGCGCCGCCCTTCCCGTGCGGCGCCACGACCTCGTCTTCTTCCTGAGCGGCGCGGCCGCGCTCGTGTACGAGACCGCCTGGGCGCGGCTGCTGACGCGCGTGCTCTCGAGCCAGGCCGAGGCGGTGGCGCTCGTCCTGGCGGTGTTCATGGCCGGCCTCGGTCTCGGGGCGCTCCTGGGCGCGCGTCTCTCCGGGCGACCGCAGCGCGTGTACGCCGCGCTCGAGCTCTTCATCGGGCTGTGGGCGGCGGCCTCGCCGCTCCTGCTCGCGCACGTGGCCCCGCTCGCGGGCCTGGGCGCGCGCGTCGGCTTCGCGGCGCTCGTGCTCTTGCCGCCCACGATCGCGATGGGCGCCACCTTCCCCGTCATGGGCCGGCTCGTGCTGCGCGAGCGCGCGGCCCTGGGCGTGGAGACCTCGGGCTTCTACGGCGCGAACACGCTCGGGGCGTGCGCGGGCGTCGTGCTCGGCGTGGCCCTGTTCATGCCCGTGTTCGGGCTGGCCGGCGCGCTGCAGGCGGCGGCGCTGCTCTCGGGCGCGGCGGCGCTGGGGGCGTGGACGCTGCCGGCGCCGGCGGAGCCGGTGGCGGTGCGCCCGCCCTCGCCGGAGAAAGGCGCGACGGGTGCGCCCGCAGGCGCGCTCGTCGCGACGTTCCTCTTCGGGTGCTCGAGCCTCGCCCTCGAGGTCGTGCTCACGCGCGTGCTCGTCACGGTGACGGGTGCCTCCGTGTACGCCTTCGCCATCGTGCTCTCCACGTTCCTGGCCGGGATCGGGCTCGGCAGCCGCCAGGCACGCGTCTGGCTGCTCCAACCCGGCTCGGCCGCGCGCGTGCTCGCGCGCTGCGCGGTGGCGGTTCCTGTAGGCGCGCTGCTCGGCCTGGCGGCGCTGCGCTGGCACCTGGGCGAGGCCGACCTCTTCACGAGCCTCGGCAACCGCACCGTCACGGGCGGCGGGGCGTGGGGCCAGTGGCTGTTCGACGTCGTGCTGGCGGGCCTCGGCCTCTTCGCGCCGGCGGTGGCCTTCGGCGCGGCGCTGCCGGCCTGCGTGGCGCTGGCGGCCGAGCGCGCGCCGGCGGCGCCGGTCGAGCGCGTGCTCGCGCGCGTGTACGGCGCGAACACGGCCGGGGCGCTGCTCGGCAGCCTGGCGGCGGGCTTCGTGCTCCTGCCCGTGCTGGGCGCGCGCACGGCCGTGGCGCTGGCGCTCGTGCCGGCCTTCCTGGCGGGTGCGCTCGTCCTGCGCGGCGCGCCGGGCGCGGGCGGGCGTGCGGCCGCTGCGCTCGTGGGCGCGCTCGTGCTCGGCGCCTGGACGCTGCTCCCGCCCGGCACGCCCGGTCACGTGCGCGTGCTCTACCACGCCAACGGGCGCGCCGAGTCCGTGGCGGTGGAGGAGGTGACCGAGGCGAGCGGTGCCCGCGTGCGCTCGATCCGCATCAACGGCAAGGTCGAGGCCAGTACGGCGCCGGTCGACCTGCGCCTGCAGTACCTCCTGGGCGAGATCCCGGCCCTCCTGCACGGGCGCGTCGAGAGCGCGCTCGTCATCGGCCTCGGCATGGGCACGACCGCGGGCTCGCTGCTCGACGTGCCCACGCTGAAGACGCTCGAGGTGTTCGAGCTCGAGCCGGCCGTGGCCGAGGGCGCGCGCCTGTTCGCCGACTGGAACCACGCCCTGCTGGACGACGTGCGCGTGCACCTGCGCTTCGCCGACGGGCGCCACGCACTCTTCACGGGCGATTCGCGCTACGACCTCGTCACGGCCGACCCCGTACACATCTGGACGCGCGGCTCGAGCGATCTCTACACGCTCGAGTACTTCCAGCGCATGGCGGCGCGCCTCGCGCCCGGCGGCGTGGCCTCGCAGTGGATCAGCCTGTACGAGCTCTCGACCGCCGACGTGCAGGTCATGGTGGCCACCTGGTGCGCGGCCTTCGCGCACGTGCAGGCCTACCTCACGGCCTATGACCTCGCGCTGATCGGCAGCAACGACGGCTTCGCGCGCTCGATCGCCGACGCGAGCGTGCCGCCCGACATGGCCGCGCGCCAGGCGGGCGTGGGCGTGCGCGACGCGCTCGACCTGGCGGCGCTGCAGGTGGCCGACGACGCCGCGTTGCGCGCCTGGTGCGCGGCGGCCGAGCCCATGCGCGACGCGCGCCCCGTGCTCGAGTTCCGCGCGCCGCTCTCGTTCCTCTCGGGCTTCAGCGTCGAGGTCCTGCGCTGGGCCGGGCGCGAGGAGTTCGTGGACGAGCTCCCGCCCGCCGCCCGGGCGCGCGGTCATGAGGTCCGCGCCGCGCTGGCCGAGTTCCTCGAGCGCCTGCCCCGGGGCCTGAGCGCGGCCGCGGCCTGGTACGGCGAGCGACTGACGCGCCCGCCCGGCTGAGGGCTTTCCCGGAATTCCGCGCACCCGGGAGCGTCGGCCCGGGATAGGGACGGGCGCTGCTCATTGCGCCCGCGCGCGTCGCGGGCGAACATGGGCCCCGACACAGGCAGGAGGACGGGATGGACGGCGGTTCGGGCGGGCTCGATTTCGAGCGCAGCGCGCGCTTCATCGGCGCGGTGCGCGAGCGCATCGGCACGGTGGTGGTGGGGCAGGAGGTGGTGGTCGAGCGCCTGCTGGTCGCGCTCTTCACCGGCGGGCACATCCTGCTGCAGGGCGTGCCGGGCGTCGCGAAGACCCTGCTGGCCTCGGTGCTGGCGCGCGCGCTCGACCTCGCCTTCGCGCGCATCCAGTTCACGATCGACCTCTTGCCCTCGGACATCCTGGGCTCGGAGATCCTCGACCAGCGCACGAACGAGTTCCGCGTGCACCGCGGGCCGATCTTCACCAACCTGCTCCTGGCCGACGAGATCAACCGCGCGGCGCCCAAGGTGCAGAGCGCGCTGCTGGAGGCCATGCAGGAGCGCAAGGTCACGATCGCCAACCAGGCCTTCCCGCTGCCGGCGCCGTTCCTCGTGATCGCCACGCAGAACCCGATCGAGCAGTCGGGCACGTTCGAGCTGCCCGAGGCGCAGCTCGACCGCTTCCAGCTCCTGCACCGCCTGCACTACCCCAGCCCCGAGGAGGAGCTCGAGCTCCTGCGGCGCAACACGCGCCTGGGCATCCGGCGCGAGGACCGCGGCGCGGTCGTGCTGACCGAGTTCGACCTCCTGAAGCAGGAGCCGGTCGGCTCGCGCGAGGAGATCGCGGCCGTGATGGCGGCCGTGCACGGCGTGCACGTGAGCGAGACCTTCCTGCAGCACGTGGTCGAGCTCGTGACGCGCACGCGCCAGCACCCCGACGTCGAGCTGGGCGGCTCCCCGCGCGCGGGCATCGCGCTGATCAAGTCGGCGCGCGCGCGCGCGCTGATCCACGGGCGCGGCTACGTCGTGCCCGAGGACCTGTTCGCCTGCGCCGAGGACGCGCTGCTGCACCGCCTGCGCCTGCGCTACGAGGCCCTGGCGGCCGGGCGCACGGCGCCCGAGATCCTGGAGGAGATGCTGGCGGCCATGGGGCGCGCGGGCGCGGAGCCGCGCGGCAACCACCGGGCGAGCGCGCCGGGCGCGGCCGAGAGCGTGGTCTAGCCGACGCCATGCAGGGCCGGCTCGACACGCTCGACCTCCTGGACGCGCGCCGCTTCCAGATCCTCGTGCGGCGCCTGGCCGACAGCCTGAGCTACGGCACCGACCGCTCGCCCTTCGTGGGCAGCGGCTTCGATTACCTGCAGTCGCGCCCGTACCAGCCAGGCGACCCCGTGCGCGCGATCGACTGGCGCGTCACCGCGCGCACGCGCCGCTTCCACGTGCGCGAGTACGAGTCCACGCGCTGCATGCCGGTGCAGCTCCTGATCGACACCTCGGCCTCGATGACCGTGGCCTCGGTGCGGCCGAGCAAGTACGCGACCGCGCTGTACCTGGCGGGCGGGATCGCCCTGGCCTGCCTCGACCGCGTCAGCCCGGTGGGCGTGGTGGGCGTGGGCAGCCGCGGGCTGCTGGTGCGCCCGAGCCTGTCGAAGACGCGCATCCTCGAGTGGCTCCTGCGCCTGCGCACCTTCCGCTACGACGAAGCGACCGAGCTCTCCGCGCGCGTGGCCGAGATCACGCCCAGCCTGCGCCAGCGCACGCTCGTGATCGTGCTCTCCGACCTGCACGATCCGGGCGCGCTCGAGGCGCTGACGCTGCTCGCGCAGCGCCACGACTGCGTCGTGCTGCAGCTCCAGGACCCGGCCGAGCTCGCGCTGCGCGGGGCCGGGCTCGTGCGCGCGCGCGAGGCCGAGACCGGGCGCGAGTTCCACACCCACGGCCGGCGCGCGCAGAGCGATCCCGCGCGCGTGCAGCAGGCCCTGCGCGAGCGCGGCATCGACCACCTGTGCCTGCGCACCGACCGCGAGTTCGTGCTGGCCGTGCGGCGTCTGTTCGAGTCGCGCGGCGTGCTGGGGAGGAAGGCCCGGTGAGCGCGGCCGCGCTCGTGCTGGCGCTGCTGGCGGCGCAGGCGCAGGACCTGGGCTCGGCCCCGGTGGGGATACCGGTCGAGCGCCGCGACGTCGTCCTCCCCGGCGCGGAGCTCGCCGTGCGCGAGCCCGAGCGCGACGCGGCGATCGTGCTGCGCATCGACGCCGCCCGGCCGCACGGCGACGCCTGGCGCTACGACCTCGTGTGGTACGGGCTCGAGCCGGGGACCTACGACCTGGCGCCGTACCTGACGCGCACGGACGGCTCGGCCCTGGGCGAGCTCGGGCCGCTGACGGCGACGGTCACGTCGCTGCTCCCGCCCGGGCAGATCGAGCCGCACCGGCCGGCGGCGGGCGAGCTCCCGAGCCTGGGGGGCTACCGCGTGCTGCTCGTGCTCGCGGGTGTGCTGTGGACGGCGGCGTTGCTGTGGCTCGTCGTCTCGGGGCGCCGGCGTCGCCGCGCAGAGGAGAGTGCGCCCGCGCGACCGGCGACCCTGGCCGAGCGCCTGCGACCGCTCGTGGCCGACGCCCTCGCGGGCCGGCTCTCGCCCGCGGGCCGGAGCGCGCTCGAGCTCGGCCTGATCGCGCTCTGGCGCCGGCGCCTGGGGCTCGAGCAGCGCGCCACGCTCGAGGCCGTGGCCCTGATCCGCGCGCACCCCGAGGCTGGCGCGCTCGTGCGCGGTCTCGAGGAATGGCTGCACCGTCCTCAGGCCCAGGGAGCACAGGGGGCGGGCGCGGCCGAGGTGGACGTCGAGCGCCTGCTGGCGCCCTATCGCACGCTCCCGGCCGACGCGCTCGAGCTCGGGCCCGGAGGAGGGACGTAGGTGGACGTCTCCTTCCGCCATCCGTTCGTGCTCGCGCTCTTGCTTGCGCCGGCGCTGCTCCTGTGGTGGACCTGGCGGCGGCGCGGCGGGCTCGTCCTGCCCCTCGACCACGGCACGGCCGGCGAGGGGCGCGTGCTGGGCGCCCTCGTGCGCGCGGCCGAGTCGCTGCCCGCGCTCGCGCTGGCGGTGGTGGTCCTGATCCTGGCCGGGCCCCAGCGCTGGGACGAGCCGCGCAGCAAGCGTGCGCTGACGAACATCGAGTTCTGCGTGGACGTCTCGGGCAGCATGAACGCGCGCTTCGGCGACGGCACGCGCTACGACGCCTCGATGAAGGCCGTCACCGGGTTCGTCGAGGCGCGCGCGGGCGACGCCTTCGGGCTGACCTTCTTCGGCACGGAGACCCTGCACTGGGTGCCGCTGACGACGGACAGCTCGGCCTTCCGCTGCGCGCTGCCGTTCATGCGCCCGGGCAACCTGCCGCCCTGGTTCAACGGCACCGAGATCGGCGAGGCGCTGCTCGCCTGCCGGCGCGTGCTGGCGGCGCGGCCGGAGGGCGACCGCATGATCGTGCTCGTGACGGACGGCTTCAGCGCCGACCTGAACGGCGAGCGCGACGACGAGGTGCTGCGCGCGCTGCGCGCCGACCGCATCGTGCTGTACACCATCCACACGGCCAACACCGAGGTGCCGGCCGCCATCGTGGACCTGGCCGTCGGCACGGGCGGGCAGGTGTTCGCGCCGGACGACGAGGCCGGCCTGCAGGCCGTGTTCGAGCACATCGACGAGATGCAGGTGACGCGCCTCGAGAAGGTGCGCGCCGAGTCGATGGACGACTACGCGCTCCTGTGCTGGACGGGCCTCGGGCTGGCGGCGGGAGTGCTCGTGTGCGCGCTCGGGCTGAGGACGACGCCGTGGTGAGGCACGAGCTCTGGCCCCTGCTGGCGGCGGCGCTGGCGCTCGTGGTCGGCCTGCTGGCCGAGGGCCTGCACGTGCGGCGCGTGCGGCGCGTGCGCGCGCTCGCCTTCGGTCCGGGCGGACGGCCGGCGAGCTGGGTGTACGCGGCGCCCTTCCTGCGCGCGGCGGCGCTGGGGGCGCTCTCCTGGGGCCTTTCGACGCTGCTCCTGGTCGAGCCGACCAAGCACAGCGTCGACGGCGAGGAGGTGCGCGCGCGGAGCGACTACCGCCACATCGTGCTCGTGCTCGACGTCTCGCCCAGCATGCGCCTGGTCGACGCCGGGCCCGAGGGCGAGCAGAGCCGCACGCACCGCGCGCGCGAGCTCATGGAGTCCTTCTTCAGCCGCGTGCCGCTGGAGACGAACCGCATCAGCGTCGTGGCCGTCTACAACGGCGCGCTGCCGGTGGTCGAGGACACGACCGACTTCGAGGTCGTGCGCAACATCCTGGGCGACCTGCCCATGGAGTTCGCCTTTCGCGCCGGCAAGACGCGCCTGATCGACGGCATCGAGCAGGCCGTGGCCCTCGCGCGCCCGTGGAATCCGGGCAGCACCACCCTGCTCGTCCTGAGCGACGGCGACACGGTGCCCGACACGGGCCTGCCGCGCCTCCCGCCCTCGATCGACGGCGTGGTCGTCGTGGGCGTGGGCGACCCGGTCTCGGGCATGTTCATCGACGGGCGCCAGTCGCGGCAGGACGTGTCGACCCTGCGCCAGCTCGCCGTGCGCCTGGGCGGCACCTACTGGGACGGCAACGAGCGTCACCTGCCCTCGACCCTGGTCGGGCGCGTGACGGCCCGGCGCGAGGAGGGCCCGCTCGAGCGCCTGACGCGGCGCGAGTACGCCCTGCTGGCCAGCGCTGCCGGAGGCCTGGTCCTCGCCGTCCTGCCCGTGCTCCTGCAGCTCCTGGGCACGCGCTGGCGCCCGGGGCGGACGCACCGTCCGTCGGGGGCGTCGGGGGCGCCCGCCCGGTCGTCGCCCCGGGCCCGAGCCGGGCGAGCTAGCGCGGCGGCCGTAGAATCGGTGGACGCGAGCGGGGCGCTCGGCGGACAATGAACCACGGAGGGTTGGGATGAAGAAGCTCTTGTGGACGGCCTGGTGTCTCGTGCCGCTGGGCGTGGGCGCCTATCACTACGGCCCCGGGCAGGAGCGCGTGCGCCTGGACGAGACCGCGCGCGCGATCGCCGAGGGCGAAGGCCACGCGCGCCGCGCCTGCGAGCTCGCCGCCACCTCGGGCGACGAGGCCGCGCGCGAGGAGTGGGGCCTGGCCTCGGCGGCGTTCGCGCAGGCGCTGGAGCTCCTGCCCGCGGAGCGCGTGCACGAGCGCATGCGCCTCGAGCTCGAGCGCGCCAAGTGCCGCATGTTCCTGAGCCAGCTGCCCGAGGCCAACGCCGCGCTCGCGGCCCTGGTCGAGGACATGCAGCAGGACGGCGGCGTCCCGACCGAGCTCCTCGCCGATGCAAGGCGCACGCTGGCGAACTCGGAGTACTACATGACCTGGCTCCTGCGCCTCGAGGGCGCGGGCCGCGACCAGTGGGAGCCGCGCATCGAGGCCGCGCGCCAGACGTACAAGCTGCTCGCCCTGGACGAGGGCGCCGACGAGGCGCAACGCGCCGCCGACCGCGAGGATCTCGAGTCCGCGGTGCGCCTGGCGCGCATGGAGCTCGGGGAGCTGCAGGGGTTGCCGCTCCCCAGCCAGTGAAGCGGTTGCGGGAGCGGCCGCGGTCGCGGCTCGAACAGCGGCAAGAGCAAGAACATGGGCAAGCAGCCCGAGGACGCGCGCGGCGCGAGCGCTGGCCCGCCCCCGGACGGCGGCGGCTCGTGAGTCGCCGCGGCGGCGCGCGCACCCGGCAGGCGCGCGCCTCGGCCGGGCGAGCGCGTTGAGCGGGACGGACAACGGGAGAGAGACATGCGGCAGGCCCTGGTTCTGATGGTGTGGCTCGCGCTCGCCTCGCTGGCGCGCGCGCAGGTCTTCGAGTTCGACCTCGACGAGGAGGAGATGGTCTTCTTCGGCCAGGAGGGCGTGCCGCAACCCGGCGCGCTGCCTGGCCAGGCGGCGGCACCCCAGAGCGCGCGCGCGAAGAAGCTCGCCACCCTGAAGTTCGACCGCCGTCCCTCGGCCATCCTGGCGGCGCGCTCCAAGGGTGCTCCGCCGAAGGAGGGGGAGACCGCCGCCGCGCCCGCGACCGAGGGCGGCCTCGAGGGCGAGATCGTGATGAACGACCCCAAGGGGATCGTGCGCGTCATCAGCGTCGGGCCGGGAACCGCGGTCTCGGTGTCGGCCGTGCCCGCCGTTCCGGCGGCGGTGGCCGCACCGGTCGTCTCCGGCACGCTCGTGCCGACCGAGGAGGTGGCGGCGCCGGAGGGCGAGGCCGAAGCGGCCGAGGCCGAGCCCAGCGCGGAGGATGCGGCCAAGGCCGCCGAAGCCGCGGCCAAGGCGGCGGCCGAGACCCAGCTGATCGAGGCCGAGGCGACCGCTTTCCAGCGCCACGTCACGCTCGGCGAGTGGGACGCCGTGAAGGAGTACCTCGCCGGCCTCGAGGAAGCCGACGCCAAGGCTGGCTACCAGCGCCTGCTCGCCTCCCTGGCCGAGGGACCGCCCAAGCCCCAGTCGCCCTTCGTCGCCTACGCCGAGAAGAACTTCTTCGCGCCCGCCGACCTGATCGGCCTGCTCGCCGCCGCGCGCGCCGCCCTCGAGAAGAAGGACCTCGAGAACCTGGGCAACCTCGTGCGCCAGTGCGTCGACTCGGGCAGCCTGCCGCAGCAGAGCCTGGCCGAGCTCGGCGACGCGCTGCGCTCCGGCGCGCTGCCGACCAAGGGCACCGAGCTCGCGGCCATCCTGCTCGCGGCCGGCTACCCCGTGGAAGCGGGCGAGTTCCTGCCCGCGCTCGAGGAGGCGCGCACGGGCGACGACCGCTGGGCGCTCAACCTGCTCGCGCGCCACTACCTCGCCCGCAGCGAGAAGGAGCCCAAGGAGGGCTGGCTCGAGAAGGCCTGGGAGGCGCTGCAGGGCGTGCTGGCCACGGGCACGGTCGGCGACGAGGACAAGAAGGAGGCGCTGCAGCGCGCGGTCGAGATCGCGCCGCGCATCCGCGACGAACTGGGCGAGACCTGGCTGGAGGAGAGCTTCACCGCGCGACCGGAGCGCGGGATCGAGATCCTGGCCGTCATCGGCGCCGGCTCCTCGGCCGGGCTGGTCGACCACGCGCGCGACTCGGACTACCGCCTGCGCAGCCTCGAGCTGCAGACCAGCGCGGCCGAGGCCCTGCTCGCGGCCGCGCCCGAGCGCGCCGTCGAATGGGCGGACACGCTCACGCTGCTGGCCGGCAACTGGCTCAAGGAGGCGCAGTACACCTACCAGTTCGACCAGTCGACCTCGCGCGGCCCGAGCATCCAGCGCGACGTCTACGGGAACATCTTCTACATGGACTACGGGCGCGGCATGCGCGGCAACCCCAACATGCCGCTCGCCATCCCGACCAAGGACGTGCTCGACCAGCGCCCGTCGGACGCCTGGCTGGCCGAGGTCGCCGTCGCGCTGCGGCCCAGCGTGGAGGCCACGCTGGCGCGCCTGCTGCTCAAGGTTGGCGCCGAGGCCGAGTCCTTCCCCTTCATCGAGCGCCTGGCGCGCGCGCACCCCGACGCGGCCGAGGATCTGGTGGCCGAGTTCCTGCGCGTGTGGATCAAGAACCACAACCCCAACGAGGAGAACCAGCGCACCAACCCGTACATGTTCGTGTACGGCTTCGAGGAGCGCGCCAACGGCATCCCGCTCACGCGCTCCAAGCAGGAGCGCAACCTGGTCGAGCTGGCCGACTGGATCGCGCGCCTGCGCCAGCTCCCGATCGACCACCTCGACGAGCAGCTCGTGGCCAACGCCTTCACGGCCGCGCACAGCTCGGCCGAGGTCTACCGCGTCGAGACCATCGAGCGCGTGTTCGGTCCGCTGGGCGATGTCGAGCCGCGCACGCTGGCCGAGCTGGTGCAGACCATGCGCGCCAACCTGGTGGGCGTGTGGCGCAAGCCCTCCACGCAGGAGGACAAGAAGACGCGCCGGCGTGCGCGCGACATCCAGCAGGAGATCCTGGGCGGCTACGCGACCGCGCTGGCCGTGCTCGAGCGCGCCCTGGCCGACCACCCCGACGACTGGGCGCTCGTGCTCGCGCGCGCCTCCGTGCTGCACGACGAGAACAACTATCGCCAGGAGCTCGAGCCCTCGCCCGAGTTCAGCGGGCGTCGCCAGGCGGCCCTGGCCGAGTTCGCGCGCGCGGCCGAGCTGTACCAGGCCGAGCTACCGGGCCTGGAGCAGAAGGAGGAGAGCACGCGCGTGCACGAGCTGTGGTTCTACGCCGCGCTGGGCGCCTGCGACCTCTCGGCCATCGACGCCGAGCAGCAGCCCGCGCCGGCCCAGTTCGAGCTCGTGCGCCGGGCGCTGGAGGCCCTGCCGGGCGAGGCCGGCGCGCGCCACCGCGACATGTTCGCCAACGCGCTCGTCACGCGCATGGGCAACGTGGCCCCGGCCGTGAAGTACCGCTACGTGCGCCACGGCCTCGAGATCGTGCCCGGCAACGAGCGCGCGCGCGACGCCCAGGAGATCGCCGACTACTACGGCGACCTCGTGACCGAGATCCGCCTGGACGCGCGCGTGGACGGCGACGCGCGCGTGGGCCAGGAGCCCTTCGGCCTGTACGTCGACCTGCGCCACACCAAGGACATCGAGCGCGAGTCGGGCGGCTTCGGCAAGTACCTCGTCAACCAGAACGCCCAGGGTTTCTCGTGGAACTACGGGCGCCCGACCGAGAACTACCGCGACAAGTTCGAGGAGGCCGCGCGCGAGGCGCTGCAGGAGCACTTCGAGGTGCTCTCGGTGACCTTCAACCACCCCGAGGCCAACTCGCGCGCGCTGGCCGAGTACGGCTGGCGCGTGACGCCCTACGCGTTCCTGCTCCTGAAGGCGCGCGGACCCGAGGTGGACCGCGTGCCGCCGCTGCGCCTCGACCTCGACTTCCTGGACACGAGCGGCTACGCCATCCTGCCGGTCGAGTCGGCGCCGCTCCCGATCGACGCGCGCGTCGCGCCCGAGGGCCGGCCCTTCGAGGCGCTCGAGGTGGTGCAGACGCTGGACGAGCGCCAGGCCGCCGAGGGCAAGCTCGTGCTCGAGGTGCAGGCGCGCGCGCGCGGCCTCGTGCCCGAGCTCGCGAACGTGCTGGAGCTCGCCACGCCGGGCTTCGAGGTGCGCGAGACGGACGACCAGGGCGTGTCCGTCACCGAGTTCGACCAGGAGGGGCAGGGCGACCAGGTGCGCTCGCAGCGCACGTGGCTGCTCACGCTCGCGGCGCGCGAGGGCGAGGAGCCTCCGGCCGAGTTCCACTTCGGAACGGCGCGGACCGAGGACGCCAAGCTCGAGCAGCGCCGCTTCGTCGACGCCGATCTCGCGACCGTGGACCCGGTGGTGACCCTGGAGCAGCGCTACGGCGCGGACGGCGGTCGGGGCTGGCTGGGCTGGAGCGTCGGCGCGCTGGCCGCGGTCGGGCTGGGCCTGGCGGGCTGGAGGTGGGCGCGCCGGGCACCGGGGCCGGGGCAGCACGCGCGCTTCAGCGTGCCGGAGAACGTGTCGGCCTTCACGGTGCTGGGGCTCCTGCGCCGGATCGAGGCCGAGGACGGCCTGTCGCCGGGCGAGAAGGACGAGCTGCGCACGAGCATCGACGGCCTGGAGCGGCGCTACTTCGCCGAGCAGGGCGGCGAGGAGGAGGAGCTCGAGGAGCTGGCGCAGCGGTGGGTGGGGCGGACGAGGTAGGAAACGGCGTCGCGCGGGGGCGTCCGCCCTTCGGTCGGTCCGGTGTGGACCTCGGCCGCGCGGCCGCGCGCTACGCCGCCCGCAGCTGCGCCGGCGGCTCCGGCAGGTGCGCGCAGCCCTTGGGGTCCTGGGCGCGCGCCTCTTCGAACAGCGAGGCCAGGATCTGTGCGGCGTTGCGGTCGGGGATCGTGTTCCAGTCGTAGCCGGCTGACCAGCGGCGCGTCTCGAGGTGCAGGGCCAGGTGCGCGTGGTTGTGGTTCAGCTCGATCATCCGGCGCATGCGCTGCGGGTCGAAGTAGAAGCGGCGCACGGCCTGCTGGATCAGCGCCTGGATCCTCGAGCGCGGCACGCGCGAGAGCGAGGCGTGGTCGTCGCTGCCGGAGAAGTTCTGGTAGCCCAGCATCTCGGCGCTGAGCTCGGACGGAGCGATGCCGAACGACGCGAGCTCCTCGTGCAGCGTCGTGCCCTCGAAGGGCGTGACGACGAAGAAGTGCGTCATGTGCGCGGCCGAGCGCACGTTGAAGTCGATCGTCGCCAGCATCTCCTCCTCGGTCTCGGTCGGGAAGCCGAGCATGTTGAAGGTGCAGGTGAAGACGCCGTAGCGGTCCGAGAGCGCGATGGTGTCGAACACCTTGTCGAGCTTGTTGTACTTGCGCACCAGCTTCTGCAGGCGCGGCGTGGCCGTCTCGACCGCCAGCGCCCAGTGGTAGGTGCCGGCTTCCTTGGCCGCGTGCACGAACTCCTCGTCCATGCGGTCGGCGCGCAGTCCGTTCGGGAACGCGAACCAGATCTTCAGGTTGCGGCGCACGACCTCGTTGAAGATCGCGATCGCGCGCTCCTTGTCCGCGTTGAAGATGTCGTCGATGACGTGGAATTCCTGCACGCCCTGCGTCTGCATCAGGAACTCGATCTCGTCGATCACGTTGCCGACGCTGCGGTACCGCACCTTCTTGCCGAAGTTGGTGTGGCAGTAGGAGCAGATGTAGTAACAGCCGCGCGAGGTGAAGATCGAGCTGTACTTGCCGCGCGCCAGGAAGTCGGTCATCGAGATCCGACCCTGGTAGGCGTTCAGGTCGAGGATCGAGTAGTCGGGGAAGGGCAGCGCGTCGAGGTCCTGGATCTGCGGACGCGGCGGGTTGTGCACCGGCGCCTGGCCGTTCCACCAGCCGATGCCGGCGACGTCCGCGTGCGGCCTGCCCTCGAGCACGCGGCGCACGAGCTCGACCAGGGTCTCCTCGCCCTCGTAGGGCGAGACGAGATCGATGCCCGGCACGGCGTACAGCGAGGGCGAGTTCGTGCTGGCGTGCGGGCCGCCGGCGATGACCAGGCACCTCGGGTTCACTTCCTTGGCGATCGCGGCCACGATCGGGAACTCGTCGGCCTGGCTGCTGAAGCCGCGGATGCCCACCACCTGCGGCTGGAAGCTCCCCAGGAACTCGCGGATCGCCTCGTCGGGCGACTGCTTCTCCGGGAAGAGCGTGGTGTCGAACAGCCTGACCTCGACCCGCTCCCCGAAGGCCTTCTTCAGGGCCGAGGAGAGGTACATCACCCCCAGGGGCACCAGGATGACGTGGTGCCAGTCCTTCGTACGCGCACGGAGGTTGATGAACGCGATCCGGAGGGGTTCACGGACCATGGAGAGGCGATCGGGAGGACGTGGGGCGCCCGCGCACGTGCCATCCGGGAACGGGCCCATGGCCAGGCCTTCAAACCTACCCCGGTCCCGGAAACCCGGTCGGGAGCGCGGGTTACGGCCGGAAAATAGTGCGGCCGCGGCCCCGCGAGCGTCGCTCGCCGGGCCGCGGCCGCGTTCGAAGCCGCGTTGGGAGATCGGGCGCTAGCGGAC
>Ga0315910_10001039_pt1 | contig 26142 bp, 21 predicted proteins | sample EdamamesoilMG_FD_204470 | JGI IMG/M metagenome (GOLD analysis project Ga0315910, IMG submission 204470) | Garden soil microbial communities collected in Santa Monica, California, United States - Edamame soil | ecosystem: Environmental > Terrestrial > Soil > Garden | place: USA: California... | reverse complement strand
TCCACCAACCGTCCCGCCGCATGAATCACCCGTGCCGTGACCGTCACGGAGGCTCCCAGCGGCGTGGGTGCAAGATGGCGCAGTTCGATCTCCACACCCACGCTGCGCTCGTCCGGTTCCAGAAACAGCGCGATGGCTTGGCGCGCGGTTCGTTCAAAAATTCCGATGAGATGGGGCGTACTCAGGACGGCAGGCATGCCGTCTGTGGCAAACTCAATGCAGTGCTTCTTTTCCACGACGAAGCACGTCTCGCCGGTCGTGCCGATTCTTGGTGGCGACCTCATCCCAACAATCCCCGCCAACGCGCCAGTTGCTTAGCCAACTCTTTCGTGCCGGGTGCACCAATGAGATTCCGCCTGGCCATCGCGCGTTTCAAATCGAAGACGCGCAGCGCGTCGCGCCCGAACGCGGCGTTCACAGAGCGCAACTCTGCGAGCGATAGCTGGCTCAAGAGTTTGCCGGTGTTCTCCGCCAGCGCGACCACCGAACCGACGACGTGATGCGCCTGCCGGAAGGGCATGCCTTTGAGCACGAGATAATCGGCGAGATCAGTCGCCAGCAACGTGGGATCGGAAGCGGCGCTGAGACAAGCACGGGTGTTCACCGTGGTGTGGTTTACCATTGCCGCCAGCAGCCGCGTCGTCACGCGCACGGTATCCGCCGAATCGAACAGACGTTCCTTATCCTCCTGCAAATCCCGGTTGTAGGTCATGGGCAGCCCCTTCAACAGAGTAAGCAGCGCCACCAGGTTGCCGATCACGCGGGCAGATTTACCGCGCGACAATTCGGCCACGTCCGGATTCTTCTTCTGCGGCATCAACGATGAGCCGGTCGTGTAGGCGTCGGCGATCTTGATAAAGTTGAACTCTGCACTGGCCCACAGGATCACGTCCTCGGCGAAACGCGAGAGATGGACCGCGAGCAAGGCCGCAGCGGCGCAGAACTCGACGGCGAAATCACGATCGCTCACCGCGTCCATCGAGTTCTGCGTAAGTTGCGGTTTGCCCTGTGCGTCCACGAAGCCAAGTTGTTTCGCGACGAACACGCGATCCAACGGCAGTGTCGAACCGGCAATCGCCCCACTGCCCAGCGGGCAGACGTTCACGCGCGAGTGGCAATCCCAAAGCCGCTCACAATCGCGTTCCAACATCTCCACGTATGCCAGCAGGTGATGCGCGAAATACACAGGTTGCGCCCGCTGCAAATGGGTGTATCCCGGAATGATCGCGTCGGTGTTCTTTTCCCCCAGCTTAACCAAGGCGCGCTGGAGCATGGCGATCTCGCCGAGCAGCGTCGTGATTTCATCCCGCAACCACAGACGCATATCGAGCGCGACCTGGTCGTTGCGCGAGCGGCCGGTATGGAGCTTGGCCCCGGCGGGCACCCGCCGCGTCAACTCGGCCTCAATGTTCATGTGGACATCTTCCAGTTCGGGCTTCCACTGGAATCGGCCCTGTTCGATTTCCGAGGCGATCTGCTTCAGTCCGCGGGCAATCGCGGCGTGCTCAACATTCGTGAGGACACGGATTTTTTTCAACATGGCCGCTTGCGCCAGCGAGCCGAGGATATCGTGCCGCCACAGCCGATGGTCAAAGGAAATGGATTCGCTGAATTGGGCAACGTCCGCGCCCGGGCCTTGGGCAAACCGACCACTGCGTGAGACGGGAGAGTTCTTTTTCATGTGCGTGAACCGGGGGAAGTCTGGGCGTGTCGGGTGAAAAAGTCACTTGCAAACACAACTGTCTGATTGCGGTTTTGGACGACAAATGGCAGGTTTTCCCAGGCATACGAGCCTGCGAGCATCGAGTCATGAGCGAATTCAAATTTGCCTGTCCGGTCTGCGGCCAGCACATCACGTGTGATTCGACCGTTGGTGGCTCGCAAATGGAATGCCCCACCTGTTTCCGCAGAATCGTCGTGCCGCATGCGCCCAAGGACGGTCATTCCAAACTCGTGCTGTCCGCAGCGGAAGCCGGCCAGCGTCCGAAGCTTGGCATGGTTCCCGGCCAAACGCAGTCCTTGGCCGGGTCGAAACGATTCCCGGTCGCCACCGTGACTTGTGTGATTGTCCTGCTCGCATTGGTCGCCAGCGCGGTGGTGTTTCGCGACAAGTTGCTGCCGGTCGCGACTTCACCGGTCCCGGTGGCAACGCCTGCGGTTCCGTCAGAGCCGGACACGAACTGGACATTGCAGCTTGCGGAGCAAAGCATCCCGGATGCACCGGTAACCGGCCGGATCAATGGCCGCCTTTTCGCGCTGTCGCGGACGACTGTTCAAGGAGGCACACTCACCTTCCGTCAAGGCGCGGAATGGCCCCCGGATTTAGGTGTGACGGTTCATCTGTTCGCGAATCAAGGCCGGGACCTCGCGGGCAAAACTGTAAACATCGAGCCCACGCGCACCAATGCGCCGCGGCTGACGTTGCGTTGGAAGGATGAGCAAGGCAAGGCGGTGAACCGGACCATTCGCCAGGGCTACGCCTTGCGGGTCGAGTTCAACGCCGTGAAAAATGGCCAGTTACCGGGGCGGATTTACCTGTGCGTCCCGGATGCTCCTTACAGTTGGATGGCAGGAACATTCACGGCGGAAATCCGCAAAGCCCAGCCCGCCAAGGCGCCACAACCGACTGCGCCACAGCATTGAAATCGGTGGACCGAAAGTTCCTTTGACTTTAAGGCGTGAATCGTGTTTCTTGTGCCCGACGGAAATGAAAACCGTGAAGATAAATATGCAGGCAACGATGAGCGTTCATGGACCGGTGTCCATCTGGCAGCGCTGCTTCCTGTCTGCCGGCTTCGCGGGTGGTGATTTGTAAACGACAACCAACAGCTTTCGAGAAACCCGCGATTGCCAGTCAATCGCGGGTTTTTTGTTGAAACCGAACGCCGCCCGGATGGCGGCACAAAACAAAGAGAGAATATGAAGGCAAACCTAAAACTGGCGGCCCGGTTCGCGCCAGAGACGCGGTTTGAAGTGCGGCCCGCACCGGCCGTGCCATTCCGCGCCACCCGGGAGAACGAACTGGAGCGGCTCAAGAACGCGCTGCTCTGGGAGAAACTGGAAGAGGCCGTGGGCGCGGATATGAACGCACGCTTGCGACGGGCGGCAAACGATGCCGCCGCGCTGGCCTGGACCACAAACGTACCACTGCTGGTATTTCCCGCGCTGTTCGAGGAAAAGGCGCACCTGGCATTTCGTCAGGCCGCGCGGCAGGAAAGCATCCGGGAACGCAGCCGCGAGCTGCTCGCCGCATGAAAGCTTCAATGATTGAAGTGGGGACTGAGCGCGCGGGAGGCCGTGGCCAAGGGCAAATGAACGGTTCGCCTTCGGCCACGGTTTCTCGTCGCGCCCTTTCGTCCTAGCCGGCCGGAAGCATGGTTCGACGGCGATTTGGGACGGCAAGGTTGTGGGAGCAACTGTTCCTGTGAGGACACCCACAGCCTTGCTGTCCACACGCGCCTGGCCAAATTTCTCCACATCGCCGGGCCCTTCGTTCCCCCGACATTGCTGCTTGTGCGGCGGTGGTTTTTCCGGCATTAACTTTGGAAACATGCAGGGTTGTTCACGCGGAAGTCAGGGACGCGGAGCGGCCAGAAACAACGGTGTTGACCGGCGGAGATTCGCGCGCCGGTCCGAGTGGAGTTCAGAGTGCGTACCATTTACAATATTCTATTCTCGGTATTCTTCCTCCTAGCCTCGCCATATTACTTCTGGCGGATGCGGCGACGCGGGAACTGGCTCGAAGGTTTCTTCCAACGCTTTGGCTCTTACGACGTCAAGACCAAGCAATCCGTCACCAATCGGCACATCCTCTGGCTGCACGCGGTCAGCGTTGGTGAAGTAAATCTTTGCACGCAACTCATCCGCGCCCTCGAACCGCGGCTGCCCAACGTCAAGATCATCGTCTCCACCACCACCACCACCGGCATGGGCGAGCTGAAAAAAAAGCTGCCCATGCATATCAGCAAGATTTACTACCCTATTGACCGCCGGAAGTATGTCGCCCGCGCCATTGCCACGCTGCGACCGCGAGCCATCGTGCTGGTGGAGGCGGAAATCTGGCCCAACTTCATCTGGCGCGCGAAACGGCAGGAGATCCCACTTTTTCTGGTCAATGCCCGGCTCTCGGAGCGGTCCTTCCGTGGCTACAAACGGTTTGGCTTTCTTTTCCGCCGACTGTTTGCCGCGTTCGACGGTGTGGGGGCGCAGAATGAAACCGACGCCGCCCGCCTGCGCAAACTGGGCTGCCGTCCCGAGGCGATTCGCGTCGTCGGCAACCTGAAGTTCGACGCGGCGCGTATTGATGAACGCCGGGCGCTTAACGTCCCTGCCATCCTGGCCCAGCTCGGGGTGCCAACCGACGCCCAGTTGCTCGTAGCCGGCAGCACACATCCGGGTGAGGAGGCTGTCCTGGCTGATATCGTCCAGCGGTTGCGGCCTCGCTTTCCGAAGTTGTTCCTCGTTCTCGTGCCGCGCCATTTCGAACGGTGCCGCGAGGTCGGACGCGAACTTCAGACGCGCGGCGTCAAGTTTGCCTATCGCAGCGAACTCACCGCGCACACCCTGCATCGCCCAAGTGAACTGGAATGCCTGCTCGTCAATACCACGGGCGAACTCAAATTCTTTTACGAACCCGCCACGGTCATCTTCGTCGGCAAAAGCCTCACCGCCCAAGGTGGACAAAACCCCATCGAACCCGCCGCGCTTGGCAAACCGATTTTGTTCGGTCCGAACATGCAGAATTTTGCCGACGTGGCGCGCAGTTTTGTCGCCAACAACGGGGCCGTGCAGGTAAAGGACGCCGCGGAACTAGAATCCCAAGTGGCGGCGCTGCTCACGGACGCCGCGCGCCGCGAACAACTCGGGCAAAATGCGTTGAAAGTTGTGCGCGAAAATCTCGGAGCTATCGAGCGCACGGTGGAGATGATCCTGGAACACTTCGATCCCGAGGAATATTACGTCCCACGGGAGAAGTAGATTCCGGCCCATTGTCCCAAGTCTCCAGTCCTCAGGCGCATCCCTTTCACGCAACGGCAACCACGGTGGACCCGGAACTGTGGATTATTAAAAGCTTACTGCAAGATCCGCCGCCCTTCGTCGAGGAAGATGCCTTTAAAATTCATTTCGAGCGCCTGCGGATTGCTCGCTTTGGCCAGCGCTTCCTTCTCCGTGACCGTTCCTGCTTTGACGAGATTGAAGAGCGATTGATTAAAAGTAATCATGCCGTCGTCGGCGCCGGTCTCAATGGCGGCTGACAATTTGTCCAGCCGGTTTTCCTCCAGCATCTTCTTGACGGTGGGAGTGTTGATGAGGATTTCGAGCGCGGGGGTCATGGTGTTGTTGACCGTACCGACCATGCGCTGGCAAATGACTCCACGCAACGTGCCGGCCAGTTGGCGGCGGATTTGCTCCCGTTCGTTCGCCTCGAAAAAATCCAGAATGCGGCTGACGGATTGGGAGGCATTGGTCGTGTGCAGCGTGGACAGCACGAGATGGCCGGTGTCCGCCGCGCTCATGGCGGCGGTGAAGCTGATATCATCGCGCATTTCGCCGACCATGATGATGTCCGGGTCCTGGCGCAGAACGTGTTTGAGCGCGTGATGGAAGGAAAGCGTGTCCAGGCCGACTTCACGCTGCTCGATCACCGACTGGTTGTCTTCGAAGACGTACTCGATCGGATCTTCGAGCGTGATCAAGTGCTTCTTAAAGTTGCTGTTGATGTGCTCGATCATCGCGGCGAGCGTCGTGGACTTGCCGCAACCGGTCGAGCCTGCCACGAGCACAATGCCGCGCGGCGATTCAGCAATGCGCTTGACCGAATCAAGCAGGCCAAGTTCCTCAAAGCTCGGCACCTTGGTTTTGACGTAGCGCATGGCGAGACACCACTCGCCCCGCTGCTGGAACAGATTTGTGCGGTAGCGCCCGATGCCGGGGACGTAATAGGAGAAATCCACCTCGCGATTTTCCTCCAGCTTCTGCTTGAGATGCACGGGCGTGACTTGCGCCACCACGCTGTTCATCCAGTCTGCCGTCGGGAAGGGACATTCCACCGCAATCAATTCACGGTTGATGCGGAAGATGACCGGAGTTCCGATCTTGAGATGCACGTCTGAAGCGCCGCCTTCCATGGCGATTTTTAAAATTTTGTAGAACAATTCCATACCCGCAGACTACAAAGGGGTTGGCGCTGCAACAAACAGGAAATGCGCTCCGGGTGAACAACAAAAAAGCCGGACGCATTTAGTCCGGCTTCCTTGAGACTGCCGAGCGCCGCTAACCGAGCGGCGAATCGGACATCCGGGTCAGGCGTGTTTGCGCCTGGCGGGACATGTTGGTGAAGACCATTGAGACATGGTAGCCGGTGTGCTTGTTGCCGGCACAGGCGATCACGACGCCGGTGCAGTTCACGCGGCCATTTTCCCGCGTGGTGAGTTCGACCGTCATCTCGGTCCAGGCAGTCAGCGGCGTGGGACTGCGAAACTCAATGCCGCTCTTGTGGATGACCACCGCCTCGTGGGATAAGGCAAGCCGCTCCTGGCGGGCTTCGACGGTGACCGGTTGATGAAGAGATTCAAGGCTGCTGATCTTTCTCGCGCTCATAACAATGTCATTACGCTAACACACCGACCTCGATCGTCAAAGGGGCTTTTCTCGCTAAGGCATCCGCTTTATAACGGATGGCTACCACTCAATTACCGCCGCTCCCCACGTCAAGCCCGCACCAAATACCACCAGCAGAATCAAGTCTCCTCGATGAATCTTTCCGGAGGAAACCGCCTCATCCAGCGCGATGGCCACGGACGCCGCAGACGTGTTGCCGTAACGGTCCAGGTTTACAAAAAGCTGTTCGCTGCCGACGCCCAAGCGTTCGCCCACGGCGTCAATAATGCGGCGGTTGGCCTGGTGCGGGATGACGCATTTAATCTGTGCGATGTCGATTTCGCAACGGCGCAGGGCTTCCTGCGCAGCGGTGAGCATCGCTTGCACGGCGTTCTTGAAGGTTTCCTTGCCGTCCATCCGGAGGTAATGCAGGCGGGCAGCGACGGAAGCCGCCGTGGCCGGACAACGGCTGCCACCGGCGGGCATGGACAGCAAATCGGCCTTGGAACCATCCGCACCCATGACGGCGGTCAGGAGACCGTGGGAATTAGGCCGGTTCTGCAGAATCACTGCGCCGGCGCCATCGCCGAACAGGACGCAAGTATTCCGATCCTGCCAGTCCACGATGGTGGAAAGCTTTTCCGCCCCGATAACGAGCACGGTGTCGTAGGTGCGGGACATGATGAATTGCTGGCCGATTTCGAGGCCGTAGATGAAGCCCGAGCAGGCAGCCTCAAGATCAAAGGCCGCGCAACGCCGCGCCCCGAGCTTCTGCTGGACCAGACAGGCGGTTGAGGGAAACGGCAGATCCGGCGTGATGGTGGCAACGATGATCAGATCAATCTTATCTGCGGTGATGCCGGCCATCTTTATGGCACGCTGCGCTGCCTTGGTTGCCAGATCCGAGGTGAACTCACCCGCGGCGGCGATCCGACGTTCCTTGATCCCCGTGCGGGACGTAATCCATTCGTCAGAAGTTTCGACCATTTTCTCGAGGTCGTGATTGGTGAGGACTTTCGCCGGAACGTAGGATCCTACGCCCGTGACGGAAACCGGCCGTCCCTCGTAATTGAACTTGGCGCGGGGATTCTTGAATTTGGGTTTGGAGGCAGGACTCATGAGTTTACGGGAGCAGGCGTTTCGGCAACGGCGAGCCGCTGATTGGCTTGCGCGATCTCGCGCAGGATGACCCGGTTGAGATCGTGGCGGACTTCTTCGGCGGCGACGCGGATGGCATTCATGAAGGCACGTTCGCGGGATGAGCCGTGGGTCTTTACGACGATCCCATTAAGTCCAAGCAAAACCGCACCGCCATAAACCTCCGGATCCATGCGGCGCTTGAGATCTTTCAAGCCGCCGCGGCATAGCATGGCCCCCAGATAGCGAATTGGATTCGCAGTCAATCCGGCCTTGAGCAAATCCTTGAAAGCGTAGCCAAGGCTCTCGGCTGTCTTTAGCACGATGTTGCCGACGAAACCGTCAGCCACCACCACATCCACCGCGTCGTTGAAGAGGTCGAACCCTTCCACGTAGCCGAGGAAATTCAGGTCCAGCTTCGCACACAACCGGGCGGCCTCCCGGGTGAGATCATTGCCCTTGGATTCCTCCGAGCCGTTGCTGAGGACGCCGACGCGCGGCTTGGCGTGTCCGAGAATCTCCCGCGCGTAGATGTTTCCCATGACGGCGAACTGTGCCAGGTGCTGAGGTTCACAAATGGGATTTGCCCCGGCATCAAGCAGCACGAAGTCCCCAGTGCGCGAAGGCATCCGGGCTGCAATGGCAGGGCGTTCCACGCCTTCCAGCCGGCGAAGCTTCATCGAACCGGCGACCAGTGCGCCGGTATTGCCCGGAGAAATGATGGCATCGGCCTTGTCTTCGCGGACCAACTCAATGGCTCGCACCATTGAGGAATCCTTCTTCTTGCGGATCGCTTCAAGCGGTTTGTCCTCCATGGTGAGGACCTCCGTGCAATGCGAAACCTGGACGCGCGAATCGTTCAGGCCGGCTTTGCGCAACGCGGGCTGGATGACCTCGCCGTTTCCGACCAGGTACAAGGCGGATATGCTGGAGTCGGCTTCGAGAGCCAGTTTGGCGCCGGAGATGACGACCTCGCAACCGTGATCGCCCCCCATGACATCCACTGCGATTCGCATAGGCGAAAAGACGCGGAAGTGCCTTTCCGCGCCCGGCAAGGAATCAAGCCCCAGCGGTCACCGTCAGAACCTGGCGTCCCTTGTAAAAGCCACAGGCCGGGCAGACCCGATGTGGAATATACGGGGCTGCGCATTGCGGACAGGTGCTTAATTGGGGCAGGCGCAGCACGCTGTTATACGCGCGACGCATGCGTTGACGACTGTGAGACGGTTTGCGCTTCGGAACACCCATAAATCAACTCGCTTTCAGCTTCGGAACTTCAGTTTATCCAGTTCAGCCCAGGCCGACGAACCTGCTTCTGCCGGGTTGGTGGCTTTGTTTTTCTTTGAACCGGTTGGTTTCCCGGTCAATCCGCCACACTCAGGGTCACAGACCGGGTGGGCCGGAAAGGCGAGCAAAATATCTTCCCGGATAAAGGGCGTCAAGTCCACGGAATCGTCCACCACGGACACTCGATCGTCACCTTCCAATGGTAAATGGCACGCCCAGTCCGTCAGTTCGATCTTGTGCTGGAAGGGTTTAAGACAACGAACACATTCGCAGTCGATGGTCAATTGGAGCGTGCCCCGCACCAAAAGATTCTGCTCTAACAACTGAACTTCGAGGTCATGAAGCAATGGACCCTTTATCTGGACCATCTCGTCGTGCGTGTCCAAATCGAGATCGGCCACCGGCAATTCGCCCTGAAGACAAATGTTGTCCCGGGTCAAATGCCGCAGATTAACCGTAAGTGGCATGGCAGTCAGACTGGTTGACCGGCGAATTTATGCTTCAAACCCATTTTCACGTGAGACGGAACGAACGAGCTGACATCGCCGCCGAGACGGGATATTTCCTTCACAATCCGCGAACTGAGGAAGGTGTAGGTATCTTTGGGCATCATAAAGATGGTCTCAATGCGCTCGTCCAGCTTTCGATTCATCAGCGCAAGTTGAAACTCAAATTCAAAATCCGATACAGCGCGCAGTCCACGGACCACCGCCTGAGCCTTCTGCCGGGCAACATATTCGATCAGCAAACCGTCGAAGCTGTCCACCTTGACGTGCGGCATGTGACCGATGGCCTGTTGGACCAACGCCACGCGCTCCTCCAGCGTGAACAAGGGATGCTTGCTTTCGCTCTTGGCCACGGCCACCACGACCCGATCAAACAGCTTGGTCGCACGCTGGACCACGTCCAAATGGCCGTTGGTAAGCGGGTCGAAGCTGCCGGGGTAAATCGCTGTGCGCATGGCAATAGTGTAGCCGGGCTGGCCCAAATGACGAGATAGAAATCCTCGTCAACTTCCAATCAGGCCCAACACGTCACGAGGGGTTGCTTTTTTAAACGAGGCCGATAACGTCGGGCATCCGTTCGGGTAAGCTGCGTTCGCGCGAGCGAGTCGTTTTGTTCGCCGTGACCGGCTCTCCCGGAAAAATCATCCAGTTCCACGACAATTGATTCTATGCTGAACCACGAAAAGCAAACGGCACGCCGGCCAGCCATCTCCATCGCCCTCCTCGCACTCACCCTCTCGGCCAGCTCGATCTCCGCCGCGGAAGAACCGCAGCCCACCCGGCCGCTGCGCGACTTGAACAAAAGCTACTTCCCCTTTACGCCGGTTCAGAACCGGGCGGAGTGGAAACTGCGCCACGCAGAAATCCAACGCCGGTCGCTTGTTGCGTCCGGGTTGTTTCCCTTGCCGGATAAGACCCCACTCAATGCGGTCATCCACGGTCGCATCGAGAAGGAGGATTACACGGTCGAAAAGGTTGCGTTTGAATCGCTCCCGGGACATTTTGTGACGGGCAACCTCTACCTGCCCAAGCAAATCAAAGGAAAGATCCCCGCCATCATCTGCCCGCACGGCCATTGGCCCAATGGCCGGTTCATGCACGAGAGCGATGCCGGGGTGAAACGCGAACTCGCCAGTGGCGCGGAGAAATTCGAGAACGCCGCGCGCTCGCCGTTGCAGGCGCGTTGCGTGCAACTCGCCCGCATGGGCTGCGCGGTCTTCTTCTACGACATGCTCGGCTATGCAGACAGCATCCAGTTTCCCGAACATCGTCACGGCCCGACGGCGAAAGGATTCGTCAGCCCCGACGCGGAATTGAACCTCGTGAGCTATTTCGGCCTCCAAAACTGGAACAGCATCCGAGTGGTGGATTTCGTCAGCAGCCTGCCGTTCGTGGATGCCAAGCGTATTGGTTGCACCGGCGCCAGCGGCGGCGGCACGCAAACGATGCTCATCGCCGGCATGGATGACCGAATCGCCGCCGCTTTTCCGTGCGTTATGGTCAGCACCGCGATGCAAGGCGGCTGCACCTGCGAGAACGCTCATTACCTCCGCATCAATCAGGGCAACATTGACATCGCCGCCCTTACCGCGCCACGACCGCTCGGCATGACGGCGGCGGATGATTGGACGAAGGAACTGGAGACGAAAGGGTTTCCCGACTTGAAGAACCTCTACAAGATGCTCCGCGTGCCGGAGCGCGTGGAGGCACACTTCAACATCAAGTTCCCGCACAACTACAATGCTGTTTCCCGCGCGCAGATGTATGCCTTTTTCAACCGCCATTTCAAACTCGGTCTGTCGAACACCGACGAACGCGACTTCCCGCTTCTCTCCACGCCGGAGTTGAGCGTCTGGAATGACCAGCATCCAAAGCCAACCGGCGATAAGGTAGGCGAGCCGCATGAACTCGCCGTCATCAATTGGTTCAAGCAACAGTCCGCACGACAAGTTGAACCACTACTTCAGCCCAACTCGAAAACCGATCTCCGCCAGACGCGCGAAGTCATCGGCGGCGCTCTTGAAGTGATGATTGGCCGCACGCTGCCGGAGAAAGGCGAGTCCACTTTCACGCTGCGCACTCAGGAGGACAAAGGTGAGTACCTGCTTCAGCGCGGCAGCACGACCCGCGGCGGTGATACAGTTGATGCAACCTTTGTTTATCCCAAGCAGTGGAATCGCGAAACCGTCTTGTGGCTCACACTTGAAGGAGAGAAGTCCGTTGTCCTGCCGGACGGCAAGCTGAGCGAATCCGCGCGCAAACTTCTCGAACGCGGCTACGCCATCGCTTGCCCGCAACTCTACCTCCTCGGCGCGACCCGCAATCCCAATGTGTATGGTCCTCCCTATCGCAAAGCAGGCGGCGCTTACGAAGGCTTCTCCGGTTATCACTACGGCTACAATCCCAGCCTTTTCTCCGAACGCGTGCGCGACGCGCTCACGATGATCGGCCAAATCCGCGACGACAAACAGCATTCGTCCCGAAAGATTCATGTCGCCGGAGTTGAAGGCGCGGGTGTCATCGCGGCCGCAGCCACGGCGCTGGCGCCGGACACGGTTCACCAGCTGGTCTGCGATACGGAAGGATTTCGCTTTGCGAAGCTCGACAATGTGTGGGACGTGAACTTTGTCCCCGGCGCCGCCAAGTATGGCGACGTTCCGGCGATCCTGTCGCTGTGCGCTCCGGTGAAAACCACTGTCCTCGGCGAGTCGCCAGAAGGTGTGGGTGGTGTGACCGCCGCGTTTGCCGCAGCGAGGGGACGTGTATCGTTTCAAGCGCACCGGTCCAGTGAATCGGCGGCGGGTGCGGTGACGAAGGTCCTCGTTGAAGCCAACTGATCCAAGGCCGTGACACATCCAAGGTCGCCGCAATTGCCAGACGTCATCCAAACCGAGGCGGAACTGGATGCGACATTGACGCAGCCGAGCGCCGATCTGGTGGAGTTTATCAAGTCTGTCGCCGGCCCACTGCTGGTTCTGGGCGCGGGTGGCAAGATGGGGCCAACTCTCGCAGTACTCGCGCACCGGGCAGCCGAAGCCGCAAGACACCGGCTAGACGTTGTGGCTGTCAGCCGGTTTAGCAACGCGGCGTCCCGTGAATGGCTCGAAGCGCGTGGAGTAAAGACGTTGAGTTGCGATCTGCTGGATGCAAATACGATTGCCCGGCTGCCGGACGCAACCAACATCATCTATTTGGTCGGACTGAAATTTGGCACGGCGCAGAATCCGGCGGCCACCTGGGCGATCAACACGCTCGTGCCAGCGCGAGTGTGCGAACGCTATCCACGCAGCCGCATCGTCGCGCTCTCCACCGGCAACGTGTATCCGCAGAGCGAGGTCAGCCGGTGCGGTTCGGTGGAAACGGATTCCCTCACGCCGTTGGGCGAGTACGCCAACGCCGCCGTGGGCCGCGAGCGGATCTTCGAGTTTTACTCCCGCCGACAGGAAACACCGATCACGCTGCTCCGGCTGTTCTACGCGGTCGAGTTGCGCTACGGCGTGCTCGTGGACATCGCTCGAAAAGTTTACGCGGGCGAACCCATCGCGTTGGCCAATGGCCAGTTCAACTGCATCTGGCAGCGCGATGCCAATGAACTAATTCTCCGCAGCCTTCCGCTGGCGGTGGCGCCGGCAAGTGCTTACAACCTGTGTCGACCAGAGGTTTTCTCCGTTCGCGACATCGCAACCCGGTTCGGTGAACTCCTCGGTCGCGTTCCCACCTTTTCCGGCAGCGAAACGGGAAACGCGTTGCTGGGCAATGCGGCGAAACTTTGCACAGCTCTGGAATCACCGGCGACGCCCATTGAAAGCGTCCTGCGCTGTATTGCGGCATGGATCAGCCACGGTGGTCGTGACCTGGGCCGGCCCACCCATTTCGAGGTGCGCGATGGCAAGTATTGAATCGGTGCGAACGCAACTCGGCAAGGGGCTCGCCATTCCGGCCTGTCCGCTCGCGCTGAATGCGCAACGGCAGTTTGACGAGCGACGGCAGCGTGCATTGTTCCGCTATTACCTTGCTGCCGGTGCGGGCGGATTGGCGGTGGGCGTGCATACCACCCAGTTCGCCATTCGCGATCCGAAGGTCGGCTTGTTCAAACCGGTGTTGGAACTGGCAGCGGAGGAAATACTGAAGGATGCGGGGGATGGGGGAAAAGACAACGAGACGGGCGAGGGATTCTCCCTCTCCCCCGCGGAGGGGGAGAGGGTTGGGGTGAGGGGGAAACCTTGTCTCGTCAGTGAGTCCTCGCCCGACCCCTCACCCTTGCCCTCTCCCCTTCCGAAGGGGAGAGGGAGTCCACCTTGTGCGTGTATGGCCATCGCCGGCATCTGCGGCGCTACGCAGCAAGCAGTGGCGGAAGCCACGCTCGCTCGCGAACTGGGCTACCACGCCGGCTTGCTGAGTCTGGGCGCGCTGCGCGCAGCTACGGAGGATGAATTGGTCGCGCATTGCCGCGCCGTGGCGGAGATCATCCCGGTGTTTGGATTCTACCTGCAACCGGCGGCGGGTGGGCGCGTGTTGCCGTTTTCTTTCTGGCGGCGCTTTGCCGAGATCGCGAACGTCGTCGCCATCAAGATCGCGCCGTTCAATCGCTATCAAACTCTCGATGTGATCCGCGCCGTGGCCGAAGCCGGCCGCGACGACATCGCGCTTTACACGGGCAACGACGACAACATCGTTCTGGACCTGCTTACGCCGTTCCATTTTCGCGTCGGCGACGAAGCTCCTGTGGCCCTCTCCCCCCTCCAAACCTCCTCCCTCTCTGATCCAACCCAGGGAGAGGGGGGTGGAGGGGGGAGAGGGCGAAATAGGTTGGTCGAGCGCCGAATCGTGGGTGGTCTGCTTGGTCATTGGGCGGTGTGGACGAAACGCGCTGTCGAGTTGCACGTGGAGTGTCGTCGCCTGGCGATCAGTGGCGAACCGATTCCGCCGGGACTTCTGAGCCGCGCCAACGAAGTCACGGATTGCAATGCGGCGTTCTTTGACGCCGCCAACAACTACGCCGGCTGCATTGCTGGCCTGCACGAAATCCTGCGCCGTCAGGGCTTGCTGGAAGGCAGCTGGTGTCTTGATCCCAACGAAACTCTCAGCCCCGGCCAGCGCGAGGAGATTGATCGCGTGTGCCGCGCTTATCCGCATTTGAACGATGACGAGTTCGTGGCGCAGAACCGGGACCACTGGTTGTCAGGCTAGATTTGATGAGGAGACGGTAGCTGCGGTGCAATCCAGCCAACAAATCATTCCTTAAGTATGGGAAGCCGGTAACACCCGGCTTCCTTGTCATTGCGCACCACGAGATGCTCGCCGGCCAGAGCGGGGGGATTCCAGGTCTTGCCCGGCAACGCGGGGAAACGGGTCAGTTCGCGGTGTTCCTGCGGCACCGGCTCCACCAGCACCACGTCGCCGCCTTCATCCATTATCAGCAACAGGTCGCCCGTGAGGATCACCTGGCCATGGCCATATCTTCCTTCCTTCCACTTGAGCGAACCATCTGCGGCGTCCAGGCAGACCAGGATGCCGTCATCCAGGCCGTAAATAAAACCGTCGCGATAAATGACGTTTGTGAACTTGGCTTTCAGGCGGATGGATTTCCAAATCCGGGACGCCGCCCATTTGTCGTCCGGAGTTCTTTTGATTTGGAGCAATTCTGCCCCGGTTCCATAACCGCTGGTGACGAGCACGCGGTCCTCCGGGAGAATCACCGGGACGGCAACATGCGGATGACCGCCGGGCCATTTGTATTCCCATAAGATCGCGCCCGAAGCCAAGTGGTGCGCGGCGACCTGATGGGAGTTGAAGATGAGAATCTGATCGGCCCCGGCCAAAGTTGCGAGGATCGGGGAACTGTAGCCGGCGCCGTCGTCACCGCCGCCCCAGATGAAATTGCCGGTTGCCACATCGTAAGCCACCAACGAGCGACCGTTTGAACCGCCAGCGCTTACAATCACCATTCCATTCAGCACCAGGGGTGAACCACTCATGCCCCAGCCGTTCAGGCCGGCTTGATTGTCCTTGAGAATGTCCTTGGACCAGATGCGCCCGCCCGTTTCCAGATTGAGACAATTCAAGATACCCGTTGCGCCCAGAGTGAAGACGCGATTGCTTACGATCGTCGGTGTCGCGCGCGGACCTTCACCCGCTATCGTCGTATTGTAATGGGCGTTGTCCGCGTGCGACCAGAGCGCCTTCCCCGTGGGCAGGTCGTAGCAGACGACCAGTTCAGCTTCACCGCGCTGTTCCTGCGTGACGGCGTAGTTGCCCAGAACCACAAAGCCGGACCACGCGGCGCCGATGGGTTGTGACCAGAGTTTCTGCGGCGGGTGCGCTTTCCAATCGCGCACCAGCTTCGGACCGGTGACCTGCGCGTTGCGATTGGGACCGAGGAACTGCGGGAAATCATTCGTGGTCGCAAGGAGGTGGTTCGCACGACTCACGGGAGTCACCGGACTATTTTCCGGCAGCGCCATCGCGTCCGATTGCTTCCATCGCCATTCGAGAATGGGCAACAGATCGCCCGTGACCCCACGGATTTTGAAAAGACCCGCCGTCAGGGCAATGGCGCCCAACACGCTGCCGAACACCGTCAGACGAATCCGCCACCGCAGTCGGGAGAAGAAGAGCACCCAAAGCAATTGCAGCAACAGCGTCACGAGCACGACTTGTGCGGTGGCGATGTTCTTTTCCTGAAAGGAGGTCTTCGGCCACAGCCGAATCCCGATGACGACCGCGACAGCCAATAGCAGCACCACCACCGCCGGCCACCAACGAATTGGCTTTCGCTTCACGGCCGGTGGAGTCGAGCTGGCGTTGTCGCCGGTTTGATTCGCTTCAGTCATGCAGGAGTCTCGGGTTGTTTCTCACACCGCCGTAAAGCCACCGTCCACTACCATCACCTGCCCCGTCACAAACGCGGACTCGTCCGAAGCGAGATACAACGCCATCCCGGCGATCTCGTCCGACTGACCGATGCGGCCGAGCGGGGTGGCCTTCTCGAATTGCAGTCGCGCCGTTTCATTCTTCCAAAAGTATTCGCTGAACTCGGTCTGAATCAGACCGGGTGCGATGGCGTTGACGCGGATGTTGAACGGCCCAAACTCCTGTGCCCAAGACCGGGTCAGCATCAACAAGCCAGCCTTGGTGAAACTGTAAAGCAAGCCACCCGGTTGCGGACGCAGCCCGGCGATGGATGCGATGTTGATGATTGAACCGCCCTGTTTCCGCGCGATCAGGCCGGGAACGATCAACCGCACGAGCCGGAACGCGGACTTGATGTTCACCTCAACCATCTTGTCCAGCATGTCGTCAGTCGCGTCCAACGCCGGACCCTGGCCGATGTTCGTGGCGCTGTTGTTCACCAAAATATCCACCGGGCCGAGACGGGTTTCGGTTTCTTTGACCAAGTGCTCAATTTGTTCCACCCGACCCACGTGGCATGCGATGGGAATCACCTTTCCCGGCAACGTGGCAAATTCCTTCGCGGTCGCTTCCAGGTTCTCCAACTTGCGGCTGGCAATGACCACGTTGGCCCCGGCGGCGGCCAGGCGCTGCGTGATGGCTTTGCCGATGCCGCGTCCGCCGCCGGTGACAAGAGCGACTTTGCCTTCCAGGCTGATGGTGGTACTCATGGGTGTTCAGATTCAGTGATCACACTCACGCTAACGAAGCGACCGGCGCGCGAACAGGAAAAAGCCACAAACCAACGGGATTGGATTTTGATTCTTGCGCGGGGCAACGAGTCGTGGATGATGCGCGCGATGAATCTTCGCCGGTCAATCCTGCTGGTCCTCAAGCTAACGGCGGTGGTGGTATTGTTGCTGATCATTGCCGTCGCTTCCGTCTGGCTTTACTTCCACCCCAGCTACGAGCGAACCGATGGCGTAGTTTACTCCCAGCGCCAGGGTCAGGATCTGACCATTGATGTGGTCAAGCCAGCGAAGCCAAACGGGGTAGGCGTGTTGTTGTTGGTCAGCGGTGGCTGGAAATCGAGCGTGGGTTCATTTCGGCCTTGGATGACCGCCCCCCTGCTCCGGCGCGGTTACACGATCTTCGCCGTCTATCACATCTCCCAACCGCAGGCGACCATCATGGAGATCACGGAAGACATGCATCGCGCCGTGCGTTTCGTCCGCCATCACGCCAGGGATTACGGCGTGGACCCGCAGCGACTCGGAGTCACCGGCGGCAGCGCCGGTGGACATTTGAGTCTCATGCTGGCTACTCGTGGTGGCACGGGACCGACAGAGTCCGCGGACGCAGTGGATCGCGAAAGCAGTTCAGTGCAAGCGGTGGCTATTTTTTATCCAGTGACGGATTTGTTAAACCTCGGCGACTCGACCGAGAACCTGCACGACGGCGGCCCGCCGAAGAGTTTCGTGAAAGGGTTTGGACCAAACTCGACCAATCTCGCCGTGTGGAAAGTCATCGGCCACGACCTTTCCCCCATCTTTCACGTTCACTCGAATCTACCGCCCACTCTGATTTACCACGGCGACGCCGATACACTCGTGCCGCTGGACCAATCGCAACGCTACCAGACGGAGGCGCGCAAGGTTGGTGGCAAAGTAGAACTGGTGGTTCATCCCGGTGGCGGACATGGCTGGCTGAGCATGCTGTGGGACATCCGACAGTTCGGGAGATGGTTCGATCAGCACCTGCACCCGGCTACACATTGAGATTCCGAGTTTAACCAACGATCACTCCAGCATGAAACCACTCAAACTGTTGTTCCTCGCGGCGGCGTTTATTGCCACTGTTTGCATTCACTCACGCGCACAGGAATCTGCCTACACGCAAACCACGAATCTGGTTTACGCCGAAGTTCATGGCACCGGCCTGCTGCTGGATGTCTTCACGCCGACGGGCTCGGCCAACGGACTCGGGATCGTGGACGTGGTCAGCGGTTCGTATTATTCCGACCGCCGGAAGATTCGCGACCATACGCTGGCTGGTCTGTATCGAATCTTCTGTTCTCACGGTTACACGGTATTCGCCGTCCGGCCCGGCTCCAAAACCCGTTACACCGGGGCGGAGATGGAATCACACGTCGAGCTGGGGATTCGCTATGTGAAACAACACGCAGCGGAATATAAGATTGATCCTGATCGTCTCGGTCTCACGGGCGCCTCGGCTGGCGGACATCTGGCCGTGCTCGCCGCCATCACACCCGAGGATGCCAAAACGGACGCTCGCGACCCCTTGCTGAAGTTCGACACCAAAGTCGCCGCCGCAGGAATCTTCTTTCCGCCAACCGATCTGCTGGATTGGAACGGCAAGCCTGCCAATCTGGAAATCGTCGGCGATCTCCTGTTTCTCGGCGGTGTCAAAGGACATTCCGAGGAAGAAATCCGTGAGCGCGCCCGCCTGCTCTCACCCGCGCAACTGGTCAAAGGACCAACGATCCCATTTCTGCTGATCCACGGCGATGCGGATCCTTTGGTGCCGTTACAGCAGTCGCAGAAAATGGTGGAAGCGCTCAAAGCAGCCGGCGGTTCCGCCGAGCTGATTGTGAAGCAAGGCGGCGGACATCCGTGGCTGACATTGCCGGAGGAGGTCGAAGTCCTGGCCAAGTGGTTCGACCAGCAACTGATCGAAACCAGACCAAGCCCGCCGGCTACGCAGAAATAGAAACGCCGCCGGGTTACTGCGGACGACCTTTGGAAACGAATTTGTAAGGCAGCGTGTCCGGCACCACGCGAACCGGTGTGGTGAATTTGAACGGCTCCGCAATCCCGCTGGGGTAGGTCAGTTCCACCATGTACGCCGTCCAACCCTTGGCCGGCTCGTTGACTTTGCCCACGTAAACGCCGCCGCCTTGGTCACTGAGGGGCGAGCTTTGGTACTTCGCGCCAATCATCTCGAGCCGGAAATCGCGGGCGTCAGGATTGGTCGCCTGCCAGAGTTTGACCTCGGTGGGTTTGTCCTTGGCGGTCACACGAATCGCGCCGTCTTTCTCCAGCGTCCAGGAAAACTGCGGCAAGGGCCGGTTGTAGAGCACGGCGTTGTAGCACGCCTGCAACGTCTGATAAGCGTCCGAGCCTCGAAGCGAGTGGTCCGCGTTCGGGACATAACGGAGGTACTTGGTCCCGGGAAGTTCATCAAAGTAAAACTGGGAGGAATCCGGAAGAAAGAACTGGTCGCCGCAGGCATTGATGATGAATTTGGGCATCGTCAGACGCTGGCGATATTCAAAGGGGTCTTCGATCTTGAGCAGGGCATCATTCTCGGGTGTGCCCATCCACTCCATGATGCGGAACATCGTGTAATCTCCCACCGCCGGCGCCCAAAAACCGTAGGCAGCGTAATGGTGCTTCATGGAAGCTTCGACGTTCAGCACGTCAATGACGATGGGCACGATTGCCACCACGCGTTTGTCCACCGCCGCCGTCGCCCATGTCGTCCAGCCCCGCTTCGATCCGCCGGCCACCACGAAGCCATCCACTTTTGTATTACTGCCCTCCGCACTCCCGCAAAACGCCGTGACGGTGTCCATGGCACGCACCACGGCTTTGGTCATCGGCAGCCGGGCAGGCCATTTCTTGTCGCCCGTGCGGAGGAACTTGTCCCAACTGTAGGCGATCAACGAGTCTTCTTTGCGTCCTTGCGTCTCGCCCGCAAATACGAGCGGCTGGTTGGGAATCATTTTCAGTTCGGTCACCACAGATTTTGTGGCCACGGCAATTTTGACGAGATTGGCATCGGCTGAATTGGGCGGGTTGCCGCCATTGCCGCCGCCGCCAATAAAGAGCAGCGACTTCGAACTCGTCACTTCCTTCGGTTTGACGATGACCATCCAATGCTTCCAAAGGGGACGATCCACCTCATTCGTTGTGAGCCAGGCCTGGGAGGTCATGTCCAGGATGAACGTGGTATGTTCAGCGCCGGGAACGGTGGCGACCAGCTTGTAACTGTAGTTCGGATCCGGAGCCGCGACGTATTCATCCAGCGCGGTCCGTTCATCCTGAAGTTTCGGCGCCTCGGCGGAGGACGAAGTTTTTGTGGCGCCCTGATCTTCGACCTTGGAACAACCGGCGGCGAACAACGTGGCGACGACGACCAGAATTAACCGACCCCAAAGAGTTAGGATTTTTTTCATAAGCGGATTGATCAACACGATGCAAACAAGCTGTGTCCCCGACCTGAATGCTTTGAAAAGGGGTAGCGGATTGATGGTTCAAGTCAATCAGTTTAACGGTTCGGCGCAGGTTGAAGCTGAATTCGAGATCTGGATCTACTGGCCTTGCCCCGGTGAGGTGGACATGGGGTGAATGCACGAACCGTGAAATTGAACCAGCAGATTTGAAAGCAGGAAAAGGAAGAGGCAGAGTTTCATGCGCGGCGCAATTGGCGTTTCGTCGCGCTTAATTTAATCATGCGAGGAAGTGCGCGACAGAAAAAGCTGGTGGCGATTTGAAAATGATTGTCAAACGCAACGAAGTCATAGGAGAATTCAAACATGTCCCATCTCAAACCGCTGCCCGCGCACTTGATCGGCGGAAATTTTTTACTCACCGAAACGGACCCCGACCTCCTTTTCACGCCGGAGGATTTATCCGCAGAACAACGCCTCATGGCACAGACGGCCGAGAAGTTCATGGAGAAAGACATCCTCCCGAATCAGGAAGCTCTGGAGCATCGCGAGGAGGGATTGGCGCCGAAAATGTTCCGCAAGGCTGGCGAACTGGGATTCCACGGGATGGAGGTTCCGGCGGATTATGACGGTTTGGGCCTGGGAAAAACGAGCGGCATCGGGGTGGAAGAACAACTCAGCCGGCTGGGTGGTTTCGGTGTGACCTGCGGCGCCCATGCCGGCATCGGCACACAACCACTGCTTTACTTCGGCACGGCGGCGCAGAGGAAGAAGTATCTCGCCAAACTGGCGACCGGCGAATGGATGGCGGCCTACGCACTCAGCGAAGCCGGTTCTGGCTCGGATGCGCTGGGCATGCGCACCAAGGCCACTTTGTCCGCCGACGGAAAGCACTACTTGCTCAATGGCACCAAGATGTGGATTTCCAATGCCGCATGGGCGGATTTGTTTACGGTCTTCGCAAAAGTGGATGGGCAGCATGTTTCGGCGTTCCTCGTCGAGCGAACCTTCCCCGGAGTCTCCACCGGGAAGGAAGAGCACAAGATGGGAATCAAAACCTCTTCGACCCGGCGCGTTATTCTGGAGGATGCCCAAGTCCCGGTGGAAAACCTTTTGGGCGGCGTTGGTAAGGGAGCTTACATCGCATTCAACATTCTGAATGCGGGCCGGTTCAAACTAGGCGCGGGCGCCATTGGTGCGGCAAAGGAATCGCTCAAGGTCGCCACCCGTTACGCACTCGAACGCCAGCAGTTCGGCCGTCCCATCGCTTCGTTTGGGCTCATCCAGCACAAGCTGGCGGAAATGGCCACGCGCATCTTCGTAGGCGAGAGCGCCATTTACCGCACCGCCGCCATGATGGACGCGGTATTTGAAACCGGCGAGACGATGGATTCTACGAACCCGCCGTTTCCGCGCGGCCTGGATGAATTCGCGCTGGAATGTTCCATCATCAAGGTCGCATGCAGTGAAATTCTGGACGACGTGGCGGATGAAGCGCTGCAAATCCACGGTGGCTACGGCTACACCGAGGAATTCTCGCCAGCGCGCACGGTCCGTGATTCGCGCATCAACCGCATCTTTGAAGGCACGAACGAAATCAACCGCCTGTTCATTCCCGGCCTGCTCATGCGCCGCGCCCAGCGCGGACGCTTCCCGCTGGTTCAGGCAATCACGAAAGTGAGCAAAGAGTTGCTCGACATGCCGCCCTTGGCTGAAAGCGCGGGCGACGAACTGGACACAACTCGGGCGCTTCTGGTCAACGCGAAGAAACTCACGCTCTTCGTTTCCGGCGTAGCCTACCAGAAATTCGGCGAGAAACTCGGCGAGGAACAGGAAGTTGTGGCTAGCCTGAGCGACATGATCATTGATGTTTACCTGGCTGAAAGCGCGCTGCTGCGGACGCTCAAGAACCGCAAAGCCGGCTCCAATTCTTCCGCCATGACCGATTTGACACTGACCTTTGTCAACGAAGTGGTGAACCGCCTAGAATCACAGGCTCGTCAGGCGCTCGCGGCGACTTCGGAAGGCGACGAATTGCGGGCCCAACTGGGAATTGTCCGGCGGTTGTTGCGCTGGTCGCCGTTGAACGCAGTCGCCCTGCGGCGACGCCTCGCGAAACGCCTGTGCGAAGTCGGCAGCTTTCCCGCGCTGGTAACTGCCAAATGACGGGCCGTAACAAGAATTCCATTCACGAATCGGACGAAACAACCAAGTCGCGCCGGCATCAATTGCAACCATGATCTACCCGAACCTCACGCTCCCTCAGATGTTGGCGCAAACCGCGGAAAAGTGTTCCGGCGATACGGCACTGATTTATTTGGGTGCACGGATTTCCTACGGACAATTGCAGGATCATGTGAACCGCCTGGCGGCGGGCTTGCAAGCGATGGGTCTGGCGAAGAGCGACCGCGTGGCCTTGCTGATGCCGAACTGCCCGCAGTTCGTGATCGCTTTCTTCGGCGCATTGCGGGCCGGGGCCATCGTCACGGCGACAAGTTCGATGTACACCGCGCGCGAGATCGCGCATCAATGGAACGATGCCGGCGCCACCGTCGTGATCGCCGATCGCCGGCTTTATCCGGTGATCAAAGCGGCGCTGCCGCAGTTGACGTCCGTGCGGCATGTCATCCTCACGGGTCCGCGTCAGTATTCCTCGCGCCATTTTCAAAAGCTTTGTGAATTCTTGAATTCGACAGCACCGCCGACACATTCGGCTGTCTTGAAATTCGACGAGGCTGGCGCGGCACATTCCAAAGGCCCAGAGCTTCATCATTGGGACAAGCTTCTGAGCCTTGCGCGCACTCCAGGGCCGGATGGTTTGACACCATCTGATATCGCCTGTCTGCAATACACCGGTGGCACCACCGGCACCTCCAAGGGCGCCATGCTCACCCACGCCAACCTGGCGCTCAATGCCTATCACTCCAACTGCTGGCTCACCGGCGGCAGCAGCCAGCGACAGGTGATGATTGCCGCCCTGCCCTTCTTTCACATTTACGCAATGACCTGTTTGATGATTGCATCAGTCGAGAACGGCGGCACCGTGGTCGTCCTGCCCCGCTTTGAACTCCGCGCCGCGTTGAATGCCATTCGCAAATATCACCCGACCATCTACCATGGCGTCCCCACGATGTATGTGGCATTCAACAGCACGCCGCATGTCGAGCGTTACGGCTTCAACTCCTTGCGCGTGTGCATGAGCGGCGGCGCGCCGCTGCCCGTCGAGGTCCGACAGAAGTTTGAGGCTCTCACGGGTGGAAAGCTGGTCGAGGGCTATGGCCTGACTGAGACTTCTCCCGTCACCCACATCAATCCGCCCGGCGGCTCTCCCAAAGTGGGCAGCATTGGCCTGCCGATTGCCGAGACCGAGGCGCGCATCATGGACCTGGACACCGGCACCCGCGAAATGCCCGTGGGCGAAATCGGTGAAATCGCCATTCGCGGTCCGCAAGTAATGAAAGGCTATTGGAACAAGCCGCAGGAAACTGCCCAGGTGCTGCGTGACGGCTGGCTCTACACCGGGGACATCGCGAAGAAAGATGAGGACGGCTATTTCTATATCGTGGATCGCAAGAAGGACATGATCATCGCCGGCGGCTACAACATTTATCCGCGCGAAGTTGAAGAGGTTTTGTTTGAGTGCCCCAAGGTCAAGGAAGCCGGCGTGATCGGCGTTCCCGACCCATACCGCGGCGAGACGGTCAAAGCCTTTGTCGTCTTGAAGGACGGGGCCACCGCCACTGCCGATGAGATTATTGCCTTCTGCCGCACCCGACTCGCTTCCTATAAAGTGCCGCGCCAGGTCGTATTCCGGGATTCGTTGCCAAAATCCGGCGTAGGCAAGTATCTTCGGCGTGAGCTTCGGAATCTGTGATATGAAAAGTTCTAAATACCCAATTACTAAAACGGCCAGTGCCGGGAGTCCGTTCTCTGGCAATTGGGTATTTGGGTATTTGAATCCCTGACTTTCAGAAACTCCCCTCGCAACTTCAGTCACTAGGAATTAAAAGCTAAATCAGCAACACATCGGTTCGGGAAGCTGCCCAATCTGGAAACGAGGGTTTCCGAGTGCATCCGGGATCGAGCACCCGCAGATCGGTCAAGATTCTGAGGGTCAGCCCAGCAATTCCCGCTGCCAACTCATCAGGGCGGGCGCGGCGACGTCCCAACTCCGCGCGAGTTCCGCCAGCGTCGAACGACTGGCAATGAGTGTGGGATCAAGTTCGAGTTTCTGCGCGCGAAGGTTGCGCCGCTTCTCCAGTTCATCGAAGCGGCGGCGCTCGGCTTCGGTGGGACGACGGCTGCGATTGCGGATGTAATCGGGGTGGTGTTCGGCGGACAACTGGAGTCCCGTTTGAATGGCGGCTTTGATACCACCGCGCCTGCGATCCGAGAGATGGCGGGGCACGAGCGGTTCGACCGGACGGGAATCGGCGGCTGCGGCGGCAAGCTCCGTCATGACCTCGTGGCTCAAAACGAAGAACGGCGGACGCGCGGCGGCGACGGCTTCCTGCTCGCGCCAGCGCCAGAGTTCGCGCAGGACCGCCAGCGCGGGACGGCTCAGGGCGTGGCTGCCTTTCACACGCCAAACCTCATCCTCGTCCACGGGAATGACGCGCGTGGATTCGTCAATCAGCCGGGCGCAGGATTCTTCGTGCCACGTGAGCCGGCCTTTTTGTTCGAGTTCCAGCCTCAACTTGTCCACCAGCGGTTTGAGGTAACGCGTGTCGTTGCGCGCGTAGGTTTCCATCCGCTCGGTGAGCGGACGGCGCGCCCAGTTGGCTTTTTGCGAACCTTTCTCCAACTTCACGCCCAGGAATTTCTCCACGAGGGCGCTCAGGCCAAACTGCCGTTCGCCGAGCAACCGCGCGGCGAGCATGGTGTCAAAGATGGCGCTGGGCACGAACTCGTGGTGTTTGCGCAACAGGCGGAGGTCGTAATCCGCACCGTGCATCAGCAGTTGGTGGGCGTTCAGCGCGTCCAGGAGCGAATCAAGATTTATCCCGGCCAGCGGGTCCACGAGCCGGTCGCCAGCGACGGTGCTGATTTGAATGAGGCAGATCTTCTCGGGGTACGCATGCAAGCTGTCTGCCTCCGTGTCCACTGCAATCCAGGCTGCCGCGTGGACCACGGGGAGGAAGGCCGTGAGTTTTTCGTCCGTATCAATCACGCGGGCAGTGTGGCGGGTCGGGATCGAGGTGTCAGGTATCAAGTGAGGGTGAGGCCCGAAACGTGAAACGTGATGCGTAAAAATGGCAATCCCGCGTTTCCTCGGGCTGACTGTCCCGCTTGAAGGAGCGACTCCCAACCAAAACGTCTGGCTCGTTTACGCAACACGCATCACGTTTTACGTAATACGCTCTAATGCCAACTTGCGAAGCTGCGGAGCCGCCCCGTACAATTCCCGCAATGAATCTGGCAACTGCCTTCGCTGCTTCCGCTCAAAAGCGTACGGATAAAATCGCGATGTTTTGGGGCGAGAATGAGATCACCTACGCCACTGTGCTGGCGCAATCCCGCGCCGTAGCC
>Ga0315910_10001038_pt1 | contig 26143 bp, 24 predicted proteins | sample EdamamesoilMG_FD_204470 | JGI IMG/M metagenome (GOLD analysis project Ga0315910, IMG submission 204470) | Garden soil microbial communities collected in Santa Monica, California, United States - Edamame soil | ecosystem: Environmental > Terrestrial > Soil > Garden | place: USA: California... | reverse complement strand
GCGAGAACTTGCCCCGCGTTGGCTTGCGTTGGGTTTGACTTTTCATCCCCCGCCTTGTGGCAGGGGCCAAACCTGCAAGCCAACTCTTTTTCTAACCTCAACCGCCAAACCCGTGGGACTTCAGTGACTTGCTTCCAAAAAACAATCGGTGGCTCGTCTTGGAAATCGGAACAGACGGTGTTGTCAATCACGCCGACCGGGATTTTGATAGCCCAACCTTACGAGATGAACTCGACCGCAGATTGGCCCTAGCCTTTTGGAAGGATCGTCTGAAGCCATGGGGCAATGGAGCATGGGGACGGCGCCCCGAGAAGTGATCGGGGACATAAGCCGTCAGCTCGGACAAAAAGTTTGTGTCTCTCCACGTTGGCTGCTACGAAAAAATCATGGACTGCAACCGCGCCCGAGTCAAAGACCCGATTGAATGGCTGGAGTCGTGCCCGGAATTTTCGTGGCCGCTTGCGAATCAGTTGCGCGAGTGGATTCTCAACTGGGAGCCGGATCTCAATGAGTCCATCAAATGGAACATGCTTTGTTTCACCGGACGCAAGCTCGTGTGCGGGATGAGCGCGTGCCAGAAGCATCTTGGCCTCGCGTTCTTTCGCGGCACAGAATTGCCCGATCCGGCGAAGCTCTTCAACGAAGGCGGTGAGAACAACACGAACATTCGCAGTATCCGCCTGTCCACGTTTGAAGGCTTGGACCGGCGCGCGTTGCAGGAACTGCTGCATGCCGCGATGGAATTGGATGCGGATTTGACCGCGCCGCCGGTGCCGAAAGTGAAACGCAAGCCGTGGCCGATGCCGGCTTTCTTCAAGCGCGCGCTGGCGGAAAAAAGGCATCGCCGGGCGGCGGATAATTTTCGCGCGTTCGCCCCAACTTATCAGCGCGAGTATTTCGTTTGGGTCACCATGGCAAAGCTGCCCGAAACGCGAGCGCGACGATTGAAGGAAACATTGGCCGCACTCAAAGCTGGCCGGAAGTGGGCGCAGCGAAAACTAGCCTGACCGAGGACTTAGCGCCCCGGGGGCAGGCCGCCGCCCATGCGCTTCATCATCTCCTGCTGCATCATGGACATCATGCTGTCGTATTTGGTGAAACCGGCGGGCGGTTCGAACTGGGCGGCATCCGGTTTCGCAAACTTGATGTCTTTGTAGGTAGAGGTCATTTCAGTGTTGCCTTCCTTCTGTTCGATTTTGACCGGGAACTTCTTCAAGTCGGTCGCATTCCACACCACGAATTCCTTCTTGCTGCCCTGCGCGTCGGTCATGGTGACCTTGTTTTTCACACAAGGGTGTCCGTCCACTGATTCCTTGCCCATCTCCGTTTCCTCGACCTTGAACTTGTCCGCGGGAGTGCCACTTCCGGCATCGGCCAGCGGGGTTTCCGCATAAGCCTTCAGGCCGGGATACACCAGATACGTTACTTTCTTGTCTGGGCGGGTGATGGAGATCATCACGTCCATGCCCATCGCCTTCATTTGCTCGCCCGCCTCGGCGGGAATGCCCGCGCCTTTCGCCTTGGTGATGTCCATCTCAAAGCGGCTTTTGCCGTCGAGAAAGGCGAGCTTGCCTGACAGAGACATGTCCATGCTGGATGATTTCATCTGGTTCTCAATCGTGGCGGAGAACCCCGGATGGTCCCCAAACAGCCGGGTCAGGGCGGCGTCAAAACGCGGACTGGGCATTCCACCCAGACCGCCGGGCGCACCGGGCTGGGCGCGGAGCGAAGCAAGTTGAATCGCGAGCGCAGCAACGGTGGCGAGGAAGAAAGTTTTTTTCATGATGAAATTTGGTTGTTGTTATGGGCCTGATGCGATGAAAGCAAATCGGCGGATTGGAACGCGAGCAAAATATGACGCGGGATTGCGGGCAGACAGTGGGGATGAGATGCTGCGGCGTGGACTCACAGACTCGCCATTCCAAGACCGGCCTGTTCATCCGGTTCGTGATTGGTACGGTTGCGCTGCTTTCAGGGAGCGCTGGAATCGCCGCCGCAGGAAAAACCCCGGCAGCAGTGCTGGTGCAAGGCGGCTTCGATCAAATCGCCTTGCGCCGGACGGCGGACAATCGCTTGTACCTTTCCGGCCGGCTCGACGGTCGCCGCCGCAGCTTCCTTGTGGACACTGGTTGGTCGCACACCACAGTCAATCGCTCGGGCGAAAACAATTCGACAACGCTGAGTGAGATTAAGTTGAGTGACGTGACTTTCACGCATCAACCTGCCCGGCAGGAGCGCGTGTTGATGGGCGGCAAGCCCGCGCCCTTTGACGTGGTGTTGGGACTGGATTTTCTGCGCGAGCATTTTGCGGTGCTTGACTGCGGCACGGGGCGGATGTTCACACGGCGGAAGTCTCCGACCGCAGAGGATTCGCAGAGATTCGCAGCGGCGATGCGAAGCGCAGGTTTCCTGGCAGTTGAACTTCGTCGCCACGAGAACCTCGCCATAACGTGTCCGGTCAAAATGGATGACTACTTTTTTGAAATGCTCGTGGATAGTGGTGCGGCCTGGACTTGTCTGGACTGGCGCCAGGCGGAAGCGTGGGGACTGAAGGCGCAGTCCTCAACTACGCGGCTTTCCGGCGCGGCCAACACGGGCACCCGCGGCCTCGCCGTGGCAGAAGTAAAATCACTGCGCTTGGGCAAATTGGAAATTGCGCGCGCGATGGTCGGACTGGTGGATATGGCGGATTGGGGGCTGGCCCAGAAGGATACGGCATTAGGCGAAGTCAAAGGTCTGCTCGGCGGCGAAATGCTCACCACTTACAACGCGGTGATTGATTGTGGCGAGTTGAAGTTGTGGCTCAAGCCGCGGGCTCGGAAGTGAATGCGGTCACTTGCCGTAATCGAACACGAGCAGCGTGCTCGTTTTCGCCTGAACGTTGCGCATTTCCAGTTCGGTGACACGCCATTCGCCGTTCACCTTGCTGAATTCCCGCACCTCGAACTCTTTCAGCAGTTTTCCCTTCGCATCATAAGCGTCGGCCAGCACGATGCCGCCAGTGTCGCGATCAATCCACGAAACGACACGGGAATAACCGTTGGTTGCCACGACGCCAGGACGGCTCTCCAGCACGTCGCATGTCTGGCCTTTCTTGACTTCCTTTTTCACCAGTCTTTGATCGGGCCAGTGGAAGAAGTCAACGCCCAGATCGAGCAGGCAAAAATCCGAGCCTGCGAACGGCTGCCAGAGTTGTGAGTTGCGATCCTCGTTCCCGCAAGACGCCACCCGATACTCATTCGATTGGGCGGGCGTGTGAACGACCGAGAAGGCGGCGAGGGCGTTTGTGGTGCCGGCGCTATAAACCGTCTGCCAGTTCGTTGCGGTGAGCAGCGTCTGAATTTGAACCGGCACATCCGCGCGCCGGGACTTGCTGCCCCGCAGCTTGAGTGTGCCGGAATTGGTAAGACTCTGCGCTGGTTGGAGCCCGCGTAATTGCTGCGCCAGATCGCGGCCTTCAACCTCCGCCGTCACAGCTTCATTGGTGGTCACGGCACGCAGGGCAGGCGTGGCGGACAGGAAAAGTGCCGCTAGGACGAGGCGGCGGAAATTCATTTTGCCTCCAGCGCCAGCCGCAAGGCCTGAGAGATGTGGCTCACGAAGTGGGCTTTGATTTTCTTCCGCGCTTCAGGCGCGACTTCCAGCCAGTCGGCTTTGTTTTGTTCGGGCAGCACAACGTGTTTCACACCAAATCGGACGGCTGCCAGGACTTTTTCCTTCACGCCGCCAACGCGCAGCACGCGGCCACGCAGACTGATTTCGCCCGTCATCGCCACATCGGTGCGGACCCGGCGCTGTGACAGAAGCGAGGCGAGAGCTGCCGTTATCACCACACCCGCGCTGGGGCCGTCTTTGGGCGTCGCGCCTGCCGGAACGTGAATGTGAATATCGTGTTTGCTGTAATCCTCGAAATCGAGATGGAAGGTCTTCGCCTGACTGCGCAGGTAACTGACGGCGGTTTGGGCGCTTTCCTTCATCACGTCGCCGAGCGAACCCGTGAGCAGCAAAGATCCTTTGCCCGGCATGCGGGTGACTTCCACATAAAGCACTTCGCCGCCCACCGGGGTCCAAGCCAAGCCGGTGGCGATGCCGGATTCGGAGATTTTTTCGGCCGTATCGGCAATGAATCGCGGATAGCCCAGGTAATTCTTGAGGGCATCGGGATCGAGCTTTATGGGGCTGGAATTGCCGTTCCGGCTGATGATCTTGCGCGCGGCTTTGCGGGAGAGCGCGGCGATCTCGCGTTCGAGTTGTCGGACGCCGGCTTCGCGGGTGTATTCCTGAATCAACTGGCGGATGGTTGCGTCCGGAATGGCCACCTCTTTCCGGCTCAAGCCGTGTTCCTCAAGCTGTCGCGGTACCAGGTAACGTTTTGCGATCTGCAATTTCTCCGACTCGGTGTAGCTGGGCAGTTCGATGACTTCAAGGCGATCACGCAACGCCGGGTGAATCGGCTCCATCCAGTTGGCCGTGGTGAGGAACAGCACCCGTGACAAGTCAAACGGCAGATCGAGGTAATGATCAGTGAACGTGTTGTTCTGTTCGGGATCAAGCACTTCAAGCAACGCCGCCGCGGGGTCGCCCCGGAAATCTGCGCCGACCTTGTCCAGTTCGTCGAGGAGGATGACCGGATTGCGGCTTTCGACGCGGCGGAGCGTTTGAATGATCCGTCCGGGTAATGCGCCCACGTAGGTGCGACGATGGCCGCGGATCTCCGCTTCGTCGCGCATGCCTCCGAGTGAAATTCGGGCGAATTTGCGGCCCAATGCGTCCGCTACGCTCTTGCCCAGCGAGGTCTTTCCCACGCCAGGTGGGCCGACGAGACAGAGGATCGGCCCCTTGATCGTTTTCCGACGTTGGATCACGGCGAGAAACTCAATCAGCCGGTCTTTGACTTTCTTGAGGCCAAAGTGCTGGCGATTGAGCACCCGTGCGGCAACTTCGAGATCGAGTTTGTCTTCGGTCTGCTTCTCCCAGGGCAGGGCGAGTATCCAATCGAGGTAATTGCGGGAGACGGCGTATTCAGCGGCCGCCGGCGGAGTTTGGTCGAGCCGGTCCAGTTCCTGGTTCGCGATCTTCTTCGCCTCGGGTGGCATGGCGGTCTGCTCGATTCGTTCGCGAAGCGCTTTAAGTTCGACGGCGTTGGGCTCGGTTTCGCCCAGCTCGCGCTGAATGGCGCGCAACTGTTCGCGCAGGAAGAAGTCGCGTTGCGTCTTGGCGATGGAACTGGCGACGTCGCTCTGAATCTTGGAACTAAGGTTCAGCACCTCGTGTTCGCGATTGAGCATGGGCAGTAGACGCGAAAGGCGCTCCCGCACGGAAACGGTCTCCAACAACTTCTGCCGGTCTTCAAGGCTGAGATTCAGATTGGCGGCAATGAGGTCGGCGAAGTGGCCGGGGTCCTCGGTATTGAGCGCGGCGATCTTGACCTGTTCGGAGAGCGCGGGTGAGAGCTTGATGATTTCCTGAAACTGCGTTTGCGCATTGCGCATCATCGCAGCGATCTCGATGGAGTCCTCCTTTTCATCGCGCAATACTTCGAACTTCGCGGTGAGGTAAGGTAACTTGGCCGTGTACTCGCCGAAATGGATGCGCCACAGTCCCTCCACTAGGACGCGCGCTGTGCCGTCAGGAAACTTCACCATCTTCGCCAGCCGCACCACGCAGCCGACCTCGTACAAATCCTCCGGCAACGGGTCCGCCACATCCGGTTTCCGTTGCAACACCACACCCATCAACCGGTCGCCGCCGACCACGTCGTCTATGAGCCGGATGCTGGGCGCGGTTTCCACCAGCAAGGGCGCGACCGAGCCGGGAAATATGACGACGTCGGAAAGCCCGAGCACCGGGACGGTTTCCGGCAGCGAGCGTGCGGAAATGCGCGGCGGTTCCGCCGTGGCGGCTGCGCCCATAATGCTGATAAATTCTGTATCCGGCGAGGTCATCGTCGCTTGCTGCTGTAAATTGGATGCCCTCGTCCCCTAGAAACTTCAGAAATGTTCTAGGTTCCTTCGACGATTGGCACTTTGGTACTCTTCTTTGAGACGGCCACCGGCACATCAATGCGCAGGAAGCCGTTCAAATAAGCCGCTTTGGCCTGACTGAGTTCATACCCCGGTGGAATCTGAATCAAACTCTCGAATGGACCATAACTGATTTCCATCACGAGAAAGCTGCATTTGGGCGCGCGACAGCAATCCGGCCGGTTGCCCGTGATGCGCAGGCGGTTACCCTCGACATTGATCTCGAGGTTCTCGCTCTTCATGCCCGCCAGTTCGACTTTGATCACCAGACCGGTGTCAGTGACATACACATCCGTGTTGGGCACCCAATGGCCGTTGGCTGAACGCTCCCGACCTCCCACTGCGGAAGACCGACTGCTGAAGTGAACCGTCGAACTGATTTTATTTACGGCCATGTTAAGCGGAAGGAAAGTATCTCATCGTCTGAACCCACGCAAGCACCCTCATTTCATCGTGACCACGACCTGAGGTTGTTGACCTTTGCGGACCCGAAAGACCATTTTGTCTGGAGCCGGAGCGGCACCGCGATTTGCGCATCCACAGTGGGAATTGCACCTCGAACCAGCCCGTCGCCGGCGGAAATGCCCCCACCCCAAGGCCGCAACGGCGGTGGCCACGATTGTTAAAGCTGAAAACTGCTGCCAATCCACGGTCAAAACATAATCTCATCCCTTCTGCTTGCAATGGAGTTTTTTACAAATCTCGTGAGCGCGCGGCACACGGCTGAAGACACCCGTGCTGCTGGCGCAGTTGACACCGTTCCGGCCTTCTGCCGCTCTCCGTGCCAGAAATAAAAAAACCCGCCGGACAAAGCCGGGCGGGTTTGGAGAAACTTGGCTGGCAGGTGTCAATTAACCGCCGTTGTCGCCGATGGCTTCTACGGGGCAGCCTTCCTTGGCCTCCTTGCAGCGGGCTTCCTCTTCCGGATTTTCCGGCTGCTTGTAAACAAACGAGTAGCCACCGTCTTCATTGCGTTTGAAATTGTCTGGTGCCGTTTCGCGGCACAGGTCGCAGTCAATGCACTGGTTGTCCACGTAGTATTTCCCGCCCACGTTGACTTCGTATTTGTTAGCTAGGTCTGCCATAAAATCTTTCCTTCCGGACAAAAATATGCGGACGGTTCGGTACGTTGGCAAGTCTCGTTTTCCGCAAGGAATGACTTTATTGCCAATTCCCGCCCGCTATGCTCGCCTCATGCCAACGGACGCCCAACGCAGAACCAAGATCATTGCCACGCTTGGCCCCGCCACGGAATCGCCCGAAATGCTCGCGCGCCTGATCGCCGCCGGCGTGAACGTCTTTCGTCTCAACATGTCGCACGCACCCCATGACTGGGTGCGCTGTGTCGTGAAGGACATTCGCTCTGCCGCGGCCACCGCCGGGCACTTCGTCGGCATCCTCATGGACACGCAAGGTCCGGCCATCCGCACCGGCGATCTGCCCGTGCCGCTCGATTTGAAGCCGGGCGAGAAGTTCACCCTCACCGTCCGCGGCGAACGCAGCGAGGAGGAACGCTCTGTGGACGTGAACTACGAGAACTTCATCAACGATATCAACGTTGGTGACGTCGTGCTGCTGGACAACGGTGCCATTCACATGAAGGTCCTCGCCAAGCACGGCAATAAAGTCGAATGCGAAGTCCTCACCGAGGGCAAGCTCGGCAGCCGCCGCCACATCAATCTCCCCGGCGTCAAAGTCAGTCTTCCCGCCCTCACCACGAAGGACATCGCCGACGTGAAACTCGGCCTCGAACTGGCCGTGGATTTCATTGCGCTCTCCTTCGTCCGGGAAGCGCGCGACCTCATTCAACTCCGCCAGCTTTTCACGGATGACAAATCCGCCCCGCTCGTCATCGCCAAGATCGAAGACCAGCAGGCCGTGAAGAATCTGGAGGAAATTGTCGCCGAGGCCGATGGTGTCATGATTGCACGCGGCGATCTCGGCATCGAAATTCCCTATGAGGAACTCCCCATCGTCCAGCGCCGCATCGTCAAAACCTGCCTCCGCGTCGGCAAACCCGTCATCGTCGCCACTCACATGCTGGAAAGCATGATCGAATCGCCCATGCCCACGCGCGCCGAAGTCACGGATGTCGCCAACGCCGTCTTCGAGCAGGCCGACGCCATCATGCTCAGCGGCGAAACCACCGTGGGCAAATATCCGCTGAAGTGCATCGAAGTTTTCGACCGCATAGCGCGCCGTATTGAACGTAGTGGCGGCGCCCGGTTCGAGGAAGCCGCCGAACTCAGCACTGCGCGCCAGAAGTTGGTCAAGAGCGCCGTCGTCCTGGCGAACGAATTAAAGGCCGACGCCATCCTTGTCTTCACCCGAGTTGGCCATGTCGCGCGCCATACCGGCTGGATGCGCCCACGTTATTCCAAGATACTCGCGCTCTGCGCCCGCGCGGAAGTCGCCGCGGGCCTGACCATGAACTGGGGCGTCACCCCGCTCGTCGTTCCGTTTGATATGATCAACCCCGAAAACACCATCGAAGACGCCCTCAAGGAACTGATGCAGAAAGGCCACGTCCTCAAAGGCCAGACTGTTGTCGTCATCGGCTCGATCCTCGTTGGCGACCAGATCGTGGACGCGGTCCAGATGCGCAATGTCTGATTGAACACATGCTCACCCGTTTGGGTCATAGTTTTATGGGCTGCCCAGCCAACAATCGGTCCACTCTCAATCACGGAGCCTCGCCAGCATGGCTTGTTATCATGACCTTGTTGGTTTCAACGCTTTGCCTGTCCGCCCAATCTGACTCGGCGGATTTTCATTCCTCCCCCCCGTCCAATTGGAATACCAACCCCGCCCATTGGGAGCGCATGCTCGAGCAACGCCGAACCGCCTCCTCGTTCCAGATCGGCAAAAGCGATTTCATCATCACCGGACCGTTGGTGGACGGCGTGCGCCGCAAACGCACAACCGGCGAGCGCAGCCTCGGCAAACGGCTGCTGGGGTTGCCGGTGGTCCGGTTGTTCGTTCCCCGACCGATGCCTTCGCCACCCGGTGGTGGCCGTTACTTGCTCTGGGGTGAGCGCGATCAATCTTGGGCTTCCTTCTCCCGCCCCCCGGCTCCAGTGGGGAATCCGGACAACCCCATCCATCGTGAAGTGAGCGGCAGTCTGATCTCGGTCGGCTTGAAGTAGCCCGGCGTGGATTTGTTGCAATGCGTTTGCGGCACGTCAAGGCTGGCAATTTTCCTCGGCCGGCCCCCTTGACAGACCTGCCGAGTTGGGTCGAGGTTTCTCCATGAAAACGAAACTCGAGGTTTTATTGCTCGGGCTTCTGTTGTGTGGGACGGCGGTCGCCCAGCAGGTGACAACGAACTCGGCGAATCAATCCGCGCCGGCGAAGGCGTTGCGCGACGAGCCGGTTGCCGCCAATGATTCTTCATCAGCCAAATCTTCCGTCGTAGTCAACCAGGCACAGGTCGCCACGCGTCCACTGAAACTGGAGAAACCACCCGGTCAGGCTGCGCGCCGGATAGAGCCTGGCTCCCGAGCATGGACCACTCTGGCCGGCTGGAGCCCCGGCACCTCGGCATTTGCCGACCCCATGACGCACGAATCCAAATTGATTTTGTTCACCTTGCGTCCGAGTAATCAACCGTGAAACGCCAGGGCGGATCAGAGTTTCAACATTTTGGCTGTGTCGGAGACGAGATCTAGCATCGCTCCGGGGAACAGCCCTAGCCAGAACCTGCCGGCGAGCGACACCCTCGCCAGCATCATCGTCGCGGCCGGCATAGGCGAACGTTGGAGCAAGCCTGCCAGGCTGGAAATGTCCTCCGTATCGAGATGCCGCATCACCAGTGCAACGACTGTGGACGCCACAAACGTCGTGAATGGATAGCTGCTCAAACCGTAGAGCACGGCTGACAGCTGACAGGCTTCCAGCCACTTGGCTATTGGCTATCTGTGCCCGGCGATTACACTCCCGCCCGTGAGCATTCTCGATGAACTGAACTGGCGCGGGCTTGTGGCTGATTGCACGGACACGGCGGAATTGACCATGCGCCTCGCTGTGCCCACGACGCTTTACTGCGGCTTCGACCCGACGGCGGAAAGTCTTCACGTTGGCAACCTCGTGCCGCTGCTGGCGCTGCGGCGATTTCAGTTGGCCGGGCATCACCCCATCGCTGTAGCGGGTGGCGCGACAGGTTCGATTGGTGATCCCAGCGGCAAGACCGCCGAGCGCCAGTTGCTGACCAAGGAAATTCTCGACCACAACATCGCGAGCGTGAAGGTTCAACTCGCGAAACTGTTGGACTTCGAGACGAAGCAAAATCCCGCGCGGCTCGTTGATAACGCCACTTGGACGACGGGCGTTTCGTATCTCGAATTCCTGCGCGACATCGGAAAACATTTCTCCGTCAACCAGATGGTGGCCAAGGAATCCGTGCGCGCGCGTATGGAGGACCGCGAAGTCGGCATCAGCTACACGGAGTTCAGCTACATGCTGCTCCAAGCGTTCGATTTCATGGTGCTTTGTCGCGACACGAATTGCGAACTTCAGATCGGCGGCAGCGACCAGTGGGGCAACATCACTGCCGGCATCGAACTCACGCGCAAGAAGCTGAGCAAACAAGTCTTTGGCCTCACGCTCCCGCTGATCACAAACGCGGATGGCTCGAAGTTTGGCAAGAGCGTCAGTGGCGCGATTTGGTTGGATCCGAAACGCACGAGCGTCTATCGCTTCTACCAGTTCTGGATCAACACCGATGACCGGGACGTGATCCGCTACCTCAAGTTCTTCACGTTCCAGTCGCGTGAAGAAATCACGGCGCTGGAATCCAAGCACACGGCAAATCCCGGCGCGCGTGAGGCGCACAAAGCCCTGGCCAAAGCCGCGACCGATTTGATCCACGGCGAGCACGCCACGCAGGAGGCGATGCGTGCCAGCGAAATCCTCTTTGGCGGCAATCTCGACGGCGTTTCCGAAAGCACTTTCAGCGAAATCGTCGGTGAAGTCCCCACGAAGGAAATCGAGAAGGTGAAGCTCGAAGGCGCTGGACAGCCGCTAGTGGAATTGCTCGTCCACTCCGGCTTGTGCCCGTCAAAGGGTCAGGCGCGAAAAGACATCGAAGGCGGTGGCGTGAACATCAACAACGTACGCGAAGCCAGCGCCACCCGCATCGTGATGACGAACGATTTGCTCTTCGGCAAACATGTCCTGTTGCGCAAGGGGAAGAAGAATTACGTCGTGGTGACCGCCCGCTAACCCAAGCCAGGTGTCACCTCCGCCCGCGAGTGCGCACGGGCAGAGGAAGGCCAACCGTTGGCCGAACACATCGAGTCTGACGAGTTCGGGCAACTACCGGACTCAACTGCGCTGGCTTGGCGATCAATTGAATTTGGCCTTGGCATTTTCATAAGCCTTCTCCAATTCGTCCATAGCGGTCGCCAAGCCCGCCTTCATGTCCTGCCAGGTGTTGGCGCTGGCCTGTTTGAACGCTTCGAGCTTTTCGTTCAGTTTGCCCCGTTGGTCTTTCAAGGACGCCAGGGCTTGATCGGCCCGGACTTTGGCGTCGTCCTTGTAGCCTTCGGATTTGGCGGCGAGTTCGGCGATGCGGGCGTCACACTCCGCCAGTTTCTGGTTCATTGTCGCGATGAACTCATCCTTGCTGCCGGCCAGGTAATTTTTCGTTGCCACGGCCGCGTCCTTTACCTCCTTCTTCAATTCAGTCGTTGACACGGAGGTGTCCGTTGTTGGTTGCGGTGGTTCACTGGGACCGCACCCCACGAGCAGCACGGTGGCAGCCAACGTGATCATGATGGTGTTTGGTTTCATGGTGTCCTTTCTATTTTTCGTTTCACTTGGTTTGCGCTCTCCGGTTCCGGCCAGGCCGCAAATCAAGCAAGCCCGCGAGCAGAGCAATGACCCTGAACGTGAGAGTCGAGTTTACACAATCATTCCTTTCTCGGCCTGATGCTCCAAGCATTCCAGTCGCAAAGGATTTCACGTTCCTTCTCACGATGCTTCCTTTCGTTGGTTCAAATCCTTCAAGCTAGATCGAGGCCAATGATCCGGCGCTCGGACGCACGATACGGCAACTGAACGGTTTGAGATTCCGCCAATTGCTTGCGATTAAATCTGGAGTTTCCAGGGAAACTTTTTGAACCAGTGGTGGAACTATTCGTTCTCTCCGAGCACCGCCACATTGATGGCTTCGGTTTTCCCATCGGCATTCTTCCGGGTCTTTCCGCGGACATGGTCGCCCGCCTTGATATCCTTTAGCTCGATGGAATTACCTTTCTTGGTGAGTTTGGTTGAATCCGAAACCAGAATCACCGCGCCAGCCACAGTCAGTGTCTTGGCCTTGATATCCACGGCTTCGACCTTGCCTTTGAATGGCTCGCTCTGTTCCACGTTTTCCTGGAGTTGTCCTGAATGAGATACCGCAATTGCCCCGGCCGGCGCCATCAAGCCGACGGCGGTTGCGGCGGCGAGCGTGAAAATAATTTTGGATGTTTTCATAAGCAAAATCTCGTTACAGGTTCAAGTTCTCTTGTGGCAGGTTCAATGCCGTGAACCTTTAACACGACACAGCCCGCCGGTTGTGGACCATCAATGGAAAATTACACCTTGAAGCGGAGCCCGCAAACCACGCGAAACCAGCGCCGTCAGAGTGCCGCCTGAACAAGTTGTCTCAGCGTTTGCCGCCGTCGAGTGACTCCATCAAGAAGTCCGCAATATGAACGGCCCGTGCGGGACTACCGGCCTTGCGAAGTCCGGCCTGGATTTGGAGCAGGCAACCCGGGTTGCTCGTGACCACGAGATCCGCGTTGGTCTGCAGGATGTTTTCCACCTTGCGACGTTGAAGTCGCGCAGCCATTTCCGGCTCGGTCAAATTGTAAGTGCCGGCGCTGCCGCAGCACACATCGGCTTCGGGTAAATCGACGAAATTCTTGCCTGCGATGACCTTCACCAGGCCACGCGGCGGTTTGGTGATGCGCTGCGCGTGCGCAAGATGGCAGGCGTCGTGGTAGGTCACGCGAAGAGTTGAAGGTTGAGGGTTGAGGGTTGAGAGAAAGTTGCTGGCGGCCAGAAACTCCGTGATGTCTTTTATCTTCGCGCTGAATGTTCGTCCGCGTTCAGCCCATGCCGGATCGTCCGCCAGCAACTGCCCGTATTCTTTCAACGTCGAGCCGCAGCCCGCGGCATTGATGATGACGGCGTCGAGTTCGAGCGGCTCGAAAGCGGCGATGTTCGCACGTGCCGCGTCCCGTGCCGCTTCCAGGTTTCCATTGTGCGCGTGCAGCGCGCCGCAGCAGCCTTGCGACGGTGGAACGATCACGTCGTAACCGGCGACGTTGAGCAACTTCACGCTGTTCGCGTTGGTCGAGCCAAACATCACGTCCATCACGCAACCGCGGATGAATCCAACGCGGCCCTTGTGCAGACCGACGGCTGGAGAAAGCTCCGGCAGTTCGCCGGCCTGCAGGTCGTCGGGAATCAGCGACAACGCTTCACGCGCGAACTTCGGCAGGACTTTTTCCGCGCCAACCCACTTGGTGAAGCGCGCGGGCAGCAACGCCAGTTTCATCAGCGTGCGATTCGGGAAAACTTTCTCGATGGCGACGCGGCGCAGAAGATTCTGAAACGTGCTACGCGTGAAGTTTTTCTCCACATGATCGCGAGTGTGCTCCAGCAGGTAGCCGTATTGAACGCCGCTGGGACAGACCGCTTCGCACGCGCGGCAGCCGAGGCAGCAATCAATGTGGGTCACGGCGGTTTCGCCGAGCGTGAGCCGGCCATCCTGCACCGCGCGCATGAGATAGATGCGGCCGCGCGGGGAATCGTTCTCATCCCCGGTCTCGAGATAGGTCGGACACGACGACAGGCAAAGCCCGCAATGAATGCACGCCAGCGACTTGTCATGGTCGAGGAAGCGCCCGGGTGTTTGTGCGGGTGCGCTCATGCAGGGAGTTCCGGCAGGAGATGTGTTGGGTCAAACGCGTCCTTGGTACGGCGCAGCAATTGGATGGGCGGATTCTGCGGCGGCATTGGGATGTACGCGCGGTGGTAAATGATGCCGTTCCCGGCCCGAGCCACGAACGGTTCATTGCCCAGGCTGCGCAGCGATTCGATCTGCTTTGACGGCAGCACCGAAAACTTCTGAAGCGAACCGGCCTTCGTCCGGAATTCCCGGTCGTAATCAAGCGTGGCCGGTTGCTGAAATCCGAGCTTTGCAGCCAGGGCGAGTTGCCAGTCCACGTCTTCCTTCGTGCCATCGAAGCCGAGGACGATGGTTAGAGGAAGCGAGACTAACTTCGTATCGGATGTTGGACCTGGTTGAAGCCCGCGCTCCGGGAGGCGGTGCAAATCAAACACGATGGGTGTGAGTTCGGATTCAACGATCTTTTCAATCAGCATGCCGGCAGCTTCGAGGGATACGCAGTGTTGCTGAATGAATTGTGCCAGTTCCGGCAATGGACGCAGCTTGAACGTGACTTCGCGAATCGTGCCGAGCGTTCCCCGGCTGCCGATGAAAAGCTTTTGCAGATCATAGCCGGCGACGTTCTTCACGACCTGGCCGCCAGATTTCACGACACGGCCATCGGCAAGTGTGACCTTCAAGCCTATGACATAATCCCGCACCGTGCCATAACCGATGCGGTGCGGGCCGCTTTCATTGTGCTCGAGAATCGCGCGCAGGGGCATGCTCGAATCGGGCGGATCGAGCGGCAGCCATTGGCGCGACTTGGCGAGCATGTCCTGCAACGCGTCCAGCGCCACGCTCGCATCCACCGTCACCGTCATGTCTTCGGGAACGTGAATCATCAGGCGGCGGCTTGCTTCCTGGGCGCGAAGTCGGAGCAACGCTTCGAGCCAGGGAACATTTTGTGCGGGTTGCAGCGGTGGTCAGGATCGAACACGCGGCGGAGCATTTGCATCGCGTCGAGGTCGTCCTTCGTGAATTGCTTCGACATCAAATCCATCTTCTCGACGCCGATTCCGTGCTCGCCGGTCACGCTGCCGCCCAACGCGATGCACTTTTCCAGAATGTCATTGCCGGCCTGCACCGCCTCGCGGACCTGTTCGGGATCCCGTTCATCGTAGAGAATCAGCGGATGGATGTTGCCGTCGCCAGCGTGAAAGACATTCGGAATGCGCAGGCCATACTTCTCCGAGCAGCAGCGGATGAAGCGCATAATCTCCGGCAGTTTCGAGCGGGGCACGACACCGTCCTGCGTGAGAAAGTTTGGACTCAGTCGGCCAATTGCACCGAAGGCGCGCTTGCGACATTTCCACAAGTCTGCGCGTTCCTGCTCGCTCTTGGCGACCCTTACTTCGCGGGCCTTGTTCTGTCGGCAAATCTCAATGACGCGTTGCGCCTGGCGTTCCAATCCGGCGGCGAGGCCGTCGAGTTCCACGATCAAGACCGCGCCCGCATCCAGCGGGAAGCCAAACTTGTACGCCGCCTCAATGGCTTGCGTGATGAGTTGGTCCATCATTTCCATCGCGCCCGGCACAATGCCGGCGGCGATGATATCACTCACTGTCTGGCTTGCGTCGTCCACGGTTTCAAAAACGCCCAGCAACGTCTTGTAACCTTGCGGCGCGCGGATGAGCCGGACCAGCACGCGGGTAATGACGCCGAACATCCCTTCGCAGCCGATGGCGGCGCCGCGCAAATCGTAGCCGTCCACGTCCTCGCCGCCATCGGGCGTCGTGCCGAGCCAGACGACTTCGCCATCGGGCAAAACCATTTCAAAACCGAGCACATGATCGGTGGTGACGCCGTACTTGAGCGTATGCGGGCCGCCGGAATTCATCGCCACGTTGCCGCCGATGGTGCAGGCGGGCTGCGAAGAGGGATCGGGTGCGTAGAGCAGGCCGTGCGATTTCACGGCATTCGTGATCCACGCATTGACGCAGCCGGCTTCAACCAGCGCGCGGCGATTGCGAACGTCCACGGATAAAACGCGATTCATCCGTGCCAGCGAGATCACCACGCCGCCGGTGACGGCGAGCAACGAACCGCTCAAACTCGTCCCGGCGCCGCGCGGGATGATCGGCACGTTCAGCTTCGCACAGAGTTTTACGACCTGGGAAATCTGTTCCGTGCTGCGCGGCAGAACGACGGCGTTGGGGGGATTCTTTTCGAGGGTGTAGGCGTCGCACTCATAGACGAGGAGTTCGTCCGGTCGGTCCACGACGGCGTCGGGGCCGAGGAGAGCGCGTAACTGTTGCGAGAGTTCGCTTTGTTGGGCCGGCGTGAGGACGGAGGCCATGCGGCGAAGCTAGGAAACGCCGTGCGGATTGGCGAGCGATTTCGCCTTGGCCGCCTCCGGCACCGTAGCGGCAGGCTTCCCAGTCTGCCAGTTAACGCGGCACCTCTGCCGCGTTTTTTTGACCCCATCCTCGAAGACTGGTGGGGACTGGCGGCAAGGATGCCGCGCTCATTGGCACGCAAGGATGCGTGCCGCCACGAGGCTAACGCCGGCCATCCGCCCTATTCAGGCTTCACTTCTCCTGGCGGTTGTTCGGGAATGGAACTCAACGGCGTGCTCCGGTCAGGCGGGGCATTCGTGAGATTGCGGGTAAGGCGTTCTTTCACGTCCGCGTACAGCACATTGGTGATGGCGTCGAGGTGCAGCCGGGCTTCGTTCGTTCGGCCCGCCATCCATTTGAGCCGGGCGAAGTGAACATGCACGCCTTCGCGTTCGATGTCGTCGTTCGCGAGGTTGAAGGCATTGGTCCAAGCGACCAGCGCGTCATTGGTGCGCAGCGGGCGGATGCCGTAATAAGATTGGGCGACGTCCGTGGCGAGGGGGAAATCCTGCGGTTCGAGCCGGCGCGCGTTGGAGTAAATGCCCAGCGCCTTGTCAAAGACCTGCTGTTCGTTGATGCCGTAAAACTCCATCGCATCCTTGCGGAACAAATAAACGGTCGTGCCGAGGTTCTGGTGATAAATGGATTCGGTCGGATCCAATTCGATGGCTTTGGCGTAGTAGGTGAAGGATTTTTTGACATCGCCATAATGGCCGTAGTGATTGGCGAGGTTGTTCCATGACGCAGGGTTCTGCGGTTCAATTTCGCGCGCCTTCTCCAGGTGCTTCACGGCTTCTTCTTCCTGGAAAATGTCTTGAAGAAACCCGGCAAAGGCCAGATGCGCCCGCGCGTGGTTGGTGTGGCGGGTAAGAAAGTCTTCGTAGCTTTTGCGGACCGGCTCGAAGCGCGCGAGGATGCGGCGGTTCAACTCGGCGTTCGATTCCCCTGCGCCCTTGGCGGCGAACTTCTGGTTGGTTTGAATCCACTCGTCCACCTCAGCCTGCGCGGTGTCATCCGCTTCCATCACCTTCTTGAGTTCCTGCTCGACGGGGTCGTTGGGATTGGTGATTTCGACGCGCGCACCGGTGTGTTGATGGACAAGATTGCTGACGGCCGCGGGCTGGTTGGTGGCCAGCAGTGCGCCGACAAGGCCGACAAGCAGGTTGCTCACGCGGGGAAGCTATCATGGCGCGGGCCAAAGTCCATCCGCTGAACTGGTCCGATCCAAAGGTTTGGTTTCACGGAGATTCAGACCGGCGAACTAGCCAAGTGTTCGAGAATTGACGTTCGGCCGGAACAAACGGCGCGTTGCCGAGGCTAAACTTCCTTCACAATACCCCAGTAAACATCGAGCCGTTTGGTGAGGTAGAGCCTGATGGCTTTGACGAGGATACTGGCTTCGAGCTTCTGACCGGCGGAAATGATTTCCTGGAGTGACATGCCGGAGCGGAGCGAGAAGCTGCCTTGCGCGATGATCGGTCCCTCATCCAAATGCATGCTGACGAAGTGCGCCGTCACGCCGACGATTTTCACGCCGTGTTCATACGCCTGGCGGTAAGCCTGCGGGCCGGGGAAACTCGGCAGCAACGATGGATGAATGTTGATGATCTTGTTCTTGTAACGCCACACGAAACCGGGCGAGAGGATTTTCATGAAGCGCGCGAGCACCACGAAGTCCACCTCGTATTGATCGAGCAATTCCAACGTGCGCCGCTCGGCCGCGGCGCGATCTTCCCACCGGATGTGAACGAACGGCAGCCGATGTTTCCGTGCCAGCGGTGACAGCTGCGGATGGTTGCCGATGACGACAACGGGTTGCGCCTTGAGCTTCCCGGCGCGCTGCGCGGCCAGAATGGCAGCGAGGCAATGCGGTTCCCGGGTGATGAGCAGCGCGTAACGCTGGCGGCGCTTCGGGTCGGTGAACCGGATGCGGATTTCCATGCCCAGCTTTTTGGCCAGACCGGCCAACCCCGCGCGAATGCCAGGTTCGTTGAAAACGGCGGCCCGCCACGATGCCTGCAACGTCATGCCGAATTGACCGCGGGTGACCTTTTCCTCCAACGCTTCGATGTTGGCCTTCTGTTCAAAGAGAAAGCCGGTGACGCGCGCGACCACGCCGGTCTTGTCCCGACCGATGACGGTTATGGTGGCAAAGCGTTTCATGTCCGCCCCATTCTTACAAACTAGTGGGCTGCGAAGCGACTTTTTCCCGTTGTAATGTGAGGGAGAAGAATTTGATCGGTCGGTCAGGACTCCCGTTATATCCTTAAATTCTTTGACCAGGCACGCAACTTTTTCTAGCCTGCATTGTTAACTGTTTCGACACGAGAAGTGTAGTTAGATGGCATTCAACTCCGTCAAAGATCTTTTCGCCAACATCGTCGGCGCCACGCCGGACGAGATCGCGGAATTGCGCAAAGCCTGGCAGGTCGCCTCCGAGAACGGCTCGCAAGAAAGCTTGCTGGCATTCATTTGCCGGGAGCGGGGCATGGCTGAGGATGTTTTCCTGCAACGGCTCGCGCAATTGTTGAACTGGCCGTTCCTCGAACTCTCCAAACTCACCGTCCAACCCGAGGCGCGGAATAAAATCTCCACCAAGGTCGCTTTTCAGTATTCCGTCCTGCCCACCGCCATCAACGACGGCGGCGCGGTGCAGGTCGCCGTCAGCAATCCGTTCGACACCGCGATGCTCAACGCTGTGCGTTACGACGCGCGCGGCCCCGTCGAGTTCGCCCTCGCGCCCCGGGCCGAACTCGAAAAGGCGCTCAAGCGCTATTACGGTGTCGGCGCGGAAACGCTCGATGAGATGGACAAGGAAGTGGCGGTGGACCTGGACCTGCCCACGGACAAGGAAATCACCGAAGGCGATCAGGAGGCCAGCGTCATCAAGTTCGTGAACCAGGTCATCTGGGAAGCCTACAAGGATCGCGCCACGGACATTCACCTCGAACCCCAGGAAGACGAACTGCGCATCCGCTATCGCATTGACGGCATTCTGCACCAGACACCGATGCCGCCGCAGTTGAAGCGCTTTCAGCCCGCGATCATTTCCCGCATCAAAGTGATGAGCGGAATGAACATTTCCGAAAAGCGCCTGCCGCAGGACGGCCGTATCAACGTGCGCATCAAGGGCGAGGAAATTGACATCCGCGTTTCCACCGTGCCGACGGTTTATGGCGAGAGTGTCTCGCTGCGACTGCTCTCGCGCGGGAAGATTTTTCTCAGCCTCGACAAACTGGGTTTTTCGCCAAAGGACGAGACGGCCATCCGCGAGATCATCGTCAAGCCGCACGGGATTTTGCTCGTCACCGGGCCGACGGGTTCGGGCAAATCCACTTCGCTCTACGCGATGTTGAGCAGCATCAATTCGATCCAGAAGCGCATCATCACGGTTGAAGAGCCGGTGGAATATGAATTGCGCGGCATCAACCAGATCGCCGTACGGCCGGAGATCGGACTGACCTTTGCAATGGGCTTGCGGCACATCCTGCGGCAGGACCCGAACGTGATCATGGTCGGCGAAATTCGCGACCTGGAGACGGCAGAAATCGCGATTCGCGCGGCACTCACGGGCCATTTGGTTTTCTCCACGCTGCACACGAACGACGCGCCGAGTGCGTTCACACGTTTGATTGACATGGGCATCGAGCCGTTTCTCGTGGCGTCGTCGGTCGAAGGCATCATGGCGCAACGCCTCGTCCGCACGATTTGTCCGGTGTGCAAGACCGAACAGAAGGTGGAGCCCAGCTACTTGCGCAAGATTGGGTTTCCCGAAGAGGAAATTGCGACGATGAAGTTCATGCACGGCGTGGGTTGCGAGGCCTGCCGCCAGCTGGGCTATCAAGGCCGGCTGGCGATCTACGAGTTGCTCGTGCTGAACGAGGCGTTGCGTCCGCTCATTCTCAGCCGTGCGGCGTCCTCGACCATCGCGCAAAAGGCGATGGAGCAGGGGATGCGCACGTTGCGCGTGGACGGCTGGAACAAGGTGCGCAACGGCATCACCACCATCGAGGAAGTGCTCCGGGTCACGCAGATCGAGGAACATCTCGATTCGCTCTACGACAACAAAAAACCCGGGACCTGAGCTGTTGCCCCAGACTAAATGAACCTCACGCCTCTTAATCGCAATCTTGTTCTTAATCGTAATCTCCACCGCCTGGGTCAGCGGATCAAGATCATGATTAAGAACAAGATCAAGACGGAGAGCGCTCTCGCCACCCGCCCCCCGTCGCCCGTCACTCTTTAACATGGCTCGCTGGCACTCATGCAACGTTCTTCACGTCGGCGCGGATCAGCGTCGCGTCTGGCAGTTCGAGTCGCGCAACGGCCAGTTTACCTTGGGCCGCGAGCAGACGACGGCGAATGGCGAGGCGCTGCCCTTCGCGCAGGTGACCAAGACCTGGCGCTCCCTCTGGCAGCCCAAGCTCAACATCGCCTGGTTGCCGCCGGAAAACGTTTTTCTCCGCGTCATTCAGGTGCCGAAGAGCAGCCTCGACGAAACCTGTGCGATGGTGGAATTGCAGTTGGAAAAGCTTTCGCCGATTCCGGTGACGCAGGTGGTCTGGAGTCTGCACGTGTGGCCGCAGGCGGAGGGTTCGCCGGGTCAAGGCGAAGCGACAACGGGCGAATTGCAGACGGTGATTGTGATGCTCGCCGAGCGCGAAGCGGTGGAGCAATTCCTGGGGCAGTTGGAAGGGCAGGGTTATCTCGCCGACCGTCTGGAAATCCCCGTGCTGGATCAATTGCAGGCCTCGGTGGTGAATGATGACGGGGCCTGGATTTATCCGGCGATCAGTGGGGAGAAAGATTCGGCGGTGGTGGCGTGGTGGGCGGACGGTGCGTTGCGAAATCTCAATTTGATCACGGTTCCTGAAACAGGTGATCCCGCCGCGAGCCTTGCCGCGCAACTTTCGCAACTCACGATGGCGGGCGAACTCGAAGGCTGGTTGAAAGGCACGCCCGCCTGGCATCTGGTCGCCGAGGCGAAAGTGGCCATCGAGTGGGAGGCGATGCTGCGTCCGGCGCTCGAAGCGCCCATTGAAGTGATTGCGCCGTTGTCAGCGGCGCAACTGGCCGGGCTCACGGCGAAACGCGCGGCTGGCTCCGCCGTAAAGGCCAACCTGCTGCCGAAGGAATTTTCCACACGTTACACCCAGCAGTTTCACGACCGGCTCTGGATGCGCGGACTGGGCGCGGTGTTATCGGTCTATGTGGTGATTGTGGTGATTTATTTGCTGGCGTTGGGAGTGTTTAGCTGGCGGACGGAAGCCGTGGTGACCAAGACGAAAGACCTCGGGCCGGCTTACACGAATGCCATGCAACTGGAAGCGCGCCTCGAGGTGCTCAAGGACCGGCAGGCGCTCAAGTTTGCGGCGCTGGATTCATGGAAAGCCGTCGCCGAAACACTGCCGGGTGAACTGCAACTGGAAGGGTTCACCTTCAGCGATGGCCGCAAGCTCCAGCTCAACGGCAGCGCGCCGGCGGGTTCGGAAAAGGCGGTGCTCGATTTCAGCGACGAACTGCGCAAGGTGCGAGGCGCGGACGGGCAATTGTTGTTTGGCAAAACGGAGATTCCCAACTGGGCCACCGGTCCGGGAGGCGGCCTGAGCTGGCGTTTCATCTGGGAACTCAAACGTGCGGAGGCTCCATGAGAGAGTACTTTGCGCGCCTCAGTTCCGCGGAACGCCGGTTCGTGGTGGCGGTGCTCCTGATCGTTTTCGCCGGGCTGAACGCGTGGCTGGTCTGGCCGCGCTTTGGCGACTGGAGGAAAAATAAGACGGCCATCGCCAGAGCGCGGCAGACGCTGAAGGTGTTCGAAGACAAGATCGCCCTAGCCCCCGAACTGGAGCGGAAAATCAAACAGTTCGAAAGCGAAGGCGCCTCCGTGCCGCCGGAAGACCAGTCCAGCGATTTTGTGGGCACGATCCAGCGTCAGGCCGCTGCCAGCAGCGTGAATATCCTCACGATGATCCGCCAACAGCCGCGCACCAACCAGTTCTTCATCGAACTCGCCCAGTCACTCACCCTCCAGTCGGACGAGGAGAAACTGGTAGATTTTCTCTACAAACTCGGCGCGGGCAATTCGCTGGTCCGCGTTCGAGGCCTGACGCTCAACCCGGACGCGCCGCGCCATAACCTCCGCGTCAATGTCACGCTTGTGGGCAGTTACCAGAAAAAAGCGCCTGTCCGCAGATCTTCGGCGCAGCCGGCCGCCAACATCCCAGCCGCCGCGAATAAGGCGGAACCAACCGTGCCTCGACCCGCGCCCGGCGACAAATCACCGACCGTTCCCGGCGTGCCCAAACCTGCAATACCAGGCAAGAAATGAGAGCGATTCTCGCGATCCTGCTGCTGTTGGTGTGCCGGGGGCTCCCGGCGCAAACCCTGCCGACTGGAAAGCCACAGACGCTTGCCAGCACGCCAGAGGAAGTCCTTTTTCCCGCCAAGTTCATCAATTTCACGGGTGCGGATTTGGGGATGTTGCCGCGGAAGTATTCTGAACTGGTTGGCCGCAACGTCCTGCGCTCACCCACAGTCGAACCGGCCCTGAAGGCATCCGTTCATTTCATCAATCAAACGGCGCTTACCAGAACCGAAGCGATCCAGGCATTTCAAGCGATCTTCGCAACGAACGGAGTGGCACTGGTCGAAGATGGTGAAAAATTTTTGCAGGTGGTGCGCGCCAAGGATGCCGCCGGATCTGGTCCAGGTTTCGCCCGTCCCACACTTGCGAAATCGCCTGGCGACGCGCCGGCCTCAACGAACGCGGTTCTTTTTCCACCGAGAAGCATCATCTTTAACGGCGCGGAATTGGGCATGTTGCTTCGTCATTTTTCAGAGTTGATAGGACGGAAACCGTTACGCTCGCCCCAGGTTGAACCAATGCTCAAGGCCCCCGTGTTTTTCGTCAACCAAACGCCCCTTACCAAAAGCGAGGCAATCCGCGCATACGATATGATCTTCGCCCTGAATGGCGTGGGATTCATCGAAGAAGGCGAAGCGTATTTGAAAGTCGTGCCGGTGTGGGAAATCGCTCCGCCAGGCCAGGAAAAGTCCACCGGGTCCGCAACCGGCGCAGGCGCCGAAAAATCTCCACCCGCGTCCGGCGCGGCCAAACCTTCAACGCCACCCAAGAAATGAAAACGATTCTTTCCATGCTGCTGCTGATGTGCTTCGCACTCTCAGCGCAAACACCCCCCGGCGAAATCCCGCCACCCCCGCCGGAGGCGGCCACCGCGCCTGCCGCCACCGGGAACACCAACGCTGCTGCGGTGCCGGCTTTTCCCAGCTTGCCCACGCCCGCTCCCGGCCCGCGCCGCCCGCGTAGCGACATCAACCGCGCCACCCGTCAGCCAGGTTCGCCGGTGTCCGGTGATCCCGCCGTCACTCAGGCGGCTCCACCTGCGACCAATCCCACGCCCGGCGGGGTTCCGGCTGGCGCGATTCCGGCGACCCCGACTCCTTCGCCGAACGCGCCGCCGCCAATTGTTTACACTTCCGCCCCCGCTGCCGCGCCAGCAGCGGTGGCTGGCGCCGAGGAAATTGTAGCCGCGAAGCTCATCCACTTCACGGGCGCAGACTTGGGGACGGTTTTGCAGAGGTACGCTGAATTGGTGGGCCGTTCCATGTTGCGTTCGCCTACCGCGGAAACTGCGCTGAAGGCGCCCATCTTCTTCGTGAACCAGACCCCGCTCACCCGGTCGGAGGCCATGCAGGCGTACCAGGCGATTGCCGCGATGAACGGCGTCGCGCTCGTCGAGGTGGACGAGAAGTTCATGAAAGTGGTGACGGTAGCGGAAGCCCTCGGCACAGGCCAGAAGCCGATGATCACCACCAACGCGGTCGAACTCGCCGAGTTGGGCCAGTTTGTGACCCACATCGTGCAACTCAAATACGTGAAGCCGACCGAAATGATGTCGGTGCTCACGCAGTTCCAGAGCGGGAAGATTCCCAATGCAATCACCGCCATTGACGCCAGCCAGACGCTCGTGATGCGCGATTTCACGGAGAATGTCAAACGCATGTTGGAAATGATCGAACGCGTGGACACGAGCGTGCAGTCGGAGTTCGCTTCGGAAGTGATTCCGATCAAGTATGCCAAAGCCGAGGATATCGCGTCGGCACTCAGTTCTTTGAGTGGCAGCGGGGGAGCGACGACGGTGGGCACGCGCAGTGCCGGCACCGGCCCTGCGGGCGCGGGTACGCGTCCGGGTTTGGGGGGCTATGGCAATCAGAACATGCCGGGGCAGATGAACACGCCGGGCGCCACCCAGACCGGCACGCCGTCGGCCACCGGCAGCTTCAGCGACCGCATCAACCGCATCATCCAAAACGCTTCGCGCACTTCCGGCTCGGGCGATTTCCAGATCATCGGGCCGAACAAGATTGTGGCGGACGTGCGGGCAAATGCGCTGATCGTTTTCGCTTCGCACGCGGACATGACCACGATCAAAAAAATCATCGGCCAGTTGGATGTGGTGCTGGCGCAGGTGTTGATCGAAACGGTTATCATTGACGTGACGCTGGGTGATTCGTCTGAGATCGGCTTCAGTTACCTCCAGAGGAAGGCCTCGACCGCGGGTGGTGATTTCACCGGCATCGGGGCGATCCGAAACACCAGTTTTCTGACCGGGACCGAATTCGGTTCCAGCACCAATGGCGCCGGGGGGCTTCTCGGCGGCGGTTTTAGCTACCTCGCCTCCTTTGGCCAGGATCTCGACGTGACCTTAACGGCGATTGCGGGCGATAACGCGGTCAAGGTGTTGCAAAAGCCGCAGATCATGACTTCGCACGCCACGGCGGCCTCAGTCTTCATTGGGAGCACGGTGCCGTATGTGAGCGGCACGTACTATGGCGGCGGTTATGGCGGCGGCCCGAGTTCGCAATACCAGCAGCTAAAGGTGGGCATCAGCCTGACCGTGACGCCGTACATCAATCAGGACGGTTTGGTGGTGATGCAGATTGACGAGTCGATCGATGAAATCAGCGGCTCAATACCCATCGAGGGTGTGGGAGATGTGCCGACGACAACCAGCAGGACGCTGACCGCTGAAGTGGCGGTCAAGGATCGCGAGACGATCGTTCTTGGCGGATTCATCCGCACCAGCAAGTCAGACGGCAAATCCGGGGTGCCGTACTTGAAAGACATCCCCTGGCTTGGTTCCCTGTTTAGCAAAACCTCCAAGTCCCAGTCCCGCGGTGAATTGCTCGTGCTGATGCGCCCCACCGTGCTGCGGACGCCGGAAATTGCCGCCGCGCATACCGTCAACGAGAAGGCCCGGTTGCCCGGCATCCGATCCGCCGAAGCGGAGTACATCGTGGAGGAAGGGAAACGCCGGGCAAAAGCCAATGCGTTATTCGGCCCGGAAGGACAGCCCGGCGATTTTTCACCCGCCCAAGAAATGGGCGAACCAAAGCGCGATGATCAAGGATTCCTGCCGCCGCAATAATCCTATGCGCTAATGCCACGGGCAGCCTCTTGACCGCGCCATCATGAGTAACTCGCTTCGATCTCCGAGGGCTCCGCGATCCGAGTTTAGCGCGGCAGCGGCGCAATCGATGATGAAAGTCTTTTTGAAAACTTGCTTCGGGCGGCACGGATGCCGCCCTAACCCGCAGGCTGGAAGCCTGCGCTACGCGTGTAGCGCAGGCTTCCAGCCAGCGGGTTCACGGAGCATCCCTGCTCCGTGTTCCATCACACGGGTTTTCGAACCAGCCCTCCGGCGTTTCCTGCCTGTGGTGTTCGGCATATTCCTGATGGCTTGGATTGGCGACGTGCGTCTCCGGGCCGAGGGGATGGTGAGCGGATGCAGCCAGCAGGACCTGGAAAACGCCATTGCCGG
>Ga0315910_10001037_pt1 | contig 26164 bp, 22 predicted proteins | sample EdamamesoilMG_FD_204470 | JGI IMG/M metagenome (GOLD analysis project Ga0315910, IMG submission 204470) | Garden soil microbial communities collected in Santa Monica, California, United States - Edamame soil | ecosystem: Environmental > Terrestrial > Soil > Garden | place: USA: California... | reverse complement strand
TGATGCGCACAATTGATAATCCATATGTTCTTCTGAACCTCAGTGGGGCAACCATGCGTGCGCTTATGCTGATCACCGTTGTTATAACCACCAGTAGTATTGCATTGGGCCAGAGCGATACAGCACGAACATCCGTAGCGCTTTCTCAACAGGTGATCAATCCGACAACATTAGCGTGGCAGCTTCAACTGGAAGAATTTGCTATTTTCAAAACGCATGATGCCGATGGATTCGCGCAGAACTTCCGGGTGCGTGGCATCCTCCCGTTACGTAAAGGATTAATTCTTCCGTTCCCCCAGCTCATCCGGATAATTACATTTCTGAATACAGCTCCCGGAGGAAAACCTACCGGGATGGGTGATATCACCTTCAATCAATTTTTCATACTCGCCAAAAAAGACTGGGGACAATTTGGTGCAGGATGGAACTTAACCATTCCCACCGCATCACATGATGAGCTCGGCTCACCGCAATGGCAGATCGGACCGGCATTCACCATCACCTTCACCAAACTTGGCAACTGGCAGATGTACTGGATCTGGGAAAACTTTTTCTCTATCAGTGAAAACGACAAGTATGGTACATCCGCCTATGCTGTAGTACAACCCAATGTATTCTACACCTGGGCGAATGGAATCTATGCAGGCATAGAACCGGAATGGCAGTTCGATTACAAAACCGGAAAGGTGGCGATACCTGTAGACTTCCGGGTGGGATATGTGTGGTCCGGAAAATTAAAATACAACGCTTACATCGAGCCTGAAGTAATGGCAATCCGATCGGAAGGTTATACGCGAAACATGAGTGACTTTGGAATCCGCTTCGGCTTCCGGTGGTATCTGCCGATGTAGAAGAATGAGATGAACTAAAAAAGCTAATGAAAAAACTAAACACGATATAACACATAATAGTCAATCAAGAATGGTCACTTAAAAAAAGTCTCTATGAAACAACCCTATCTCCGAAAACTCACCGGAACAGCTGCATGCATCATGCTTTTGTTGGTGACAAGCTCGTTATTCGCTCAGCAGAAAAAACCAAACATCCTGGTGATCTTCGGTGACGACATCGGCATCCCACAGATCAGTGCCTACACACAAGGACTGATGGGATATCGCACGCCTAACATCGATCGCATCGCCAAAGAAGGCGCGATCTTCACCGATTCGTATTCACAGAACAGTTGCACAGCAGGTCGTGCATCATTCATTCTCGGTATGGAGCCTTTCCGCACCGGGTTGCTCACCATTGGTATGCCGGGCGATCCGCATGGAATTCCCGACTGGTCACCCACCATTGCTGATGTGATGAGAGCACAAGGGTATGCTACCGGACAATTCGGTAAAAACCATTTGGGTGATCAGGACAAACACCTTCCTACCAAACATGGCTTTGATGAATTCTTCGGAAACCTCTATCACCTCAATGCCGAAGAAGAACCGGAAGGATATTTCTATCCGAAAGATCCGGAGTTCAAAAAGAAGTATGGACCCCGTGGTGTGCTTAAAACTACAGCCGATGGTAAAGTGGAAGACACGGGACCACTCACTACCTCCCGTATGCCAACGGTAGATGAAGAGTTCTTAGGAGCTGCCAAAGGTTTCATTGATAAGAACGCAAAAGCGAACAAACCTTTCTTCGTGTGGTTCAACTCCACCCGGATGCACGTATTCACACACCTGAAGAAAGAATCCTTAGGCAAGACAGGTGTGGGTATTCATGCCGATGGTATGGTAGAACATGATGGTATGGTAGGTGAACTGTTAAAGCTGCTTGACGATCTGAAGATTGCAGACAACACCATTGTATTATACACCACGGATAACGGTGCTGAAATTGCCCTGTGGCCTGATGGCGCCATGACCATGTTCCATGGTGAAAAAGGAACTACCTGGGAAGGTGGCTTCCGCTGCCCGATGATGATCCGCTGGCCCGGTGTGATCAAGCCAGGCACAGTTTACAATGACATTATCTCACTGATCGATTGGTTCCCAACCCTGAGTGCAGCAGCCGGTGTGCCCGACATCAAAGAAAAAATGGCAGCAGGTTATCAGGCCAGTGGCAAAACATTCAAAGTGCACTTAGATGGATATAATTTCAAACCTTACTTCGAAGGCAAGGTTGCCAAAGGTCCACGTGACCGCATTTTCTATTTCGATCAGGGTGGTAATCTCAATGCCGTTCGCTGGAACGACTGGAAGGTAAGCTTTGCTGTAGCGAGTGAAGGAAATATTGCTACGGCCATACGCGAAGTAACATCATGGGCAATGATCACCAACCTTCGGATGGACCCTTACGAAAGAGGTATCAAAGAAGGTGGTAAATCACTCGAATTCTTTGCTCAGCAAATGTGGCTGCTCGTTCCGATCCAGGCACAGATCAAAGACTTCTTCACTGACTTCGACAAGTATCCGTATCAGATGGGATCATCCCTGAATGCCAGCGGCATTGGCTATGGCATGCTTCGTCAGCAGGATGCCTTGAAACGCCTCAAGGAAATGGAAACCATGTCGCCTAAATAGCATAAAACGGTGAATACAATTGAAGTGCCTAGCTTCAATTGTATTCGCTGTTTGTGCAGATGGTTCTCTGCACAACACACTTCTAACTTGAAGAACAACTATTACGGCAAGAAATTATTCAGGTAATGAGTGTCGTCACAAGAGTAGTACAAACCAAGAAGCTACGGAACTGCATCAATGTGAAACACGTGATGTTTGTTTCGCTCTTTGGAATAACGTCATCTGTTCTGTTTGCTCAGGAAAGCAGCGGGCAAGTTGAGTCCTTTAACAGAAACAAGGTGTCATTGGTGATATCCCACACGCATGTTCCGGGTGGTGTAGATAACAGTGGAAAAAAATCATGGCTGGTGTTGCCCAGCTGGGGGCTGGATTATGATTTCAGTTTCAGCGAGCAATGGGGCATTGGGTTGCATTCAGACCTTGTGATCCAGGATTTTGAATACGAGGAAGGTGAAGGCATCATCAAAAAACGGACGAAGCCATTCGCCACAGCGATCGTAGGTACATATCATGTGACCGATCACCTGACGCTCATCGCAGGAGGCGGAATGGAGCTGGCTCCCGAAGGAACACTGGGGCTGATCCGAACGGGTGTGGACTGCGGATGGGAATTGCCCGGTAACTGGGAACTGTCAGCAAGCCTGATGGCCGATATCAAAATCAATGCTTACAATGCCTGGGTGCTGGGATTGGGAATTGGCAAAACGTTTTGAAAGCATTCAAATACGAAATACTATGTTAACTAAACTGTATACCTCATGAATCAATCTTTTCGAAAACAGTGGATGAGAATACTGATGATAACCGTATTGCTCATCTCCGCGGGTCTTGTATGGGGCCAGCAGAAGAAGCCCAACATCCTCGTCATCATGGGCGATGATATCGGATGGTTCAATCCCAGTTGTTACAACAGCGGAATGATGGGATACCGAACACCCAACATCGATCGCATTGCCAGCGAAGGTGCGCGCTTCACCGATTGGTACGGACAACAAAGTTGTACGGCTGGTCGCGCAGCTTTCGTCACCGGACAATCCCCTATTCGTACCGGTTTGACAAAAGTTGGACTTCCCGGTGCAGACATCGGACTGAATGCCAAAGATCCCAGTGTAGCGGAGTTCATGAAACAACTCGGTTATGCCACGGGGCAGTTTGGAAAAAACCATCTCGGAGATAAAGATGAATTCCTTCCAACAAAGCACGGCTTCGATGAATTCTTCGGAAACCTCTATCACCTCAACGCAGAAGAAGAACCGGAAAATCCCGACTACCCGAAAGACCCAGCTTTCAAAAAACGTTTTGGTCCGCGGGGTGTACTGAAGTGCACGGCCGATGGAAAAATTGAAGACACAGGCCCGCTGACAAAAAAACGCATGGAGACTGCGGACGAAGAATTTCTGGGCGCTGCGATAGATTTTATCGACCGCCAGCACAAAGCGAACAAGCCCTTCTTCTGTTACTTCAACAGCACACGCATGCACGTATTCACACACCTGAAGCCTGCCAGTGAAGGCAAGACAGGCCTTGGAATTTATCCGGATGGTATGGTGGAACATGACGGTATGGTAGGACAACTTCTCAAGAAGCTCGATGATCTCGGAATTGCGAACAACACCATCGTGGTTTATACCACCGACAATGGTGCTGAAGTTTTTACCTGGCCCGATGGAGGAACTACACCTTTCAAAGGTGAAAAAGCAACAAACTGGGAAGGTGGCTTCCGTGTACCCTGCGCTATCCGCTGGCCCGGTGTTATCAAACCCGGACAGGTCATCAATGATGTCTGTGCGCATGAAGATTTCATTCCCACGTTCGCAGCTGCTGCCGGTGAACCGGATCTCGTGGCGAAAGTGAAAGCGGGGTACACTGCCAATGGAAAATCATTCAAAGTACATCTGGATGGATATAACCTCATGCCATTCCTGAAGGGCGATGTAAAACAATCTCCGCGAAAAGAATTTATTTATTGGAGTGATGATGGCGACCTGATGGCGATCCGCTACAACGAATGGAAAGCCGCATTCTATGAGCAGCACAGTGAAATGTCAACCGAGTTACCCGTTGGTGTATGGCAGGGTCAGTTCACCAAGCTTAGAGTGCCTAATCTTTACAACCTTCGATCCGATCCGTTCGAGCGTGGACCAACGAGCATCTATTATGCCGATTGGTCGGTTCGCCACGTGTTCATCCAGGTTCCCATGCAGGCCTTTGCTGCACAATGGCTCTCCAGTTTCAAAGACTTTCCACCACGCCAGAAACCTGCCAGCTTCAACCTGGATGAGGTGATGCGGAAGATGGCTGAAATGGGAAGTGGCAAAAACTAAAAACGACAACTTAAATACACAGTTATGAATACATCGGTATACAAAGCAATTCGAAAAGCAACAGTGGTCATCATACTTCTTATCACAGTTGGAAGTCTGTTCGCCCAGCAAAAGAAACCCAACATCCTCGTCATCTTCGGAGATGATATTGGTCAAAGTAACATCAGCGCGTACTCACGTGGACTGATGGGATTCACCACACCGAACATCGACCGCATCGGTAATGAGGGCGGTGTGTTTGTTACCTACTACGGTCAACAGAGCTGCACGGCAGGAAGAGCAGCTTTCATTCTTGGACAGTGTCCGTTCAGAAGTGGTCTCACGAAAGTAGGTCTGCCAGGCGCTAAAGTCGGGCTCCAGAAAGAAGATCCAACGATTGCTGAATTCCTAAAGCCATTGGGCTATGCTACCGGACAGTTTGGCAAGAATCATCTCGGTGATCGCGATGAATATCTCCCAACCGCTCACGGCTTCGATGAGTTCTTCGGAAATCTTTATCACCTCAATGCAGAAGAAGAACCCGAGAATGAAGACTATCCGAAAGATCCAGCCTTCCGCAAGCAGTGGGGACCACGTGGTGTGCTGAAATGTACGGCCGATGGAAAGATCGAAGACACCGGTCCGCTTACGAAAAAAAGAATGGAAACGGTTGATGAAGAATTTCTCGCGGCTGCGAAGGGTTTCATCGACAAGAACGCCAAAGCCAACAAGCCTTTCTTCGTGTGGTTCAATGCTACACGCATGCACGTCTTCACGCACCTGAAGCCTGCATCGAAAGGTAAAACCGGTCTCGGCATACAGGCCGATGGAATGACTGAACATGATCTGATGGTAGGCGAGCTACTCAAACAACTCGATGATCTCAAGATCGCTGAAAACACGATCGTGATCTATACTACCGACAATGGTGCCATGAAAAATCAATGGCCTGATGGAGGTGCTTCGCCATTCCGTTCTGAAAAAGACACGGGTTGGGAAGGGGCAGTTCGTGTACCTGCACTCATTCGCTGGCCCGGTAAGATCAAAGCCGGTACAAATTTTACAGAATTATTTTCTGCTGAAGACTGGCTGACTACGCTGGTTGCTGCTGCCGGTGGTGATGCCAACCTTCGTGAAAATGCAACCAAAGGCGTAACTGCCGGAAACAAATCCTTCAAGGTTCATCTGGATGGTTATAATCAACTTGATTATCTGACAGGCAAGACCAACAAGAGCGCACGTCCAGAATATTTCTATTTCAGTGATGATGGCGATCTGCTTGCCTACCGTGACGAGCGTTTCAAATACCATTTCACCATCCAGCAGGCTACGGGCATGAATGTATGGCGCATGCCACTCACCCCAATGCGTGCCCCGGTCGTTATTGATCTGAAAAGCGATCCGTATGAATATGCCTGGGATGCTTCCGCGAACTGGGAAGATTGGTTTATGAAACACGCTTACCTGGCGCTGCCGGCTGTTTCAAAAGTGGGCGCTTACTTAAGTACCTACAAAGATTTTCCGCCACGACAACGGCCAGCATCTTTCTCCATTGACCAGGTGATTGAAAAACTGGAATCGTCAACAAAAGGAAAATAGTTATGAAAAAAGTAATGATCTCCTTTATAGCGATCAGCACGCTGCTGGCATGTAATCAAACAAAAAAAGAAGCCGCAGCAGAATCTGACATTCCAACGCCATTCATCGTAACACCCGAAAACTTCGCGCGCGCAGAATCGGATATGTATTTTGCAGGCAACCTGAAAAGACCTGGTGCAGAACTGGGAAAACTAAAACACGAACGCGAAGTTGCTCCGGTGGATCATCAGCCGGTGATCCGTTACAACCGCGATGTACTGATCTCATCCGCGGTGTTCGATCTGCGGGCAGGTGCTGTAACCATCACGCTTCCCGACCCGGACAAGCGTTTCCTCTCCATTCTTGTCGTCAATGAAGATCATTACAACCCAATCGCTGAATTCGGAGGCGGAACGTACACGCTCACCGAAGAAAATGTGGGTACCCGATATGCAGTTATAGCGCTGCGCATGTTCATCGATCCGAATGATCCGAAAGACATGGAGCAGGCACATGCGCTACAAGACTCCGTAAAAGTTGACCAGCCCGGAGGTCCCGGTAAACTTGAACTTCCGCTTTACGATACTGCCAGTCAGAACAGAATACGGGATTCCCTGCTTGTGCTGAACAGATCCATTACTGCATTTAAAGGTGCGTTTGGTAAAAAAGGAGAAGTTGATCCACACCTGCACCTGATCGGTTCGGCTGCCGGATGGGGCGGCAATCCTGAAAATGTTGCGTCTTACCTGAATGTGAATCCGCCAGAGAATGATGGTAAAACAATTTACAAACTTCATGTGCCTGCTGATGTTCCCGTAGATGCATTCTGGTCAGTCGCGCTGTATAATGCCCAGGGATATTTCGAAAAAAATGATTTGGATGTATACAATCTTAACAGCGTTACCGCAAAAAAAAATAAGGACGGCTCTGTCGACATCCAATTTGGCGGGTGTGACGAAAAAAAAACAAACTGCATTCCAATCGTGGAAGGATGGAACTATGTGGTGCGCCTGTATCGTCCGCGAAAAGAAATACTGGATGGAAGCTGGAAATTTCCTGACCCGGTGGCGATGAAATAGAAAAACTTGGAATAAAGAAACCCTCCTACTATGAAAACAATTCTTATTTGCTTATCCTTCGTTGCTCCACTGGTAACAAGTTTTGCACAAACACCCACCGTTCTTCCCCGCCCTGACTTTCATTACAACGGACAGGTTGGCCGTACCATACTGGATTCCGATCCACCACAATTCCCCCAACCGGTACAGGCACCAAAAGGTGCACCCAATGTATTGCTAATCCTTCTTGATGACACGGGTTTCGGACAATACAGCACATTCGGTGGCGGCATCCCTTCACCTACTATGGACAAGCTCGCGGCTGATGGTATCCGGTATAATCGTTTCCACACGACAGCACTTTGCAGCCCGACACGCGCGGCACTCATCACCGGAAGAAATCATCACTCCGTAACGTTTGCTTCCATCGCAGAAACCGCTACGGGATATGATGGTTATACCTGTGTACTTCCGAAAAGCTGTGGAACAGTCGGAGAAGTTTTGCGACAGAACGGATACATGACGGCATGGATCGGAAAGAATCACAACACGCCTGCATGGGAAATAAGCGCTGCTGGTCCCTTTGATCGTTGGGCTAATGGACTGGGCTTTGACTATTTCTACGGCTTCAATGCCGGTGATATGAATCACTGGAATCCGGTGTTGTATGAAAACAGAAATCTCGTTCCTACTTCAACGGATCCCAACTATCACCTCACACCCGACATTGCCGACCATGCCATTGCGTGGGCAAGAAAGGTAAAGAGCATTTCACCGGACCGTCCGTTCTTCATGTATGTAGCTCCTGGAGCTAATCATTCTCCTCATCATGCACCAAAAGAATGGATCGCCAAATTCAAAGGTCAGTTCGATATGGGCTGGGACAAATACCGTGAGATGACGTTGGAGCGTCAGAAAAAATTAGGTGTAGTTCCTCAAAATGCAAAACTCACCGAACGTGCTCCCGGACTTCCTGCCTGGGAATCATTGAATGCCGATCAGAAAAAACTTTACGCATACATGATGGAAGTGTTTGCCGGATACGCGGCACATTGTGATTATGAGATGGGCCGGGTAGTAGATGCTGTTAAGCAGATGCCCGGATCGGAGAACACGATCATTATCTACATAGCCGGTGACAATGGTGCCAGCGCGGAAGGTGGAATCGAAGGCTCCATCAACGAAAATCTTTTCTTCAACGGTTTCCCTGAAAAATGGGAAGACAACCTGAAAGCCATCAATGATCTCGGTGGACCAAAATATTTCAACCACTTTCCTTCTGCCTGGGCACATGCCATGTGCGCTCCGTTCCAGTGGACCAAACAGGTACCGAGTCATTTTGGTGGCACGCGCAATCCGATGATTATCTCATGGCCGGCTAAGATTAAAGACAAAGGAGGCATCCGGTCACAATTCATTCATACCATTGACATCGTACCAACATTATATGAACTGATTGGCATTACGGCACCCAACGAACTGAATGGCATCACTCAAAAACCGATTGAAGGAATCAGCTTTGCCAACACATTTAATGACAGCAAATCTAAAAGCAATCGCACAACACAATATTTTGAACTGGGATGTCATCGTGGAATTTACCACGATGGATGGATGGCCTCCGCTATTTCATTCCTTCCGTGGCAACCCAATCGTGAAGGCTTTGATATCGACAAGCAGAAGTGGGAGCTCTACAACATCGAAGAAGATTTTACACAAGCCAATGATCTCGCCTCTTCCAATCCGCAGAAGCTGCGCGAGCTTCAGGACCTGTGGTGGGCGGAAGCTGCCAAACATAATGTACTGCCCCTCGACTGGCGTGGTGTTGAACGCCTGAACGGAGAACTGATGGGACGCCCTTCATTAACAGGAGATGCAAAAGTATTTACCTACTACGAAGGTCAGATTGGTCTGCCGAATGAAGCCTGTCCCAGGATACTAAATAAGTCGTGGTCGATCACTGCCGATCTGAACATTCCGGCATCTGGTGCTGAAGGTATGATCAACACATACGGTGGTATGGTCGGTGGCTATGGACTCTATGTTAAAGGAGGCAAGCTTTACTTCGTCTACAACTACCTCGACCTCGAACGCTTCCAGGTGATCAGCCAGGCTGCATTGCCCAAAGGAAAAGTGCAGGTGAAGGTGGATGTGAATTATGAAGGCAAAGCGGGAGAACGTGGAAAGCCTGCAAATGTGATCATGATGGTTAATGGTAAAAAAGCGGGTGAAGGAAAATTACCGAAAACCATTCCGCTTCAGATCTCACTGGGTGAAGGTATGGATGTGGGAATGGATGTAGGCTCTCCCGTGGATTTCACGTACAAGCTTCCTTACAAATTCACCGGCAAGATTGAGAAGGTGGTAATAGAATTAAAATAGTAAATCCAAGTCAAATCATTTAAACGAATAGAAATTCAAAAAGTAAAACTCTCTTTTATGTTAAGAACCACCCTAATTTCAATTTTGTTATTAACCGCTCTACTCATACGGGCACAAGATGTGCTCCCATTTCCACCAACACCTTCCGCGAGCGAGGCGGGTCGAACACTTCAGGAGTCACTTCATAAAAGACGTGTTGAAACGAACCATCTGCCGAAAGGCGCTCCGAACATCCTTATCATTTTGATTGATGATGCAGGGCCGGGTTTACCGGATACCTATGGCGGAGAAGTTCACACGCCCACACTCACCCGGATTGCCAACACAGGAATCAGCTATAACCGGTTTCACTCCACAGCGATGTGCTCGCCTACCCGGGCATCGCTTCTTACCGGACGCAACCACACACGCGTGGGCAATGGTCAGATCGCGGAACTCGCCAATGACTGGGATGGTTTCAGCGGAGTGATTCCCAAAACGTCCGCGACCGGAGCGGAAGTATTGAAAAATTATGGCTACAGTACTTCAGCCTTTGGCAAGTGGCACAACTCACCGACTATGCAAACAACCGTAGCCGGACCCTTCGAGTATTGGCCAACCGGCTACGGGTTTGAGTACTTCTACGGTTTCCTCGCTGGCGAAGCCTCACAGTATGAACCCACTATGGTGCGCAACACCACGTTTGCCACCTTACCCAAAACTCCGGAAGAAGGATACCACCTTACTGAAGATATTGCCAATGATGCGATCCAGTGGATTCATCATCACCAGGCCTTCTCTCCCGACAAACCTTTCTTCATGTATTGGGCTCCCGGTGCAGGTCATGGACCGCATCATGTTCCGAAACAGTGGGACGACAAGTACAAAGGAAAATTTGATGATGGCTGGGACAACTACCGCGAACGTGTTTTTAAAAAACAAAAAGAAAAAAGATGGATACCGCAGGATGCACAGCTGACTCCACGTCCCGAAACCCTGGCATCGTGGGAGAGTATTCCGGAAAATGAAAAACCATTTCAACGCAGGCTCATGGAAGTGTATGCCGGTTTTGCCGAGCATGCCGATCATCATGCCGGCCGTATTGTGAGTGAACTGGAAAAATCCGGACTTCTCGAAAACACATTGATCTTTTACATCTGGGGAGATAACGGTTCAAGTGCCGAAGGACAGAACGGAACCATCAGTGAACTGCTGGCACAAAATCAGATTCCCACAAAGATTGAGCAACACATCAACGCACTCAAACCACTCGGTGGACTTGATGCGCTGGGCAGTCCGAAAACCGATAACATGTATCATGCAGGTTGGGCATGGGCCGGGTCCACTCCGTACAAGTCCACGAAACTGGTTGGCGCTCACTTTGGAGGAACCCGTCAGCCGATGGCGATATCCTGGCCCAGGAAGATCAAGGCAGACAAAACACCACGTTCACAATTTCATCATGTGAATGATGTGGTTCCGACAATCTATGACCTGTTACAAATTCAACACCCACAAACGGTGAACAGCTATCCGCAGGATGAGATCGATGGAATCAGTATGGCCTACACGTTTGATGATGCAAAGGCAAAGGGACGTAAGACTACACAGTTCTTTGATATCATGGGCAGTCGTGCCATATACCATGACGGCTGGATGGCCAGCGCATTTGGTCCGAGAATTCCGTGGGTTGCTGTATCACCCGGTATCGCTACCTGGACACCCGACCGAGACAAATGGGAGTTATACAATCTGGAAGAAGATTTTACACAGGCCAATGATCTTGCTGACCAGCAACCACAGAAACTACAGGATCTGAAAGAGCTGTTCCTTATTGAATCTACCAAGAACAAAAACCTTCCTATCGGTGGCGGATTATGGGTGATGTTCCACCCCGAAGATGCGCCACGTAACATGGCCAGTGAGTTTCACTTTACCGGTGACATCAAGCGCATGCCTGAATTTACCGCTCCCAAGCTTGGCATATTTAACAACCAGGCTACAATTGATGCGGAGATGCCTTCGAAAGCCAATGGTGTTTTGTATGCTCTCGGTGGATTTTCAGGAGGTGTGACCTGCTACATGAAAGAAAATACACTTTACTATGAGTATAACCTCTTTGAAGTAGAACGCACCGTCATTAAATCAAAAACCAAACTACCCGCAGGGAAAACAAAAATAGAAATTGGATTCAGTCGTCAGCCACATGGCAGTGGTTCCGCTCACCTGCATGCAGGCGAAGTGATTATAAAGGCAAACGGAACTGAAATAGCGCGCGGAACCATACCCACATTGGCAACCCTTGCCTTTACTGCGAATGACTGTTTTGATATAGGAACTGACGAGGGATCTCCGGTATCGTTAGACTATTACCACAAGGCTCCTTACAAGTTCAATGGTACGATTCATACGATGGATATTACGTATAGTAAAACAAAATGAAATAGTCATAAGCAGATGTGGTGCTAAGTCGGTGAAATAAGGAACTACATAATGAAAAAACTGATTCATTCATCGGTACTAATTCTTATGTTTTTATACCCGGCACATCTATGCTGGTGTCAGGATATAAAGACGGACTCATTACGTGTGGTTACACCCGTACAAACACCGGCAGAAAAAACACGGAAAGACACGCGGCCCTGGAGTGAACGGATCAGCGTGGGTGGTTCCACCGGGTTCTGGATTCAGCCCAAACAAACACACCTCGAAGTGTCGGGTATGATTGCCTATCACTTTCAGAAAATACTGACCGTGGGACCAGGCTATCGGTATATCTACACACGCAACCGGGTGTACGGAAAAAATCTGAACAGCTATGGTCCCAACGCATTTGCCCGGGCTCAACTCACCAAACGCATTTACTTCTGGACGGAGTGGGAATACCTGAAAACGGAGTATGCCATTGAAGTGGCCAACAATGAGATTGGCACTCAGTCTACTCATGTCGATTCGTTTTACGGTGGCCTCGGTTACATCCGCCAACTGGGCAGACGTAAGCACGGTGGCATCAGCATCCAGGTGCTATACAATTTCCTGTATGAACGAGAAGACTATTCACCGTATTACAGTCCGGTGATTTACCGCGTAGGATACTTTTTTTAAAAGAATATCAACGATATAAAAATATGAAAACCATTAATGCTATCGGCCTGAACACCGAGCAATCCAAACAACTCGCGGAACAGTTAAATGAGCTGCTCGCCAATTATTCCATATTCTATCAGAATGTGCGTGGTTATCACTGGAACATCAAGGGCGAGAAGTTTTTTGAGCTGCACGTGAAATTTGAAGAGCTCTACAATGACCTGCTGCTGAAGATCGATGAGATTGCCGAACGCATACTCACACTCGGCTATTCTCCCGCGCACAATTACTCCGGTTATAAAAAAGAATCCACCATAGCCGAGAGTGAACAGGTATCTGATGGATCAAAAGCCGTGGCCGACATTCTTACATCTTTTCAAACGATCATCACGCTGGAGCGCAAAATGCTTGCTCTCTCGGCCGAGGCTGAAGACGAAGGAACGAATGCCCTGATGAGCGACTACATCCGCGCACATGAAAAACTGATCTGGATGTATTCTGCCTTTCTCAAAAAGTAGTTATGTAAAATCTAAAAGGTGCTTATGAAAAAATCTATACAAATAATTTCAACAGCGATCTTCCTGTTTCTGATAACCACATTGCATGTATCCGGTCAGGAGGAACAAAAACCCGCCACCCCTCCTGAAGTTGATGAAGAGACTTTGAAAAAAGCCAATAACCCGATGGCCGATGTGAAGGCGTTCAACATTCAGAACTACATCGTTTCTTCCATTTACGGAACGGATGTCCAACAGAATCAATTGCTGCTCCGTTATGCACAGCCCTTTGGAAAGTTTCTCGTACGCGCCACCATGCCTTTCGTTACCGTTTCAGAACCGGAAGAAGCACCCACATTCGGACTAGGCGATCTGAACATTTTCGCGATCTACTCCTTCTATAATAAAGAAGGAAATCAACTGGGCATTGGTCCTGCGATAAGCTTACCCACAGCGACAAGTGACCTGACCGGTGCCGGAAAATGGCAGGCCGGGTTTTCAGCACTTGCCTTCCTCGCCAAAAACCGGCAGATCCAGTGGGGCGCCTTGTTACAGTGGCAGGGCTCTTTCGCAGGCGATGAAGATCGTGCCGATGTAAGCCTGCTCACCTCGCAGGTGTTTTTCATCTGGCAGATTGGTGGTGGCTATAACATTCGCAGCACCGGGGTATGGACTTTCAATCTCGAAGAGGAAGGAAACTACAACGTGCCCATCGGACTCGGTGTAGGTAAAGTGGTGAAGGTGGGAAAAGTAGTGTTTAACATTTTTGCCGAACCACAGTTCACCGTAATGGCTGAAGGCTACGGGCAACCGAAGTTCCAGACGTTTGTTGGATTTAACACACAGTTCTGATTCTTAAAAAAAATACAATATGAAAACCTCTCCACTCACTGCATTCATTTTTATTTTCTTTATCTCCATTTCCTGTCAGAAACCAAACGACAACACAGCATCAGCACCCGCTGTTAAAACAGATCCACTACCCTCGTGGAATGAAGGCGAAACAAAACAGGCCATCCTGGATTTTGTAGCGCGCGTAACCAATGACTCCTCTTCCGATTTTATTCCGGAAGAAGATCGCATCGCTACCTTTGACAACGATGGAACACTGTGGGCGGAGAAACCGTATGTGCAGGAGCTTTTTGCTTTCTACCAGGTAAAAAAAATGATCGAAAAAAATCCGGCCCTCGTGAAGAAGCAGCCTTTCAAAGCCATTGCCGAAAAGGATAAAGCTTATTTCGCCAAAGGGGGTGATAAACTCCTGATTGAATTGCTGGCGCTTACACACACTGGAACTTCTGAAGAGGAATTTGAAAAAACCACACGTGATTTCTTTTCGGGAGCAACATTCAAACTCCCTGAAAAAGAAGTGCCGGTCAAACAAATCCGTTATAAGCCCCAGTTGGAATTACTTGACTATCTGCGCGCCAATGGTTTCAAGACCTACATCTGCACCGGTGGAACTATCGAATTTGTACGATCCATTTCAAAAGATTTTTATGGAATACCAACAGAACAGGTTATCGGTACATCATTCAAATATGTATTTGCCGATAGTACCGATAAAATCTATCGTCAACCGGCTTTGAATCATTTTAATGACAAGGAGGGCAAGCCGGTAGGCATTCAACTGCATATCGGTAAACATCCCGTGTTTGCTTGTGGCAATGAAGGGGGCAAAGGTGATATAGCCATGCTTGAATTCAGTCAGGCGGGAAAATATCCTTCCCTCCAACTGATCATCAACCACGATGATGAAGCCCGCGAGTTTTTATACAGTGAAGCAGACTCTGCCTCCTTAAAGGCAGCAGCAAAAAATAACTGGCACGTAGTGAGCATAAAGAACGACTGGAAGAAAGTATTTCCTGAATAATGCTTCGTGACTATTGTGTCCTGGTGCCTTCCGGCAACACGCAATTTCGGTCACGAAGGACCAATTCACAAAGGCGTACAAAGAAAAGCAAGAGGTTTGTATATACTTAATTACCTGCGAATGAAACGAAAGTCTACTCTCTCCTGTTTACCGGCAGTGTTATTCATCCTTCATCTCACGCCAGCCTTTGCTCAGCATGGTGCGCTCAAGGAAGAAAAAAATCCCTTCCATAAAGCCTATCACGACAGCCTGAAGTCAATGAACTACGATGCCACCTTCCCGCTTCTGGGCAAGAAGGCTTACAAAAAAGGATATGACATTCAACTGCCGTGGGGCGTGGGGATTGCTTACTTTGCCCAACGTCAGCGTGTCGTTATTCAATCTACCAAAATCAGTTTTAATGACGGTGATGACATCGATCTGTCCGGTGTAATTGAATATGGTGACATCATCAATCATACGTATGCCAACACCATACGTCCCAATTTATGGATACTTCCCTTTCTGAATATCTACGGTGTTTTCGGAACCGGAAAATCAGAAACCTCGGTGCCGTTAGTAAAGCCTGTCAGTTTTAAAACTACACAACGGTTTGACGTGAGCAGTGCCGGGTTTGGCGCAACCTTCGCAGGTGGTGTCAGAAACCTGATCATCATTGTTGATCAGAACATGAACTATGCAAACCTCGAGGCTTTCGTTGAGCCCGTTCCAGCTTACAACCTGGATATTCGCTTCGCCAGAAATTTTGTTGACCCGCGAAGGGCCGATCGCAGCGTCACCATCTGGTTCGGTGCTTTCTATCAGCAGATAAAAGCAGACACAAAAGGAACCATAAAGGTGAGTGATCTCTTCCCCGGAGTTTCCCCTGAAAAAAAAGAAGAGATGAAAGAAGATTTTCAGCAATGGTATGACAACCTCACTCCGGTTCAGCAGGCCGTTGTCGAGCCGATGATCGAACACATTGTTGATTACCTGGATGGATTGAATGCAGGCGATGGAGAAATCCACTACAACCTGGACAAGGAGCTGGCCGGGCCCTGGAACCTGATCTTCGGTGCACAGTATCAGCACAACAAGCATTGGCAGATCCGTTCTGAAGTGGGCACGTTCGGAGAAAGAACGCAGTTTCTCCTGAACCTGAATTATTCATTTGTACACCTGAAGAAAAGAAAGTGAGATAAGATCAACAGGGAACCAAAATGCTTTATAAAGGGGATCATAAGAGGAACGATAGCAAGAGTTCATGTTCTCTCATTATCCTGTTGTTGATTATGATTTCTTATGAAGGCATGGCGCAAGCCAATGACACGCTGCATAACAGACTCGACCTGATCGACATCATCCGTGGTGATCAGGCAAAAAGAAAAGATCACAGCCAGCAAAAAGTGATGCGAATAATTATGCCACTGATCACCTCGAGTCCTGCAACCGGAGTTTCTTTCGGTGTAACGGGTTCTGCCCTGTGGTTCAATGGTGAACGCGAGAATACCGATATCTCCAACCTGGCGGCTGTAGCGATGGTGACGACAAAAAAACAACTCCAGTTTGTTTTACGCAGTGCCATCTATACCAACGAAAACAAATGGATGCTCATGAATGACTGGCGCTTCTTCAAATTCTCACAACCCACCTATGGCCTGGGAAGCGCTGCGCCAGGGTATACACTTCCTGAAGATGGCTTTCACCTGTTGGGCTTGAACACATCCACACTGGAAAGCGGACAGATGATGTTGTTCAATCACCTGAAGCTGGCACAATATGCCATGTACAAAGTCATCGGTGAACTCTACGCGGGACTTGGGTATGGTCTTAGTTATCATTATAAAATCGAAGACCAGCGGCTTGACCTCAATCCGGAAGATTCCATATTCATTACGAGTCACTATGCTTACTCTATTGATCGTGGATTTGATCCGGAATCCTATTCAACATCCGGATTCAATTTCAATTTATCGATTGACACACGCGATAATGGCGTGAACGCTTACAAAGGTCACTTCGCATGGCTCTCGTACCAGGTCAATTCCGAATGGCTGGGTAGTTCAAAACGTGGCGGCATGTTATGGGCGGAGTACCGGACCTTCATCGGACTAAGCAAACATCATCGCCACAATGTTTTAGGGTTCTGGACCTTCGCCAACGTAGCTACCGGAAAAGTCCCGTATCTCGATCTGCCTTCAACCGGCTGGGACATGAACGGAAGCAGTGCACGCGGCTATGCGCAGGGGCGATATCGCGGTGAAGGATATGTTTATGGAGAAGTGGAGTGGCGCTTCCCGATTTCACAACATAATGGACTATGGGGTGGAGTGTTATTCGCGAACATCTCCACACTCAGTAATAAAGATGAAGACGAAGCCGTGTTCGAGAATTTCAATCCTGCAGGTGGTGTAGGATTACGCTTCAAAGCATTGAAACGCGCACGACTGAATTTCTATCTCGATTATGCTTTTGGACAGAATGGTTCACACGGTTTATACTTTGGTTTAGGTGAGTTCTTCTAACGAATAGAATGCTGAAACGAATACCCATCATAGCCTCATTGCTGATTGTTCATCAGGTTTTCGCACAGGACGATGATATGCCTGTGAATTTTTCCGTATGGGCCGGCATCGAATGGTATCTCCCGCTGAGCGAACAAAGTCGTTGGGGATTATTTGCCGAAGGATACGTGAAGCGTACTGACTTTCTGAAAAATCCACAAGGTCTCTTCTGGCGGCTTGGCGGATCATACTACCTGAAAAACGGAAACCGGATTTCAGCCGGACTTGCTGAACAGTACAACTATCCATACGATGAAGTGGCACTCCCCTACAACTGGACGGACTGGCGGATCTGGCAGCAGTATATGATCCGGAAGGTATCGTCACGTAACAAAGATCATTTGTGGGTTCATCGCCTGCGACTGGAAGAAAGGTGGTTCGGCCGAAAAGATGATCCGCAAAATGAAGGCTACGATTATTACAAGTTCGAAACCACATTCCGGTATATGGTACGAAGTCAATGGTACATCGCGCCACGCTTTGGTGTTGCCATTTATGACGAACTGCACCTGCGGGTATATTCCGAAGAACGGGATGAGAAAATTCTGGATCAGAACCGGATCTATGGTGGCGTCATCTATTCCCTCGATGACAATCACTATTGGCGCATTGAAACCGGATACATGTTTCATTCCATGTGGGAATCACCCGAAAGTGTTTCCGGACGTGAACGTATCAATCACACCTGGCGAATAACACTCACCGGGGATATTCCCTTAAAGAAAAATTAAACCTTACTCTTTCATATATGGCAGCACTGGACGACATCAAAAAACTAAAAGCAAGCATCGGAGAATCCATCATCGGGCAGGACGATGTAATCACCAAAATTCTCATCGGGTTGCTCATGGATGGAAATCTTCTGCTGGAAGGTCTGCCCGGCCTGGCCAAAACACGTGCCGTAAAAAGCCTGGCGCAGAACCTGGATTGCAAACTCAGTCGCATACAGTTTACGCCTGATCTGTTGCCAGCCGATGTTACGGGAACCGAAGTCTATCAACCCGAGTCGCAGGAGAAATTTATTTTTCAACCCGGCCCCATCTTCAGTAACCTGGTGCTGGCCGATGAGATTAACCGAGCTCCAGCAAAAGTGCAGGCTGCGTTACTGGAAGCGATGGAAGAGCGACAGGTTACGGTAGCGGGAAAAACACATCCCATGGAAAAACTTTTCATGGTGCTCGCCACACAAAACCCGATTGAGCAGGAAGGAACTTATCCCCTGCCCGAAGCACAGCTCGATCGTTTCGTGATGAAGATCATGATCACGTATCCTGACACGGACTCTGAAAGAAAAATCCTGGAGCTTGTACGAAATGAATCAAAAGGTGAAAAGAAGAAAACAGCCACATTATCACAGGATGTCATCTTCCAGGCACGTACTGAAATCAATGCCGTAAAAGTGGCCGAGGCGGCTGAGCGGTATATTGTTGACATCATCAATGCCACACGCTACCCGGACAAATACAGCAAAGACCTTGCGCGATGGATCAGTTTTGGTGCAAGCCCCAGAGGTTCAATAGCACTGGAGAAATGTTCGCGCGTGGTAGCGTGGATGGATGGCCGTGACAGCATTACACCCGATGATATTCGTTATGCGGTTCACGATGTACTTCGTCACCGGTTGATCCTTAGCTACGAAGCCAATGCAGACCGCGTCAATGCAGACAAGGTAATCGATGAATTATTGAAAGTCGTAGTGGTGTCGTGACATGAAAGCGAATTATCCATCAGAAATAATTTCAACCCTCAATGACTTAATGAGGCTGGAACACCTGAACTATACTTCCCACACCAGGCGTAAGGTACATTCCATTCTCACCGGCCGCCATGCATCAAAGCTCCGGGGAAGAGGACTGGATTTCTCCGAAGTAAGAAAGTATGTGGCGGGAGATGACATCCGCTCCATCGACTGGCGTGTCACAGCCCGTACTGGCGAAACCCATACAAAAGTATTTCATGAAGAAAAAGAACGGCCTGTATTTGTAGTAATCGATCAAAGCCGTGCGATGTTTTTTGGATCACAGCGTTATACCAAATGCGTGATTGCTGCACAGGCAGCGGCTGTGGTTGCCTTTCATACCGTCAAGGCCGGTGACCGCCTGGGGGGAATCATCTTTGATAACAACGATCACGACTACGTTATTCCGCGCAACAGCAAAGCGGCAGTCGATCATTTCCTGCAATGCATTGTAAAACGGATGGAGAAACTGCCGGACCAAAAGAAAGTAGAAACGAACCAGAAGCTGCTCACCAAATACCTTCATCAAACAGCCGGGTCGGTCACCAACAATCACGTAATCATTGTCATCAGCGACTTCTCAGACATCGATGACGAAAGTAAACAGCACCTTACGAACCTGTCGTGGCACAACGATGTGATACTCGTTCACATCTCCGATCCGCTGGATGCCCGGCTTCCGGAAGGGAAACTCATGATGGCCGATGGTGAGCACCAGATCATATGGCAAAACAGCAGGCATGACTCCGGAAAAAAATATGAAGACCACGCACGCTTCATAACCGACAGGTTCCCGAAAGAAATGCTTCACTACAATATTCCCGTGGTACAACTTGACACGCTCACACCGGGAAATGATCAGATCATAAAATTATTAGCCAAAGCCTTATCACGATGAACGAGAACCAAACCGATATCGGAGAATTGATTGAGCCTGCACCGGTGTCTTTTTCATTTGACACACCGGGATGGCATGTAGTCGGTGGATTGATTGTGTTGCTCGTGCTTATCATAACCTACCTCCTTTGGCGGAGGCATGTTCGCAACCGCTATCGCAGAACTGCGCTTCAGCACATTCAGCAACTGGAAACAAAAATTACAGATCAGCAGCTGCTCGTATACGAAGTAAATATGTTGCTCAAGCGAATCGCTCTCCGTTTCGTTGATCGTGATGAAGTGGCTCACCTCCGGGGTGCAGCGTGGCTGGAATTTCTGAACACCGCTTCCCGGCACAAACTCTTTACCAACGACATGCAAAAAGCAATTGAGTCGGTTTATACATCGGGTTCAGACAAAACAGCATCAGACTCTTTTATAATCAGCGCAAAGAAATGGATCAGTGTTCACGCGTTCTCCAAAAGGAAACCGGATCACACAACAAAGCATATTAAAAAGGCGGCATGACTTACCACGACATGACTTTTGAGATCGCGAATAAATGGGTGTTGTTGCTCGCCCCTTTACCCATTCTCATTTACCTGGTGTTGCCTGCGCTGCGCAAACGCAGATCCGCCTTGCTTACACCGGGCTTCAACCGGCTGACTGAATATTCAGGTCAACATCCCCGAAGTCGCGCGTGGGTTTCGCGAAGAAATGTTTTTCAATGGACGGCTCTTGTTCTTTGCTGGCTCATGTTAATTGCCGCTGCCAGCGGGCCTCAGCTTGTTGGCAAGCCGGATAAAAAAATAAAAACGGTAAGAAGCTTTCTGGTGACAGCCGACATCTCCTTCAGCATGAATGAGCGCGATTGGGTAGTGAACAACAAAACACATTCGCGATGGGATGCGGTAAAAATTCTGATGAAGGATTTTGTCAGCGAACGGAAGAGCGATCAGATCGGCCTGATCTTTTTTGGAAGCCACGCCTACCTGCAGGCACCACTCACCACCGATCTGCAATCCATTGAATGGTTTCTCGATCAGTCTGAAGTAGGCATGGCCGGACAAATGACCAGTCTCGGTGAAGCGATTGGATTTGGACTGAAAGTATTTAAAGAAGACACGCTAAAACAAAAAGTAATGCTCCTGCTCACTGACGGAGTAGATACCGGAGAAGACATCAGTCCCCTTGACGCAGCGCAGATGGCTAAACAGGACTCTATTATTATATACACCCTGGGCATCGGCAGCACAAAACCATCCACCTACACCCTTGACGAACAGATGCTGAAAGACATCGCTGCGGTTACGGGCGGAAAATATTTCTACGCCAAAGATGAAGACCATCTGAAAGAAGTATATGCCACGCTGAATACCATGGAACCGGTGAAGTATGAAGAGGAAACCTATAAACCCACGGTGCAGCTCTATTATTATCCATTAGCGATTGCTGCCTTGTTAGGGCTTGTATTTCATTTATTGAGAAGTTTTAAGTCGCTGGTGTTTGGAGTGGGGTAAACAATGAGCAAGGAACAATGAGCAAGGAACAATGAGCAAGGAACAATGAGCAAGGAACAATGAGCAAGGAACAATGAGCAAGGAACAATTAGCAAGGAACAATTAGCAGGGAGCAATTAGCAGGGAGCAATTAGCAGGGAGCAATTAGCAAGAAACAATTGACGAACGATTTAGGATGAATATAAGCGAGTTGACACACATTGATTTTGAGAACTTTCACTTTTTGCGGGAGAGGTGGTTGTGGTTGTTTGTGCCGGCTGTAATCATTCTGGGGTTGCTGGTACTTACGGCCCGGGAGAAACAGAAGTGGAAGAATATGATTGCTCCGGCTTTGCAGCCCTTCATGTTTTCGAAGGGAAGCCGGTGGGCATTCGTGTTGCCGGTTTGTCTGTACTTCATCGGAACAGCGCTGATCATTTTTGCTTTAGCAGGACCTACATGGAAAAAGATTGAAATACCGGGAGCGAAGATTCAGGCCGTAGTATTGATTGCATTGGATGTTTCGCAATCCATGATGACAGCAGACATACAACCTAACCGGCTGGAACGTGCCAAATTCAAGATCAATGATTTTCTGAATGCCAATCCGCGTGCGAGAGCCGGACTGCTGGCTGTTGCCGGAACAACACATCCTGTTCTGCCGGTGACGAGTGATTATAACCTGGTGAAGCATCATGCAAAAAGTTTACAGACGTGGATCATGCCGGTGCAGGGACGAGATCTCTCACTGGCTATAAGTGTTTCTGATTCCGTCATGAAAAAGATCAGCGCACCCAGTACCCTGCTGATCATGACGGATGAAATTCAGGCTGATGACATTCCGCTGCTGCGAAACTTTACAGCCAATTCTCCCCATCGCATTGAAATCCTTGTCATGGCCACACCCGATGGTGGAAAGGTACCGGGCTATCGCAAAGGAACATGGATGAAAGATGAAAATGGTGCGGATGTGATTTCAAAACCAGATCTGAATGTATGGTCAGCACTCAAGGGAGAAGAAAAGATCACGGTAAATTTTCTCACCATTGATAAATCGGATGTGGAACAAATTGCCAAACGTATCCGCGATAACCTCACATACCAAAAGCAAAGTGAGGTGAGTGATACCGAGTGGCAGGATATGGGAATACTATTTCTGTTACCTGTGCTTATCATTGCGTTATTCTGGTTCAGAAAAGGCTGGGTCATTCAATGGTGCTGGGTTCCTGCCTTATTTATTATTCAATCCTGCAGCGTAGAGAGCAAAGAAGCCGACTGGTGGTACACAACAGACTACCAGGGACAGGTACTCTATAATAAAGGACAATTCGAAGAAGCGGCCAGCCGGTTTGAGGATTATTCACACAAAGCTACGGCAGCGTATAAGGCCGGAGATTATGAAACAGCAGCCGAACTCTTTGCCCTCGATAGTTCAGCAACCGGCAAATACAATCATGCACTTTCATTAACCAAACTTGGCCGCTATGCAGAAGCTCAAAAAATATTTGAAGAAGCATTGTCGATGAATCCACAACTCAAGCAGGCCAAAGCCGGACTGCAGAAAACAAAACAGATCATCAGTCAGCTGGATTCCGTAACGCGGTTCGGCAACCCAAAGGAAGTACCCAAAACAAAAAAGAAAGATCCTTTAAAAGAACGCAAGCCTGAACCCCAGGATGAAAAACTTTCAGATGACACCGAAGTGAAAAAACTTCCGAAAGACGGTGACCGCATGGCGGAAGAATCCGAGACCAACATCAGGCGCGCGCGTGAATCCGACCGTCCGGATACGACAATGAGCAAACCGGACAATGATGCACAGCGCATCCTGCTTCAGAAAGTATCAGCTGATCCGGCAGAATTTTTACGGAAGCGATTTGAACTGCAGAAGCAACGGTATTATAAAACTGTAAAAGAGGGAAGCGAAAAATGGTAGGCGCGAAACGATATTCAATTTTACTTGTCCTTCTTGGATTCATCATTTCAACTCCGTCAAAAGCGCAGGTTGATGCATTCGCTACGGTACGAATCAACAAGCGATCTGTCTACGCACAGGAGCCTATCCGCGCCACCGTTACCGTTTATACAGCCACGTGGTTTACGCAGCCACTGGAGTTCAACAACATCCAGATTCCGAATGCATTCATCCTTCCGTTCAGTCGCACGATACCGGGTGTCTATCAGATTCGCGGAAAGCAATATGCCGGTCTGGAATTCTATTATATCATTTACCCCTACAAACCCGGTTCGTATGAAATACCGGTGATCAATGTTGTTGCCGAAACACCACCTCAGGGAGATTATAAAGGCAGACGTGTCACACTGAAAACACAATCCATAAAATATACGGTAAAGGAAAATCCGGAAAAGTACGGCAACGAAACCTGGTTCGTAGCACGCTATGCTTCCATCCATTCAACCTGGAACCGGTCAACAGGCTCGCTGAAAGTGGGTGACTTCATCACGCGGACAACGACCATTCACGCGCAGGGAACATTGCCCAATTTCATTCCTGAGCTAAAACCGGTTTCGCCTGATGGCGTAAGTGTATATCCTGAAGACCCTCACCTGATTGATCAGCGTAATGAGAACGAAGCGAATGGTTCGCGGATTGAAAAAACAACTTTCCTTTTTGAACGCGAAGGAGAAGTCATCATCCCCGGTGAAACCATTCAGTGGTGGGACCCGGTACGGCAACGTGTTATGAAGAGACATACCACCGCTGTTAAAATAACTATATTACCCAATCCTGATTTAGGTATGCTTGCCACCGTGCGCGATAGCCTGGACACAAAACAACCGGTTGCATCTGCACAAAAAAGTAAAGGACCTTTTTTGATTCTTGGTATCCCCTGGAAGAAATTTCTGATCGTCTGCTTAGCTACCGCGATTGTCATTTACAGCGCATTCAAATTAGTACGTTACCTGATCAGGAGAATTATTTCGGCACGAAAGAACTATCGGCAAACCGAAGCCTACTGGTTCCGGAAATTCATGCGATCAGGAGAACGCTATCCAACCGTGATAAACACCTTCTACGCCTGGTGGGACAGGCTGCGGGGGCAACGCTCTTCCCTTCAGGAATCTTCGCTGAATAAAAGCATCATAAACGACTGGCTTACGATCACCGGTGGATGGCGTGACCCCGGCTCTCCGGTTTCCGGTTTCAGGAAAAAAATATCCGCACTGCGAAACGAGGTAAAGCAGCTGCCAGCTCATGAACCCGTAGACGATCATCAACGCACATGGAATTAATTTATTAAATTTAACCATGATGAAAAAAATCAATCCCACCGCATTCCTTCTCGCCATCCTTATGTTTACCGGATGGAGTGCCTTCAGCCAGGAATACAAAACACCTGAACAACGCGCCACCGCACTGACTACGTGGATGAAAACCAACCTGCAGCTAACGCCTGAGCAAGCGGAACCCGTTCAGGCACTGAATCTGAAATACGCCAACCTCAATGAAGGCCTGCGAACGAGCACACAGACGCGCGGAGCAAAACTAAAAACCCTGAAGGCAAACAATGACGCCAAAGAAAAGGAACTCAAAGGCATTCTGACGGAAGATCAATTCAAGATATACAAAGCGAAAGAGGCAGAGATCAAAGAGAAGTTCAAGGAAGAAGCCCAAAAGCGAAAAGGTCAATGATAAAGAATAATATGAATCATAAGTTGCTGTTGTTACTGGCCGGCCTGTTGATCCTGTCATTCAGTGGCCAGGCCCAGGATAAAAAAACTCAACCAGCGCCTTCACCCATGCAAAAGCGTATTGAAAGCAAGCGATTTGTTTTCAGGGCACAGACCGCATCACCGCAGCGTGGCGGATTGATACAACTTACCGGGGTGGGTTATACCTTGAAGGTATCACCGGATACCATCGTTTGTGATCTGCCGTATTATGGCCGCGCCTATACCGCACCCATTGGCACATCGGACGTAGGCATGAAATTCACGTCAACACAATTTGAATACGCGGTTAAGCCTAAAAAGAAAAAAGGTTGGATCATTTCCATCCGAACACAGGACCTTTCCGACAATGTGCGGGGAACGTTAACTGTATTTGAAAACGGGACAGCCTCACTCTTCCTGAGCTCAAACAACCGGCAATCCATTTCTTATAACGGGCTCGTTGAAGAATCGAAATGAAACGTTCCCGACCGGTCATTAACTAATTTCCGATGCCGCCAACCGAAGACGGTTTCGCCTTGTGGAGATAATGCTTC